>OGOS01000043.1_pt1 | contig 86792 bp, 85 predicted proteins | sample 1552701 | NCBI WGS metagenome assembly OGOS01 (sample SAMEA2580128, study PRJEB22360) | human gut metagenome | biome: human gut; feature: human-associated habitat; material: faeces | place: Denmark | collected 2008/2010
AATCAAGCCCTGCATCATCTTCTTGTGAGTAGTCCTCCGGCTTTTCATCCATTTGTTCAATATATTGGATAGTTGGAGCGCATATAATCGCACCCGCCGATTCACCAATCATCAGTTTTCCCTTTTCCAATTCCTTCTTCAATAGCTCATCCGTTCCCGTTTTACGGAGCTGGTCCATAAGGAAGAAAGAATTTCCACCAGTAAAATATATCACATCCGCATCTTCAAAAACGGACTGTATCGTTAAATAAGCCTCCGTTGAAATATCAATTTCCGTTACGGTTGCTCCCAGTTTATTGAATAGCTTTCGAGCCGAGCCGACATAACCGGTATAGCCTTCACGCAGCGAAGCTGTGGGAATAAATGCGACTTTCTTGTTATCAATTTCTTCTTTTATCAAACTTCCTACACTTGAAAAGTGCGAACATAAAAACAGTTTCATCCATATTCTCCTTAATAAATTCCGATTTGTACTCTTTTCAAAGTCCAAGTCCATCAACCCATGCCGCAAGCTCCTGATGCCCGACGCTGCCCTTGAAGACCTTGCCTTCCAGCAGCTTTGCGCCTTTGCAGCTCGGCGCAAGGCGTTCGTTCGTCTTGCCAATGTTGCTTCCGCCGGAGGTCGCAAACGGGATGATCGTCTTGCCGGTCAGATCATAGCTCTCAAGGAACGTATTGATAATTGTCGGTGCAACGTACCACCAGATCGGGAAACCAACAAAGATTGTGTCGTAGTCCTTCATGTTGTCCCGCTTCACTGCAATTTCTGGACGAGAAGCAGGATCGTTCATCTCAATCGTGCTGCGGGCTTTCTTGTCCATCCAGTTCAGATCAGCTTTCGTATAAGGAACCTTCGGCTCTATCTCGAAAATGTCCGCGCCGATTGCCTCTGCCAGCGTCTCGGCTACCTTTGCGGTTACGCCGGACGCAGAAAAATATGCTACAAGTTTGTTGCTCATAATTGCCTCCATGTTTATTCGTCTTGATCCAGACCACCATTCAGAACAAGATACAACAGTACCTCCATCAAATTTGCAATCTTTCCAAGTGTAATGTCCTCATCTTTGGACTTCATAATCAACTGAAATACTCCATAGAACACGTCGCTCTGGTTAAGATCAGTTTCCGTTTCAAATCGCTCAAGAAGTGCTTCTATGCGCTCCAAGTCCGGCTCATCTTCCGGCTTAAACGAATCCTGCATTCCCAGCAGAGATGCAAGCCGCTCATCCTTCATGATAGCGTCGTATTCTATAAGCTGCTTTGCTCCTTCTGGCAGCCACTCGTCAAAATAATTGATAAAGATGTGGACGCGAATGCCGCCTTCCTCAGCGGGAGAGAAGCAGACGGTATGTGCCTTATCCGCGATCTCTTTCAGGAAAGCGAGGTCTTCCGGATCATCGAACTCCACGAATGGAAGAAACAAATTGATTTCAGAATGCCAGTGGTGGTAGTCTACGATCCCTTCAATACGTCCGTGATGCTGCTTGACAAACGCATCACAGCGTTCCAAAAGATACTCGTAATTCTTCTTATCCTCCGGCACAATGATCTTAGGTATCTTGTCCATCGCCTCAGAGTACGCTTTCAGCATACCTCCGTTAAGCACACGGTCATAGACCTCTTCGGACCATTCATCGCGTTCAGTAGGCTCAACTTGTCGGTAATCCTTTTCATAGATTAGATCGTCCATAGCGTTACCCCTTTATGATTGTCTCAAGCTGCTTCTCGGCTGCATTGGGAAGAAGCGTGTGCAGATGTCTCAGAATATGTTCTCTGGATTCCTGCGGGTCTCGCTGATAGGCGGACGTGATAAAGTCGTACCCGAAAAGCTCTTCCGGCGTCGCATACTCTGCAACGCCCCAGCCATAAGGTCTTCCGTACTTGTCCTGCATATAAACGAAATCCGCAATGCAGACATAGCTCTGCATTTGCAACCTTGTGATACACGTTTCAAAGCCGGTGTTGCCGCCCTTGCGATAGTTCCGTAATTCTTTCAGACGCTTGGAAAGAACTGTGCCTTCATCAGCTATGGTTTCGTAAAGCTCTTTGTCCTTATAGGACGTCAAGCCATCATCCCACCGAGCATCAAAGTCATATCCGTCTCGCCGGAAGTTTGCAAAGTCCGGAATCCAATCACGGCTCACGAAGCCAGCTCTTTTATTGAAAATCTTGCCGTAGAGACATTTGCCGCTTCGCGCAGCCGGACCTTTCCACTCCCACGGACCGTCTGCATCATCCGCAAACCACAATTCAGGGGCGCACAGCTCTTCAACAGAAAAGCCGGGAATCTCGTTCTGAAAGAAAGGCAGAAAGCCGTATTCTTCAACAGCGGCAATCAAGTCATCGGCACTATGCAGTTGTCCGACATAACGCTCTGACATTACTCTGCCTCTTCAATCACACCATAATCAATCAGAATATTTTTCTCCGCATATTGCGGGTAAACAATACCCATCATCTCATACTGATAACGTCTCACGCGGCGATGCTCCTGAACCGGCTCCGGTGCATACGCAGCGGTTTCACAGTGCGCATATTCTGGCATTTCCGCAAGATCATCCCGAACTGCGCGGATGAGTGCGTCTGTGACTTCTTCAATGCTGCCGCCAATCTCCACAGCAACCAGCTCATGCTTGAGGACGGACTTGTCCAGATCACCAGGGGAACGGAACAGTTTGTACTTCATAATGCACGTCCTTTCTCTGTCTATCGCGGTTACGTTTCTTGTGTAAGGCTTTTTGCTGCTTCTTGAACTCCGACTGTGTAACGAGACATAAGTAGAGAGAGTAGTTCAAGCATCATCTGCATACGGCAATTCAGTGCCATTGCAGGATTGTGTAGGTTTCGACATAGGGCATCCCATATAATGAATATATCAGACAGGAAATCCCTTAAAACCTCTGCTGTCAACCTTCCGGCTTGACATTTTTGAGGAAATCTGAACGCGGTACATACGGTAAGTTAAGCTGCCATCCCATGCGATTCAGCTCGTTGAGCTTGATCAGCATCAAGTTCACATTCGTCTCCATGATGGAGGAAAGCTGTACCACATCATACCCTTGCTTCATCAGTTCCATCAGCTCGTCATCGTCGATCCGCAAATGGGCGCTGAACGCATTGGCTTCATATTCCATCTCGTTACGCATATCGAACAGCGTAAACTCCTGCAATCCGCTTGCGCCTTTGGCTTGCTCCCGGTGCAAGCAGTCGTGACCAATCTCATGTCCGCAGACCATGAGCTTTACAATATACTCCATATTGGAGTTCAAAAGAATGTGCCTCTCCTTATGCCGGTAGGTGTACATTCCAAGCAGTTCGTTCAGTCCATCAATGAAATGAACGTAGATACCCAACTCTTTTGCAATACGCACGGTGTCCCGTGTTCCGCAGCCTCGTACAATATCCGTGGCTTTGCGGTGAATGAGTTCAGGTCGTAGAAGCAATTTTCATCACCCCCGCTATACCGATGGTTATTCCGTAATTATATAACATCAGCAGTCCAATAAACCGCCCTCAATCCTCATCGAGATGCAGTTTGTATTTCTTTGGCGTGTATTTTTCGACATTTCGGGCTTTGGAATCCCAGTAGATGTCCTGCAACGCTTTCATGACGGCATCTTTGTCCTGCTCAGAAAGCGTTCCGCCAGCAAATAAACCGGAGATACCATCCACCAAGTCCTGTGCCTGTTTCTTTCCACGCGCACCATATTTCTCTGTTGCCTGAACAACGAAGTTCTCATCTTCCGTCAGAAGATAATTGACATCAACACCGAAGAAATCGGCAATCTTCTTATATGCTTCCCGTGTGCGGGGCAAAGAAGTCCCTTTTTCATACAGCGTGATCATTTTGCGCGTAATCCCCAAGCTGTCCGCGACTTGCTGCTGGGTTAGTTCCTTCTTTACTCGTTCTTCCTTGAACTTCTCAGCAAACGTCATGTCTCGTTCACCACTCCTTCACAAAAAGTTTGCGAAACTGAATTTCTCATTTCTATTGACATGGGTAGTTGAAGTATGTATAATAGATATGCGTAATTCAATTACCCACAGTATATCGCGGATTACTCATCAAGTCAAGAGGAACGCGAGAATATGCACAGAAAAGTTACAAATATAAGTTGTTTCACCGAAACAGCTCAATGGCAAGGAGTGAGGATGCAAAACATGGAAGCACGATGCAGGAAGGCGTATGTTTGTGTCAATCTGGATGTAGACAAGGAAGGGGCTATCCGTCCGCGTTTCATCAGGTGGGACAATGGTTTGATTTTTCAGATCGACCAGATTCTTTACAAATGCCGCGCCACATCCAAGAAGGTTGGTGGTGGCGGCATCCGTTACACAGTCATGATTAAAGGAAAGGAGTCGTTCCTTTTTCATGAAGGAGACAAGTGGTTTGTCGAAGCAAAGGAGAATGCCCAGTGATCTTATCCCAGAAGCAAATCGAAGAAATTGCAGCAGCCGTCACGGAAGACTTCAACAAGTTCTTCTTTGGCACGGAGTCCGAGGAAGCCCGTATGGCTCGTGCAACGCCGATTGATCAGTTCGCAAGAGACTATCTCGGCTTGCAAGTGTCTTTTGCCCGCCTGTCCTCCGATGGAAGTATCTGCGGCTTGACCGCTTATACAGATACAGAGTACATCGTTGAGGAAAAGGGCGTTAGACGAACACTCCCGCTTAAATGTAATCAGGTGTTGCTCGACGAGAGCTTCATCCGTCAGGGACAGATAAAGAAGCTCTGCGGGAAGCGGCGCTTCACGCTTGCCCACGAATGCGCTCATCAGATTCTCTATCAGATGGAATCCGATGAAGTCAAGCAATGCTGCAACCGGCAGTATTCCGCACGAACAGCCTATTCGCTGCGCGATCTCAAAACACATGAGGACTGGAATGAATGGCAAGCAAACGTCCTCGGCGCGGCAATCCTGATGCCGCAGAAAGAAATTGACCTTGCCGCATGGTATTTCATCCCTGAGAAGAAGTTGACGTCCTATGACGGCTACTTTACATACCGGGATCGCCTGTCGCTCAGAGCGATATGCGCACAACTCGGTGTTTCCCAATCCGCAGCCGTCATCCGTCTGCGCCAGCTTGGTTATCTCGAAGACCGCCCATATTCAGAGTTCAACGATCCGACGGAGGTATGGGCATGAAAAAGAATATCCGTGTTACTGAACCGTCTGCTGAAATGCAGATGAAGATCAGACGGGCGCGTATCGCCATTGCCAGCCAGAAGAGGCGAACGATGGAATGCCCGTACTGCCATCACAATACCATCATCGTTTTTGAGGACACAAGAGGTCACGTTCAGGCAAAGTGCAAACTCTGCGGAAGAGAAACCGTCTTCAATGTTCTCAGTATGAGAAGGTTATATCTCCACCTCAACAGAGGATAAGGAGTTTAACAAATAAATATTTGATAGCTGTGCTGTGGAGCCGCTGACTGGTGAGTCTTCCTAATGCCGCATGAACAGAGTGTTCGCACTCTGTTTTATCGGCATGGGATCACAACTCACCGTCATGCGGCTCTTTTTTTAGGCTTGTCCATCCGCTGCTCCGCGCCAGCGGAAAGGACAAGCAATGAAACGAATCCCTAAAACCCCTGTCGAGTTCGACTACGACCTCTGGACTACGGAGGACGGAAAGTGCATGGTGCGCGTAAAAATCACCGGCGAAGTAACGGAGGTTGACCGTGAGGTCATGAAAATACTTCGCGCTGAGGAAAAGATGCTCAGACGTTCGTATGGCTCTGATGGTGCATCTGAGGATGAAGACGGCGAAGGAAAAACTTCTGATGCTGTACTGTCCCTTGACGCTATGCCGGAGGACGATGTGAAGACTGCCGCATGGCTTGCTGACTCGTATGATCTCGCAAAAGAAGTCACAATGCAGCTCATGGTTAAGACATTTTACGCCGGTCTGACAGAAAAACAGCGCGGTGTATTTGAGCATTGCATGATTGCTGGGGAAAGTCTAAGCAGCTATGCGCGGGAAATTGGCGTTGACTACACGACGGTTCAGGAAACCCGAAATGCCCTCAGAAAAAAATTCAAAAAATTTTTCTCCGGCACCCCCTAATTCGCTTAAAAAATGTCCGTTGTAAAGTGAAGGGGTTAATCAGACCGCTTCACTGTTCCTTGCTACGAAAATAAGTCGTAGCGTGAACCTTGACAAAGCGTTTTTCAACGCCTCATAGATGAAAGATTCACAGCACAAATAGCGGCAGGCCTTGCCTGTCGCTGGCGGAGCAATATGGGAGTAAGCATCAGTCGGGTGCTACCACTACGTAGCCCAGCTTCTGCAATTCATTCACCAAGCGGTTTGCACGTTTCCGTTCGCATCGCAGTCTGCGCTGTTCAAAGCATTCCTCATTATAGGGAGTTCCGGTTTTCAGCATGGTGTAGATGATGGAAAGGATCTTCCGGGCCAACGCAATCGTTGCCCGCTTCGCTCCCTTCCGCTGTTTCACTTTCCAGTACCAGCCGGAAAGATACAGTTTGCGGTGAGATGCCATGATCCACGCGACCTCGCACAGCATGCTCTTCAGATAAGGATTGCCTTTATTGATATGGACGCTCTTTCGTTTACCAGCACTCTCGTTGTTGCCTGGACTCAGTCCCGCCCAGGAGCAAATGTGTTGGGAATCCGGGAATGAACTCATATCAGTACCGATTTCCGCAATGATAGCAGCTGCTGCAGTGACATCAATTCCGGGAATGGAGCAAAGGAGATTCAGTGTATCAGTATGTTTCAGAACTTCCTCGGTGATTTCGTCCTCAACAGTATGCTTATGTGCTTCCAAATCTTCCAGATGCCGAAACACCATATTCAGGAATCTGCGCTGATGCTCGGAAAGTGATCCATTCAGTGCAACGAGTATCTCGTCAATTCGGTTTCTGGTTTTGGTCTTCAGACACTTATCCAACGCTTCCCGGTCAATGCTGCCGTGCTCAATAAGATGCCGAATGATGTTTCTTCCGGAAGCACCAAAGGTATCCGAAAGGAATGCAGTGAAGCGGAATCCGGAACTTTGCAGGAATTTATCGATCCGGTTCTTTTGTGCCGTAATATCATGGACAACGCTCTTGCGATACCGGGTCAGATGCCGCAGCTCTCGGAATGCTTTATCCGGGATAAAGCTGCCTTTGAGCAATCCCGCCCTAAGCAATGTGGCGATCCACTGGGCATCCTTCATGTCAGTCTTACGTCCAGGCACATTCTTCATGTGTCGGGCATTTACAACAAGAATGCTGATCTCGCCGTCAAAACAGGATTCCAGCATCTCGTAAATAGGCTGCCAGTAGATTCCGGTGCTTTCCATGGCAATGTTCCGACATTCGGATTCGATGACCCAGTCCCGTAGTTTCTGCATTTCTGGGATGAGCGTACTGAAGGTGCGTGTTTCTGCCTCCGGCTCGGCATCCACAGCACCTTTGACCAGACAGGCAACGATGATATCCCGATGAACGTCCAGTCCCATGGCACAGGTCAAAATGTCTTGCATGAGATCCCCTCCTGTCGTATTGCAGGCTTGGGAATTGCCCGGGTGGGTATCCGAATCTTGCTACTCGTGCTCTCCACTTCCGTGGTGCAACATACTGCTGTTCTCTTGGGCAATTCGTCCACGTTGAACAAACGGGGTGGCATTTCCGCCAAGGTGCAACCGGACTTCGCCTGCTATATCCAGTATAGCAGACACCACGATCCGGCGCACTTGCTTTATTTTCATTCACAGCTGTGAAAATTTTTCATGAGTCGTTGAAAACTGAATAGTTCAGTGCTGCGGATCTTTCCGCTTCTGCGAAGCAACACAGCTTCCGACGCCAAGACCTCCCGAAAGGGAGTGAGCGACCTCCGGAGAGCTATAACAGTCGTGTGGTGCGGCTGCTTGCGACGATGCAGATGCCGGGTATAATGATACTTCCGTCTTTTCTTTGAAGGGGCGGCTCGGAGCGATCCTCGGAGGGGTGAGAGTCCCATGATACCGATTGACCATTGGTAGTCCGCAGCATTCCCTATTCGGCAGGGGCGCGAGCTGCAAATATGCCGGAAGTAGAACACTGTGAAAACGTCCGAAAGGACTTATCAGTGAATACTATGGGCAGCGATCCTCATGACCGCTGCCTATCAATTTGCTGATAAAGTGTTCTCGCGGCTTAACGCATAAGAAGGTAAATATTGGGCAAGAATACTCGTGAAAAGGCGGTGATGTTATGGAGAATGAGAGAAGCAAAAAAGAACTTCTCGGCTCCTTGGTGGATATTCGGGACGTCAAAATTGACCGTTCCATGTCGGTAGAAGATCGGATGAAATCCTATGTGGAGCAGATCAAAAATCCCTATATGTTTAAGGTCGGCAACACGGTAGTTAGGGTTTCCTACGCAAATACTCAGGCTACGATCAATGACAATTTCGTAAATCTGCTTGCAAGTATGTGAGAAAGCCGTCGGATAACCCCAAAAGAATCTTTTTTGTGAACAAATCTGAAAAGGCTGGATAATTGCTTTGGACTGTGCTATAATAAGCATGGACAAAATCAGCGAAACACCACTGCTACTTTAGTTTTCGGGTTATCAGACCGGAATAAAGTAAGGAGTGGCGTTTTATGCTGAAATTATCTTTGGATAAAGATTATAAAGCCGCCATCTACCTGAGATTATCAAAGGAAGATGGCGACTTTTCTATTTCCGGCGAAAAACTTGAGAGTGACAGCATTTCAAACCAGAGAATGCTCATTAAGGAATACCTCAAGAAGCACCCGGAGATTACCGTAGTAAAAGAATACTGCGATGACGGCTTTACCGGCGCAAACTTTGAGCGTCCTGACTTCAACAGAATGATGGAGGCTGTCCGTGCTGGCTTAGTTGACTGCATCGTGGTGAAAGACCTTTCGCGTTTTGGTCGTGAGTATATTGAGGCTGGTGACTACATCCAGAAGATATTCCCCCGCCTCGGTATTCGCTTTATTGCAATCAACGACAACTATGACAGCGCACAGCCCGGAGCGGCAGACAACGAGCTTGTCCTTCCGTTCAAGAACCTGATGAACGATTCCTATTGCCGTGACATCTCCATCAAAGTCAGATCAAACCTTGATGCAAAGCGACGGAATGGACAGTTTGTCGGCTCTCGTGTGGTTTTCGGGTATCTGAGATCACCGGACAACAAGAACCAGTTGGTGATTGACCCGGTTGCTGCGCCGGTTGTGCAGGATATTTTCAAGTGGAAGATAGAAGGGCTGTCTCCGGCTCAGATCGCAGACCGGCTTAATGACGCCAATGTCCCTTCTCCGATTGAATACAAGAAAGCGAATGGCTCAAAGCAGCGCACCTGTTTCCAGACGAAGAAGGTTGCTCTGTGGAGCGCCGTTGCGATATATCGCATTCTCAAGAACGAGGTTTATACCGGAACACTGGTGCAAGGCAAAACCACGTCTCCAAACCACAAGGTTAAAAAGACCGTAGTGAAGCCGCAAAGCGAGTGGGCGCGGACAGAAAATGCCCATGAGCCTATCATTGCCCATGCTCAATTCGATCTTGTTCAGAAGCTCATGCTGGATGATACAAGAAGCCCGTCCGGTGCAACCGGCGTCCATCCGTTTTCCGGGAAAACTTTTTGTGCTGACTGCGGAAGCCCGATGGTACGCAGAGTATCACGCTGCGGAGATAAGGAATATGCCTATTTCATCTGCGGTGGCAACAAGAGCGACAAGACCTTCTGTTCGTCTCACAGCATCAAAGAATCTGTTGTATATGATACCGTTCTCGCTGTCGTTCAAGGACATATTGACGCCGCTATGAATATGGCAGATGCGTTGAAGCGGATTGACGATATGGCTTGGGAAAACCGCGAGATTGAGAAGATCAAAGCAAAAATTTCGTTTCAGGAAGAAATCATTGATAAGAACCGCCGCTTGAAAACCGGTGCTTATGAAGACTTCAAGAGCGATTTTATCAGCCGTGAGGAATACAAAGCCTTTACAGCTCAGTTCGACCAGCAGATCAAGGAGGCAAGCGACACCATTATGCGGCTCACCAGTGAGCGAAACAGCGTGATGGGAGGTCTGGCAGAACAACAAAGCTGGCTTGAGCAATTCAGAAAATACGCAAATATCAAGGAACTCACTCGAAGCACCGTGGTCAACTTAATCGACTATATTCACATTCGAGAGACTAAAGACATTGATGTCGGTCTCATGCACTGCGACCGCTTTGCATCTATCGTTGAGTTCCTGCGCGAACGTCAGGAAAAGGAGGACGCGAATAAAGTCATTTGCTTTGAAAGGAAGGTGGTCTAATGGCACGAGTATCGCGGAAAAAGCAAAATCTCCCTACCCCAGCAGTTGATACTCCTATCCGCTGCTGGAAAACCGCTCTTTATGTCCGCCTCTCCGTCGAGGATAACGGTAAAGGTTCGGACTCGATTGATAACCAGACCACGCTCCTTGAAGACTATGTTGCGTCACGCTCGTATCTTGAGAAGACGGCGCTGTTCGTTGACAACGGCTATACCGGAACCGATTTTCTCCGTCCAGAGTTTAACCGGATGATGGAAGCCGTCAAGATGGGCATTGTAGATTGCATCGTGGTGAAGGACTTATCCCGTCTCGGCAGAAACTATATTGAAACCTCTCAGTTCATTGAAAAGGTCTGCCCGTTCTTCGATTTGCGCTTTATCTCCGTCAATGACTCCTTTGACACTGCAACGGTAACGAGCGAAGGGCATTTGTCCGCTTCCTTGTCGAACATCGTCAATGATTTTTATGCGAAGGACATCTCGCGCAAGGTCACAACAGCCCTTCAAGCGAAGATGGAGCGCGGGGATTATATCGGAAACTATGCACCTTATGGTTATCGTAAAGACCCTGAGAACAAGAACCATCTTCTGATCGACCCTGAAACTGCGCCGATTGTTGTCCAGATATTCCAATGGAGAGCCGAAGGTGTCAGCTACATGGGCATCAACAAAAAGCTTAACGATGCCGGTATTCTTTCACCCAGTCAGCTCAAACGGGAGCGCGGGGTGGAAACGAACTTCAATAAGAAGGATCGGGTCATTCTGTGGAACAAACACATGATAACCGAAATTCTTCAAAACATCGTCTATATCGGGCATTTAGCTCAGAAGAAAGGCAGTCAGTGTCTCTATGGAAGCATCCCTTATCACATCACGTCCGAAGACGAATGGATCATCGCTAAAAACACCCATGAGCCACTTCTCAGTGAAGAACTTTTTGAAAAGGTGCAGGAGATCAACCGTGCAGCCGTAGAACGCACGAGAGCCAATTCAGGCAAGTACGATCATCTACCCAAAGCGAAAAATATCTACGGGAAGAAGTTTGTATGTGCCGAGTGCGGAGCAATTATGAAATTGCAACGTTCCATCAGCACGAAGAAGGACAAGGTGTATTTCACCTTCAAATGCCCGACCTACGCCGAGCATGGAACAAGAGGTTGTTCCGACGTGAAAATACGGAAGCAGGATCTTGACGATGCAGTTTTTTCCTTCATCAAGTCTCAGATGGAAGTATTCCTCGATATGGAGAAGACGCTTCATTCTCTGCTGGCAATGAAAAAAGTCATGATTAAGCAAGACAATACCGTTCAAGAGATACGGACACTGCGTCAAAAACTTGCGCAAAAACAGTCTCTCCTTAGCGGTATGTATGTTGATCTCAAGGAAGGATTGCTCTCTGACGCCGAGTACAGCCACCATAAAGAGATCGTCATGGAGGACATCCGGGCGATTGAGAGAAATCTATCCGAGCTGGAAGCGCCAAAGAATCAGACAGAGGAACAGATTACCGGCGAAATGAAGTGGAAGCAGATGATCCGCCGTTTCCACGACGCGACGGAAATCTCCGAAGAAATGGCGGACGCTTTCATCGAGACTATGGAAATTCATGAGGACGGCACATTGGAAATCAAACTCAGCTATATGGATGAGTTTGCAGCACTTACGAAGACTTGCGAGAAAATCAGGAAGGAGGTTGCTTGATGAAACAGCAAATCGCTATTTATCTGCGCTTGTCGCTTGAAGACGTTGACAAGCGCACAAACAAAGTCAAGGACGAGAGCAACAGTATCGCATCGCAGCGTATGCTCATCAATCGTCATCTGGATCAGAACCCGCTTCTCTGCGATCTGCCTCGTATAGAGTTCTGCGATGACGGTTTCTCCGGCACGAACTTTGATCGTCCTGACTTTGCAAAGATGATAGAGTGCGCAAAGCATGGAGAAATTAGCTGCATCGTAGTGAAAGACCTTTCCCGTTTCGGTCGAGACTATCTTGAAGTTGGTGACTATTTGGAGCATATTTTCCCGTTTCTCGGTATCCGCTTCAAGTCTATCAATGACCATTATGACAGCGCGAAACATGAAGGCAAGACTATCAGTATGGATATTGCCTTCAAGAACCTTATCTATGACTATTACAGCAAAGACCTGTCCAAGAAGGTCAAGTCTGCAATGGGAATGAAACAGGAGAAGGCAAAGTTTGTGAACACAGTCCCATACGGGTATAAAGCCGATCCTGCTGACAAGCATCACCTTATCATCGACGTGGAAACCGCTCCGATAGTCCGCCGTATTTTCATGGAAGTGATTGGTGGCAAGTCTTGCACACAGATTGCAAAGGAACTGAATACGGAGGGCATTCCAACACCCGCCCAGCATAAAGCCGTGTCCAGAAAGGCGTCTTCCAAGAAGCCCCAGTGGACACATCGCGGTATTCTGACTATGATAGAGAGCGTGAAGTACGCTGGAACAATGGTCAACCATATCCGCGAAAGCAGATTCATCCGTGACAAAAACCAGCGGCGCGTTCCCAAAGAAGAATGGTATATCCGCGAAAATGCGCATGAGGCGATTGTGACAAAGGATGAATACGAACAGGCACAAGAGGCAATCCAGAGGCGTAGAAAGTTTGTCCGAAGTTCCCATGACCAGTCAGACCGAGTTTACTTCTGCGCCCATTGCGGCGGAAAACTTGAGAAAGCCAATGGAACTGTATTTGCGTGTCCGTCCCATCGGTATCACGATGGCAGTCCGTGTGAAAACGTCCGCTGGCGAAAAAGCGCACTTGAAGAAATCGTCTTTGAAGCACTGAAAAGACAGATCGAGATCGTCAGTATTGAATCCGCAGCCGTCAGAAAAACAGCGAAAAGCAAAGGTGAAAGTCTGGAAAGACAGCTCGTCTTGCTGAAAGCTCAGTATGATGCCTGTGATCGTGAGAAGTTTACGATCTATGAAAACTACCGTGAAGGGAAGCTGACTCCGGAAGAGTATCTGTCCGGCAAAGACGCCCTTGCACAAAAACAAGCCGCCCTGAAAGAGCAGCTTGAATCCTGTGAAACCCAGCTTGAGGTCTTCCATCAGCAAAGTCTCGATGCAGAAGACCAGCACGAAGCAGCAAGCCGGATGACCGGCTTGCCCGATGACAAACTCAGAGAGCATCTGTATGATGCAGTTGAACGTGTACTTGTTTATGACGCTGAGACAATCGAAATTGTCTGGAAGTTCAACGAATCAAAAATCGACACCGATGAAAACATCGGAGTTGCGAATTGACTCCGGTGTTTCATTTCGTGGCAAATCTGTCGAATTTGCTCCTAAAATAACATAATCTATCGAAACCTCGTAGGCGCATCGTAGCACCGTCCGGAAAGCCCAGAGCCATTGATATTAAAGGCTTTTCGGATAGTTTGTAAAATTTTTTTGCACCTACTTGACATAAAGGGACGATCTCGGCAGGGTCGTTATCCCCAAGGAGATTCGCCGCACGATGCGTATCCGCGAGGGCGACCCGTCACAGATAACATTGGCACGGTGGGAACAATTCTGCTTTGCCATGAGCGATTTAGCCAAACGGCAGGGGTGGGAGTAGTACATAGTAACAGAAACTACAATCGTGCGTATCAAAGGAGATTTTATCAAGCAGAAAAGGCACTGGAACTCGTTGAGATTCAGCGAGTTCCAGTGCCTTTTAGGATTACCTTCTGGGGCATTCTCCGTTTGTTCTCCTTGACTGTTTTCAGAAAATACACTATAATAAATAAAAGTATTTGTTATAGTGTTTGAGGTGAGAGCGTGGAGCGCAATCAAGTTCATAATGAAATTAAAGCCATCATTGCTCAAAATGGCCTGACACTTACTGAGGTTGTGACTCGGATGAATCAGCATAGGACGCCAGACGAGCGAACAACGGTACAAAATATTTCAAATAAGTTAGCCCGAGGCACTATTAAATATTCCGAAGCCTTAGAAATGGCTGCGGTGATTGGGCTAAGAATTACATGGGATAAAACTAAAAACGGGTGAGTGTTATGCTTTTGCTGCTTCAATCGATTTTGAATAACTACTCTGACGATGAAATTCTTCAGATGTGTAAAACAATCAATAAAGACTATAATATTTATGACCCCGAAGATGTGCGTTGGGCGAAGATAGGATATGTACTTAATAAAACAAATAGTAGCGATATTGAACTGCTGCGAAAAACTTGTCTGTCAAATAAAGTAGTTAATGATATGATATTTAATTACTACTTTTGCGAAAGAGTTATTAAGTACTATTTTATTAAGCATCTAAAAGATCAGATGAATCATATCGTTGCATTTGAAATGAACATCGGAGACAGTCGGATTGACATATGTAGAATAAACGGCAGTTCGTATGCATATGAAATTAAGACTGAGTATGACACTTTTGACCGCTTGGGAAGTCAGATGCAAGATTATTTAAGAACTTTTCAAAAAGTATACGTTATCGTTCCCATTGGTCGCGTGAACGACGTGAAAAATCTTATCCCTGAATCCTGTGGTATTATTTCCTACAGAATTACAAAAAACAGAGAAGTGGTCTTCTCTTATCAAAAATGTGCGCAAAAGAATTGTTGTGATATTAAATTTTGTCTCGATAGCCTGTCAAGCGGGGACATGAGCTATTTTCTTAAACTGTTAAATGAAAAAGACTTCAAAACGCGAGCAGATAAGCGTACACGCCTTTTGCAAATCGCCGCCACGCGGTCAATTTGGACGCCATATCGAAAGCTATTAAGACACAAATATGCGGATCAATGGAGGTTTATTACCGAACATTTTGATCAAATTTTGCCTGTTGATATTCAAAGCTTTTTCTCATCCAAAATGGATCCCAATTTGTTATATGCAAAATGAAGAATGGCTCAGCCAGATTACGCTGACTGAGCCATTCTTTTATGCGCTTGTTTCAAACATAGTGTAAATATAATGCAGCATGGTTATCATCTTCCACTGAGCTTGATTTCTCCCGCTCTTAGCACCGGATACAATTTCTGCAATTTCCTTACATCCTGCACAGTTTTCATGATGCGTATCACTAAATTCCTTCCAATATTCCGATTCAATGATTCTAGGTGCAATATAAGTTGGAAATTCGGATAGTTGAGGTGCTCTTCCTTTATACGCTACAAAGTAATTATTTTCGTTAGAATAATAGATTCCTACTGGACTAATAGCACCGCCCGTCGAAGGAAGTGCAGCAGAAATACACGCATAATCTCCAAATCCGTCGAACTTGTGCATATAGACTGTTGAATATAACTCCTTTAGGCTGTTATCAATGTCTGCGATCGGCTCACCATCTAGCATTTCTTTGTTTGTAAGGCCTTCAGGGCGATGTGCATTTATTATCACCGAAGTAAATCCTAGTTTTCTCTTGCTTTCAGCAATTCGTTTATAGATTTTCTTGAAAACCGGGCTCATATGAGACGCGGATTCAATATCTAAGATTAAATAATCGCCAGAAGAAATAAGCGTTTCAACGCACGAGAATACGTGGTCAAATTCTTGAACCTTTATTCGAAAAGCTACGCGAGGAAAGTTGTTCCGAAACTGAATGGTTTCCATCTTGATGCGTTCCAGCGATATACTCTCATGAAGATACGAGATAACTGGCACAACGCGCTCGCAATATGGTGTCAAAGGAATGAGCTCACGTTCGCCAAAATCCGGAAAACGCACCGACATAGTCACATATTCTCGAATTGCGTCTGTTGTACTCCGTAACTTGGTTGATTTGTAAAAATCAACCATTACATGCATTTTGGGCGCATTTTCAAGAAGATTACACAAGTCTTGAATAAATGTATTTTTGTTATTGCTTCTTGTCCTTTCTTGGATTAGCTCTACTAAAGGAATTACATCTCCATCAAATACATGCATTGCACCTAATTGCTGTAATACGCTGATTTCTACAGTGCGATTTTTCATGACTGGCACGTACATTAGTCAATGCCTCCTTTAGCTTTGAAGTCAAGATAATATGCAAGACCATCAAGTCCTGGATATATAAACGAGCGATTAATGCCAAACCAGTCCAAGTCTTTAACAAATTCTCGTATTGCTGCTTTAGGGATTATTAGTTGGTCTACGCAACAAAAGTCGCCATTAATTTTTGTCTGGTCAAGCGGCTTGGTTGGGTTCTTGTGAACAGTAAAAACTCCCTTTTGAGCAATAATACGTGCATTGATATAGCTTGGAACATGTAGGATTACATCATCTCCGTCAGGAAGTGAGAAAACATCAGGAATATCATCTGTTCCTGCATTAAACTGGGTTCGATCGATTGTGCAAACCGCAACATCATCTGTAGCATCTTCAGTTGCAAAATATGCTGCAATTAGTGGGTTCTCAGTCCAATCTAAAAACCTAGTAGGAAGTCCATGGTGCTGGCCGATCGTCCATTGATCCCATGGATTCATGTCTCGCAAATCCATATGAGGAACTGACATTTTTATGAACTCATTCATCGTTTGCTCTTCTAAGTCCTGTAGGGCAAATAGTTGTTGCTCAGCTTCCCCAGCACATCTTTGAACATAATTAGAACGGCCGATTTTTGGAATCAATAGATATGCTCTCTTTTTTAATCCTCTAAATAAATGATTCCGTCCATAATTATGTTCGATGTATGATATGTAGTCTGAAAATGATGTGATTGTAATAGTGTTCACATTTTTCTCCTTCTCTGTGCTTCCTATATTATCACAATTCCCGCATAATCTCAACAAACCGATCCAGCGTATATGCTCCGTCGATGCCGAAATCGCGGTTTTTGAACACCATAAAATACCGGTACTCCGGCCCACACTGCGCCTGCCATTTACGGCCAAGCTTCAGCTTGCGGGCGCTGTTGCTGTTATCGCGGTCATCACCTTTATATTCGATCAGCACCATTTTCCCGGACTTAGTCATTACCAGAAAATCAGGATAATGATTGATAAAACCATTCAGACGGAAGCCCTTCTTTTCAATGATTCGGTGCCACCATTTGATATTGTCAAGGGCTACCACGGCGTCGATCAGCTCATGCTCTTCCGGGTTCATATCGTCTTTCTCAGCCTCGTACAGAGACTTTGGAATAGCATCCGTTGTGACGGCAGGTGTAATCACAGGCGGTAGTGCATAACTCTCGCGGCACACGATCTTGCCTGCATCCAGCCAGCGAAGGAACTGCTCTTCCCGGTATGCGTCCTCTAGTCCCTCAATTTTTTGAGAAATCTTAGCCGCATATGTCGGGATGGCCGTCTCCATAGCTGCCAGTTCATCCTGTGTCATACCGTCAACGATTCTGCGCACATAATCGTTGATCTCCGATGTTGCATATCGATTGTTCCGGTTGATCTGGGCACACAGCATATTGGTGCAGCTTTGAATCTTCTGCTCAGGTGGAAGCTGTGCCATGCGATTGCGGATGTATTCACTCAACTCGCTGTTTGCACGCTTGTATTTGGGCACTGCCTCGCCCCGATCCTCCACATCAACACGGTACATTTCGCCGGTGGCCAGTTCAAAGCTGACCTGTGCATCCTGCCCGGCCAGAGAAAATCCCTCCGAAAGATTCTCCTTCTCCAGCAGTTCAAATTCATCGCCAAACAAATCCGGAACGGAGCGGAGGAAGAACTGCGGAATCCGTAATACGGATACCTCCTCAGCAAGATAGGGTTGCATCGCATTTTGCGTCAGCATATCGCCCAGTTCACCTCCCATAAATCCGTCGTCCGATTCGCTGGCTGCCGCCGTATAGCTTTCCGCCTGCGCTGCCGCTTCCCGAACCATTGCAGAAACTGAGGTATTGCCCTGCATCGTGCTTTCCAGTGCCGTTTTCACTTCCTGCACATTCACATCGTCAAAAGCATCGGTCTCGACAGTCTGCGGAGTAACCGGGATTTCTGTCTGCTCTGCTTCCGGCTGAATTGGCGTCTGCGGTGTTTCAATCGCTTCACCGATGCGGTAATCCTTTCGGCTGAAGCCCGCTTTATTCAAACCAGCCACAATCTTCTCCAAGGTGGTGTGGAAGTCCACGGAGTTCGTCAACACATAGGAGGTGTTCAGCAGCGGCGATTTGTGCTGCGTCGCATACGGCTGCCGCAGGATTCTGCCAAGGATCTGCTCCACATCCACGGTGGAAGTACGATTGGCCAGAGACGCCAGTATGTAGGCAAAGGGGCAGTACCAGCCCTCTTTCAGGGCGTTGACCGTGATGATGTATCGGATTTCACAATCCCGGCTCATCAAATTCTGCCCTTTGAGATCATCTACGTTGGACGTCTTTACTGCAATCTGGTTTTCCGGAATGCCCATACCGCCCAGCATTGCCCTGATCTTATCAAAGGTATCGCTGCTGTCTCCGGTGCGGGGCTGCGCCTGAAACAGAACAATGGGACGAATGTATTTTCCACCTGCCGCTTCTGCGGCAATGGCTTCCTGTTCAATGCTGCCACGGAGTTGGATGGCGTCCTGAATGACGCTCTGCCGGGTGGTGCGATTGTACACCACCACAGGAAGCTTCACCATGTGTTCCTTCTTTAGTTCACGGGCGTCCACATAGGAGATAATGTTGCTGTTTTTCCGTGGCGTTGCCGTTAAGTCGAGTACAAAGGAAGGATTCAGATTATTCAGCATTTCCGTGCTGAGCTTCGATTCTGCATTGTGGCTTTCGTCCACAATCACGACTGGCTCCAGATGGCGCAGCACCTGAATCAGCGCCGTGTCCGGCGTATCGGCCAGCAGTGCATCCGTATCTTTGAAATACTCTGCAAAGCGGAACAGATTGCCATTTTCCTGATAGACCTTGCGGACGTCCTTCTTCCGGCTGTCAATGCGCAGCGAGCCATAGCTCATCACGCAGACGGTCAGCATCTCGCGCACCGTGTCCGGCGAAAAGTTCTGACCGTTCAGAAGCATTTCCTTGGTGTATATGCCGACACGTCCGGCAAAGTCCTGTTCCAGTCTCTGTCGGTAGGGATGGTTTACATCGGACAACGTGCGGATGGTCTGCGTCAGGATCGAATCGCTGGGAACCAGCCACACTACCACCTGCGGTTTACCGGTAGGCATGGCGTCAAAAATCCGCTTGACGGAAGCGCAGGCCAGAAAGGTTTTACCGCCGCCGGTGGGCACCTTCATGCAAACATGGGGCGCACGTTCAATAGAGTTATTATAGGACGGTACACCGCCGAGGCCAACGGCCACGTCCTTGGAAAACCAGTATTCCCGCCACGCGGAAAACAGATTGGCTCCACGGTTGACGCAGTCCAAGTAGGCGGAGAGGTCACACATGACTTGCTTTTGATAATTATTAAGTTCCATCACCATGACCTCCTTACAGCTTCGTAATATCCCGGGGGATTTTCTTGAATGTAATATGGTATTTCTCCAGCTCCGCTTCACTGAGGGTACAAAGGTCTGCGTAGACCACATAGGCGTCGGCACTGGTTCTGACCGTGTGCAGGAATTCCCGATTCAGCGTGGTAACTGCCTGCTTTTCATAGCAGAAATAGTAAGCGCTGCCAATGTGGACGCCCATAAAATACGGCTCGTCCGGGCGCGGCTCCGGCAGAGGGGTCTTCGTATCGGTAAAGTACACATATTCACGGATCTTGTCCACGCCCACATTCTCATTGAGTACATCACCGTGCAGCAGCGGTTCGCCCAAGTCATAAAAGTTGAAATTGCCGCCTGTACCCTCCACGGCGTTTTTGCCCTCGCCGTAGCCACGAATGACACGCTTGACCCGCTCGGCGGTGATGCGGTCGGCGTAGTCCATCATTTCGACGAGGATGAACTTGCGGTGTCCGCCATCGGCTTTGTTCATGTTGAGAACGGCATGAGCGGTGGTGCCGGAACCGGCGAAGGAGTCGAGGATGATAGAATCAGGATTTGTTGCGATTTGTAAAATTCTTTCAATTAGTCTTGGCGGCTTTGGCGTGTCAAATGGTGATTTCCCATTAAAAATTGCTTTAAGCACTTTGGCTGCTTCATCTGTGTGCCCCACTTCTTCATACGGCCAAAGATTTGTTACGATCCTTCCACCCATTTCTTCAAGGTATCGTTTACATGCCATTCCACCTCGCCCGCCACTTGTGAAATACAGCACAGGCCACCTCCCGATTTGATAGCGAAGGATAGCTTTTGACTCCAATTCCTCCAGCGGCGCAGAAAGCATAATAGCGTTAATCTCTTTGGGAACTGTATTAGACTGGCCACAAATGGAAACTCGTTTTTCGTAATCATCAATCGGCCTCAATTCGTAATAAGACCAGTGAAGCATTATTTGCAGCATTTGATCCTGCCCAAAAGTCCAACACCGTCCGTTGGGCGGGTATAAGAGTTTTCCTGTTATGGGGTGCTGAATCGCATAAACCATTCCCGGGTGAGTTGCGGCTCCTGGAGCGCTTGCATCTCCGGCTTTCCACGGTCTTGGATCATTATCGGGGCTTGAATAGCGTTGATCCATCTCTTCAGTCCGCTCCAACTTGTGTGGATTCCAGTTCGGCTGTCTGCTATACACGATAAGGTGTTCTACCTCATTGACGATACCCTTAGAGTCATTGCGGGTGGAATATGTACGCTGCCAAGAAATATTGGAAACGAAACAGTTGCTGCCGAAAATTTCATCACAAATCAGCTTGAGATTGGCATACTCCGTATCATCAATGCTGATGAAAATAACACCATCATCCGCCAGCAGCTTTTGCAGCAGCTTCAACCGCGGGTACATCATGCACAGCCACTTGTCGTGGCGGGTCAAGTCTTCGCCCTCTTTGCCAACCACCTCGCCCAACCACTTCTTGATATTCGGGTCATTGACATTATCGTTGTAGACCCAACCCTCGTTGCCGGTGTTGTAGGGCGGATCAATGCAAATGCACTTGACGCGTCCCTCATACCGGGGCAGCAGCGCTTTCAGGGCTTCCAGATTGTCGCCCCGGATGATCATGTTCTCGCTGCCGTTGTCCGCCTCGTGCTGTCCGTTTTCATCAAAGCTGTACTTGCGCTCCAACACCCGAAACGGCACGTCCTGATGGTGATTGATCACCTTGCTTTTTCCAATCCATTCAAGTGTCGGCATGGGTATCCTCCGTTTTTTCAAATTTTCTTCTTGTATCATACAATCATCGCCCCAGTGTCTGTCTGCAAATGTAATATACCATTTTCGCGGAATGTCTCCACCGGTTGGTCGATCATTCCATCAAACGCTCTGTCTTGTCCGCTTATTCCTTCTAGGATCATAAAGCAAACAAAAAGACTGTGTGGGGTGCCTTCGGTTGTAGTTAGCGAAATTTGTCCTGTACTGGCTTGAAACAAACAAACTGTACCAGCGTATTGCCCACTGCGGTATTTCGTGCCTTGTGCTAGCGAGAAGATACACAGGGTCATCTCCTGCAATGCCTTATCAGAAAAACAGATGCCTAAACTGCCACCCAGTGAATCCCACGCATTCTTCCAATCAGCCCACTCGATTCCATGGTATCCTTTAACTTTTTTTGAACCGGCGATGCATTCATAATCATTTTTGATTGCTCCCTCAATGCAGCGCATAACTCTACCTTGATTCCGCTCCCGGTGGGCAATCAAATCGCAGAATTCTCTTATTACCCCATCATTTGTAACCCATGCTCTTATAAAAATAAGGAAACCAAGAATATCATATTCGTCAAATGCGCGCTTTTCGATAATTGTTTTGTAATGATTCAGTATAATCTGCTCTTTCAAAGTCATGTGCATAACGCTCCACCCGAATCCGTTGATACAATCACGATGTTTTTGCAAAGCCCTGCTCCACATCGATGCAGGTTTTTTTGCGTTTTCAGAACGAGTATTCCATATCGCGGCCCAACTATTCCTCCCCGCTCCAGACATACGCCGTGTAGCGTCCGCCGCTGAGTTTAGTGATCTCGCCGCTTTTCAGCAGCTCTGTCAGCGCGCGCTGGACGGTGATCTGACTGATATCCGGGCATTTGGCCATGATCTCACTCTTGGTGATCTTGCCAAGGTGGTTTTTGATGATCTCGCGCACCCGGTCTGGCTTGGAAAGCCCCTTGGTGGTCAGCAGCTCGATTCGGCTCTCAAAATCCCGATAAGCCGCCGCCAGAACACCCAGCATATAGGTGACAAAAGGCGCATAATCGTTCGTCCCCTCGTGCCAGTTGTAGGAGCTGGCTTGCAGGGCCTCGTAATAGGTCTCCTTGGTGTCGGAGATCAGCTTTTCGATGCTGATATATTTGCCGACAAGATAGCCGGAGCGGTACAAAAGCAGCAGCGTCAGGAGCCTGCTCATGCGGCCGTTGCCATCGTTGAAGGGATGGATGCAGAGAAAGTCCAGAATGAAAATGGGGATCAGCAGCAGCGGGTCAAGCTCGGCGTCCTGCGCGGTCGTCTGGAAGGCGTCGCAAAGTGCTGCCATCGCTCCCGGCGTTTCCCACGCGGAGACAGGCTCGAACCGGACGATCTTCCGTCCATCCGGCAGTTCCTCGGCAATCACGTTGTCCGAGTTTTTGAAGCTGCCGCCAATGGACTTGCCGCTGAACTTATATAGATCCCGGTGAAGCTGCAAAATGACCGTCGGCTTTGGCGGGATATAGTCGTGGCTCTCGTGGATCGTTGCCAGCACGTCGCGGTATCCGGCGATCTCTTTCTCGCTGCGGCTCTGAGGCATGGTCTTTTCGCGGACGATCTTTTTCAGGCGGTCGTCCGTGGTGATGATGCCCTCAATGCGGTTGGACGCCTCAGTGCTCTGAATCTTCGCAACCTCCAAAAGATTGGACAGTGCATCCGCCTTGGCCTCGATAAAGAGGTTCTGCTGCCCCTTGTACTCGTGGATCTGCGTCAGATACGCCACGACCTCCGGCGTCAGGAGCTTTTGATATTCCGCTTTGAAGTCGAATTCTCTCATTCAAATTCCTCATTCAGCGTTTAATTTCATCAAATATCATTCAATGATGCAATTACAGTATACCCATAAATTGCATCACCGTCAATCGCAATTTTCTCATTTTTGCAGTAATGACAAAATTGAAGTTGACGGTAAAAAAGAAAGCCCGTTCCTGCGAGGGACGGACTTCCTTTTGTATTTTCTGAGCAGGCATGACAAGCTGCCTTTTGCAGTTTGTATATGCACCTGCGATGGAAATGAGGGATTGCAAAGGGAACATCCCTTTGTCGCTGGGTTTCCAATAGGGGCGTGCAGCATCCCTGTTGGCACACGATTTTGCTCTGCAAAGTCTAGTGTGTTATACCTTTGCTTCCGTCTGACGCGGGAAAGGGGTTGACGGCGTACTCTGCGGTGCGGCAGAGTGTGGCAACAAACGCTTTTTCGCGGCAGTAGGACAGGCGGATTTTGTGATGTGAGCTACAGCACAAATGCAGGATTTTTGAGAAGCAAAATCCGACTGGCCGGAAAAGGAAGCAGAGGTATATAAAGCCCCCGTCCCGCCGCAGCGACGTTCCTTCGTCTTACGGCATCTCCTTCCGAAGCGTATCCAGCGACTGTTCCTCCAGCAGCTTTGTCCGGTTCTCGCTCAGATGAAAATGTATCGCCGCACCGATCAGCGTGTGCTCGATATTATCTGTGAAACCGAAGCGATACAGAAGATACGTCTGCTCCCGCGGCTCCAGCTTGTCCAGTGCCGCATAAAGCTCCCACAGGTTTTCCGCTTTGATGAAGGCTTGCTCCGGAGGCAGGGCATACGGATCGGCAATCGCCTCAATCCGCAGCAGCCGCTCATCGCCGGGCAGGATCTCATCAAGATGCACGCGCTCAAGGCCAAGGCCTTCCACACCGTCGTTCACTTTTACAGTTGCCATGCGATACTCGAAAGACATCTGCGCTGTATGTACGAGGTCGAGCATGGCGTTCTTGATGGCAGGCGCGGCATAGGTCAGGAACCTGAGCTTCCGCGCCGGGTCAAAACCATCAACCGCACGCAGCAGACCGATGCTGCCCTCCTGCACCAGATCGTCCACGTCGATGTTCAGGTCGCTGCCCTCCAGCGACGAACTCCGGTATACTATGTCAGCAGTCTGCACGATGAAGCCCATATTCTTTTCAACAAGAAGCTCCCGCGCGGCCTCATCGCCCTTCTGAGCCAAGGCGCAAAGCCGCTCATTGGTCAAGCTGGTCGGATTCATCGCTTGCCGCCGTGCCGGTCATGGAGAGGAACAACCTTCTGACCTGTGCCGTGTCAACACCGGGCAGATGGGAAACGGAGGCCGCCACCGCGTCTGCAACCTGTTCCTTCGTGATTTTCCGGTTCAGTTTTTGGCCGCCCTTGGTCAGCTCCGCATAGATGCTCTTCATCGCCTGTGCCGTAAGCTGGCGCGTAGGCGGCACCTCCACCTCGGCTTCCTTTTTCACGGCGCGGACAGCCTTCATAAAGGAGTTCTGAATGGAGCTCAAATCTGCCTGATCGATTGGCGTCCGCAGGCTTTTGACCTCATCTGCGGCCTGCGGCAATGTGCCCAGCATGGACGAAACCATCGAATAAAGCTGATTCTGCGCGGCAAATCCAGCGGTCAGCTCGTTGTCCAGATATCGGGCGATCTGGTATGTGGTATCGGCAAACTGTGGATTTTCCAGAAGGTAGCTGACGATTTTGGGATTGACCTTCTGCGTGTAGAGATTCCGCGCCGCCTCAACGGAGAGGCCAATCTCCGAGATGTCGTAGTTTTTGCGATCCGGCTCGTCCACCTCGCCCAGCAGAAAGTCGGTGGACACCTCAAACACGCGGGCGATGCGGATGATGCTCTCGTCGCCCAGCTTGTCCGTCTTGCCGCTGATGAAGCGGCTCAGCGAACTTTCCGAACAGCCGATTCTTGCGGCAAGCTCGGCCTGCGTAACCTTCCGTTCCTTCAACAGATCCCAAATGCGGTCACGGACAGCCGCGGGGAGAAATACCGATTCGTTGCTCATGAACATATCGCCTCCGATTCCAGTAAAAATCCTGCGCCAAGCAGATATTGTAAAACCAGTATAGCACATACTCGGCATCAAATCTAGTACAAATGTTCTATAATCGTTTTGTAAAATGACTTGAATATCCTCTCGACAAAAGCCTCCCGTGCTCTTGCATTTTTGCAAGAAAACAGGAGGCTTTTACTATTTGCTTGCATAAGTGCCTGATTTCGTCGGTCTAAGACCTTTTCTCCGTATATTCAGGTGACAAAGGAAATTTGTCGCAGAAATCTGAAAGGAGAAATTGCCTATGAACCTATTTGAAACCGTGAAGGCTGCCGTTACCCCGCGCATGGCGGCAGAGCGGTACGGGCTGCCGATCCAGCAAGGCGGCATGGTCTGCTGCCCCTTCCACGCCGACCGCACGCCCAGCATGAAGCTGAACGAGGATTACTTCTACTGCTTCGGCTGCGGGGCAAGCGGCGACGTGATCGACCTTGCGGCAAGGCTGTTCGGCCTGAGCGGCTATGAAGCGGCGAAGAAGCTGGCGGCAGACTTCGGCGTCGCCGGGCAGAAGCCGTCCATTCTCGCAAAGCTACAGCGTGGAGCATCGCAGGCGGAAGCCGAGCGGCGCTGCTTCCGCGTGCTGGAGGACTACCTGCGCATCTTGCAGGATTGGAAGGCGCACTGTGCGCCGCAGTCGCCGGAGGACTCCATCGACCCGCGCTATGCGGAGGCCTGCCATATGCTGGAACGAATCGAAAATATGCTGGACATTCTGGCCTGCGGCACGCCGCAGGAGCGCGCCGAGGTGGTGGCCGACTTGCAGAAGGACGAGCGGCTCATGCGGATGGAGGAACGAAACCGACAGATCAGGGAGGAAGCACATGGAACGAAATGAACCGCCCCGCTGGATGCAGGACAAGCACTTCAACGAAGTCCTGTTCTGCGAGGACTTTCTATCGGCGCACCCGATGGTCTGCGTGGACGGCAGCTTTTTCACCGTGGAGGGCCGCGTTGCTGACGAAGAGGGCATTCGCAAGCAGATCTACGAGATGCTGCGCCCGTATTTTACGAGCGGCACGGCTCGCCGCGCCACCACCCTGCTGGAAACGCTCAGGCTGGAGGCCTACACGCCGGAGCTGCCCATTCAGGAAGACCGGATTCATGTTGCCAACGGCACGCTGTTTCTCAGCGGCGCGTTCTGCACGGAGAAAGAATTCTGCCGCAACCGGCTTCCCATCCGATATGACCCCAGCGCGCCGCAGCCGGTGACATGGCTGCGGTTTTTGTCCGACCTGCTGGAAGCGGAGGACATTTTGACCTTGCAGGAATACCTCGGCTACTGCCTGATTCCGACGAACCGCGGGCAGGTCATGATGCTGCTCAAGGGCAACGGCGGCGAGGGCAAGAGCCGCATCGGCGTGGTGATGCAGAAGCTGTTGGGCGGCAACATGAAAAACGGCAGCATCGCCAAGGTGGAGCGTAGCCCCTTTGCCCGCGCCGATCTGGAGCACGAGCTGCTGATGGTAGACGACGATATGAAGCTGGAGGCGCTGAAATCCACCCACTATCTCAAGTCCCTCATCACTGCCGAAATGCCTATGGATTTGGAGCGCAAGGGTGAGCAGAGCTACCAAGGGCAGATGTACGTCCGGTTTCTGGCGTTTTCCAACGGCGATCTGGAATCGCTCTATGACCACTCGGACGGCTTTTACCGGCGGCAACTCATCCTGTCGGTGAAGAAAAAGCCGCTAGATCGGGAGGACGATCCCTTTCTGGCGGACAAGCTCTGCGATGAGAGCGAGGGCATCTTTCTCTGGTGTCTGGAGGGCTTGCGCCGCTTGCAGGCCAACAACTTCCGGTTCACAGAGAGCAGCCGGACGAAATCCAACCGTGAGGATGCGCGGCGGGAGGCCGACAATGTGCTGTTGTTTCTCCGCTCTGAGGGCTACATCCGCCTGAAGGCCGACAGCACCATTCCCTCCGCCGCGCTGTATGGCATCTATTGCCTGTGGTGCAGCGACAACGCCTACAAGCCGCGCTCCGCGCGGACGGTGAGCATGACCCTCAAAAAGCACGCCGACGAGTTCGGCTTGGAGCATGACAACCACATCCAGAACGCCCTCGGCAGGCGGGTCAACGGCTTCTGGGGCATCGAGGTGCTGGTCGCGCCGCCGGTTTTATGAGATCAGACACGAAATTCTCCATCCCATCCATCCCAAGCATCCCCAAAACCCCGGATGGATGGGATAGATGGGATAGATGTTTTCAAGTTCAACTGTAAAGGAGGATACAATGGGAAGAGTTTATTATAAGGAACTGCCGCTGTTTCACTTGTACGACAGCGATCTGACCGGCACGCAGAAGCTGCTGATGACGCTGCTTCTGGTGAATCAGTTCGACATTTACGACTTGAGCTGCCTTGCGCGGATGCGCCCGGAGGACGTGGCCGCCGATCTGGCGGAGCTGAAACGGAAGGGGTATCTGCAAGACAGGTGAAAACCGGAAAGAAATTTGCGCGGCGGCGAAAGGATTTTACGAAACCGCGCTGCTCGGAACCGCGCACCGGCTTCACGGATGCGCGTGGTGCTGCACGGTTTAGAGCGAAGTCACGCGGATTCGGAAAGTCGATCCCCCTCACTTACGAAGATGGCATCGACCGCCGCGTTTCCAGCGGATTTCAGGAAAACAGAATATTACATCACACAGCGAAGCAGGTTTTCGGAAAAAGAAACCCGCTTCGCTGTTTTCATAACGAAAAAACAGGAGGTTTTTATGAACATCAGAAATGAGATCAAGGCGCAGATCGTCCGCGCCGGTTTTACCATGCAGGAGGTCGTTGACCGGCTGCATGACGAATACGATTGGAGCGACAGCGTTTCCAATCTGTCCGCAAAATTGCAGCGGGAGAGCATCCGCTACAAGGAGGTCGTGGAGCTGGCCGACGTGCTGGACTGCGACATCGTGTGGGTGAAGCGAGGTCAGCGCCGATGAAAGCACAGTATGCCATTCTCCGCTTTGCCAAGTACAAAGGGCCGGAGATCGGGCACATCGAGGCTCACAACGAGCGCACCAAGGAGAAATACGCCAGCAATCCCGACGTGGACACGGCGCGCAGCCACCTCAATTTCCATCTGGTGACGCCACAGCGCAAGTACCGCGCCGAGGCGGAAAAGCAGATCGCGGAGGCAGGCTGCCGCACGCGGTCGGACAGTGTGCGCGTGGTGGAGGCGCTGGTGACGGCCAGCCCGGAGTTCTTCAAGGGCAAGAAGAAAAGTGAGGTCAAAGCCTATTTTCAGGAGGCGCTGGATTTCATCCGGGAACACCAAGACACGAAAACCATCATCTCCGCCGTGGTGCATATGGACGAAAAAACGCCGCATATGCACCTTTGCTTTGTCCCGCTGACGGCGGACAAGCGGCTCTCCGCCAAGGAGATCGTCGGCAACAAGAAAAAGCTGACGTGGTGGCAGGACGAGTTCTGGAAGCACATGGTCAAAAAATACCCCGATCTGGAGCGCGGCGAAAGCGCCAGCCAGACCGGGCGCGACCACATCCCGCCGAGGATATTCAAGGAGGCCGTCCATCTGAACCGGCTGAAGGAGCAGATCATGGCCATTCTGAACGATACCAATACGTTCAACAAGAAGGCCAAGCTGGACGAATTGGAAACGCTGCTGAATAAGTACATCCCCGGCGCGGAAGCTCTGCGGACGAAGCTCAAGAAGTACGATGCCGCATATAAGGCCCTGACCGCCGAGAATGCGGCGATGGAGAAGCGGTTGGACGCATCGTCCAAGGAGAGCGTTCTGAAAAAGCTGGAGTTCAACGAAAAGCTCTGGGAGCTGGACGAGCTGCACCGCATGGTGGACGGCATCCCGCCGGAGATTTTGCAGGCGGCAAAACAGGTGGCCGCGCATAAGCAGCAGGAAAGATGAGGAAACTAAGGTTGTTAAAGGAGGCTGGTTCTATTTGGAGATGAACGTCAGGGACGATCAGAAGCTTGTTGAAATCTGGCTGACGAATGCAGAGAAAATTGACCCCGTCCTGCGGGAGGGGCTGAAAGAGATTTACGCCAAGTATAAGACGAAGAAATACATGGTCGCCGTGTTCGAGTCCGGCAAGGGCGATCTTTATGAGAACACGCGGGATCTGCTGCTCTTCAACCGCCGCCGCAGCGCCGAGAAGACCGTGCAGCAGGCGAAAAAGCAGAAGGCCGCGGGCATGGTGCGCTGAACTTCGGGCGGAAGGGAACAATCCCTTCCGCCTGTTTTCTTTTTACCCTTGCAAAGAACGAAAATATCGTGTACAATATTATCTAAAACAACGTGTTTATCAAAAGATATGTGTGGCTCATGCTTGCCGCCAGAGAAACGGAGGGAAACGCAAATGGAACATGAAATGATGGAGCACAGTGAAATTCTCCTGTACAGCGATGAAAACGGAAAAGAATTTGTAAACGTTGTATTTATGGATGAGACATTCTGGCTGACGCAGGTTGGCATGGCAGAATTGTTCGACTCCAGTAAGTCCAATATCAGCGAGCATTTGTCACACATTTTCGAGGAGGAAGAACTGGACAAAGAATCCTGCATGAGAAAATTCGGAATTTCCGAATTTTCTACGAAGCCCACCAATTTTTATAACCTCGATGCCATCATTGCGGTCGGTTACCGCGTGAATTCCAAGAAGGCCACCCGATTCCGCCAGTGGGCGACAAAGACGCTGAAGGAGTACATTCAGAAGGGCTTTGTGCTCAACGATGATCTAATGAAAAACGGCCGTCCGTTCGGTAAGGACTACTTTGACGAGCTGCTGGAGCGCATCCGGGAGATCCGTGCCAGCGAGCGCCGGGCCTATCAGAAAATCGCGGATGTCTTCGAGCAGTGCAGCTATGATTACGACAAAAATAGTGAGACGACAAAGGCCTTCTATGCCTTCGTACAGAACAAACTGCACTACGCCGTCACCGGCAAAACCGCCGCAGAGCTGATTTCCGAGCGGGCGAACTTGGACAGCCCCACGATGGGGCTTACCACATGGAAGGGTGCGCCGGATGGAAAGATTCTCAAAAGCGACACACTGGTGGCGAAGAACTATCTGAACGAAAAGGAGCTGTCCCGCCTGAACCGGCTGGTAACCATGTTCATCGACTACGCCGAGCTGATGGCAGAGGACGAGCAGCTCATGAGTATGCAGGACTGGCTGAACGAAACCGACCGCTTCTTGACCAACAACCGCCGGAACGTGCTGGACGGCAAAGGCCATATCTCGCGGGAAGCGGCAGCGAAAAAGGTCGGCGCGATTTACGAGGAGTTCCGCAAAAAACAGGACGCGGCATACATCTCCGAATTTGACCGCCAGACAGAACAATATCTCAAGGGTGAATGATATGAATAACCAAGAGCAATTCGCAGAATTTCTGCACTGTTGCAGAGAACAGCGCGTAAAACGCATTCATCTTGCCGAGCCGTGCCTGATCGTCAATTCATCGGCGGGCGATTTTGGGAGCATCCTCATAGAGTTTGAACAGAGCAACTATTTCATCACATCCAAATACCTGCCGCACCAGCTGGAGGACGAGGAAATCGATGAATTCTGCGTGAAACAATATGAGCGCCTTGCCGACCTCAAGAATGACGATCTGCTGGAGGCGGACATATACAAGACCTTGTCCAGCGAGGACGCCCCCATTTTGTTTCTCGCAGAAATGGTGGACGCCGAGGGCTTCTTCAATGGGATGGAGTGGACATATGGAACCGATTATCTGTTCTTTCTGGTCTCCTGCCCCATCATTATAGTGTCCGCCAGAGCGGATGAGGAACTCAAGCACCTCAACTATCCGCACCAGTTTGGAGAAGAATTTGACCCATTGCCAAATCGCGGTGAGCCTTTTGAGCTGTTCCCGGGCGCTTGAGGGTGGAGGTGTACGATGAAAAAGGCATTTGAATTAAATAAAGCCCTGCTTAATGCCGTAACTGCCTGCGACTATGAAGAGGCCGAACGATTATTGGTAGCAGGCGCTGATCCGCTCGGCTCTTCAGATGAAAACGAACCAGATGAGCATCTTTTGGGTGAACTTTTTTGTGAAATGCAGGATAACGAGGATTTGAAAGCTGCGTTCCCGAAGTTTTTGGAACTTTTTTATGCGCACGGAATGGATATCGCCTCCCGCGGCCTCCCTACGAATGACGGAAACAACATCCACCCGCTTTGGATGTTAGCCTTTTGCCAAACGGAATCCGGACTGAAAATTCTGCATACGATGCTGGAGCATGGTTTGGATCGAGATTCTGCCGAGGTTCTGGCCGATCACATCCTGCTTGATATGGAGATGTGCGACGGCTGCGAAATCGAGGATACATGGTGGATGGAGAGCTTTTCCTGCGGATTGAAGATGCTGATGCTGATTGCCTCCTACCCAACTATTCTGAACGAAAGCACATATCTTCAAAGCTGCGTTGCACTTGAAAAGAACGATGCGCAAATGCTTCCCCAGTTCCGAAACTGGAATGACTTCGATTATCACATTGACCTTTCCACCTGTACAAATATTCCGCACGGTCTGCGGGATGCGACATTGACAATCCGAAACCTCAAAAGCAAAAAAACCGTATGGACGCTATCCATATGACCAGCCTCACCGGCAAAGGAGCCTATCATGACCGAAACATTTGACATTGCGGGCTATGCCCGTATTTCTGTGGATGATGAGCAGGATCAAAAGAACATCTCGATTGAGAATCAGAAGTCCATCATCGAGGACTATGTAAAAACCCACTTCCCCGGCAGCACGCTGACGTTTTTTGAAGACCGCGACCGCTCCGGCTACACGTTTGAGCAGCGCGAGGGCTATCAGGAGATGCGCCGGGGACTCATGTCCCACAAGTACGATATTCTCATCATCAAGGATTTTTCCCGTTTCTCCCGCCGCAACTCGCGCGGACTGGTAGAGCTGGAAGACCTGCGCGACGCGGGCGTCCGGATCGTCTCCATCGGGGACGGCGTGGACTTCCCCAATGACGACGATTGGCTGAAAATCCAGTTCCAGTTTCTCGTGAACGAGATGCCCGTCACGGACACCTCCCGCAAGGTGCGCAACGTCATCAAGCGGCGGCAGAACGACGGCGAGTGGATCTGTGCCGCACCCTACGGCTATCTCGTAACCGAGGACAAGCAGTTTGAGATCATCCCCACGGAAGCCGAGACCGTCCGCAGGATTTTTGACCTTTACAGCAACGCCGGTTGGGGCTACAAGAAAATCGCCAACTATCTCACCGATCAAGGCGTTCCCACGCCGCGCATGTCCGAGCGGATGCGCAAGGAGGCGGCGGGCAAGAAAACGAAACGGGAAGCTAAAAACGCCTGGGCCATCGCCACGGTGCAGGGCATTCTGGACAACGATTTTTATATCGGCACGCTCCGGCAGGGCAAGTATACCCGCGCCAAGATCAACGGCAAGGAGATCAAGCGCAACGACGATGAGCATATCGTCATTGAAAACCACCATCAGGCCATCATCGACTACCGCACCTTCGCCATCACCATCGCTTTGCGGGAAAAGCGCAGCCGTAATAACTATCGCGGCGTCAAGATCAATGACAACGTGTATTCCGGCTTTTTGCAGTGTGGCGACTGCGGCAGCCCGCTGTTCGCCATGAGCCGCAGCGATTTGGCCCCCGCCTACACCTGCGGCACGTATCACCGACGCGGTCTCAAGGGCTGCACCAGTCACCACATCCGCGTTGACCGGCTGGACGAGCTGCTGAAGAGCTATGTGCGCAAGCTGGCGGACAGCTCCTCCGCCATGCTCGAGCAGCTCAACGAGGAGCTGAAGCGCGAGACCGAGCAGGTGGCGGAAACGGAACAGTCCGCGGGCAATCTCGCCGAGGTGCTGGCCGACCTCACCGAAGAATTGAAGGTCACCAAGCGTCAGCGCATCCGGGAGATCATGAAAAAGCCGGAGCAGGAAGCTTCCATCGAGGCGCTGTATGACGAGATGGAAGCAGACCTGCAAAAAAAGATCGACGGCATCAACCACCAGATCGACCTGCTGAGCGACAAGCGCAACACCATCATTCAGGTGAACCGCGTGGCCAAGACCGCCATCGACGTGTTCCGCGACATTCTGGAAAAGGATAAGCTGGAACGAAATGATCTGGAGCTGCTGATCGACAAGATTCTCGTCTTTGAAGATCACTTGGAAATCAGGCTTCAATCCGACATCGACACGCTGCTGCGCTGCGGAACCCTCCCCGCAGAAACGGAGGATGCCGCAAATTTTAAGTTAGGCACGGAAAATATCGAAAACACGCTGATCCAGTCCTCCAAAAATCACGAGGACAAGGTTTTCCGTGTCAATGTTATCAATGACGGCGACCCGCTCGAAATATACACAGACGCAGACGGCGAAGTTATTTTCAAAAAATATTCGCAGGTCGGCGAGCTGTCATCGCTGACGGCGCAGTATGCCGAGGTTCTGCACAAAAACACTGGGCTTCCGGTCGTGATAACCGACCGCGACAGGGTCATTTCCTGCGCGGGCGTGCCGAAGAAAGAGACGGTCGAGCGCAGGATAACACAGGCGCTCGAAAACATCATGGAGAACCGCAGTCCGTTTATCTGCGAGGAGGGCGGCGAACGGTTCCATCCGATAGAGGGCGTTGAGCGCGACGCAGCGGCGGCGTTCCCGATAATCGGCGCGGGCGATGTATCCGGCGCAGTGGTTCTGCTCACGGCGGACGAGGCATCCGTGCCGACGCAGACGGAGATAAAGCTTGTTCAGGTCGCGGCTTCTTTCCTCGGCAAGCAGATGGAGGAATAACCTTTATTTTTCCTCTTGACAAGTGCCGCTATGCGCTATAAAATAATCGGGTATCCGATTGATGGGTTTGGGAGAGAGCCGGATTTCCGGCCACCGAAGGGGCGAAACTCTCAGGTAAAAGAACCGAGCCGGGACGGTCCTCTGGAAAGGCATTTGCACCGACGAAGCAATCCGCGAAGCGGAGAATCTTTCAGGTAAAAAGACAGAGTACACCATTTTTCTGATGGTGTACTCTTTTTGTTTTCGGAGGGGTTTATGGACATTCTCATTTTTGCTTTTGAAATTATCGGCACTGTTGCGTTTTCCGTTTCGGGCGCGATGACGGGGCTGAAGAAAAACATGGATATTTTCGGCGTCATGATTTTGGGCGTCGTGACGGCTATCGGCGGCGGAGTCACGCGTGATCTTATTCTCGGCATAACGCCGCCCGGTACATTCGGCCACCCGGTATATGCGATAGTCGCGACGGTCACGGCGATAATAACTTTTCTGCCGGCAGTCCGCAGACTGCTCACGAGTAATCAGCACGTCCACGACTTCGTCCTGCTGATTCTCGACTCGCTCGGGCTCGGAGTGTTCACGGTCGTCGGTATACAGACCGCTTACAGCGTCTCGACCGGACGCGGCGCGTTTCTTGTAGTATTCGTCGGAGTCATAACCGGAGTCGGCGGCGGAGTGCTGCGTGATGTTCTCGCCGGGGAGAAGCCGTACATATTCGTAAAGCACATCTACGCCTGCGCGTCGATAGCCGGCGCGGTCGCCTGCGTTATCATCTGGCGCTTCAACAGCACCGCGGCGGTCATCGCGGGCGCGGCAATAGTGTTCGTTGTCCGCCTGCTCGCCGCCCACTTCAGATGGAGCCTGCCTAAGGCGGACAGATTCGGTCCCGCTTTGCCGCAGGAGCAGAGCGAAAACGACGAGAACACGCAGGAAATATAACCCGATTTTTTAAATCGGCATGGGGTCGTTTGAAAGCAGTATGACAATTATAGCGGCTGTCGCAAATGCCGCTATGCCGATAATAACGGCCGCTTTTTTGCCGAGCTTTTTCTTTGCAGCCCTGCATATCAGCGCGGCAAGCGCCACGGCGACGGCCGCCGCCGCAAGGGCAATTCCCAATGATTTCCACAACCACGAAAGCTCGTAGATCTTATTCATAGAGTCGTCCTTTCTGCTTTTAAAGCGTCATTTTAAAACCGTTTTCTTCAGTCTTTCCAGATCCTCTGCATCGGGATGCGACAGGGCGCGGTCAAAATTTTCGATAAGCATATCGAGGTTCGCCGGGGGATTCGGCTGAGCCTTCATGCTCATATATCGCTCTCTCACCGTCTGCGGCATCTTTCCCTGGCACATAAATTCTCCCGCAACGGTGTTGCTCCCGTCAAGGGCGCTCTCTGCGTTGGCGAGTATTTTTTTGAAATAGTCCTCGCTGCCGCCGAAGCCCGCCGTCCCGAAGAGGAAAACCTTTTTGTTTTTAAGCCTTTGCAAAAACTCGAGCGCGGTTTTATCCGCGTTTCCCCTGTCCGTCCAAAATCCGACATAGAGCATTTCAGATTCGGGCACCTCGGGGGTTATCTCGCCGAAATAATCGCGGTTTTCTTTCGGCAGAGCCTCGTCTATTGCATCGGCAAGAAGCTTGGTGTTGCCCGTTGAGCTGCTGAACACAACAGAATAGCGTTCCATGCTGTCGCTCCTTTGTTTGTATATTTTACGCTTCGCTCCCGCACCGACGTGCGGGAGTATTTTTTAAGGTGTCGTATATAACCTTCCCCGTCTCGTCTATAACATCCTCCGCTTGGGGAAATACTCCGGCAGCGTTTATATAGCCGTGCCCCCTGTGGCTATGCTTTTGCCGCGAAAACGCAGGTGAATATGCCGCCGTTTTCACTCGCCGCCGCATGTCCGCCATATTTTTCGGCGGTCTCCTCGAGTATTTTCAGCCCGTAGCCGTGGTTACCCGTGCGCTTCTTTTTCTTCTCTTCATAGTCGGGCGCGACCGCGTTCTCGCTGCTTATATATAACATTTCATCACTTTCGTTAACGAAGCTCTTTATCTTTATATATCTGTTATCCTCGAGTGCTTTCGCCGCGTTTATCGCGTTGTCGAATATATTGACAAAAGCTTTGCAGATATCTACCTCTTCCATATTTATAAATTTCGGCACATTGAGGTCGAAATCATAGGCGACATCGTTTTTTCTGCACTCATTCGCCTTATTTGAGGCAATGGCATTGACAAGTGTATTGGGACAGAATTTCTCTATTTTTACATCCGAAACTTCTGTTCTGAGCTGGTCGAGCATACGCTCGGCGGATTCACGGTCAACTTCGTTTCCGTCATGTACAACTTCATATGCCGTCTGGATTATATTCGCGAGATCGTGTCGTATTTTTCTGACCTCGTTGCTGCTGTTTTCGACATTCTTGTAGTATTCAAGATTCAGCGCATTCTGGTAGTCCTTTATTCTCAGCTCCTCGCGCAGCTTCTCGTTCTGCGACGAGCGCACCATGATATAGAGCAGAACGGCGTCGGAGATTATACAGAGAACCGCCGCGACGCAGAGCATTATCATCGGAGCGCGGGTCGGATCCTCGAGAAACGGCAGTCCGGTGTTCTTGTCCCTGAACCAGCCGTAATATGAAATTATCATCATAGCCGCCGCCATGACTATGACCTGGCTCAGAGGAAAGAAAATAAACGTCGCCATCTGCCCGCTCGGCAAAATCATATTTTTGTGCTTCTTCATTCTTATATATGTAAACCCGCCGAAGAGCACTATCAGCCCCACCGTATTCGGCAGGGAGACTATATAGGTCATTATATCGTCATAGGGATTGAGCCCGCAGGCGATACACCCGGTTATCAGCAGAGCCGAGACGAGATATGTAAACGACATCAGAACTATAGAGACAAAAATTCGGGTTCTGAGTTTATCTTTGAAATAGGCTATTGCCGAAATGAAATAATATGCAAAAGCCGGAATCTTGAAAAACACCGACGGCACATCGTAGAAATAATGCTGGGCGAGCGCTATTGCCGAAAACGGAATGAGCGTCAAGAAAAAGACTGCATAGCGGTTGAAGCGCGGGGTGAGGTTCATGCACAAAAACACCACCACGAGCGCTATCGAAAGAAAATTGAACACATACCAGAATATATCAAAAAATGTCATTTGACCAAAGCTCCCTTGAAAAGCACATATCTGTCTGCCGCCTCTTTTTTCTTGGAGCGGCTTATCGGAATTATCTCTCCGTTCATCATAACAAACTGCGTTGCCGTATACTTTGCAATATACTTGAGGTTGACAAGATAGCTTTTGTGGCAGCGTACAAAGCCCGATTTGAGCTGCTGCTCCGCCTCGTCAAGCTTTCCCGGTACGGTGACGCTGTCCCCGTCAACCGTATGTATCTCCAGATAATTGCGCTCGCTGACGATGAAAAGTATACTGTCGCTCCCTATTTTTCGGCTGCTGCCGCGGCGGGTATATTCAAAATATTCGCGGTTCTGCCTCTTGTGCGCTCCGGCGCGCTCGCGCTCGATATAGCCGAGAAGCAGTTTGGGATCGACGGGCTTATAGATATATCCGCAGTCATCAACCGCCACAAACGCCTTGGAGACAAGATCCTGGTTCCCGGAGACAAAGACGATCTTGACTCCCGGGCACAGCGCACCGACAAACTCGGCGATATCCACGCCGCTCTCATCCCTGACGGCAATATCAAGAAAGGCGAGGTCAAATTTTCTGTTTGCATCCTCTGGCGCAAGCTTTTCGGACAGTTCCGCTGAACTGTGTACGCCGACGAGCTCAATGTCGGGATAAGCGTCTGCGATTATTTCTGATATCTGCCTGACAATTGCAGGCTCATCGTCGCATATGAGAATACGCATAAAGAGACCTCCCTTTCCAAAAAATGTATTTATATACCAATAGTATACAAAAATACTCGTCTTTTTTCAAGGACAAAACTGTCACAGGCAAGAAAATATTTTTTCTCTCCGCCGACCCTTTTCAAAGGGAAATAAATGTTGTATAATTTTGATATATAACTGCTTGATTAGGGGTGTTTGTTTGTCCGGGGACTACTCCAGCCGCAACCGAAGGATGCTCAAAAGGTTCCTGCCTTACTATAAAAAATATTCGGGACTGTTCGCCCTCGATATGTTCTGCTCCGCGCTGACCACCGTATGCGAGATCGCCCTGCCGCTGATAGTGCGGCAGATAACCGACCGCGCGGCGCATGATATTCACGACCTGACGGCGGAGCTGATAATAAAAATAGTCGGCTTCTACATTCTACTGCGAATAATCGACACCGCCGCGAGCTACTACACGGCGTCGGGCGGGCATATCATGGGCGCGAGAATTGAAACGGACATGCGAAACGACCTGTTCTCGCATTTGCAGGATATGTCATATTCATTCTATGACGACACGAAGATAGGCCAGCTCATGTCGCGCATAACAAACGACCTGTTTGACATAACCGAGCTCGCCCACCACGGTCCCGAGAACGTCCTGATGACCGTGATAAAAATAGTCGCGGGATTCATCATGTTCGCGTCGATGAACATATGGCTTGCGATAATAGTCTTTTCGCTCATGCCTCTTATGATGATTCTGACTTCGCACAGCCGCCGCAAGATGCGCGCCGCGTTCAAGCAGCAGAGGCGCGAGATAGGCGAGATAAACGCGCGGACGGAGGACTCGCTGCTCGGCATAAGAGTTGTCAAGAGCTTTGCCAACGAAGACATTGAGCGCGAAAAGTTCAACGAGGGCTCGCGCCGCTTCTTCAAATCGAAGAAAAACGGCTACAGATACATGGCGAGCTTCCACTGCACCGTAAGACTCTGCGACGGACTGATGTATATAGCAATAGTCGGCGTGGGCGCAGTGTTCATGATGAAAGGCAAAACTACCGTCGGCGACTTCTCGGCGAGCCTGCTCATGGTCAGCACCCTGCTCGCGGCGATACGCACAATGGTCGAATTCAGCGAGCAGTTCAACCGCGGCATGACGGGCATCGAGCGCTTCACTGAAATAATGGACGAAGTCAGCGACATAAAAGACAGTCCGGACGCAAAGCCCATAAGCGACGTCAAGGGCGATATCGAATTCAAAAACGTTACATTTTCATACAAGGGCACGGACAAGAAAATTCTCTCCGATTTCTCCCTGCATATAGCTCCGGGCGAGAATGTCGCCCTGGTAGGGCCCTCCGGCGGCGGCAAGACTACGCTTTGCAATCTCATCCCCCGCTTCTACGATGTGGATTCGGGCAGCATACTGCTCGACGGAAAAGATATCCGCGACATAACTTTAGCTTCGCTGCGCTCGAATATAGGCACGGTTCAGCAGGATGTCTATATGTTCTCCGGCACGGTCAGGGACAACATAGCCTACGGATGCCCGGGAGCTGAAAAAGAAGATATAATAGCCGCGGCGAAGAGAGCCGGGGCACACGAATTTATAGAAGAGCTGCCCGAGGGTTATGACACATATGTCGGCGAGCGCGGGGTCAAGCTCTCCGGCGGTCAGAAGCAGCGCATTTCGATAGCGCGCCTGTTTTTGAAGAACCCGCCGATAGTCATTCTCGACGAGGCGACAAGCGCGCTCGACAACGAGAGCGAACGCCTTGTTCAGCAGTCGCTCGAAGAGCTTGCAAAGGGGCGCACGGTCATAACTATTGCCCACAGGCTCACGACGATAAGAAACGCGGCGGAGATAGTCGTGCTGACAGAAGACGGCATCGCCGAGCAGGGCAGCCACCGCGAGCTCATGGCAAAGGGCGGCGTATACAGCGAGCTCTACAGCATGTATTCAATTGACTGATTTTTCCGAAAGGACGGATATAAAAATGCTTAAAAATATTTCACCTATCATCTCCCCCGAGCTTCTCAAGATCCTCATGGAGATGGGACACAGCGACGAGATAGTTATCGGCGACGGCAACTTCCCCGCGGCGAGCATAGCTCAGCGCCTTGTTCGCCTCGACGGTCACGGAGTGCCCGAGGTTCTCGACGCGGTTCTGAAGCTCATGCCCCTCGACACCTATGTTGACGCTCCTGTTGCACTCATGGACAACAACGGCGACGGAGATCGCCCGGCAGTCTGGGACAAATACGAAGAGATAGTCAAAGCGAACGAGGGCGACAAGAACTTTGAGCTCATGGAGCGCTTCGCTTTCTATAACAGAGCGAGAAAGGCATACGCCGTCATAGCGACGGGCGAGACCGCCGTATACGCAAACATCATCCTCAAAAAGGGCGTTGTAAAATAACTCGGAGGACTCTGCACAAATGGAAAAGAGAGTTTTGGCGTTCGACTTCGGCGCGTCTAGCGGACGCGCGATAATCGGACATTTTGACGGGGAGAATATCCGCCTCGAAGAAGTCCACCGCTTCTCGAACGACCCCGTGAGCGTGAACGGCACGCTCTATTGGGATGTTCTGCGCCTGTTTTTTGAGATAAAGCAGGGACTGACAAAGGCGAAGCTCGCCGGCGGATTCGACAGCATCGGTATCGACACCTGGGGCGTTGACTTCGGGCTTTTGGACGAATTCGGCTGCCTGCTCGAAAATCCCATTCACTACCGCGACGCACGCACGGCGGGAATGATTGAAGAAGTGTTTAGAACAGTTCCACGCGAGGAGCTTTACTCCCGCACGGGTATTCAATTCATGGAGCTCAACACGCTCTTCCAGCTCTGCGCGCTCAAAAAATACCGCCCGCACATTCTCGACAGGGCGGATAAAATGCTGTTCATGCCCGATTTATTCGCCTATATGCTCACGGGCAGAAAGCAGACCGAATATTCAATAGCGACCACCTCGCAGATGGTTGACATAAAGACAAAAGACTGGGCATATGACATTCTCGACCGCCTCGGCATCCCGTCGGGAATCCTCACGCCCATTGTGCCGTCGGGTACCGAAAACGGAATGCTCAGCGCGGAGATATGCGAAGAGCTGGGGCTCGACCCCGTTAAAGTTGTCAGCGTATGCGGACACGACACGCAGTCGGCGATAACCGCCGTCCCCTCTCAGCTCGACAGCTTCGCGTTTTTGAGCAGCGGCACATGGTCGCTCTTCGGCACGGAAATACCCGAGCCTATTGTCAACAACACATCGCTCTCGATAAACATCACCAACGAGGGCGGCTACGGCGGCATGACCGGGCTGCTCAAGAATATAATCGGACTGTGGCTCATTCAGGAGAGCCGCAGACAGTGGAAGCGCGAGGGCGAGGAATACAGCTACGCCGATCTCGAGCGCATGGCGCTCTCGGCGGAGCCGTTCAAGTGCTTCATCGACCCCGACTCCCCCGAGTTCACGCCGCCCGGAGATATACCCGGCCGCGTGCGCGAATTCTGCCGCAAAACGGGTCAGTATGTCCCGCAGACAGTCGGCGAGATAATGCGCTGCATCTACGAGAGCCTTGCGATGAAATACCGCAGCACGTTCTCGATGATAAAAGAATGCACCGGCAGAGACTATCCTGATATACATGTTATCGGCGGCGGCACGAAAGATACCCTGCTCTGCCAGATGACCGCAAACGCCTGCAATGTCCCCGTGAAGGCGGGGCCGATAGAGGCGACCGTGCTCGGCAATATCGCCGTTCAGCTCCTGAGCTCCGGCGACATTCCGAATATCAAAAAGGCGAGGGAGATAATCTCGCGCAGCGAAGCATTACGCGAATATGCTCCGTGCGACACCGACAAATGGGCGGGCGCATATGAGAGCTTTTTGAAAATACTTAAATAACATCGAAAGGATGACTGAAAAATGGCAAAAGCAAAGCTTGGAATCAGACCCATCATTGACGGCCGCTGGGGCGGAGTCAGAGAGAGTCTTGAGGAAAAGACGATGAACATGGCGCTCGCTGCCAAGAAGCTCATCGAAGAAAATGTGTTCTATTCGGACGGCACTCCCTTTGAGTGCATTATCTCCCCCTGCACGATAGGCGGAGCAGCAGAAGCGGCAAAGTGCGCCGACTTCTTCTCGACTCAGAATGTCTGCGCGACCCTCTCCGTCACCCCCTGCTGGTGCTACGGCAGCGAGACGATGGATCTCGATCCCCTGACCGTCAAGGCAGTCTGGGGCTTCAACGGCACCGAGCGCCCCGGCGCGGTCTATCTCGCGGCGGTTCTGGCGGCTCATGCACAGAGAGGTCTGCCCGCATTCTCGATTTACGGCAAGGATGTTCAGGATGTCACCGACAATTCAATTCCCGATGATGTTGCCGAGAAGATTCTCCGCTTCGCACGTTGCGCCGCGGCTGTCGGTCAGCTCAGAGGCAAGTCTTATGTCGGCATAGGCGCTGTCGCAATGGGTATCGCAGGCTCGTTCTGCGACGCCGATTTCTGGCAGGAATATCTCGGCATCCGCGCCGAGTGGGTCGACATGGTCGAAGTTACCCGCCGCGTCGAGCTCGGCATCTATGACCACGAGGAATATGAGCGCGCGCTCAAGTGGGTCAAGGCAAACTGCCCCGAGGGCTTCGACAAGAACCCCGAAAATATCAGACACACCCCCGAGCAGAAGGAGAAGGAGTGGGAGTTCGTCGTCAAGATGACCCTTATCTGCCGCGACATCATGCTCGGCAACGATAAGCTCAACGATGTCCGCCCCGTCGGCGCAGAGGCTGAGCACTCGGGTCCCAAGGACGGCTGGCACGAAGAGGCACTCGGCCGCAACGCCATTCTCGGCGGCTTCCAGGGTCAGCGCCAGTGGACCGATTTCATGCCCAACGGCGACTTCACCGAGGCTATGCTCAACACCACCTTCGACTGGAACGGCAAGAAAGAGCCGCTCACTTTCGCCACCGAGAACGACGGTCTCAACGGTCTGTCGATGCTCCTGGGCAAACTCGTCACCGGCAGAGCGAGCCTGTTCGCCGATGTTCGTACATACTGGAGCCCCGACGCTGTTGAAAGAGTCTGCGGCATGCGCCCCGAGGGTGTTGCCAAGGACGGCTTCATCCACCTCATCAACTCCGGCGCCGCCGCGCTTGACGCCACCGGCGTCTGCAAGGACAAGGACGGCAACGCGGTCATGAAGGAGTGGTGGAACGTCACCGACGAGGATATCGACGCTATGCTCAAGGCTACCGACTGGTGCCCCGCAGACCTCGGATATTTCAGAGGCGGCGGATACTCCTCGCACTTCAAGACTCAGGCTGTCATGCCCATGACAATGATAAGAGTCAACATCATCAAGGGTCTCGGCCCGGTGCTTCAGATAGCCGAGGGCTACACCGCCACCCTGCCCGATGAGATTCACAACAAGCTCGACATGCGCACCGACCCGACCTGGCCGACCACCTGGTTTGCTCCGAGACTCACCGGCAAGGGCGCGTTCAAGGATGTCTACTCCGTCATGGCGAACTGGGGCGCAAACCACGGCGCTATCAGCTACGGTCACATCGGCAAAGACCTCATCACGCTCGCGAGCATGCTCAGAATCCCCGTTGCGATGCACAACGTCGCCGACGAGGACATCTACCGTCCGCACGCATGGTCTGCGTTCGGCACGAAGGACCTCGAGAGCGCGGACTACAGAGCCTGCGCCGCCTACGGCCCGCTGTATAAATAAGATAAAAATAAAAAGTTCCGTCCGGGACCCCGGGCGGAATTTTTTGTGGCTTCGCAAAGCTTTTTAATTTTTCAGTCCCGCTCCCCTCGAATAAACGGAATTGCAGACAGAAGCGAACTCAGCGCAACGGGCAGAGTATACAGCATGAACAGAAGCGTCATCAGATTTGAATATCTGCCGTCGAGCCTCGGGATTCCGCCGTTTGCAATAAAATCGTTAAGCGCCGCCGTTTCAGAGGATGAAAATTTGACGACGGCATAGCCTATGCTCGCCGCGAGCGACGATAAACCGGTACCAATCTTGACAATGAATGTATGCGCGGAGAAAAACAGCGCGTCCGGTCTGTTACCTGATATTTTTTCTTCAAGGTCAACGGCTTGTGAGATTATCAGCGTCTGAACGGTCGAAGAAATGCTTACACAGCTTCCGATTATAAGTGTAAGTACGAACATTGCAACCGTTTGCGGAATGTTCGTCATATTTTGAGGATATTTAACATACAGCGCAAATAGCAAAAGATTCGGAAAAATGTTTATCAGATTGACGGCGGCAAAGAGCCTTTTTGTTCCGTATTTTTTAGATAAGCTCGGAACTGCCGCCGCCGAGATTACCAGTCCCACAATACTTCCCACTCCGAAAAGTGCCGTATAAATCAGCGACATCTGCGGATTTTTGCTTGCAAAATAATAGGTTACCAGCGGAGTGAGGATAACACCGGTCATGGCTTTCAGACTGCCCAAAAATCCCGATATACTGATTTTTCTGAGCAACGGATTTGTAATAAAATATCTGAGCTGACCCGAATTTTCGCTGCGCTCGGCAGAAACCCTTTCCACCGAACCGATTGCGGTAAACTGAAAAAGCGCCCCGCCGATGATTGAAAACGCGGCAACCGTTATAAGAAAAGCATTTCGCTCATCCACTGCACTTCCGCCGAAAACTGCCGACAACGCAAAAGCAATCGGCTGAACGGCAAGCGTGCTTATACCGCTCGCCATTCCACCTATCGGACGCAGCGAAAGCAACTTTGTTCTGTCGCCCTCATCACTTGTGAGCACTGACGGATACCCGGTTATCGGAATATCGCCGATTGTAAACACAACTTCCCATATTATGTAAAACACAAACGCAGATAACACTATTAAAATATTTTTAGGCATACTGTTTTCCGCGGAATAAATTCCGTTACTGAAACAGAGAATCGTCAGTATTGCTGTGGGAATCGGCACTGCGATAAGATAGTCCTTTAGTTTATGTTTTCCTCTGCTTATCATCGCTCCGATAAACGGGTCTTTGACGGCGTCAAATATTCTCGCAACACTTAATATCAGACCGACCCATACGGCAGGAATCAGAATCGTGAACTGAAGATAATATGCGAGCACGGATGTGACTGTTCCGTATATGATGTTCTGACCGGAAAGACCCAGAAGATACCGGAACTTTTCTCTTTTCGTGTAAGTTGTTGACATGGTTTACCTCCTTACATACTTTTGGTATGTTTAATATTAATATATATGGGAGGGGTAAAACCCTCCCGAATATTTAAAGATTGATATCGCTGTTCATTTTGTCGAGCAGCGGATAGATGTCGGAAATGTCAAGCCCGATAGACTTTGTTATACCGCAAATAAACTCAAACTTTGCTTTCAGCTCTTCGTTGTCAACAGGAAAAACAAGCGGGTTTATCCAAATATTCGCAATAAGCGAAACCGCCTCGGCAGCCTGCTTCGGGAACATGACCGACAGAGATCCGTCCCTAACGCCCTCTTCGATAACCGGTTCAAAGGCATTAGGTGCTATATCGTTTACGGAGCGCAGAACAAGGTCGCTGAGCATCTGCGGCATATTCTGCAAATGCACTCCAAATTTTCTGAACTGCTGTTCCTGCTCATCCGTCAGAGCCGCAGCAAGCATACGCTTGAGCTTCTCTCCACCCGTAATATCGGTATCGGATTGAATTTTACGCCAACTCGCAGACAGCGTATTTTTTGCAAAAAGCCGTTCTATGACCGCATCAAGGATATCCTGCTTTGAACTGAAATGGTGATATATCGCGCCCTTTGTGAGTCCGCCCAGTTCATCGATGATATCCTGAATCGTTGTGTTGTCGTATCCCTTTTCTATAAATAAACGCTGGGACACATCGAGGATAAGATTTACCGTTTCCTCCGGATATTTATTTCTGCTCATATTCGCTCCTTACATACTTTCGGTATGTATATAATAGCAAACTCAAAAACAAATGTCAACAGGTTATATAAAAATGGGTACTTAAAGCTGTTTGCAGGATAAATGTTAGAAAAAGTGTTAGAAATGCTACCGAAAACTAAAAAGAAAAAAGCCCTTCAAACTCCAAAAGCTCAGAGTTATCAAGGCTTTTAACTTGGCGCGCTGCAAGGGATACAGTCGGCTGCGCCGCCTTGCGTGCTCGGCGACCGCTGCTGCGCAGCAGTACCCGCCTCACACTTCGCGGCTAAAAACAGTCCACCGGACTGTTTTCTTAACGCCGCTCACCCTCTCAGGGTTCGAATCCCTTGAAAATAAAAAGAACGGAAGCAACACCTACGGTATTGCTTCCGTTCTTGGCGCGCTGCAAGGGATTCGAACCCCTGACCTTTTGGTTCGTAGCCAAACACTCTATCCAACTGAGCTAGCAGCGCATCTGATTGCCATAGTATATTAGCACAACGCGCCGCAAAAATCAACTGTTATTTCAAAATTTTTTTATTTTTCTCCGCTGCCCGGCGGGTACGCTATGCATTGCGGCGGTTTTCGGTCTGCCCGCGGCGCTTTTTTTGACAGTTTTTTGCCGGCTTCGGAAAGTTTTTCTTTTCTTTGGGGACGCGGATAAATATTTTCTGCGGCGTGTGCCGCTTCGCGGTTTTTTAAAATTTTTTTGCTATTACATTGTAATCATCAATTTTTTGCTATATAATTGAATGGATAGATTGGGGCTTTGTTTATGAAAAGCCGCGAAGGGAGAAAAATTTGTAATGAGCGACAGAACATACGTCTTATCATACGACATCGGCACGACAGGCGTCAAAACCTGTCTGTTTGAGGTTGAAGATGAAATAAAGCTGATCGCTGCGGAGATGGAAGGCTATTCGCTGACCGTTTATCCGGACGGCGGCGCAGAGCAGGATCCCGACGAGTGGTGGAGCGCGATATGCAACACCACGAAGAGACTCATGAATTCAACGAGCGTGAGCACTTCGGAGATAGCCGGTATATCCTTCTGCTCCCAGATGCAGGGTCTCGTGCTCGTCGACAAGGACGGCCAGCCCGTGCGCAAGGCGATGAGCTACATGGATCAGCGCGCAAAGAAGCAGATAAAAGAACTCATGGCTTACGGTCCGCAGATCGCGGGAGCTTATATTCCGAAGCTTCTCAAGTCTCTGCAGATAACCGGTGCCGTGTCCGCGAGCGTCAAGGATCCCGTATACAAATATAAATGGGTCGAGGAGAACGAGCCCGAGAACTTCGCGAGAACCTATAAGTGGCTCGACGTCAAAGAATACATAATCTGCCGCATGACCGACAAGTTCGTCATGACGCGCGACTCGGCTTTCGGCACTCTGCTCTACGATGTCCGCAAGGGCAAGGAGGGCTGGAGTCCCGAGATGCTCAAGATGTTCAACGTCAAGCCCGAGCATATGGCTGAGATAATCGACTCCACCGCTCTCGTCGGCGGTCTTACCGAAAAGGCTGCGGACGATCTCGGACTGTGCGAGGGCACGCCCGTATTCGGCGGCGGCGGAGACGCTTCGCTCATCGGTGTCGGCGCAGGCGCGGTCGGCATGGGCGACACGCACATCTACTGCGGCACCTCCGGCTGGGTATCCACCGTTGTTGACAAGAATATAGTCGACACGAGCGCGATGATCGCCGCGATAATCGGCGCGCAAAACGGCAGACTCAACTACTTCGCAGAGCTTGAGACCGCCGGCAAGTGCCTCGAGTGGGTCAAGGATCACCTTGCCCTCGATGAGATCGACATCTTCCTCGAGAAGACCGATGTCGCCTCCTCGAAGGAGTCCATATTCACGAGCCTTTACGACTACATGTCGCATGTTATAAACAAGACCCCCGCAGGCTGCGGCGGAGTTATCTTCACCCCGTGGCTGCACGGCAACCGCTGCCCGTTCGAGGATCCGAACGCCCGCGGAATGTTCTTCAACATCAGCCTTGAGACCGGCAAGACCGAGCTCATCCGCGCCGTTGTTGAGGGCACCTGCATGCACCTGCGCTGGTTCCTTGAGACCGAGGACAAAAAGACCAAGACCTCCGATGTTCTCCGCTTCGTCGGCGGCGGCGCTCTCTCCGACGTCACCTGCCAGATACTCGCGGACTGCACAGGCAGAACGGTCGAGGTCGTTGCAAGCCCGCAGAACGTCGGCGCAGTCGGCGCGGCGGTCATCTCCGCAGTCGGTCTGGGCATGATAGGCAGCATCGAAGAGGCGAAGAAGCTCGTCCCGGCGAAGAAGACGTTCATCCCGAACCCCTCGCTCAAGCCTATATATGACAAGAACTTCGCAGTCTTCAAGAACCTCTACAAGAGCAACAAGGAGAATTTTGAGGCCCTCAACGGCTGATAAACGGTTCAAACCGCCTTTTTGTGTCAATCATATCTTCGATTCCGCACTTGAAAAAGTGCAATACCCTGTGTTATACTGAAACAGGCAATAATTTTCGGACGATAAGGACGAAGGGAAGGTCTTAAAGAATGAAGAAAATCATCTCGTCTCTGCTCATCTGTATGCTCGCGGCGGTTTGTCTTTTCACCGGCTGCTCAAAAGCAAAGGGACTCAAAGTCAAGGACAGCAGCGGCAACGACCGCGTGCTCGTGACCGACGAAAACGGCAAGCCCGTTTATGACGAGGCAGGCAACATCGTTGTTGTCGACACAGACGAAAAGGGCAATGCAAAGAAGGACGAAAACGGCGAGCAGGCAACAAACGCCATCGCGCTCGATTATCTTCTCGTCTCCGGCAAGAACGCCTATTGCAGATATTTCACATTCACCCAGCCCTCCGGCTACGATATGTCGGCGGTCGGCACCGCGATAACCCTCACAAAAGGCAACGAGACCATCGACATAATTTATGACACCGAAAAGAGCGTCGATGACAAGTCCGCCGATATCGGCGAGGTCATCTCTTCGCTCAAGGAGCAGGGCTTCAACCCCGAGGTCAACAGCGAAACGAAGACCCTCTGCGGTCAGGACGCAAAGTTTACGGAGATAAAGGTCTCCGCGAACGGCAAAGAGGCATTCATAGTCTCCGCCCTGTTCGAGAAAAACGGCGTGACCTATGCCTGCACCTACAAAACTTCAAAAGCCGGCGCAAACACCGGAGATTTTGAATCAATTGTCAATTCTATTTCGTTCAGATAACAGACGATAAAAAGTATTCTGACTGTTGAAAGGAGAACAGTATGTTATTTTCACTTGATATCGGTATCGATTTGGGTACCGCGAACACCCTCGTGTTCGTAAAAGGCAAGGGCATCGTTATAAGAGAGCCCTCCGTCGTTGCGGTCGATCAGAAGTACAATCCGCCCAGAGTCGTTGCCGTCGGCACAGAAGCCAAGGAGATGATCGGCAGAACTCCCGGCTCCATAACCGCAGTCCGTCCCCTCAAGGACGGCGTTATCGCCGACTTCGACATCACCGCGGATATGCTCAAGGCTTTCATAAAGAAGGTCACGAAGAACTCCCCGCTCGCGAGAGTCCGCGTTATGATCTGCATCCCCTCGGGCGTTACCGGCGTTGAGAGAAACGCTGTCAACGACGCCGCGAGAAGCGCAGGCGCAAAATACGTCAGCCTCATTGAGGAGCCCATGGCTGCCGCTATCGGTGCGGGTCTCCCCGTCTCCGAGCCCACCGGAAGCATGGTCGTCGACATCGGCGGCGGCACGAGCGAAGTTGCCGTCATCTCCCTGGGTGACGTTGTTACCTCGAACTCCGCAAGAGTCGCGGGCGACAATTTTGATGAGTCCATCATCAACTACATCAAGAAGAAATACAACCTGCTCATCGGCGAGAGAACCGCTGAGGACATCAAGATAAAGATCGGCTCCGCCTATCCCTACGAGGGCGAAGGCGCGATGAACATCAAGGGCCGCAACCTCATGGACGGTCTGCCGAAGAACATCGAGATCTCCGCAGAGGAGATCAGAGAGGCTCTGTCCGACTCCGTCAATCAGATCCTCGATGTCATCAAGGCTACCCTTGAGAAGACTCCCCCCGAGCTCGCTGCGGACATTATCGACCACGGCATCATGCTCACCGGCGGCGGCGCTCTGCTCAGAGGTCTCGACAAGCTCATTGCCGCCGAGACCCGCATCCCCGTTCTCGTCGCGGAGAGTCCGCTCGACTGCGTCGTTGACGGAACAGGCATCTGCCTCGAGCATCCGCTCGATAAATAAACGCCTTTTCGCGGGTCGCTCTGCTTTCCGCAGACGGCCCGCGTTCTCGCAGGCTTACAAAAACTATGCGGCACAACGGTTTTTCTGCCTTTCTGCATACTTTTTGCAAACCCGCGGGATTTTTTGCGTTGTATAGACTTACTTCTTCCAAGCAAAGGAGAGACTCAATTGAAGTTTTACAAATCCAGAACATTCAAAATATTTGTCGGCGTGCTCGTCGTGCTGATTATCGGCGTTGCGGCGGCAGCGGCGATGCATTCGGGCTCTTCGCCCGCAAATTCCGTGATAAGCACGGTGTTTTCGCCGCTTCAGCGCGCGTCGTCGTTCTTGGCGCAGAAGTTTTCGGCTTTCTCGATAAACTTCAAGTCCTCCGCCACGCTCTCGAAGCAGGTAGATGAGCTGAACAAAGAAATCGAGGATCTTCAAAGCCAGCTCGTTGACTACGAGCAGATGAAGAGCCAGAACGCGCTCTACAAAGAATTCCTCGAACTCAAAGAGAGCCACAAGGACTACAAATTCTGCGAGGCGTCGGTGGTCGGCAGAGACGCGGCAAACCCGCTCTCCGCTTTTGTTTTGAACCGCGGCAGCAATGACGGAATCGCCGTCAACGACCCCGTTATCTACGGCAAATATCTCGTCGGCGTCGTCACATCCGTGACCCTCACGCAGTGCACGATAAAAACGATACTCAACCCGAGCGTCAACACCAGCGCATATGAGATCCGCACGCGCGACCTCGGCTTTGTCACAACGACTGCGGCATACGCCAAAAACGGACTCTGCACCATGCCCGGTCTTTCGAGCTCAACGGCGGTCTCCCCCGGCGGAATCGTCTGCACATCGGGAGTCGGCGGCATCTATCCGCGCGATCTCATTATAGGCACGGTCACAAAAGTCGAGGACTCCGACACGGACATCTCCGCGACCGCGATAATCAAGCCCGGCGCGGACATAGCTTCGATAACAGATGTTTTTATAATCACCGAGTTCGAGGGTCAGGGTTCGAGCGTCACAGAGTAACAAATTTATCGAAAGGGACTTGTCTATGGGTCTCACAGCCGAAAAGAAAAGACTTATAATCCGCCGCGTGATTTTCGCAGTGCTGCTGATATTCTGCGCCGTTATCCAGAACACGCCGGGACTTCTGCCCGAGCCGTTCGGCGCGCATCAGCTCGCAGTGACGGTCATGGTGGTCTGCATCGCGATGTTTGAGCGCGAGACTGCGGGCATGCTCCTCGGACTGCTCGCGGGCGTAGTGCTCGACGTGACCGGCGGCACCCAGGGCATAAATGCCATTTTGCTGACTGTAATCGGTCTCGTGTGCGGAATGCTCGTCAACAACATGATAAGAAACAACATCGTCACCGCGCTGATTTTCTCCGCGCTGGCGCTGCTTGTGCATACATTCGTCTACTGGATAGTGTTCGTCGCCGCGGCGGGAGTCCACGGTGGCAGGCTGCTGCTCACCTTCTGCCTGCCGAGCGTGCTCTACACGGTGATATTCACGCCGCTCTGGTTTTTGATAACAAGAGGCATCAGCAGACGGCTGCCCAGCGAAGTAAAAAGATAAAAGAAAGGAGAAAGCCCGATGGATTCAAAGAGACTTGCGATAAGGCGCATTGCCCTGCCCTGCATACTGCTCGCGTTCATACTTGTCTTTGTCGGCGTGCTCGTCAAAGTTCAGCTCGTTGACGGCGAGGAATATGCGAGCGCCGTCAACACCGCGAAGCAGACTACCGTCACCATTCATGCGGCGCGCGGCGAAATAGTCGACCGCAACGGCAAACCCATAGTCGAGAACCGCCAGGGCTACTCCATAGTTTTCAACTATTCATATTTTCCCTCGAAGAAAGAGAACGCCGAGAGGAATTCTATAATAATCTCACTCATCAGGCTTTTTGAAGCGAACAACACCGAGTGGGAGAACGACCTGCCGATAGTCATTGACGCTTCGGGCGGACTCGTCTATAAAGCCGACAGCGAAAAAGAAATCGAGGTCATGAAAGGCAAGGACTACTTGAACCTCAACTCCTATGCCACGGCGCAGAACTGCTACGACGCGATGGTCGAGATGTTTGAGATCGACCCGAGCTATTCGCTCCGGGACGGCCTGAAAATCGCGGCGGTTCGCTATCAGATGCTCCTGAACGGCTTCGGAGTCAGCAATTCTTATACTTTCGCCGAGGATGTCAGCGATGTGCTCGTCGCAAAAGTTAAAGAGAACAGCGCGACTTTCAAGGGCGTTGACGTTGAGGTAGTGCCCTACAGACACATTGTCGACGGCACCCTCGCCGCACATATTATAGGCACCGTCGGCAAGATAAACGCCGAGGAATACGCCGAGCTCAAAGAAAAGGGCTACGGCATGAACGACATGGTCGGCAAGAGCGGAATCGAATACTCGATGGAAGAGTACCTGCGCGGCACGGACGGCGAAAAGGTCGTCACCGTAGACCCGGACGGCAACGTCTCCGAGACGGTTACGAAAGAGCCGGTTCAGGGCGCGACGGTAGTGCTCACCATTGACGCCGACATGCAGAAGCTCGCGCAGGACACATTCGCGAAGTGGACAGAGAACTACGCCAAATCGTCGAAGAACAAATACGGAGTTCCCGCCGCGGGCGCGCTCGTTGTCAACGACCCGAACACTGGCGAGATTCTGACTATCCTCAGCTATCCGACCTATGATCTGAACACCTACAGCGAGAAATACTCCGAGCTGAGCAAGGACGAGCGCACTCCGCTTTGGAACAGGGCACTGCGCAGCACCTACGCCATCGGCTCGACCTCGAAGCCCTCGGTCGCCATAGCGGCTATTGAAGAGGGACTCACAAACCGCGACAGGGTCATCCGCTGCACGAGGGAGTTCAAATACCTCGACCACACATTCTACTGCAACATCAACCACAAAGACCGAAACCTGACGCTCAGAACCGCGCTCCAGGATTCGTGCAACATATATTTCTATACCTGCGGCGAAGAACTCGGAGTCAGCAGGCTCAACGAATACCGCTCCATGCTCGGACTCGGCGTCAAGACCGGCGTTGAGCTGACCGAGGCGGAGGGCATTGAGGACAGTCCCGAGTACCGCGAAAGCATCGGTCAGACATGGCTGCCCGGCTATCTGATCCTTTCGTCCATCGGCGAAGGCGGTACGCGCTTCACGCCCATCCAGCTTGCAAACTACGTCGCCACGATAGCAAACGGCGGCACGAGGTACGAACAGCATCTCATCAAATCGGTCAAGAGCGCCGACTATTCCGAGACGCTCGTTGAAAAGACCCCGAAAGTCGCGCTCGAGACGGGCATATCGAAATATGCCATCGACTGCGTCACCGAGGGCATGGAGTACGTTGTCAACAACAACCGTATTATACAGTCGGCTCTCAAGGGGCTCGACGTCCAGACCGCCGCAAAGACCGGTACTTCCGAAGAGAACAGAAAGATAAACGGCGTCAGCCAGGTTATCAACAACGGTCTTTATATCACATTTGCGCCGAGCAAAAACGCCGAGATATCCATGGCGTTTATCTGCGAGGGCGTCTACGGTTCGTCCTCCCTCGCGCAGATCGCAAAGCCGATATACGAATACTACTTCAACAGCTCGCAGACGGCAGCCGCGCCGCAGGGCGAAAATACTCTTCTGGGGTGATCAAATGGCTGAAAAAATAGTTATCGCCTCCGGCAAGGGCGGCGTTGGCAAATCATCTCTGACGGCCGGACTTGCGCGTGCGCTGAGCGGCGCCGGCAAGCGCGTGCTCATGCTCGACATGGACATCGGGCTTCGCAGCCTCGACCTGATTTTCGGCACCCAGAAAGACGTGCTCTTCGACTGGGGCAATGTTATCGACGGCGGATGCGAGCCGAATCAGGCGGCACTCGCCGCGGGCGGTCCGATGCTGATGACTGCGCCGATGCGCATGTCCGACTCGTTCACCAAAGAGAGCATGAAAGAGCTTGCAGACAAGCTCGCCAAAGACTACGACTATATATTTTTTGACGCTCCGGCAGGACTCTCCGACGGATTCGAGCTCGCCTGCGCCGCAGCGGACAGGGGCATTGTCGTCTCCACCGCCGACGCGGTATGCGTGCGAAGCGTCAACATAACAGCAGGCGCGATGCGCAAACTCGGGCTTTCGGACATAAGGCTCGTCATCAACCGCTTTGACGAAAAGGCTGTATGCAAAAAGAAGCTGCTCAACATCGACGATGTCATTGACGCGGTATGCGTTCAGCTTATCGGCATCGTACCCGAGGACGCGGCGGTGTCGCACTGCGCAGTGCGCGGCGAACCGCTCCCGGCATCGAGCACGGCGGCAAAAGCGTTTTCGCGCATAGCCAAAAGAATCGACGGCGGCGAAGCACCGCTGTTGGGGTGAAAATTGATGTGCCTGAGACAAAGGTAACATTGCAAAATACTATCAATTGGTTGTAGGAGCGGATATTATTTGCCCCTACGAAATTGTGCTATTTTGTAATATTGTTGAATTACCACCCACACCACAACTCAAATCAGGAGAAACGCCATGAAAAAACCGCGTTCAAAGAAAAAAATAATAATTTCCGTCCTCTGCGTGCTGCTTGCGCTCGCGGTGCTGACTCCGTGCGTGATAAACGCCGCCGTGATGATAAGCGCGAGCAAGTATATAATCAGCGCGGACGAGGCGGCAGGACGCGGGGCGGACTGTGTATTGGTGCTCGGCGCAAAGGTCAACTCCAATGGCACGCTGAGTCATATGCTCGAGGACAGAATGAGCACGGGCGTTGACCTGTATCAATCCGGCGCGGGCAAAAAGATCCTCGCGAGCGGCGACCACGGCAGGGATTCATATGACGAGGTCAACCATATGAAACAATACGCCGTCGGCAGAGGCGTTGACCCCGACGATGTGTTCCTCGACCATGCGGGCTTTTCGACATATGAGTCGATGTACCGCGCCCACGATGTTTTTGAAGTCAAGAGCGCAATAGTCGTCACGCAGAAATACCACCTCTACCGCGCGGTCTACAATGCGCGCCGCCTGGGTATCGACGCCTACGGCGTTGCGGCGGACAAGCGCGTTTACGGCAAGCCCGTCTATAATTTCGTGCGCGAGAGCCTCGCCCGGTGCAAGGACTTCTTTATGTGCATTTTTAGGCCAGAGCCGACTTATCTCGGCGAGGTTATCCCGATAAGCGGCAGCGCGTCGCTCTCGGACGACACTGAATACTGACAGTTTCAAGGAGAAAGATATATGCGACTTGGCATTTTCGGCGGCACCTTCAATCCGCCGCATGTGGGGCACATAAGGCTTGTTACCGCTATCGCGGACAAGCTGCAGCTCGACCGCGTTCTCATTATTCCGGCGTCGGTTCCGCCGCACAAGCACGTCTTGAACCTTGCTCGCAGCAGGGACAGATTCGAGATGTGCCGCCTGAGCTTTGAGGGCGACCGTCGGTTTTCCGTCTCGGACACGGAGCTTCGCCGCGTCGGCAAGAGCTACACATACGACACGCTCTGCGAGATAAGGCGTGAATACCCGGACGCCGAGCTGTTTTTGATAGTCGGCTCTGATATGCTTGCGACATTCGACGAGTGGTACCGCTATCACGACATACTCATGATGTGCACCCTCTGCGCCGCCTCGCGCAAGCACGGCTTCGTGCCCGAGCTCGAGGGCAAGTTCACGCCGGAGGAAACAGAAAAGATAAAATTCATCGAGATCCCGGTCTTTGAAGTAAGCTCGACCATCATTCGCCGCAGGATCTCCGAAAAAGAGAGCACGCAGGGACTTCTCGCCGACGGCGTGCGCGACTATATCGAAAAGAAAGGGCTTTACACTTGAACGTACCCGAGAAATACAAAGAATATGACGAGCTGCTGAAAACTAAGCTCGACGACTACAGATACATTCACTCGCTCGGCGTCGCAAAGAGCGCCCGGCACCTTGCCGAGCTATACGGCGCAGACCCCGAAAAGGCTTATTTTGCGGGGCTTCTGCACGATGTGATGAAGAACGCCGCGCCCGAAGAGCAGTTGCAAATGATAAAAAAAGCTGATATAATGTTATCTCCGTCCGAGCGCCTGAACCGCAAGCTCTGGCACGCGATAGCCGGAGCGGCATTTTTGAAGCTGGAGCTTCATATCACCGACGAGGATATCATCGGCGCGGTTCGCTGGCACACTACGGGCAAAGCCAACATGACGCAGCTAGAAAAGATAGTCTATCTCGCGGATTTCATAAGCGAGGACAGAAAATATCCGGATGTCGACAAAGTCCGAGAGCTTTCGGAACAGTCGATAGAATCCGCGATGCTCTACACCCAAAGATACTGCATATCAAAGCTCCTCGCCGACGGAATGATAATCGACCCGTCGAGCGTCGACTGCTACAATGAACTTATAACCGAGAGGAGTTCAGAGAAATGACCCCCAGAGAACTGACAAACGAAATAGTTAAAATACTCGACAAGAAAAAGGCGCTGGACATCACGGCGATAAAGACCGAGGAGCTGACTATAGTCTCCGACTATTTTGTCATCGCGACCGGTACTTCAAACACCCATGTCAAGAGCCTCGCGGACGATCTCGAATACGAGATGGGCAAGCTCGGCGCAGCACCCGAGCACATTGAGGGACGCGCGACCGGCTGGATTCTGCTCGACTTCGGCAGCGTGCTCGTCCACCTGTTCCAGAAGGATCAGCGCGAATACTACAACCTCGAGCGTCTTTGGAACGACGCGCAGCAGCTTGACATAAGCGACCTGCTGACCGACTGAGAGAGAACATCCGAAAGGAATGACATAAATCATGGCAAACTACGATTTCAAAACCATTGAAAAGAAGTGGCAGGACCGCTGGGAGAAAGAGGGCACCTTCAGAGCTATCGACGATTTCTCGCTGCCCAAGTTCTACGGGCTCATCGAGTTCCCCTATCCGAGCGGCGCAGGTATGCACGTCGGCCACATTAAGGCATATTCCGGCATGGAGGTCATCTGCCGCAAGCGCAGGATGCAGGGCTACAACGTCCTGTTCCCGATAGGCTTCGACGCATTCGGACTGCCCGCCGAGAACTACGCGATAAAGACCGGCACCCATCCGCGCATAGTCACCGATCAGAACATCCACAATTTCACCGGTCAGCTCAAGCGCGTCGGCTTCGCATTCGACTGGAGCCGCGTTATCGACACGACCGACACCGACTACTATAAGTGGACTCAGTGGATCTTCCTCAAGATGTTCGAGCACGGACTCGTTTTCCGCGACAAGGCGTTCGTCAACTACTGCCCGAGCTGCAAATGCGTGCTCTCCAACGAGGACTCGCAGGGCGGCAAGTGCGATATCTGCCACAGCGACGTTGTTCAAAAGTCAAAGGACGTCTGGTTCCTGCGCATAACTGAGTACGCCGACAAGCTGCTTGACGGACTCAAGCACGTCGACTTCCCGGCTAATATAAAGGCTCAGCAGGAGAACTGGATCGGCCGCTCGACCGGCGCATTCGTCAACTTCACCCTCTCGGGAACTGATGAGACGCTGCGCATATACACCACCCGCCCCGACACCCTCTTCGGCGTCACCTTCATGGTCATGGCTCCCGAGCATCCGCTCATCGACAAGTACGCTGACCGCATCTCGAACATGGACGAGGTCGAGAACTACCGCACCGAATGCGGCAAAAAGACCGAATTCGAGCGCACTCAGCTTGTCAAGGACAAGACCGGCGTCAAGCTCAGCGGACTCACCGCAGTCAACCCCGTCAACGGCAAGGAGATCCCGATATTCATCTCCGACTATGTCATGATGGGCTACGGCACCGGCGCCATTATGGCTGTTCCCGCCCACGATCAGCGCGACTGGGATTTTGCAAAGGCGTTCGGCATTGACATCATCCAGGTCATCAAGGGCGGCGACATTGAAAAAGAAGCATACACCGGCGACGGTGAGATGATAAACTCCGATTTCCTCAACGGAACGGACAACAAGAAAGAGTCTATAGAAAAAATGCTCGAGTTCCTCAAGGAGCGCGGCATCGGCGAGAAGGGCGTCCAGTACAAGATGAAGGACTGGGCATTCAACCGCCAGCGTTACTGGGGCGAGCCCATCCCGATTATCCACTGCCCGCACTGCGGCATGGTCGCCGTGCCCGAAAATGAGCTGCCGCTCAAGCTCCCCGATGTTGAGAACTTTGAGCCCGGCGAGGGCGGCGAAAGCCCGCTCGCAAAGATAGATTCCTTCGTCAACTGCACCTGCCCGAAGTGCGGCGCGCCCGCGAAGCGCGAGACGGACACAATGCCCCAGTGGGCTGGTTCGTCCTGGTACTTCCTGCGCTACATCGATCCGCACAACGACAAGTGCTTTGCAGACAAGGACAAGCTCAAGTACTGGCTCCCCGTCGACTGGTACAACGGCGGCATGGAGCACGTCACGCGCCATCTTATCTATTCTCGCTTCTGGCACCGCTTCCTCTATGATATCGGCGAAGTCCCCGTGCCCGAGCCATATGCGAAGCGTTCGGGTCTCGGACTCGTGCTCGGCGCGGATGGCGTGAAGATGTCGAAGTCCCGCGGCAACGTTGTTGACCCCGACGATGTTATCAAGAAATACGGCGCAGACACCCTGCGCACATATATAATGTTCATGAGCGACTACTCCGCCTCCGCTCCGTGGAAAGAGAGCGGCGTCAAGGGCTGCAAGCGCTTCCTCGAGAGAGTCGCGTCCCTGTCGGATATCGCCGAGGGCACCGGCACGACGAAGAAGCTCGAATCGATAATGAACAAGACTGTCAAGAAGGTCTCGCAGGATATTGAGGACATGAAGTTCAACACCGCGATCGCCGCGATGATGACCTGCCTCAACGAGATAAACGATGTCGGCACACTGACAAAGGACGAGCTGTCCGTATTCATCCGTCTGCTCTGCCCGTTCGCCCCGCACCTGTGCGAGGAGATGTGGGAACAGCTCGGCGAAGATGGTCTCTGCTCGACCGCGAAGTGGCCCGACTACGACGAGAGCAAGTGCGTTGACGACGAAATAGAGATCGCCGTTCAGGTCAACGGCAGAGTCCGCGACCGCTTCACCGTGCCCGCCGATATCGAGGCTGCCGACGCGATTGCCAGAGCCAAGGAGCTCGACAAGGTCAAGGAGTTCACCGACGGCATGGCGTTTATAAAAGAGCTCTATGTCCCCGGCAAGCTTGTCAACCTCGTTGTAAAGCCGCAGTAAAAAAGGATATTTTAATCAAAAATAAAAAATCCCCCCAAGCGGTTGACAATAAAATTCACCTGTTGTATAATTAGAGGCAAGCTTATGCTAATTAGCCCTTGCAATTGCAGCGGAGGGAGGGAATATTAATGAGTCAGGTCAAAGTTAAAGAGAATGAATCTCTCGAGAGCGCACTCAAGCGTTTCAAGAGACAGACTTCCAGAGACGGAGTTATCCAGGAGGTCCGCAAGAGAGAGCACTATGAGAAGCCTTCGGTCAAGAGAAAGAAGAAGTCTGAGGCGGCTCGCAAGCGCAAGTACAAATAAGTACCTGCACTGTACAACTGTACATTTAAAGGCGGTGGGAAAGGGATTTCTCACCGCTTTTTTCAAAGTACCCTAAGGAGGAACAGAGAATGATTTTCGACAAGTTTCTTTCGCTTCTGCCGTCGGAGCTCGACGGCGCGCTGATAATGTCCGAGGAGAACAGGCGCTATTTCACCTCGTTCCCGTCGTCGGACGGCGTTCTGCTCATTTCGAGAAACGGCACGGTATTCCTCACCGACTCGCGCTATGTCGAGGCGGCGCAGAAGAAGATAACCGTCTGCCCCGTCAGACTCACAAAAGATCTGAGCACCGAGCTGCCGCAGCTGATGAGCGAATTCAAAATAAACAACCTCGCCGTTGAGACGACGAGACTCACCGTCGCCCAGTTCGAGGAGTTCACAAAGTGGATGCCCGACACAGGCATATGCACCGAGAACTACGCCGACCGCGCGATAGACGCGCTCAGAATGGTAAAATCCGACGACGAAGTGAAGCTCGTTTGCGAGGCGCAGGCGATAGCCGAGCGCGCATTCGACCACATACTTGAATTCATAAAGCCCGGCGTGACCGAGCGCGAGGTTCAGCTCGAACTCGACTACTATATGCTCCGAAACGGCGCGGAGGCGCTCTCGTTTGAGACTATTGCAGTCAGCGGAGTCAACTCCTCGATGCCGCACGGCGTGCCCTCGGACAAAAAGATTGAAAACGGCGACTTCATCACCATGGACTACGGTGCGGTCGTCGGCGGATACCACAGCGACATGACGCGAACCGTCGCAGTCGGCTCCGTAAGCGAAGAGCAGAAGAAGATATACAACACCGTCCTCGAAGCGCAGCTCGCCGCGATGGAGAAGATGGCTCCCGGAGTCTCCTGCGCCGACGCGGACAAAGCCGCGCGCGATATCATAACCGACGCGGGCTACGGCGAATTCTTCGGTCACGGCACGGGTCACGGAGTCGGCGTTGAGATCCACGAGCAGCCGCGCGTATCGCCCCGCTCGAAAGAGATTCTCGCTCCCGGACATCTTGTCACTGCGGAGCCCGGCATCTATCTGCCCGGACTTTTCGGAGTCAGAATAGAGGACATGGTGCTCATCACGGAAGACGGCAGCCGCGGACTCACCCACGCGCCGAAAAATCTTATCATACTCTAAAACATTTCCCCGTATGCAAGGACATACGGGGATTTCTGTTTTCTATATGAACTCCGTTTGCCTGATTTTAGGCTCCCCTGCAGGGGTGTTTCGCTTCGCTCAAGGTAATAAGTAAAAGTGAATAGTGAAAAAGTGCATGGTATGGTTGGATTTCATTCGCCCGCGAAATTGCACAATTTTATTGACGCGCACTTCGTAGGGTGCGGCGAAACATACTGTCCCGCAGCAACTCTTTTCGATTTTTTGGTTGACCTTTTATATTTCTTCTGATAAACTTGTGGTATCAGGAGGGATACATTATGGAAAAACTGAGAAAAACTATATATGATGTCCTCGTGTTTATCATCTCGCTGTGCATCACGGGATCGATATCCGTGTCGAATATTGCAACGAAGGACACGAGCCACGTCAACCTCAAAATAGACGAAACCTCTCAGCAACAGGAGATTATGGGCTGGGGCGCAGCCGCCGCATGGTGGCCGCAGGTTGCAGGTGCGAGCGAAAACGCAGAGGCAATAACGAAGCTCCTGTTCAGCAAAGAGGGTCTCGGGCTCAACGTCTACCGCTTCAATGTCGGCTCAGGCGAAAAGCAGAACCCCAACACACGCCTCGACCGCGACTCGTGGAAGAGCACGGAGAGCTTCCTCGTCTATAACGAAAAGACGGGAAAATACGAATACGACTGGTCGCAGGACGCAGAGTCGATGAAGATTCTCGACCTCGCGATGAGCTACGGATGCGTGGACTCGGTCGTCCTCTTCTCGAACTCCCCCCACTTTTCAATGACAATCACCGGTCAGGCGAGCGGCGGCTTCAAAAAGCATCAGAACAACTTAAAGCCCGAATGCTATCAGGAATATGTCGATTATTTCCTTGACATAACCGAGCACTTTATCGAGCTCGGCTATCCTATCAAGTATATCAGCCCCGTCAATGAGCCGCAGGTGTCCTGGGGCGGCGACGACGTCTATCAGGAGGGCTGCCACTATGAGACCGAGGAGCTTTTCAAGCTCTACAAGCTTTTTGCAAAGAGCATCAAGGCGCGCGGGCTCGACGTCAAGCTCTCGATGTGCGAGGTCTCGAAGATAACAAGCAAGACCTTTGATTATCTCAAATATGTCTACAACGACCCCGACCTTCGCGAAGTTCTCGGCACATATACATATCACTCCTATTGCTCGGATATCAACTATTTCATCAAGAGTTGGTGGGGCAGATACATAAAGAAGTACCCCGGAGTCATATATGATATGTCCGAGTGGTGCGAGCTGCCCGTCACCATGTCAAATAAATCCACCCGCAGTGCGCTGTTTATGGCGCGCGTCATGGCGCAGGATCTGTTCATCTCCAACGCCTCCTTCTGGTCCGCCTGGGTCGCGGTCAGCGAGGGCGACGAAAACGGCGACGGACTGATAATCGCCAACCACGACTGCAGCGAATACTATGTTGCCCAGCGATACTACGCGATGGCGCATTTCTCGAAGTTCGTCCCCGAGGGGAGCCGTCTCATCTCCTGCAAAAAGGACGTCAACGACAGATTCTCGTCAATGAGCCGCGAAAAGCTTGAAAACTATATAAGCTTCCGCACAAACACCGCCGCGTTCCTGACTCCGGACGGAAAGATCGTTCTCGTTATCGTCAACGGCGACAAGGAGCACACCTTCTCCCTGAGCGGCATAGAGGGCAGGGATCACCTCACGACATACACGACCGACGGCAACAGAAAAGTCGAGCTCACCTATGACGGAGCATATCAGCAGACGCTGACCATCCCCGCCTACAGCATCACCACCGCAATTTTTGAATAGACCCGCTCGCCGAATCCGCGGCGTATTTATAAAGCAGCAGATCCTACCCATGGGTTTCCTTTGGGTAGGATTTTTTGTTTTCGACGCTGCAAGGCAAATTATTCGCAAATCAAAATTCGTCCTATTTGTTGTATTATTATGTTGTCAACAGGCAAGCACGCAATAATAAAAATTACAATTTATCATTTGCAGCAAAAAGCCTCCGCATGATATCACACGGAGGCTTTGAATTTTTATTTTTACTTTACCTGCTTTATCTTGTTGCCGGAGACGAGGAACGCGTGCTCGGAGATCTCCATCATCGGGGTATCGTTGACGGAATCGGTATAGAAATTGTCGATTATCGTATCGGGATACATCTCCTTGAACAGCTCGACCTTTCTGCCGCGGAAGCAGAGGTCGGTTATGTGCGCGTTGCCGTCAGTGCGCGAGCAGATATAATTCTTGATGTTGAGCCTGTGCATGACATCGTCGAGCAGAACCTCGGGGCTCGCGGAGATTATTATATCGTCATCCTGCCTCTGGCGGAAATAGAACGGCTTTATCTTGTGGATATTCGTATCCCAGAACTCGGTGACGAGCGCGTCGAAATCCTCGATGCTGTTATAATAGTCGGTAACGACGTCGGAATACTGCTCCAACGCTTCCTCGGCGTTTATCGTGCCCTTTGTGTATTTGTAGAGCCCGTTGATAACGTCGGGAATGTACTTGACGAGCGATGGGTCTTTCTTGAAAAGAAAGATGAACAGATCAATAAAGCTCTCGCCGTCGTAGATGGTGTTGTCAAAATCATAAACATTCATTTTCATTTTCTCCTTGTTCGGGAAGCTCTGCACACATCCCGGATTTATTTTCTCCGTCAAAGAATACCATAATTTTAACTGTTTGTAAAGACTTCCAAAGACGCCCCGTGCGATTGACTAAACGGGATTTAGTTGGTATAATGGTATAAGGTATGTATGAAAATACGAAAGGACGAAAAAACGATGATTAAGATCGCTCCTTCAATGCTCGCAGGCGACTTCTCCCAAATGGGAGAGCAGGCCGCAATGATAGAAAAAGCCGGCGCGGACTGGCTCCATCTCGATGTGATGGACGGGCATTTTGTGCCCAACATAACCTTCGGCGCGCCGATCATAAAAAGTATCCGCGACAAAAGCTCGCTCGTCTTTGACGTTCATCTGATGATAAGCGAGCCGCTCAGGTATATCCCCGATTTTGTGAAAGCGGGCGCGGATGTTATCACATTCCACATCGAGTCGGATTCCCCGGTCGACGAGACTATCGACCTCATCCGCTCGTCGGGCTGCAAGGCGGCACTCTCCGTCAAGCCCGGCACTCCCGTTGAGAGCGTTTTCCCCTATCTCGACAAGCTCGACATGGTGCTCATCATGACTGTTGAACCCGGCTTCGGCGGTCAGAAGTTCATGGCAGACATGATGCCGAAGATAAGCGCGCTGCGCGAGGAGTGCGAGAAGCGCTCGATTGATATTGAGATTCAGGTCGACGGCGGCATATCCGCAAAGACCATCGAAGAGCCTGCCCGCCGCGGCGCGACCGTCTTCGTCGCGGGAAGCGCGGTTTTCGGCGCGGACGACCCCGCAAAGGCGATAGCCGAGATGAAAGATATCGCCGCAAACTGCCAATAATCAATTGCCGGAAAGTTTTTTCAGCGCGTCGCCCTCGGCTATGCACCGCCAGTGCTCCCGGGTATGCGAAGCGGCGGCAAAGGAATTTATCTGCGCGCCGAACTCGCTGAGAATATGCTCCGGCGCGTCGGAAATGCTCTCGCCGAGAAGCAGGCGGTAGACGCCGCCCGACTCATACAGCCCGCTGTTTTCAAAGCTTCTGCCGAGCGCGCGCGCCGCATCCATAACATCGTCCAGAGAGCCGAACTCATAGACCGCCGTGTTCTCCCCTTTCTTTATTGACGGGGGCTGGCGGACTCCGCGGCTGCCGTCCGAACAGAGGGTGAATTTCAAGACGCATCCTCCCCTGCCTGAGGGCACCGCTTCGATTATCATCCGCCCGCTCGGGTCGATGTCGCGCTTGAGTTCGTGACCCGCTCTGTCGAGCAGAGTCCAGACCACGCGGCGCGTCTCAATATTCGAGTAGTCCATTTGCTCGTATGTAATATTGAGCGCATCCATGTCGCGCGCCGAAAGCTCGATTGTTATCCTGTTTTCAGTCGGCGCCTGTATCTTCAAAGCGCACCCCCTCCTTAATAAACAGAAAGTTCTCTGCCTTATATAATATTACGCGCCCCCGCGGCGTGCAATGCAAAATTTTTGCCAGCGCAATAAGCCGGCAAACGGAAAGGTTGGTTTTATGACAAGATTCAAACGCATAAAAGCGCCTAAAAGTCCCTATATGAACTATCTGCTCATGCTCGCCGCACCCGCTATAGTCAGCTGGTATTACTACGGCGCGCTCGCATTCAGGGCGATACTTACGGGAATTATAAGCGCGGTCGCCGTTGAGGCAGTCGCGCTGCTGATAATGAAAAGGAAGCTAAACTGCCTGTCGGATATGCACGCGGTGTTCACGGGCTTCGCAATCGCTATGCTTCTGCCCGCCACCGCACCGATCTGGCTGATAGGCGCGGGCGCGGCGTTTGCAATTCTCGTTGCAAAGATTCCGTTCGGTCCGGCGCACAAAGCTCCGTTCGTGCCCGCCGCGGCAGGCATGGCGTTTCTGACCGTCTGCTTCCCGGACGAGGTTTTCAAATATCCCGCCATCGACTCGGCGTCGTTCGATGTCTTTGACGCGGGCTCGTCTCTCGCCGCTCAGCTGAGCGCGGGCGGAATACAGCATGTGAACTCCGTCGGCATAATGTCGATGATATCCGGCAATGTCGCCGGCCCGCTCGGCACCTGCTGCGCGGTCGCGCTGCTCGGCTCATGCGCTCTGCTCACCGCAGGAAAACCGAAGAGACTCTTCAATGTCCTCGGATTTTTGACTGTTTGCTCCCTGCTTGCGGTAATTTTCCCGCGCGGATCGTTTTCAAGACCGGTATCCCTGCTCACGGAGCTGTGCGCAGGCAGCCTGCTCTTCTCGGGCATATTCTTTGTAACCGACCCCGGCACGAGCCCGAAACACCCGCTGACAAGATTTATCTACGGCGCATTCGCCGGAATAATCTGCATGATACTGCGCTACTTCGGCACGTTTGAGGACGGCACCTGCTTCGGCATCCTGCTCACCAACGCTTTCTGGCCGATAGTTGACAGCGCGCTGAGAAAAATCGGCTACCACAAGTTCATTGAAAAATCGATGGCAAAGAGCGCGGAAAAGAGAAAACAGAAAGCAGCTTTAAAGGGAGGTGAGCCGGCATGAGTTCAGGCAGAAAATACTCATTCTCCGACGCGCTGTTCAGCAGCACGTTTATTCACAACCCGGTGCTCATCCAGGCGGCAGGTCTCTGCGCGATAGTCGCAGTCGCGACGACGCTCAAGACGGCAGTCCTGCTCGCGGCGGCGTTCTTCCCGGTGCTCATTATAACGCAGGTCTTCGCCTGCCTCGCGCTCAAAAGAGTCCCGAGATGGATAAGAGTCGCGATATATCTGCTCATCGGCACGGCGATAATCGCCGGAATCATATACGCAATCGATACTTTTATGCCCGAAATCAGCCTCGGCGCGGGTATATATCTCGCCCTGACGGCGGCAAACTCGATAATCGCCCTGCACTGCGAGAAGCTCGCGGTCAAGACCAACCCGCGCCATGCGTTCTTTGACTCCGTGGCAACGGCGCTCGGCTATGCAGCTGTTATTATCCCCGTCGGCGCGCTGCGCGAAATGATAGGCTCATCCACCATATGGGGCGCAAATATCAAAGTCCCGATGACCTACCCGGCGATTCTCATGCCGTTCGGCGGATTTTTAGTCCTCGCGTTCTTCGCCGCCGCGCTCAAGGCGCTGATAAACAAGCGCTTCCCCGAGCACTCGGCAGAGACCGAGATGAAGATAAAGAAAACTTCCGTCATAGTCAGCAAGAAGAATCTTCCCGAGAATCTGGCTCCCGCCAAGGCGGAGGAGGCTCCCGCAGAAGAGGAAAAAGAGACTGCCGAAGCGGAAGAGACTGTCGAAGTCGAAGAGACCGTTGAAGCAGAAGACCCCAAAGAGGACGACTTGGCACACTTCGAGCCGCTCGACGGCGAGGGCAAATTTGACCTTTCCGATATCTTCGCCAATGACAACGAAGACGAAGATGACAAGGACTACGGCTCGGCGTTCAACCGCCTGTTCGACGAAGCAAAGGATTTTGACTCCGACGAGAAGAAGGAGGGAGACAAATGAACATGACCTGGTTTTTTGATTTGCTCTCCACAGCACTCTACACAGTGTTCATTCAGAATCTCGTCTTCAACGGCGGATACGCGGCGAGCGAAGCTCTTATGCTTGCGAAGAAGCCGCGCAGACTCTGGATGTTCTCGGCGATGATCGCATTTTTCTCGACCGTCACGGCACTCGCCTGCCGCGCGCTCGAAATGATACCGGTGCTCAGCACCCTGCCCTCGGCGCTGCACTTTGCAATGTTCAGCGGCGTGCTTATCGTAGTTTTCCTGATAACCGGACTCATACTCAAGCTCGCCCTCGGCGCGACCGAGAAGTTCCTCGGCACGCTCGGCATGGCGGCGCTCAACACCCTTGTGCTCGCAACTCCCCTGCTCAACCGCAGCGCGGCCTATACTCTCCCCGAGAGCATCGGCTCCGGCATCGGCGCGGGTCTCGCGTTCATTCTCGCAGCGACGCTCATATGCAAGGGTCTGCACATAATCTCGCAGAATCAGGATATGCCCAAAGCCTTCCGCGGCACTCCGGCGGCGTTCGTCTACGTCGCGCTGCTCTCGCTCGCGTTCTCCGGCTTCTCGGGCAGCTCCCTGTTCTCATAATTAATTAAAAAATTCCGACGCCGACGGGTGATGTCATGCCCGCCGCGCGGCACAGAGGATGATGAAAAATGGCAAAACGCAGCAAATATGACAAGTATTTTTCTCCCGGCACTCACAGGAGCATAACCGCGTTCAGCAAGCATGCGGCAGGCGGCTCGAAGCGCCGCAAGAGCTACACCGAGCGCAGGCGCAATAAGATAGTCGGAATAGTCCTCGCGTGCATTCTCGGCGCGGCTGTTGTCTTCACTGCGGCGTTTTTCGTCACCGATACGCTCCTCGGCATCTCCGACGCGAATATCGAAACCACGCAGAAGGCCGAAAAGGACAACAAAGGTAACAAAGACAAGAACAACAAAGGCGGCAAGAACGACACGACCGCTCCCGCCGACAATCAGCAGACTTCAGCTGAAATAAAGGCGCGCGTCGGCAATGTCTCCCTGCTCGCGGGCGGCAGCGGACTCGACCAGTTCGTATCCTCGCTCAAGAGCGCGGGTCAGAACGCCGTTGTCATCGATTTCAAAGACGCATCCGGCTATCTCAGCTATCCCTCGTCTATAGCGGCTGTAAAAGACAAAGCTCCGTCATCAAAGGCTCAGGCGAACGCCGCCGCGAGCGTCAAGAAAATTCAACAGTCCGGCATAAAAGTCGTGGCGCGCATATATTGCTTCAAAGATACACAGATGCCGCGCATTGACCGCACCATGGCTGTTCACTACAACAAAACTCAGATGATCTGGCTCGACAACGAGGCTTCCAAGGGCGGCAAGCCGTGGCTCAACCCCTATTCGCAGACGGCTCAGAACTATCTGCTCGAAGTCGTCAAGGAAGTGAAGAACCTCGGCGTTGATGCAATACTGCTCGACGGCGTGCAGTTCCCCGACTTAAATTCTAACGTTGCGACATTTGACGGCGAGGGCTCGGTATCGAGAAACGCCGCGCTCGTGAACTTCGTCAACTCCTGCGTCTCCGCGTGCTCCGGCACTCCCGTTATCTGCGCGATGAAGGGCGAAGCGGCTGCGGGCGGCAGCAGCGATATATACAACGGTTCTCTCTGGAGTGCGAACGCCTCCGCTTTCGCGGTCGATCTCAGCTCCCTCAAGGCGGACGCCCAGCGCAATTTCCCCGCCTCGAAGAAAGTCATTGAAATGAAGAGCTCGGCTTCAAACACCGACAGCACATATATCCTCACGAAATAAAGGCAGATTTAAATGCATTTTATCCCCTACAACTCGAGAAAAAAATATCATCTCTCGCCCGGCGCGGCTGTGCGCTCGGGTGAGGATATGATTTTCAGGATAGTTCTGCCCCGCTCGGAGCAGTGCAGTGCGGTTCGTCTCATTCTTGAGACGGACGGCGGCGAGAGAGAATATTTTTCTTTCTCGTGGGAGCGAATGCAGGGCGAAAACGAGGAATGGTGGCGGCTCGAGACCGCCGCACCCGAAAACGCGGGGATAGTCTGGTACTATTTTGAATACGACACCCCGTGGGGCACGAAAAAAATATCACTTGAATCTAATGGAAATGCCGTCATCGGCGAGGGCTCGCGCTGGCGGCTGACCGTATGCTGCGAAAACTGCGATACGCCCCTGTGGCTTCGCGGCGGCACAATGTATCAGATATTCCCGGACAGGTTCTGCCGCTCCGGCAAAACTCCCCTGCCCGAGAACAAGCCCGCGGCGGAATATCACTCCCGCTGGGGCGAAGAGCCCGACTGGGAGCCCGACTCCGACGGAAAAATTGAAAAATACGACTTTTTCGGCGGCGACCTCAAGGGCATCGAAGAGAAGCTCGGCTATCTCGAGAGCCTCGGCGTCACCTGCATATATTTGAACCCGATTTTCTCCGCACGCTCGAACCACCGATACGATACGGGCGACTACATGAAAATCGACCCGATGCTCGGCACCGAGGAGGATTTCAAATCCCTCTGCAAAAGTGCCGAAGAGCACGGGATAAAAATTCTGCTCGACGGCGTGTTCAGCCACACGGGCGCCGACAGCAGATATTTTGACAAATTTTCGTCTTACGGCGGCAAGGGTGCATATTTCGACAAAAATTCTCCCTACCGTTCGTGGTATAATTTTCGTTGCTGGCCGGACGATTACGCCTGCTGGTGGGGCGTTGACATCCTGCCGGAGCTAAATGAGACCGATCCGGGCGTGCTGGCGTTTCTGACCGGCGAAAACGGCGTTGCGCGGCACTGGCTCAGGCTCGGCGCGTCGGGCTGGCGGCTCGATGTGGCGGACGAACTGCCCGACGAATTTCTCGACCGCTTCCACGAGGCGGTCAGAAAAGAGAAAAAAGACGCGTTTATCTACGGCGAGGTCTGGGAGGACGCGACTGACAAGATAAGCTACGGCCACCGCCGCAGATATCTCGAGGGCGGCGAGCTGGACAGTGTGATGAACTATCCGTTTGCAAATGCTGTTATAGATTTTGTCCGCACGGCGAACGCGGAAGAGCTCCGCGAATGTGTTGAAAACATAGTCGAACACTATCCGCGCGCGTCGCTCGACACGCTGATGAACCATATCGGCACCCACGACACGGTACGCGCCATAACGCGGCTCGGACGCGGCGATATCGGGCGCCCCGAAAACGGGCGCGACAGGGGTATTTTGACAGACGAACAATATCGAAGGGGCATTTGTCTTTTGAAGCTCGCCTCGGTTTTGCAGTTCACGCTCCCCGGCGTTCCCTGCGTCTATTACGGCGACGAGGCCGGGCTCGCGGGCGGCGAAGATCCGTTCAACCGCGCCTGCTTCCCCTGGGGAAATGAGAACGCGGAGCTGCTCGGCCACTACAGAACGCTCGGCAGGATCAGAAAGCTCTGTCCCGCGTTTATCGACGGAGAGTTCAACTGCATATCCTCGGCGCTCGGCTGCATCGCATATGAGCGCAATTGCGAATCGTGCAGTGCGCTGATAATCGCAAACGCAAACTGCCACGGGATAGAATACACTGTCCCCGAACGCTGGCGGGGCGCATCCGCGCTCTTCGGCAGTGCCGCCGACGGACGCAGTGTTCCGCTCGGCGCATATTCGGCGGCAATACTTTATAAATAATCGGAGGTGATCGTATGGCGAAAAGAAAGGGAATGAAGTTCCGCACAACGCAGGAGAAAAAGACGAAGCAATTAAGGCTTTTCGTGCTCGGATTTGTCGGCTTTCTGCTCGCGTTTGCCCTCGTCTCTGTAGCCTATATGTTCAAATCGCATCATCTCTCAATGAACGACCTGTTCCCGGAAAAGGAAGTTGAATCCTCCGACGGGAGCACCGACGAGGCTATCGCGCCGCTCGGCGGCAAGGCGACATTTATGTTCGCCTGCGTCTCGGACGAAAAAGACGAACTGTATTTTGTCGCCGCGGTCAACGCCGATCTCGACTCGGGCGAGGTGCGCGTGTGCGCCTTTGATCCGAATACTTCGGTGGATATCTCCGGCAACAAAGACAGCCTCAAGGGTCACTACAAGACCGGCGGCTCGAAAGAGCTCAAGAAAGCGATCGACTCCCTCTGCGGATTCACCGCGGACAAATACGCCGTCTCGACCGCGAATCAGTTCAAGAATGCCATCAACGTGCTCTCCGGCGCACAGATATCCGTGCCCGAGCGCATAAGCTATAAGACAAAGGAGCTGTCGCTCTCGCTCATGCCCGGCAACCAGACCGTCAAGGGCGAGACGCTGCTAAAATATTTCCGCTACTGCCTGACTCCGTCGGGCGGCGGAGCGCAGAAGCAGGGCGAACTGCTCTGCGTGCTGTTCTCGCAGTATATCAACAAGACCTATCTCGCCTCCGGGCGCAACTATTTCTCGCAGATAATCGACTCTTTGGACACCGACATATCGATAGTCGATTTCTCGCGCTGTGAGCGCACTCTCTCCGCGATGGCAGCGGGAGATATAAAATATACATCCGTTTCTTCCGCCGGCGAGCTGACCGTTACACCCGGCAAGCGCGGAAAATAACCGTTTATAAAACAAGGGGGCGGTCATTTGGCAAGAAAGCTTCTGTGTCCTGCGGCGCTTCTGCTGGCGCTGACGCTCATATTCACCGGATGCTCGGTGAAAATGGTGAACAATATACCTTCATCTGAACAAGTGTCTGCGTTCGGCGACTTCAAGCACTACTTCGGCGAGCTTAACGAGAACGAGAAACGCGCATACAACGCCATTCTCCGCGACATTGAGTCGTTTCCCGAGGAAATTGAAATTCCGGAGCTCAACAACGAAGAGCTCGAAAAAGTCTGGCTCGCCGTTATGTACGACAATCCGGAGCTGATAATGCTCGGGCGCGAATGTATGCTCGTCTCGAGAGACCGCAAGTTCTGGTTCAGCTGCGAATACGCCATGACCAAAGACGAGTATGAGCAGAAAAAGGCCGAGCTTCAGGCAAAAGCGGATGAGCTCGGCGCAAAGATAGTCAAAGAAACTTCTGATTTTGACAAGGAACTGCTTATCCACGACGCGATAATCGACTCGTGCAGATATACCGACTCCGACAAGCTCATTGCAAGCTCCGCTTACGGCGTGCTCGTCAACGGCTCCGCCTCCTGCGAAGGATACGCAAAGGCGGCGAAGCTCCTGCTCGACAAGGCGGGAATAGAAAACTATGTCATCACCGGCACGGCGAAGCGCGAGGACGGCGCGAGCGAGGGACACATGTGGAATGTCGTCTTTATCGACGGCAAGCCGTATAACCTCGACCTCACCTGGGACGATCCCATCGGCGAGGGAGTGACGCAGAACAAACGCTATGCCTATTTCAATATTACGGACGAAGAGATACTGAAAACCCACACGTTTTCCGATGCGTCCGCCTGCTGCACCGCGACGGACAGCAACTATTTCGTCAAACTCGGCAGGCAGTTCGACGGCTACAATGCCGAGACGAAAACCGCTCTTTCAAATATGTTCGGCGGGCATAAATCGGGCGACAAGCTCGATGTCAGGTTCTCTTCCGAAGACGCTTATCAAAGCGCCCTCGACGGTCTGCTGAAAAAAGAGGAGATCTACAGACTCCTCAGCATCGCCGACGCGGGCAAGGGCGGATTTTCAACAACGCAGATTAATTATATCGCCGACGACACCCACTGTGTCATCGAATTTATTCTCGTGTAACCGGGGTGAAATGATGGACAAAAAGAGAATCGAGGCGGCTGTACGCGAGATACTTGCGGCGGTCGGCGAGGATCCGGACAGAGAGGGCCTTGTCGAAACGCCCGCGCGGGTCGCCAGAATGTATGAAGAGATTTTCTCGGGACTCGAGGACGATCCGAAGCGCCACGTCAAGCTCTTCAACGAAGAGAAAAACGAAGAGATGGTCATTGTCCGCGACATCCCGATGTATTCGATGTGCGAGCATCATCTTCTGCCGTTCATTGGCAGGGCGCATATAGCATATATCCCGCGCGACGGCAAAGTCATAGGCCTGTCGAAGCTCGCGAGGATAGTTGACAGCTTCGCGCGCAGACCCCAACTTCAGGAGAGGCTGACTTCGCAGATTGCGGACTTCCTTGATGAACAGCTCGACCCGCTCGGCGTGGCAGTCGTTATCGAGGCGGAGCACCTGTGCATGACGATGCGCGGAGCGCGTGCGTCGGGTGCGCAGACGAGGACTTCCGCTCTGCGCGGCACGATGCGCTCGGACGCGAGGGCGCGCGCAGAGGCAATATCACTTCTGACAAAATAAGGCGATAGTATGGAGAGATTTATTTTTGATACCTCCTCCCACACCCTTGTGTGCGGGATACTCAATATAACTCCCGATTCCTTTTCGGACGGCGGCAAATGGGACGAGCCGCAGAAGGCTCTTGAGCACGCGCTCGAGATGCAGGCGCTCGGCGCTGATATCATCGATGTCGGCGCGCAGTCGACCCGACCCGGCTCAACAAGGCTCTCCGCCGACGAAGAGAACGCGAGACTCATTCCGGTGCTCGATCTGTTAAAGGGCAAAATAACCGTCCCGATAAGCGTTGACACATTCTATCCCGAATGCGCGCGCACGGCTCTCACGCACGGCGCGAAGATAATCAACGATGTCAGCGGAGAAGCGAGCGACGAGATGGCGAAGGTCGTCAGCGAATTCGGCGCGGGGTGGATAATCATGCACAATCCCGCCGGCGCGGACGCAGTCCCCGTCTATGAAAACGGAGTCTCCGACGATGTGCTCGACTTTTTCGGCAGAGCCGCGAGGGTCGCAAAATCGCACGGGATACCGGCGAGCAGCCTCTGCTTCGACCCGGGAATCGGCTTTGCAAAGAGCTACGAGGACAACCTGCGCCTGATAAGGGATATCGGGAAGATAAAGACCGACGGCAGCGCGCTGATGTCCGCCGCGTCGCGAAAGCGCGTTATCGGCACGGCATCGGGCGAGACGGACGCCGCAAAGCGCGACCCGGGAACGGTGGCGCTGCACACGGCGAGCATATTGAACGGCGCAGATGTTATCCGCGCCCACGATGTGTTCTCCGCCGTCCAGTCGGCGCGCGTCGCGGACGCACTGAAAAAGATATACGGGGAGGCAGACGGTGGATAAGATAATTATAGATTCGCTTCGCCTCTTCGCCTATCACGGGGTCAATCCCGAGGAGCAGGAGGACGGGCAGTTCTTCATTCTCGACATTGAGGCGGATATTCCGCTTTCAAAAGCCGGCGAGAGCGACGATTTAAACGACACCGTCAGCTACGCGCAGATGATAAAATGCGCGCGCAGGGTGTTCTCCTCGCAGAAGGACAAGCTCATTGAGCGTGCCGCGCGGCGAGTCGCCGACGCACTGCTCGAAGAATTTCCGCCCATTGAGGGCGTTAGAGTGACCTGCAAAAAGCCGGACGCGCCGATGAAGGCGGATTTCGGCTTCGCCGCGGTCAGCATTTACAGGGAAAGAAAGTAAAAAAACATAAAACGGGCAAGAAACATCAATCGAAAGGACTGTAGATTTTATGGCAAACTGTATGCAGGCAGTTATAGGGATCGGTTCAAACATGGGGGACAGACTGAAGAACATAAACGGCGCTGTGCGCTCTCTGTCCCGCCTGCCAAAGACGAAAATAACGGCGTGCTCCCACGTCTATGAGACCCGCCCGGTCGGATATGAGGCGCAGCCGCTGTTTTACAACGCCGCGATAATAGTGGAGACGGAGCTGTCCGCGCAGATGCTGCTCGGCGCATGCCTCGGCATCGAGGGAGCTTACGGCCGCGTGAGGACGATAAAAGACGGACCGCGCGTGCTCGACCTCGACCTGCTGCTCTATGAGGGCATGAAGAGCGAGAGCTTCCTGCTCACCCTGCCCCACCCGAGAATACACGAGCGCGCTTTCGTGATGGTTCCGCTGCTCGATCTGTTCCCGTCCGGCAGAGCACCCGGACTCTTCTTCCTGCCGGCTCTTCACGAGATCGGCACGGACGGCGTTGAAAGAATAAACGAAGAGATAACTCTTCCCGAATAAAGAACGAGGTGTACCAATGAAATACGACGTAGTTATCATCGGCGCGGGTCCTGCCGGAATATTCACGGCCATTGAGCTTATCCGCAAGGGCGCGAACAAAAAAATCATGATGGTTGAAAAGGGTCAGCCGATTGAAAAGCGCCGCTGCCCCAAATCAAAGACCAACAAGTGCGTCAACTGCAAGCCCTATTGCCACATAACGACCGGGTTCTCCGGCGCGGGCGCATTCTCGGACGGCAAGCTGTCCCTGAGCCCCGAGGTCGGCGGTCAGCTCCCCGAACTCATCGGCTACGATGTGGCGCAGAAGACTATTGAATATGCCGACAGCATCTATCTCGAGTTCGGCGCGGACACCCATGTTGAGGGCGTCGGACGCGAAGAGGAAGTCAAGGAGATAAGAAAGCGCGCGATAAAAGCGGGTCTTCGCCTCGTTGACTGCCCGATACGCCACCTCGGCACCGAGAAGGCGCAGGATATATACTATGCCATCGAGCAGTATCTCATCGAAAACGGCGTTGACATGCTCTTCGGCTACGAATGCGACAACATAATTCTTGAGGGCGACCAGTGCAAGGGCGTCTATGTCCGCAAGGGCGACGAGAACATAGAGATTTTCGCGGATCACACGGTCATCGCGACCGGACGCCGCGGCGCAGACTGGCTCGAAAAGCTCTGCGCTCAGCATGATATATCCCATCAGCCCGGCACGGTCGACATCGGCGTGCGCGTTGAGATAAGAAACGAGGTCATGGAGAAGGTCAACGACGTTCTCTATGAGTCAAAGCTCATAGGCTATCCCAAGCCGTTCAAGAACAAGGTCCGCACATTCTGCCAGAATCCCGGCGGATTTGTCAGCCAGGAGAACTACGACAACGACCTCGCCGTTGTCAACGGACACTCATACAAAGAGCTCAAGAGCAACAACACGAACCTCGCGATACTCTGCTCCCACAACTTCAATCAGCCGTTTAACCAGCCGATCGAATACGCACAGAAGGTCGGCGAGCTGACAAACATGCTCGGCGCGGGACATATTCTCGTCCAGCGCTACGGCGATATCCTCGACGGAAAGCGCACATGGCAGAAGGAGCTTGACCGCTCGAATGTCAGACCCACTCTCCCCGACGCCGTCGCGGGCGACATAACCGCCGCCATGCCCTACCGCGCGATGCTCAACATAATCAACTTCATCCAGGCTGTCGACTACGTCGTGCCCGGCTTCGCCGCGGAGGAGACGCTGCTCTACTCCCCCGAGCTCAAGTTCTACTCCAACCGCATCAAGATGGACGAAAACTTCGACACGAACGTCAGAGGTCTCCACTGCCTCGGCGACTCGAGCGGCTGGACAAGAGGTCTGATGATGGCGTCCGTCATGGGCGTGCTCATGGGCAGAAGCATAGCGGACAGATACAGCGAGTAAACACAGCTAAAAATGAAATGAACTCCCGGAGATTTTGGAAGTCTCCGGGGGTTGTTTTATGAGAAGCGAAAAGTGAAATCGCTCGCCTGCTCGCAGCCTTCATTCCGTCCACCGAACCCTTGGATCTCTGCTTTGCAAAACCGTTCTATTCAATCCTCTTCTAAAAGAATAACATGAACACTGCAATAGAGCGTTCATGTAAGTGCGGAATTAAATCTGTAAGCTCTGCAAGTTTTAGCTCTTTAAAAAGTGAAGTGTCTCGCTTTGATCGACGCGAAATAATTTCTCGCAAGCTCGGAATTGTGAAAATTGATGCTTCGCATCAAGTGAAATAAAATTCGTTCCTTTATATGCCGCAGGCATATTTCACATTTGCGAAGCAAATATTTCACATCGAAGATATTTCACTCGTTCCAGAGGAACGAATTTCACTGAAAAAGGCACTTGCAATCGCAAGTGCCTTTTTCTGGTGGGAGAGGGTGGATTCGAACCACCGAAGCCGAAACAACAGATTTACAGTCTGCCCCATTTGACCGCTCTGGAACTCTCCCATATTCGGTTTTCGTTGAGGTTGGAAAAAACTGGAGCTGGTGGACGGATTCGAACCCCCGACCTGCTGATTACAAATCAGCTGCTCTACCAGCTGAGCTACACCAGCATCTCAACGCTCGAATAATATATCACAAATCGAGCGTTGAGTCAAGCCCTAAATCAAAAAAAATCGAAAAAATCGTTTATTTTCCGCTTCTGAGCAGTTCTGTCATGACCGCCGCCGAATTCTTCGCGGCAAGGGCGGTGAATTTTGAATAATCCATGTGCGATGAGCCGTCCGCCGCGTCGGATATCGCGCGGATAACGCAGAACGGGACTTTGTTCACATAGCACACATGACCTATCGCCGCGCCCTCCATTTCGCAGGCTATCGCGCCGAAAGTTTCGGAGATATATTTCTTCTTCTCCGCGCTGTTGACGAAGCAGTCGCCCGAGGCAATTTTGCCCTTGACGCATCTGATGCCGCCGACTCCATCGGCTGCGGCGCAGATTTTATCGGCAAGCTCGCCGTCGGCGGGGATATCAACTATATTTATGCCCGATATCATGCCGACCGGGTCGCCGAGCGGACTCGTGTCCATGTCGTGCTCGACAACGAAGTCGCTGACCGCGATATCGCCGATATTGAGCTTCGTGCCCAGGCTCCCGGCAACGCCCGTGTTTATTATCCTATCCGGTGAATAGAGCAGGATCATCGTCTGGGCGCACATCGCCGCAAATACTTTGCCTATTCCGCAAACGGCGGTCACCACCTCGCGCCCGCAGAGCGTGCCGCTCGTGAACTCGATGCCGCTGACTGTCCTTGTCTGCCTGTTCTTCATCTGCGCGTTGAGCGCCTCTATTTCGATTTTCATCGCTCCGATTATTCCGGTCATGGCTGTCTCCTTTTTACTCCGTGGGATATTTGAAATCCTGCTCGCGGCTCTCGAGCTCTTTGAGATAACGTGCCGCCTCTTTGTGCGCCGCATCGATGCTGAGTTCTTTATAGTTGCCGCACTCCTTGCGCGATGCACCGAACATCTCCGGTGCGTCAATAGTCTTTCTCAGCGCCTCTTTGACTTTTTCGAGCGCGCGCTCATGGTTCTGTGAGCGCATGAGCAGATAAAATCCCGTGCGGCAGCCCATGGGGCCGAAGTATATGACATCTTCCGCCGCGTCCGAATTGCGCAGGAACGTCGCGAGCATATGCTCCATGGAGTGCATCGTGATGTTATCCATATAATCGCCGCAGTTCGGCTTGCGGGTGCGCAGATCGTATGTCGTGATATCGCCGTCGATGCGCGAGATGTACATCCCCGGGACTATATAGTCGTGATCGACCGAAAAGCTGGTTATTCTCTGCATAAAATACCCTCCTGTTTTCTGACAGATGAATTATACCACACGCCGGGCGCGGTTTCAATGAATATCGGCGCGCGGCGGAGCAAAAATAGAATTGAAGGAGGCTTTTGAAAAATGGGAAAATTCTTTATTGAAAACCGCGAGATACGCGAATGCTTCGACGCGCTGCCGGTTGAAGTGCGCAACAAGATAATCGAGAGCGATCTCGAAATAAACAGCAAAGACGAGCTCGAGCTTGTCGCAAAAAGGCTCGAAAATCTTTCCAAATAGCCATTTTCTGTTGACTGATGCCGCGCACTCGTGTAAAATGGGTGTGCGGTATATTTTACACAGATTTTACAATAGAATTAGTATCGTGCTGTAAAACAACATACAAAAAGAGGCATCACTATGATTATTGACAAATTCGAGAATCTTCCGCTCTATTTCTCCTGCCTGCCTGGACTCGACAGGGCGGCGGAGTTCCTCGCCGGAGAGAATATTGCCGACGGACACTATGAGATAGACGGCGAAAAAATATTCGCAAACGTGTCGAGCTATGAGCCAAAGGAGTTTAACGGCGATATGCGCTTTGAGGCGCATAAAAAGTACGCCGATCTCCAGGCGGTTCTCGAGGGCGAAGAGCGCATCGACTGGGCGCCGCTCAGCTCGCTCAAGGAAGAGAGCGAGGAATATTCAAAGGGCGGCGACATAGCTTTTTATAGTGGGGACGAGCACATGAGAGTAACTCTCTCGGCGGGCGAATTTCTTATTCTGTTCCCCGGCGACGCGCACAAGCCCTGCATCCGCAGCGGCGGAAAAGTGAAGAAAGCGGTAGTAAAGCTCGCGCTCTAAAACGCGCTTTCGGGTGAAGCTATGAAAAAAAACGACAAGATAACAGTTATAACCTGCGCGGCAGCGTTCGCGCTGAATGTCGCGCTGTTTTCGGTCAAGCTCTATGTCGGCCTGTGCGCGAACAGCATCAGCATATATTCGGACGCCGTGAACAATATGTTCGACAGCCTCTCGGGGCTTGCGGCGTTCATCTGCTTCGCCGCACTGCTCAGCTCATCGAGCGAGGGCACGCACGCGATAATCAAAAAAGCGGAGCAGTTCTTTTCGTTCGTCATGTCTGTGATAATACTTCTCACGGGGCTGTATTTCGCATATAATTCGCTCGAGCGGCTGTTCTATCCGACGCCGATATCTTATCTGACGCGCTATCTCGTGATGCTGATAGTCACGGTCGCGGTGAAGTTCGTCATGTTCTTCGCCTACCGCGGGGTCTACCGAATCACCGGCTCGCCGATAATAAAAGTCATGGCGGCGGACAGCATTCTCGACTGCTTCATAACCCTCGCCACGGTCATGAGTCTCACCGTCTCGCAGTATGTCGAGTTCGCGGTCGACGCGGTGTTCGGGCTTGTTATCAGCGCGGTGCTGATAACCTCGGCAGTGAAGCTCGCGAAAAAATCGGGTGCTGTGATGCTCGACTTCGTCGGCAGCGGCAAACGCGAAGAAATATCTGAAATATTTGACTCCCTCGGCGTTGCAGTCGATTACATCACCTACCGCCGCACGGGGACGGACATCGAAGCGTTCGCAAAGCCGGCATTTCCGGAAAATACAGATGAAAATGAAATAACGCAAAAACTTGTCAGCGCCTGCAAAGAAAAAGGCGTGACGCTGCACATATTGAAAATCTGAAGAGTCATGAAAGGAGCAAAAATGAAAGAGAAAAAGAAGAAAGACCCGAAGAAGAAAAAGAGAGCGCTGATTATCACAGGCTCTATCCTCGGCGTTTTCGCGCTGTTTGTTATTACCGTCGTTATGATAACGATTATCGGCGACAAGGCGAACATCAAGCGCGCCGAGAGCTATGACCCGGTGGTCATTGAGAATCAGCTTGTGCCCGAGAAGGACGAGAACGGCTACTGGACGTTCACGACCGACCGCGATCTCAAGATCATGCAGCTGACCGACATACATCTCGGTGGCGGCTGGCTCTCGCTAAAGAAGGACTCGCAGGCGATAAACGCAGTCGCCACGATGATCCAGGCAGAGAAGCCCGACCTCGTTATTATAACGGGCGACATGGCGTTCCCCGTTTTCTTCAAGGCGGCGACATTCAACAACAAGCTGCCCGCCAAAGAAATAGCGGCTCTCATGGAGCATCTCGGGGTCTACTGGACGGTCGCCTTCGGCAACCATGACACCGAGGCATACAGCTACTACTCCCGCGAGCAGATTTCGGACTTCTACGGCAACTCCGGCTTCAAATACTGCCTGTTCCAGAAGGGTCCCGACGATGTTGACGGCTACGGCAACCAGGTCATAAACGTCAAGAACTCCAAGGGAATCCTCACCCAGTCGCTCTACATATTTGACAGCCACTCATACACCGACGGCGACTTTCTCGGCATGATGTGGAAATACGACAACATCCATGAGAACCAGGTTCAGTGGTACAGGGACAACGTAAATCTCATGAACAAGCAGAACAACGAGCGTCTCAAGGAGCTGGGTCTGACCGAGAATTCGGATGTCAAGTCCCTCGCGTTCTTCCACATTCCGCTGACCGAACAGCGCGACGCATGGTATGAATACATGGCAAACGGCTTCAAGGACACGGAAAATGTCAAGTATGTCTACGGCAAGGCCGGTGAGGGCAAAAAGATAATCTACTGCGGCATGGGCGAAGACGATCTGTTCGAGACGATACAGGAGCTCGGCTCGACGAAGGGACTCTTCTTCGGTCACGACCACGACAACAACTTCTCGATTTATTACAAGGGCATCCGCATGACTTACGGATACAGCATCGACTACCTCGCTTATTCGGGAATCAACAAGCGCGGTTCCCAGCGCGGCTGCACGATAATCACCGTCTCACCCGACGGCACTTTCGACTGCAAGGCGGAGAACTACTATCAGGAGAAGTATCAGAGCCAGTACGAAAAAGAGCAGGTCACGATGCAGGATGTTACCGAGGCATCGACTCATCTTTAATATAACGCCCGCAGGCTTATAAGCATAAAAAAGCAATCCTACCCGAGGAAAATCCCTTGGGTAGGATTTTTGTGTATACGGCATGGCGAAGCGGAGATTTAGGGTTGTTGTCCGGAGTTGCCGATTTTTCCTTGCTTTTTTAGATGTCCTTTTGTAGGGGTCGGAGACTCGACGACCCTTTGACGCGCCAACGGCACCGAAAATCAATTTATTCATCCGTGTCGTGTAATAAATACGTTTTCCGCTTGAGGCTTGCCCCCTGTGCCGCCTGCGGCGGCAGCGGTGCGTCGAGTCGCCGCACCCTACAAAATGAATCGCCACAAAACCCCGCATAAACCGCAGGCGGATAATATTTCCCCTACACAGTTAAATATACATCAGCCTCTGTATTTTCTGTGGCCGAACAAAGTTCACCCCTTGCGGTATACCTCTTGCAGCTGCGCTGTATCTTCCGATTTGTCCACCTCTTTCCCGCACCGCACATAAAAATCCTGCCCGACAACGCCGCGGACAGGATTCTGTTCTTCCGAAACCACGGGGCGTGTTCTCTTTCAGTAGCCTCGGGCGAAATCTATTTCATTGATTATGTCCTCGCCCGAGAGGTAGCGGCGAAGATTTTCGAGACAGATGTCCCATACTTTCTTTTCCGTCGCCGGGTCGTGACCGAAACCGCGCCCGGAGATATGCGGAGTTATCAAAACATTCGGCATTTTCCACAGCGGGGAATCCGCCGCGAGCGGCTCATTTTCGAGCACATCGAGAATCGCGCCCGCAATGCGCCGCTCTTCGAGCGCGCGGATGAGCGCGTCTGTGTCAATTAGACTCCCGCGCCCGACATTTATAAACAGCGCGTCGCTCTTCATCAAGCAGAGGCGGTCATAATTTAATATATGCCCCGTCTCTTTTGTGTTCGGCAGACAGCCGATGACTAAATCCGCACGCGGCAGAAGAGCGTCTATATTAGACAGCGTGTGCATCTCATCAAAATATTGCGCGGGCGCGCCTGTTCTGCGAATGCCGATATTTTTTGTCCCGAACGCCGAGAGCCGCTTTGCGATATTCGAGCCGATGTCGCCTGTGCCTAAAATAAGAGCTGTTTTGCCTTCAATCGTCCGCTCGGCTCCGGCATCGCGCCAGATGCACACCTTCTGATTTTCGACATACTCAGGGAAACGCCTGTAGACGCAGAGAATCGCGCCGATAACATATTCGGCGATGACCGAGCCGAACGCGCCGGACGCATTCGCTATTTTTATCCCCTGCGGGAAGCCGCCGCGCGTGTATATATCCGCGCCCGCCCAGGTCATCTGGATGAATTTCAGGTTCTTCGCCTCTCTTATTCTCTCCGTACGCGGCTCGCCGATAACCACTTCGGCGCTGCCAATATCGTTTCTTCTGTCTCCAAAAGAAAATATACAGCTGTTTTTGAATTCTTCGAGCCGCAGCTTTATTTCATCACTGCACGGCGCCGTTATCAGAACCTCTGTCATGCAATCACCTCAACACAAAATTATGCCCGCGGGCAAAAGATATCCCCCCGCATGAGCGGAGGGAATTCGCATTTAGTCGCCGAGGCTCTTGAGCGCATCTGCCAGACGGGTCAGATCGTCTTTGTCGAAGAAATCTATCTCGAGCACTCCGCTCTCCTTGCCGGGCTTCGTGCCGACCTTGACTTTTCTTCCGAGAAAGTCGGTCAGAGCTAATTCAACTTCGTCATAGTAGCTCGCGCGGCGAGCGGCTGGCTTCTCCGCCTTGGGCTCTTTATTTCTCTTTTTGACTAATTTTTCAACATCGCGAACGGTCAGCCCTTTTTCTATAATCAAATCCGCCGTCTCGATGATATCCTGCTCATCTTTGAAACCGAGCAGGGCGCGTGCGTGACCGGGCGAGAGCTTGCCGTCCGAGACGAGCGCAATGACGCTGTCCGGGAGCTTGAGAAGTCTCAGCGCATTAGCCACTGCGGGACGGGATTTGCCGACGCGCTCCGCCGCCTCGTCCTGAGTCAGCGAGAGGGTGTCCATGAGCGCCTTTATGCCCTGCGCCTCTTCAATCGCGTTGAGATCCTCGCGCTGGAGGTTTTCTATAAGAGCGAGAGCCATCGCCTCGTCGTCGCTGAGCTCTTTTATAACAACGGGGACTTCGGTCAGACCCGCCATGCGCGATGCGCGCCAGCGGCGTTCGCCGGCGACGAGCTGATAGCTGCCGTCGGGCATCGGGCGCACGAGAAGCGGCTGAATGACGCCGTGCTTCGCTATGCTGTCCGCAAGCTCGGCGAGCGCATCCTCGTCAAATATTTTTCTCGGCTGGTCGCGGTTGGGCTCGATATCCATTATCTTGAGCTTGACCGCGCTGGTCGAGGCTATCTCTTCAATGGAGTTGTCGGCAAACAGAGCGTCAAGCCCGCGGCCGAGTCCGCCTTTTTTTGCTGCCATTTATATTTCCCCTTTCGGCTCAGTTGCTTTTCTTTCCGTTCATTCTCAGGAACTCGTCCGCAAAGTCGTTATATGCGCTCGTTCCCTTTGAGCTTCTGTCATAGTACATGACCGGCTGACCGAAGCTCGGAGCCTCGGAGAGTCTGACATTTCGCGGAATGACCGAGGAATAGACCTTTCTGGGGAAGAAGCGTTTGACTTCGTCAACGACCTGCTGAGTGAGATTGAGTCTGCCGTCGTACATCGTGAGCAGAACTCCCTCGATCTCTATCATCGGGTTATAGAGGCGCTTGACCTGCCTGACGGTAGACATGAGCTGCGACAGACCTTCGAGCGCATAGTACTCGCACTGGATCGGCACCATGACAGTATCCGAAGCGCACAGGGCGTTGAGGGTTATGAGTCCGAGCGAGGGCGGGCAGTCAAAGAAGATAAAATCAAAATCCGCCTTGACGGGCGCGAGCGCAGTCTTGAGTCTGCTCTCGCGGCGATCCATATCCACGAGCTCAAGCTCCGCGCCGGCGAGAGCCATGTTCGACGGCAGAACCCAAACGTTCTCATACTCGCTCTCGAGGATAACATCCTTTGCGGGGACGGAGTTTATCATCACATCATATGCCGACTGCTCAAGCGCGCGCTTGTTGATGCCGAGTCCGCTCGTCGCGTTGCCCTGCGGGTCGATGTCCGCGAGGAGGACTTTATACCCCTTGTCGCCGACTGCCGCCGCGAGGTTGACCGCCGAGGTCGTCTTGCCGACGCCGCCTTTCTGGTTGACTATTGCAATTACCTTTCCCAATCCGAAGTCTCCTTTGCCTTTTTCGGCCAAAAATACTGCAAAAATTATACCATAACGCTTTGAAAAGGTCAATCAGAATATCGGACACCGATGTTTCACGTGAAACATTGAAACGACAAAGCGGCAGGCTCCTTTTCGGAAGTCTGCCGCCCTGCCGTGATGTGGGGTGTGAAAGAGAAAGATATGGTAATGGGGGATTGTCAAATTTATGGGTCAGCCTGCGTTGCGGCAGGCGAACTCTTTCGGTATGCGCACCGTGAACTCGATGCTGTCCTGCGTCTCGGTGCGCAGGGACTCCGCCCTGATACCCGCTTCGCGCATGGTATCGACGGCGTGGTTTATTGTGTTGACAAAGATGCGGACATCTTTGAAGAGCTTTATAACGCGCGGCTTGTGCGCGGTCTCGTCATCGAGAATCGCATTGACGAGCTTTTCGGTCTGCGCCACATTCAGCGAACGCTTTATGACTGTATCTGTCGCGGCGTGCAGCTTATTTAAATCTTCTATCCTGAGCAGGGCACGGGCATGGCGCTCGGTTAAATCTGCGGAAATCATCTTCTCGCGGATATCCTCGGGCAGGCGCAGAAGCCGAAGCTTATTTGATAATGTAGACGGAGCTTTGCCGAGCCTTTCCGAGAGCTGAGCTCTGTCGAGTCCGTACTTTTCGCCGAGCGACTCTATCGCAAGCGCCTCTTCAAAAAAGTTGAGGTCGCGCCGCTGGAGATTCTCTATCACGGAATAGACAGCCGCCTGCGTGGAATCCGCATTTATAACAATGCACGGAACTCGGTCGAAGCCCGATTCTGTTGCGGCTCTGAGCCGCCGCTCCCCTGCTATCAGCTCATATTTTCCGTCCCCGTCCTCCGCGCGCACCGAAAGCGGTTGGAGTATTCCATTGCGGCGGATGCTCTCGCCGAGGGACGAAAGCTCGTCGGGGTCGAAATATTTTCTCGGCTGATTCGGGTTTGTCCTGATCTTATCAACAGGAATGAGCAGAACAGCTCCGGCTTTTGAAACTTCCATGGCACTTGTCCTTTCCGATAATAGAAGAACCGCCGTTCCTCTGTGATAAAAGCATATCACCGGGAAAGGCGGTTGTCCACTGTTTTCGGTCGGGCAGAAATGAGCCGTTCGGGAGCTTTTCCCCGTTATACGAGCGGCTTTTTTGAAATCTGTGCCGAAGGGCGCGGGTATTTTGTCGCAGTGTGCGATATCTTTTTTACATTTATCAGAACTCTCTCGCCGCCGTCGGGCAGTATGAGAGTCTCGGTCTTTTTAGTCTCGCCGCCGAGTGTGGCAATAGCTTTTCCGGCGCAACCGAGCTCCTCGCTGCCCTTTGCGCCCTTCATCGCGCAGAATGTTCCGCCGACTTTAACAAACGGCAGGCAGTATTCGCACAGCACGTTCATCGCCGCGACCGCGCGCGAAACCGCAAAATCGAAGCTCTCGCGCAGCCCCCCCTGCCCCGCCTCTTCGGCGCGTGCATGGACTATATTAGCGGAAAGTCCGAGTTCTTCAACGCTCTGCGAGACGAACGCCAGCTTTTTGCCCGTCGAGTCGAGCATGGTGAGCTTTATCTCCGGGCGGGCTATCAGCAGAGGAATTCCCGGGAATCCGCCGCCCGTGCCAACATCTATGACTTTCGTCCCCGGCTGAAGATCTATCATGCGAAGCGCAGTGAGGCTGTCCGCAAAATGCTTGACGGCTATCCCCTCGGGGTCGGTTATGGCGGTGAGATTGAGCACTTTGTTTTTTTCGACGAGCATCGACGCAAAAAGCTCAAATCTTTCAAGAGTCTGCGCGTCGAGCTCAACGCCGATATCGGCGCAGATATTTTTGAGCCTGTCTTTATTTATCATGTTTCCTGTTCTCCCTCTCCAGATGAATCAGCAGCACCGAAATGTCCGCAGGGCTGACGCCGGATATTCTCGACGCCTGACCGACATTCTCCGGGCGTATCTTTGAAAGCTTCTCGACCGCCTCGAGCCGCAGTCCTCCGAGCGCAGCGTAGTCTATATCCTGCGGTATTTTTTTCACTTCGAGTCGGCGCATCTCATCGACCTGCGCCTGCTGGCGTTTTATATATCCCTCATATTTGATATCTATCTCGACCTGCTCGAACACTTCTTTCGGATAGTTCGGGCGCGTCGGGTCAAACGGGGCGAGCAGTTTATAATCCGCCTGCGGACGGCGCAGAAGCTCGGAGAGTCTTATTCCGCCGTCGATGGGCGATGTTTCACGTGAAACAAGTATATCATTCAGCTCTTTGCACGCGTGGATAGTAGTATTTTCTGCGCGGCGCTTCTCGTCTTCAATCAGTTCGAGCTTGCGGCAGAATGCGTCATAGCGCTCCTGCGAGATGAGGCCCAGTTCGTAGCCCGTGGGAGTCAGGCGG
>OGOS01000045.1_pt1 | contig 85110 bp, 109 predicted proteins | sample 1552701 | NCBI WGS metagenome assembly OGOS01 (sample SAMEA2580128, study PRJEB22360) | human gut metagenome | biome: human gut; feature: human-associated habitat; material: faeces | place: Denmark | collected 2008/2010
CTATGATACCAGATTTTGGGTCAGATAATTTTACTGCTAGTAATTTAGCACCAATACCGTAGATAAGTCCAAAAGCAATTTGTTTAGCTTGCTTTCTCCTTACCTTCCATATCTTATGGTCTGGATGATTTTCATCCTCATATATTTTTAAAGCTTCTTCATAAGGTATATGATATTTTGTTGCAGCAATTGCCAAGTGAGGGTCCTGACCAGAATTAAAAGCATTCAAGTAAGTTTCATCTCCAGATAAATGAGCCATGATTCTTAATTCTGCTTGTGAGAAATCACTAGCAATATAAAGAGTTCCTTTAGGAGCTTTTAATTGTAATTTAATATTTGGGTCTACCGATGTCTTTGGGATTTGTTGAGCATTAGGTTCTGCAGAATTATGATGCAATATACCATTTGCCACAAATTGATGGCACTCATCTACTGATAAGTCGTATACTCCCTGTAATCCAACTGGAATTATTGATTTAATAGATACTTCTTTAAACATTTTCTTATATCACTATTTTTCATGAACCTACTTAGATTTTCTTTTTCTAAGTCTATACGAATTACTTGATAACCAAGTGAGTTAAGTGCTTTATCTCTTTCTAAATCTAATTCTCGTACATGCATTTTCCCGTCTAACTCCAGAATTATAGAATCATCTAATAAGAAATCTACATGTATATTAAGATCCTTAAAAAAGAATTGAGGTATCACTTTATACCTCATTTTTATAAGCTCTTTATAAAACCTGTACTCTACTATGTTAGTTGGTAAATTATAATCTTCTTCCCTATAATACTTCTTAAGTTTTCTAATAATAATCCTTAGATCATACTGTAGGTAATGTAATTTTCTTACTACTTCCATGATTCTCTTAGGGTCTCCACTCAAGAAATCTTTCTCTAATTTCTGTATACATAAGAATTTTGATAAGAGAAAGATTTCTTTCTTAGTTAAGTGATTAGAACAAAAATCATCTATCAACCTATTTTTATTGGGAAGCCTGAAATTATAATATTGCTGTATACTAGAAAGTTCATAAGAAGTTAGATTTAATTTCTCTTTCACTTCCCTTTTAGTAAGAGAACCCTGTATGGTTTTTTCTAACAACTCTAAAGGAATTACCTTAGAAGGTCTATACCAATTAATCCTATTAGAATTATTCTCTCCCTTTTGTCTTTCAGCAATTTTCTCCCTGTGAGACTTATCTATCTCTTCTTTAGAAAACCATTTGTATAGGGATCCTCTCACTATCCTATGGCCAAGTCCAAAATGATATTGGAAATCTTTTATCTTCCACTTCTGATCAAAGAAATAATGCCGCAAGTCGTGTTTCTTTATATACCTCTTACCATCTTCTACTATAAGTTCTAGTTTCCTACTCGGACCTTTTAGAGACCTTATTTCTTTAGGTCGATTATTCTTGTTCTTCGACATATCTTAATAATTTAATTTTATTAGATATAGTTTTTCGGGAACTGTTGTAGATTGACCTTAAACTTTTAGTCCCTTGATTAGTTATAAATTTATGATCTAATGTACATCTAATAGAAGTTCCATCTTCTAAAGTAACTTCATACATCTCTTGTTCCCCCTTGTAAATAAAATCTACTAAAGGTTTCCAACCTTCTTGAGTCATTACTTTTATATCATCCTCATCAGAGAAATATTCTAACTCCCTAATAGGTATCTCACCATAATTTGTTAGAACTAAAGAATCTCCACTTATACAAGACAATCTTCCACTTGTTGTCCCATGAATAAGAAATCTCCCGTGTAACCTATCATCATCTTGTACTTTTTCATTCCAACCCTCAATATAAGTTTTATACATCTTCTCTAACCCTCGTAATTCAAGAAGTCTATCAAGGAAGATGGCCTTTGGTGAATCTGAGTTTTTAACTGTTAACCTTAAATTAGTTAAAGTCTCTTCATCGGTGCTTGGTTTACCAGATTCATTATTCTTAATCACATCAAAATGAAAACCCCTTTCTGAATACATCAATGCAGGTAAATCAATGGGACTACCCAAATTAAGGGGTCTTATAAGTTCTTGTTCTTTTTTAGTTGTGAATATACCTGCCTTGATATTTGAGATTTTCTGTTCCCTTGATGCAATCTTCCGTTTATCTTTTGGATCATTATAATCTAACTCTTCAAGTTCTGATTCGATAGATTGAATATACTTATCAATCTTTTCTTGGTTATACTTCTTTTCGAATTTCTTTACTCTTGGCAAATCATATATGGCTTGTCTAGCAGCATCTATTTTTGGTTTATATGTTTCCAGTAGTTGATTATTGAACTCTCTATCTAGATATAAACCATTCTTCTCTACTGAAGTGAGTACCCTTGATGCAGACATTATTAGATTTCTAAAAGTACTGTATAAACCCAAATCAATTAACTTCTTCTCAAAGAATATCATTAACCTAAGAGTATAATCTGTATCTTGACACCCATAATGGCAAAGTGGGTCTAATTCTTTTTGATCCCAAGGTATCTTATCGAAAGCATCTTGCTTTTCATAATTACCATACTCAGGTAAATACCTTCTTACCATTGATTTTAGATCATTTGGTTTTTCCTCATTTAGTAAGTATTTAGCAAGCATACCATCTAAACAGGTACCTCTATAGAATATTCTATACTTTTGGTTTATCTGGTCATCAAACTTCCAGTTCCATGCAACTTTTACAATGTCATAATTCTCAATTACCTCTTCCCCAAATTTCCTTAGCATCTTTTTCCAATTCCAACCTGATGAAGTATAATCTTTCGTTTCGAAATGGTCTAAAGGAATGGAAGCACCAAACCCTGGCATCCAGGATACTGAGAGTATAGTTGGCTTAAAATTCCTATTGTATATTGGTTCTGCATTTGTTTCGTAGTCGCAGCAAGCATAACCAGTTGCTTTACAACAAGCAATAAGTTTCTTAAGCTCTTTCTTATTCTTTATAATATGATACCGTGTCTCCATATTTTAAAATAGAAAAAGGGACATACCTACCAGTAGTAGATACATCCCTCATTATTAGTATTTCTCTTGTAAATCTTCCAGATTAGAGGCTAATGCTGTCCAATCTTTCTTATAAGCATGGAGGGAATCAATAGTATGATACAGATAACCGGGTTTAACTCCAACCTCGTTAGCTACGTATTTCATAAGTCTCCATGCAAGGTATACATCATTACCAAAGTGAGTAACAAAATCTGAACTTCTTTGGTGATAGCAAATATGTAATACCTTCTCCCCCTTACCATTCTGACGAATAAGAAAATCATAATACATAGAGCAAGGAATACGTTGTCTACCACCATAGTATAAAGTATCATCATGCTCAAATATTGGTATAATTGCTTTTCTTGTATCTGGGTCTCTCTTTAAAAGACGAACTAAATCTTTTATTAATACTTCACCCATTCTCTCATTGTATGTGTAATCGAACCTACCCTTATCATCAAGGAATTGTTCCCATAAATCTTTTCTTAATTTCCAAGCTTCTCCTGGATTTATATCATTAGGGGATATTCTTTCTTGGAACTCTGCATCTGCCCATTCTTTTGAATGAGAGAATACAAATAACCATACGGGATCTCCAAGTGAAGTTAAGCAATATTGTTGGCAAATGAGTTCCTTTGTTATAAAATCCTCATTACCTTCAATTACTTTATTCTGATAGGTCTTTGGTTTTACAATTTGACCATAGCTGTTGAGCTCTCTGCCCATTTCAGACATTAACTCGAAACTGTTCGAATAAATCCTCATTTCTTTTGTTGTTTTAAAAGTTTTTTCTTATAAGCTTTACGTTGAGAGTAAGAGATTACATTCTCTGGATATTCAATATCTTCATATTCAAGAAGTAATTCTTTTGCTTTCATTGATTTATATGTTTCCTCATATAAATCTGGTCGAAGCACTTTAAAACTTCTAAAGAATACCTTGAATGAAGAGAATTCTTTCTCTGTACCATTCTGAAATTTATCGAAGATTTCCTTTAACCTTTTGATCCAAGGGTTTTCTTTATCAGTACCATTAAGTACTTTCTTCAAAGGTTTATGGGTATGATACATTAGAAGTGTCTCCACATTTCCGTACATCTGAGTCGCGAATAGGTTGATTTGTACTGACTGATCTGGTCCGTATACATATTCTGACATACGCTGGATTAAGAGGAAATCGAAGATTAGTCTCTTCGTAATCTCGGAAGCTCGTATTACCATAGTTATTACCGGTATATCTTCCCCAAACCGTTTTGAGAATGTAGCAGCTATCAGACATTGTTTACCATTATCATGATGATTGTTAAACATATAGGTTACATTGTAATTCTGATTATACTTGTTTTTCAGTACTCTCAGTTTACTACGCATCAAGTCAAGCTTATTAAAGTCAATGTAGTTATTCAATAAGCTAGTCCACTTAGTTTCTTTGTAATTGAAACATCTACCATAATCAAATTCTGGATCTACCCATGCTTTTCGTATCTTTATAAATACATTATACACTACTGCTACTCCACTGTTAGCAGTAGATCCTTTTTCAAAAAGTATAGGATCTAATCTTAAGAAACCCTCATTGAGTTTTTCCCATGCCTCTTGTGAAGTAGCAAATTCCAATGAATGTAAGGATTCCTCAGTATTGGTCTGAAGACCCTTTAGTTTACGGTTCCAACCTGACATGCTAATAATTAGTTTTTTGTCTCCATAAATTGAGACGTTGTTTTTTAAAGAATAAACTAAATAAGCCGCAAGGAGTAAATCCATTCATAGCTAAAAATCCCATATATAGATAGAATGATTTTACTAAGGATTCCTGAAAATCTATTTCCTTAGTCATTACTTGGGTTTGTTTCCAAGGTCTACATTTAAGGAAATTCCTTGCCTTGTTTAGTTCATATATTACCTCCCATAAATATAACTTCTCGTTTTCATGAGATATTTCACTCATTTCATTGAAACCTGGAGTATAAGAAACTATCTTATCGTATTCTGCTCTATCTTCTTTTGCCCAATCAGTTGAACTTAGTATAGGATATTTCCTTACACTTCGATGATCTGGGTACTTGATAAGTATTTCTTTAACTCCGATGGCCATTACCTCAAATAAACTCTTTGCATCTTTGTATTCTAATATATCCTCTGGCAATATATTAGAATACAGAAGCAAAGTAAAGAAGAATCCCAAAGCATCTGCCTGTTCTTCATTTGCATTTGCTAGATGGTTTAATACCTGAGTATATTCTTCTGAAGTTAAACAATCATTATTCCATCCATAATCTCGATAGATGGATACTACTTCATCGGTAGATTCAAATCCTTCGGTTAATTCCTCAATAACCCTACCAATAAAATCCTTTAGAATAACTTGATTCTTTGGGTTATTTATATCTAATGGATAATCTGGTAGCTTTTCTATGGGTTTATATCCAAAGAATTGTTCTAACCCAAGGTCATACATTTCTTGTAGTATCCGTGCCTCAGTTTCTTCTACCTGAGGCACTTGTTCATTTATATTCCTTATGTCCACTATTTTATGTTTTGAGATGAACCAAATCCTTTATCTCCTCTGCTTCCCCACATTTGAGATTCTGAATAGAATTCCTCTTGCTGAATTTCCTCGGGTTCAGTAATATAAACCGGTACATGAATAAATTGTACCAGCTTTTGACCAGCCTTAATAATCTGAGTTTCTTGAGAAGTATTATATACTCCGATATGTATTTCACCCACATAGGGAGAATCTACTATCTCAGCAGTAAAGATTAACCCTTTCTTAGTAGCTATACCAGATTTGTTTGCTGCCATTAACATAGATGCAGGAGGTTCTAGTAATACCTTGATCCCCGATGGAATAAGTATTCTATGACCCGGTTGTAAAGCTATATGCCTTACAAAATTTTCACTAAAAGGGATATCCAAACCATATCCCTCCCTATCGGCTTCATTCTTAGAATGAATATCATCTGAAGTCAAATTGGTTGGTACATAAAAATCTAACCCAGCATCATTTGGGTTTGCTCTGTTGGGAGATACTACCTCCCTTACTTTGATAAATCTAAATCTGTTCATAATATATTACATTTACGTAAAAGTTGTCCAAAGGTTAATTTCTCGGGTCTAGAAACATGTACTCCCAATGAATTACACATCCTGATTACATCTACTGACCCTTCCATACACAGGTTAGCAAGTACATCCTCTTGCTTTACAAAATAGTTTGGGTTATTAAGGTATACCTTGAACATAGCCCATATCATCTCTATTGGTTTCATTATTTAGTACACTCTTTATAAAGTTCTCTAATACGTTTTCTTGGTACTTCGAATTTCTCAACGGTTTTTGTAATAATCTCTTTTCTGTCTTTCCCTTTCCGAATCAAGCCTCGGATGTACTTCTTGATACCAACCGTGTCTTCTAATACATCCAAATCTTTGTATTGATTCTTCTGTTCTAACTCTTTCCTTGTAATGTTCAAGTTCTGGGACATCTTGAATGCACATAGTTCTGAATCTCCACATAGCTTACATTCTTTAGTTGATAAATCATACCCAATACCAAAGCAGGGATCTCCGTTAGTTCCCATAGTACTTAAATCTATGGGAGTAAGAATGTCTTGTTTGGAAAGATCGGGTAGCTTTTGTTTCTTCTTTACCATTCTCTGAAAATTTATAAAGTTCGAATAATTATATCTTTGGTATCTCCCTTTGTAAGAGAGAGATAACTATGTCCGATTGTATTTATAAATAGTTGACGGAGATTTATTAACTGTACAGGATCTTTCTTAGTAGAACCTTCTTGAATAAACTTGAAAGAGAGGTCCTTAGAGTACTTGATTATAAAATAATAATCGCAAGAATCGGGACTGTCCCGATTACGTCTGATATCAGATATCCAAATCAGATCTTTATTATTGAATGTCTGATCAATAGTGTTCTTCTCATCCATAATGGAAACCTCAAATAATTGTTTAATACTCTTCATCATTCTCATCGTATTTGTTGCTGAATAATAAAATATTTAGGATTGGAGCTAGTATAACTAAAATTATTATTGTGATTATCATGGCTATAGATTTAAAGATTTTCTTAAAAGTACCCAGCAATAAATGCCAGCAGCAGAGATTTGAATTATCTTCCATCCATCTGAAAGGAGATCAATTAATTTGGGATCATCCTCATCCTTGATACATATAAGTTTATCATTCATGGCTTATAGCTGGTTATTACTGTTATATTTTGATATTTGCAATGAAGACAAGTCCAATCTTTCAAATGCCAAGATCCTCTGAGATCTTTTAGATCTTTCTTTCGGAATCTCTTACTGCAATTGTGACATGTATAATCGTAAGGTTCTTTATTCATAAACTTGAGAATAAATATTAGGATTATGAATAAAGCAATTGTTATTAGTGTTATTGTAATCTTCATAATGTATTATTTATAGGTATATGCCTCTATGCTTTTAATTGTAATCTTCTTTTCCTCCTTCGGAGAAAAAGTAAATACTCATAGTACTTCTAGTTAATTTTGACTAAGGCTATGGTTAGGATGATTCCTCCAAAGCTTATCTAACAATATTACTTTCAATTCTTGTCTCTGATAATATTGTTTCCTATGTTTACCATGCCTATCTAAATAATCTCCAGGATAGTGAAGGTCATCAAGGTACACTTTCTTTTTCGATTTATCGGTTCTTACCAAACGACCAAGGAACTGAATCGATTTTTCTTGGCTATCCATACTTGCGGCATTAAGCAAATACCTAAGCTTGGGAAAGTTTTTACCTCGAGCAATGATGGTAGTTGATACCAGGATATCGATTTTACCTTCCCTAAAATCCTTCATTATTTGTTGTCTTAATTTAGATTTAGTATTAACATGGACATAGGCAATATTATAGGCATCTCCCAGTTTCTTTTTAAAGAATTTATATAGATTTTCACAATGTGCAATATGCTTACATACTATGAGAGCAGGAAATCTACCTTGATTAAGATTCCATTGTAATCGATTATAAGCCATTAACCAAGCCCTTTTATTTTCGGTAATAGAATCATCATATATCTCCTTATAGGATATACAATCAGATTCCCAATTACCATACCAAGGTTTACCTGGTACTATCTTTACTACAGTATTAGTTGAGTAACCTTTCTTAATAGAATCCTTGAGTTTAAATTCTGCAATCACTTCACCAAAGAAACATTCAAGGTTCATGTTCTTAACCTTATCCTTTGCAAGCTTACTCATATAAATGGTACCAGATAATCCTATACGAATTCGAGTATTAAATAACCGGGTGATCACATTCTGATATTGTTTACTTCCACCTTGGTCTGCCTCATCTACCAAAACCATATCTATCTTTGATAATTCCTGTTGATAGAATCTCATGTTTCGAGAAATAGATTGAACCATACCTATGGTAAAATTACTCCAGTTTAAAACTTTGCCTTGAACAAAAGTGATATCTTCTCCGGGAAGATATTGCTTAAATTCTTCTCTAGCTTGATTTAACCAATCGGAGTCATTAGTTATTAGCAAAGTCTTTAAGTGTTTCTTATAAGACAAGTAAAGAGAAGTCATGATAAGGGTTTTCCCAAAATTTACAGTCAAATCCAATACTCCAATTTGAAAGGGTATATCTCCTACTCGATTATTAATAACAGATCTAACAGCTTTCTCTTGTTCTGGTCTCAATTGATATTTACCTATTTTGGTAACTACTTTACTAACTTTTGGTAAGGGTTGACGCATATCTACAACTTTAGGTTTAATCCCCATCTCTATACATCTATTATATACCCGGGGAAGTAAACCTATTTTAAATTGCCCAGTCTTGGTGATGTAATGAATCTTACCATCCCAATTCTGCATACCTCTTTGCCTTGTTCTTAAATAGAAGGCATTTGGATGTCGAATGGCAAACTCATTATAGAGTTTCTGTGCATATTTGAGAGGTATATCAAGTTCACACATATTACCATTCTGAATAATTATCTTACTCATACTAATCTTTTATTTTATCCCAGAGACTCCCCTCTACTTGAGGTTCATTATCCAGAAGTTGTTTACTCTTATTTTTATATAGGTATTTATTATACCTTTCGATAGCTTTATCATTATACATCTGACTTGGTTCTGGTAAACCATTACACCATGCAAGAGATTCGAATTGGGCATCTATAAATTTCATAGGATCCCAACCTCTCTCATCCAAAAAAGTTTTTAACCTTAAGAAGTGAATTAATTTCTCAGGATTATCTACACCATCATAAATACCAGTAGCAGAAGCCACTTTTTTAAAGTAATAATCCTTAATTCTTATCACCTCTTCGAATTCGGATCTATCCAATGAGGATAATTCTATCTCTGCATCTATCTGATTCGTAATATTCTCTTGCATAGATAATAACCTTTGCATAACATTACGATAGTCTGTCATCCTTTTTAACCCGGTCTCTATGTATTTGATAAAACCTTCCCGAGTATCAAATTTAAAATCTTCACAAAAGGTATTACATATCTCTGCAAGCTTTTTACAGTTTGCCCATTCTCGAGAATTACTCTCATTTATTTTCCGAACTCCCCGATGTTTTAATTTTATACGGATTGCATATAAAATATCAGCAACAAGGGCAGCATCCCCCTTAGATGCTAGTAAAATGTTATTAACTCGCTTAGTATTCTTATTATTAGAAACTAAGACTACTCTATGATTTATTGCCCCCTTTCGAGCAATAACAAAAAAAGCCTCAACTGGGAAATTATCTACCTCTAAGATATTTAATATTTCCTCAAACTGAGACTTAGTTATATGGATAGATGGTTCACGCATAAATATATTATTTTATAATATAATAGGAACTCCCTATTTCAATGAGTTTCTGATAGCAACTAATTCTTGATAACTCTGATACCGAGTAGCATATACTAATTTCATAACGGCAGGTTTTTTTAAGTCATTGCAATCTTTCCCCTCAGGTAAAAAGATAACCTTTACTTTTTTATAATTTACTAATTTGAAAGCCAGGTTAATAGCATACTTTTTTGCATCGGGGTCCAATAGTATAACATATCTTTCACAGGGAGCTTTAAGTAATTCGTTTATTTGATACTTAGATATAGCTTTACCCATTGTGGCAATTGCTCTATCTCCCATAGTGAGGGCATTAAGTGCTCCTTCGCAAATGAATACCGACCGATACATCTCCAACGCATCATGATTAAAGATGAGAAATTGTTTTCCAAGTCCAGTGATATCCTTGTCTGGGTTATTATATCTTGGTCCTTTGCCGATAACATTTCGGGCATTGTAGTATCTAAGTTGGCCTTGGTAATAAAAGGGTATAATGAGATACCCATAGGTTGAGCCCTTTGTACCATAACCAATGCCATATCTTGAAAAATCTTCGATACTGAACCCACGTTTCTTGACATATCCACGAATACTCTTTGCAAGTTGACTATTTCCGAGCGAAATATTTCTAAATCCCTCGGGGAGATATATCGGCTTGCTTTCGGCAAGTTCGATTTTCTCTTCTTTAAATTGAAGTTCATCAAATTGTCCATTGTTCAAAAAATTAATTAGTTCATGATATTCAGTGAATCCCTCTATGTCCATTATTAATTGAGCAGGAGAAGGATGGGCATTACACCTGAAACAATTTGTTCGGTACATAGAGAGATTAACTCCCAGTTTCTCTTCTCTACCACAATAGGGGCAAGTAGGTATACGCATCCATCCCCTTCTATATCTATAACCTCCCAGTCTAGAAATAAAATAATTATATAACTGGGCTTTAAATTTATTAGTGATTTTCATGTATGCCTCGGTATATTACTACGTAAATAATTGTTTAGGGTAGTATGTCCAATAGAATACTTATCACATATATCTTTAAATACCTTACCATCTTTTGTTACTATTATTTTCATGGTTTCTTATAAATTCGTCAATTACCTTTCTTAATTTCTTTAAGTCTTCTATATCTAGATCATTGACAACTATAGTTTGCCAACCGTTATGGGATATCTCTAAAGTAACTAATCCATCCCATCTATCTTTTACTATTTCTAATTTCTTTGTTTTCATGTCTATATATCTCCAGTAGTTCTTTCTCTTTTCTTGGAATCGGCATCTGGATTAGTACTCTTTTTAAATTGCTCATCCAGTTTAGCTCCATAGATTTTATCATAATTCTCTCTCTCATCTCTAGTGAATTCCTTACATCTCTGACGTTCTACATCGCATTTGAATAAGGCTCTACCAGAAGGTAAACCATCCCTCTGTACAACTAATTCAGCTCTTAATATATCATCCTGTTCTTCCTGAGCAGTAGAATTAAGACCAAAAATAGTTTGGGCATTACGAATGATTGCAATGGAACCGGATATATCATTTTCATCATATCTAGTAGCTCTATGTTTCTTACCCTCTCTTGTAATGTGGTGAGCAGTCCATACAATCTCTAAATTGAGTTCTTCTGCAAGATTTTGCAAGTCTATATACACGTTGGATATACGATCGAAATCTTCTTTATCTCTGGCAATAGAAGCTAACTTACCAGCATAATCTACGAATAGAACCTTAACATCTATACCTTGATTTCTGAACTTAATAATCTTATCCCTTATATAATTACAATCAGTAATCATTGCAGGTACTCTTTCAACTATAAGTTCAACCCCAAACCTGGCAAGTTTTCTTAGATGTTTAGATTCAAGCTTATCATACTCTCCAGAATATAACTCTTTCTTCGTTTTATTGATAGAAGATTGAATGAATCTATCGAGAATTTGATCTTTCCCATTTTCAGTATCTACATAATAAACCGATTTACCCATTCTTAGATAACCTCTTGCAAGGTTTACCATAAAGAAGGTTTTCTTTGCTTTAGGTTTATCTAAGATCACATTAACCGAGTGTTCAGGATATCCTCCAGCATTAGTTAAAGCATTCATTTGCCTAAATGGACAAGGTATTACGGAGGGTTCTGATTGTCTTTTAAATTGTCTCTCTACCATGTCCCTAATCATATAAGCAGGTTCATCCTCCTTCTTGGGTTTACTTTTCTGAAGAATCTTTTCAATCTTACGGGAATATTCTTCGTACTGTTCGAAGTTATCCAGATCGAAAGAATCATTTAGATTCTTCATTTCTACATAAGTTGAGAATTGATAGATCTTCTCTTTTATATAATCTGCATCGGATAAAGGTAAATGATAGAGATTACTGATCACCTTATCAATATTTGGTATATCATCTTTAGTTACTAAGTCTGCATATTGTTTACCCTCTAGCAATTCTTTAATAACTTCTTTTAGAACATTCTCAGAAGGGATTTTGTTTTGCTTTTTATAATACTTAATTATGCCCTCACAGATAATAGAATGCTCTATAAGTACCAGATAATTAGGTTTAATCCTTTTAAGAATCAATCCTCCTTCCTTATCCTTAATGATATATCTCAGAATCTCTAATTGAAACTCTGGGCTAAATGAAAATTTGGTTTTAGTTTTGTTTCTCATAATTATATTGCAATATTTATAAGCTAATAGATATTCGTAGTCCCATGTTTGTACTGAATGTACAGTTATCAAGAACTATACTATCCTCTACCATGACGTCAGAAAATATAAGTATTATTATTTTATATAAAATATTATTCTTATATTTGCATAAACGAAAACTTAAAATCACATGAGAAGTAGAGGTAATAACGGATCGGAATTGCATAGGTTGAAAACCATGCAAGAGAATTATGATCAACGGATGTTTCTAAGGTTATATAAAGTATGTAAGCCAGTAATTAGAAACCTTACTAAGCAAATTGATTACAAAAGATATAATCTTACTCCAGATATTATATCTTCTTATTTCTGGGATAAGATGTTATATGTATTCAATAAATACTACGGTACTTGTTCGGAAGAACATTTGAAAGCAAGAATCCTTGCTTCACTTAGTACCTTTAAAAATAAATTACTCCGTTCTGCCTATGGAGAACAAGCAGAATATAATCAAGCTTTATTTAAGTTAGATGATTTATTCGATAACGATAAAGAGTTAGAGGATGACAGTGAAGAAGAGAAAGCTAAATCCGAAATGCTAGATATGATGTATAATTATATGAAAGAACATCTATCGATGGATGCCTATATGATATTCGAAGTATTACTCACTCCTCCTCCCTATATAAAAGAAAGGATAAAAGAAAATGGAAGGATTACTAACCTATTATTGGTAGAATTCTTTGATATGCCTAAGACTAATGCTTCGGTTAAATATATTTCAGAGTTAAGATCCGATATTCAATATTGGGAAGATAGAGCTAAAGAAGAACTTAAGTATTAACACAAAAAAGAAGGGGATATTTCCCAACATCCCCTTCTCCCTAACACATGAGTTTTAAGCTAAAAAATAAAATGCGCAACATCAAAAAGTTTTTCAATTTTATTATAGTTTTATGATATAAGCTAGTATATAATATCCAGGTTCTATATTAATAGAATTCTGAGCCGAATTATTGACTTCTGAAGTAGATTCGAGATATCTTGCCCAAACTGGGTTATCCATAGATCTATTTTTAGGATTTACAGCTTGACCTATATTTTCATATTTAACATTACCAGGGCCACCTCCATCAGGAGCATGGTCAAGAAAGAAATAATCTCGGTATGGGTGAGTATGTTTAGGCAATTGATTAGAGTTAAGAGTAATCTTACCCTCAGAATTACCTCCAGTTTCTCCAATAGTACCATTACCAGGTCCCCATCCTTTAACGAACCTTCCGATAAGATTAGGTCTACCGTCTATACCATCGCATAAAGCCCAACCATCAGGAGGAGTAGTACCTGACCAAAGCATGATTGCCCCTTGAGGTATGATCTTAGCAGATTGATCTATACTTCCCTTATAAGATTCGAATAAGTAATCAATGTACTGTTTAATGTTTTCATAATCATTAGGGATACCAGACAATAAATTCTCTAATCTTTTTACTGATTTATTAACCAACCCTCTGTAAGCTGAAGTAAAAGGCAAAGGTTGTGGGAATATTCCACCATAGGGAACTATAGAATAATCCTCTACGGTATTAGTATTAGTATCGGTACCTGAACCATAGATTCCAATAAGTACCATAGAATCTTTAGAGTTCTTATATCTGGTACAGTTTGCCTCTACTTGCTTAAGCAAGTAAGTAAAATTCATTTGAGAATTTATATAGGGATCTCTCCCGTTAATATCCCATTCATGGGCATTATCGGCTATTGGATAATATGGGTTAAGTGACTTCTTGTATAGGGTATACAAAGATTCATTACCTTCTGACCAATATGCTACAAAGTTAACGGGGTTTTCAATTGGCTCAGTAACTTCATCATGTACTGCAAAAAGGAATACATCATCAGTTACACCCTTATTTCCTTCAATAGGTATATTACCTATTTCTTTTTCGTCTGAAATAAATATATACCCATCCCTTGAAATACATCCGAACCATATATCAGGTAATTCTCCATCGTTTACATTTTTCTTAATATACCGAGCATTAATACGATCGAGTATATCATTCTTGAAGAAAGAATCATCATTACCTTGTGATTGTACTTTGAGAGTATTACCGTCTACAGTAACAGAACCAAATCCACAGAAAGGACCTGCCCCAATTGGGCAAGCTATACCTTCTGCTACATCCTTAGATTTAATAAGGCTTTCGAATTGAAAATAGGTTTTCATATACTTTTGTTTTCTTTGTGAATTTTAACTTGATTTCTGATATCGGAAAAGGCTTCCCCGAAGTCTTTGAATTTAAAGGTTATAAGTAACCATAGTAATTTCCAAATACTATACTTCTTATCAATTCCATGTAAGGTACAGATATGACCATAAATAGAATCCAACTCAAAGCAATAACAAAGTATCATTACTGATATGGCTACAATTATAGGATCCAAGCCATAGGGTTCTCCTATGGCTTTTCCCAGTACTGCTCCCAGAGATATATAACAGATATAATCTATTATCTTATTGAGAGTTCTTCTACCAGCTCTGGACTTCCTTACATTTACATTCAAATACTTAGAAGCTCTTATCCCAAACCATAAATCCGAAACTATTAACATGAACCCTAATAGGATCATCCATCTTAAATCGAAAACGATCTGGGTACATTCTACGAAAATTGTAGTAAATAAAGTTTTTGCAAGTGAATTCATAGCGTGAGAGGTTATTACTGTATTATATTCCATTGTTGACTTTCTCCTGTATTAATATTAACTTGTTTATTTTCCAAATCTGAAGCTTCCCAGATAATTTCTACAGGAGTTACCTGGAATTCTATACCTACCTGATAAGTAACTTTTACATCCTTCTTATTAGCTGCCATAAAGGTATACTCTCCGGCTTTTGAAGTTTCAAAAGTATACGGAGAAGGATGTAATTCCTCTGACCCCTCTAACTGTATACTGGTATCAAAGTTATCATGGTTAGAAGTACAGGTTATTATGGTACTTACAGAATCTACCTCCGGAGTAAGAGTATCCATTTCTTTAGAAGCTTTAATCTCTACAGTCAATGGGAAATCTTTTACAGTCAACTTAGCTGATATTAAGAAGTATTCTGAGAAGAAAATATACTTACCAGCTTCTTTTAATTCGATAATCTCTCCAGTGTTTACTTTATAGGTTTCTCCTGTTTGATCACAGGTTACTGTATTATTCTCTCCCATATCGAAGTTTGCCCTTAATTCAAACCTTGCTACTGATTTATTATCGATTAACTGATAACTAGCTTCGGATTTATCAACGGGATCCAATCCCAAATCATTGTTGAAATAATCTGGTGTCCAAGGAGAAGTACCGTCTGGGTTAGTTTCCTTTACATTCTCTGGTTCAATGTATAGGTTATACTTAAGAGGCCTTACATAGGGGTTAACTTCCCAAATTACAAATACTTCTGGATCTCCTTTACATACTGCCTTATATTCTCCAGTATTTATACAAGTGAAAGTATAAGTGAATTTAGTATACTGATCATCTTCGGCTTTTTCCATTGTAATAGTATCAATTAGCATACCATTCCAGTATATATCTAATTGATTATTTATATACTTACTGTCATCTTCTTTTGGAGAAACTAGAAGAGTTAAATCAGCATAAGCTTCTTCCTTGGCATTCAGTTCCAAAGTACCCGGGCCTTGCAAAGTATACTGATAGTAAGTGGATATTTGAGTTACCAAGAATTTACCGAGATTACCGCTTTGAGTTGTATCCAGAGTACAGATGAAAGTAAATAACCTAAAGGAATCGGCTGTAAAAATATCTCCATTATTATACAACCTACCAGGATTACCCTGCTCATAACATTGTAGATCCGGAGTACCATATAAATCTGAGATAGTTAGCTTAGTCTGGGCTTTAGCTAGATCTTGGATATCTACTCTAGCAGCTTCTGGATTACATACTACAGTATATAGATTCTCTTGTTTTGAAACAATAACTGTAACCGTATGGTTTGAATGGTCTACTATCTCGAAAATGTAAGATCCAGGTTCTGAGAATGACCAAGATTGTCCAGATGGCTTAGTTTCTTCTGTACCTTTCCTTCTCACTACTAATTCAGTTTCTGTACCACCTTGGACTACAGAGGCCTTTATTACAGTAGAAGGATTTAAGTTTTCTGGAGTAATCTTAAGAGTTTTAGGATCAGCAGAAATTCTATAAGTAGGTAAATTACTACCAGAACCCACTACTATAGAAGTAATTATCTCAGGATTAGCCACACTTCTAAAATAATAGATACCTGGAACTGTGGCAATATAAATACTTTCGTTATCATGCCTTTTGTATCCCCATAGATTATCAGGATCTGATTCTTCTTTTTTATACATTACCTGATACCTTAAATCAGCTTCAGGCCAATCTGAGGTTACTGTAACTCGAATGGGTACTTTATTATTGGATCCCAGTATAATAGAATTAACCTTGGGATCTACAAATTCAGCAAATATAGTATACTCATCGATAAATCTAAACCCATAATCTATGATGGTAGCAGATACATTGAAAGGTTTAAACCTATTGATGATATTCTCTACGCCCTTTCTAAAAGAGAAAAATCCACTTTGGTATTTATCAGTATATGGATGACCAGTAACTTTAAACTTTACTGGTATACATTGGGTACACTGAAAAGAATTATCAAAAGTACCCTTATCGAAATACACAGCTTGATCGAACCTTGGTTTAGATTCTTCTGGATTAATCCAACCATTGTAATCCTCTTCTTTAGTAGGGTCATACATTTCGCATCGGATACCATACATTCGGAAGATTATCTCGAAAAAGCTTTGACTACCTCGGATTTTTAAAAGGGATATAGAATACCCTAATAATCTTCTTACTTGTTCTGAAGTTAACGAGAAAGGTCCAGACTTCGGTATAATCCAAGTTCTGGATAACATCTCTAATTCTGAATCACCTAAGAGACCATTGAAGTTAGTTCTCCAAGCCTCTTCATCTATATGATTGCCTATGGCAAAAGGCATTTGTCCCAATAATTCCCAGAAATATACTAGATACATGTCTGGAGTTTTATCGAGATCTTGGATTTCTAGTAACTTAGTAGTATCGGAATATATTTCATTCCCAAAGTAATCTCCACAGATATCTAGAAACCTTTGTAAAATGCCCTTTCCATCTACCTTATACGTATCGGAATCCTTGAAGTAATAAGGTAGCATGTCTATGAGATTCTTGAAATCGATCATATTAGATAGTTTCTTTTACGGTTAATGTAAGCTGTGAATTACTACTGAATACTGGGATATTAAACCCAGGATCTTCATAATCCATATTGGGTTCTGAAATAGTTATAGAATATCTAAACCCATTTTGATAACCATTATCGGCTACACCAAATGAGAAAGTTACATCATTGTCGGCATCTTGGTAAGTAGAAGAATTGCCCACTCTACCAGTACTATCAAATCCCCCTTTTGCAGCTCTGATCCTAAACTCTGTATTATTAGAGAAAGTAATAAAATAAGTATTAGAACCAGTTGCTTTATCCAACTTAAAGTTATTGATAAGTAATTCTCGATTACCATAGATAGTATTAGGCCAAGGCTTAGTATAGAATTTTTTAATATGGAGGTAATCTACCATTGAGCAATTATCTATGAGAGCATAGATATCAGAGATTCTAACACTTCCACCTATGGTAGATTTCTCTGGAGAATAAGCATTATACAAGGCAGTAAGTATTTGCTGTTGAATCTCTGCAGTCTTATAAGACTTCCTACCAGTCACTTCAATATCCAAGATAATCTGAACGGTACCTGCAGTCTTAACTTGAAGCCAAGTAGATAAAGGAGATCTTTGAGATAATAGGTTATATACTTTATCTATCCTGGCATCTCCTGCAGAGCTACCATTATCTGGGTTTATGTATACTGTAAGTTTTCTACTACATTCATAATCTACAGCGGCTTTGTTAACTCCCTCTACGGTCATTGCTAAATCAGCAAAATCTTGAGCAGTAATGGCTACTCCCAAAGTCTTAACACTAAGAGGTATATGTTCTTTGATCATTTGGAAGTTCTCATAGTTTGATCCTCCCGCTGCAGCATAAGCATTACTTACTGTAGCATCAGAAATTACTCCAGAAATAACTGCCGGTACTGTAGTGATAGAACCAGAGCCTATGTTACCATTGTACCCCTTAGTAAGATAGAAGATTACCTCTGTAATCCTATCCCCCGCATTGGGCTTAGCTCCATATAAACCATCCCCAAAATGTAAATAAGGATTAAGAGCAGAATCCACAGATACCATAAAATGCTTATCTTTGGGTTTTGAATAAGCAAAGGTATCTACTAATACCCAAGTTTCTCCACCTATTTTTAAACTCATGGTACCATGTTCATAGTATTTACCATTAGGCAAAGTACCCAGAGTAATTATTACTCGGTCATCTGTAGGTATAATAATGCCATTCAATCGAGAATTACTGTATATTTCATGTTGAACAAGGGGAACTTTACAAGTAGTAGTATTAGGCCACCAAGTTACATCTCGAGAAGACATCCAAACATTTCCAGAGTTATCTGTAAATACGGTACCTGCAGGTATAAGGATATTAGCTCCAATGTTTTCACTGGTGATTGATCTAGTTAGAGTTACATCTACTGAAGCTGCAATGGCAGACTTAGTGTTATAATCTACTAACTTACCCTGCTTTACCACCGAATCATACTTTCTAGCAGTAGGTAAAAAAGTTTCCCTTGCTACATTATCGATATAATAATGTAGTACTTCTGCGATGGCTGCAAACAACGAAAGGATAATAATGAGGATATTCCCCTCTGAGTAATCAGTAATGAGGATATCTCCATTCTTATCCCGGATGTTTGTTAGCCCCTCTATCAACTTAGCCTTAATTTGTTGATAGGACCTTTGATAAGGATTTAGCCATTTGTTAGTGATTCCCATATCAATAATTATTAAGTGAATTATTTAATCGATCGTAGGCAATGCCCAGGTACTGGCTAGTGTTAGAACCATTAATCACATAAGCAACATCAATATTTACTTTTGAACCAACTCTTGTTACGGTTATTTTTTCAAAGGTAATCCTCTGTTCCCAAGTACCGATAGCATCCTTAATGAACTCTTTAATTATGAAGGAAAGGGCTTGTGAATTTGGCTCTTCGATACATTCCCATAGTCGGTTACCGAAGTTTTCTTGTCTGAATCTTTGCCCTATTAAATAATATAGGATAGAGGAAATGTTATTTCTAACCAAATCGAAATCCCCATTAACTGGATAAATCCCAGTAAGACCTGATTCATTTTTAGTTATGGTAAAAGGGAATAGAATACCCTTACCAACTATACCGGTGTAATAATTATTCTCCATTAGTGTATGAATTTAGGGTTTTCATAATCTTCTTGTTTATACTGGGTAAAAGGTTGAGAAGCTTGAGTAGGTGTAGGCCCAGTACTAGCCGGACCAGAAGTAACTCCAGTATGAACATGAGTATTAAACAAGTTTCTCAAGTTCTCGAGTTCTTTAACAGTTTGGTTTAGTTTCTCTGTTAACTTAGCAATAATTACCATCCCTTCATTAGTACCCTGGTTCATAATGATAGAATCTCCAGCTACTATATTAACATCCCTTTCAGAATGAACTATAGAGTTACCCTTATTAGATACTATCACATCACCATTAAAGTACAAATTCAGAGTTCCAGAATCATCATCTATTACTATAACATTACCTTCTGGAGTAACTATACCACATTTGTTGGGTCCATCTAAGGGTGAGGGTATTTGTTCTATTCCCCAACCATGGTATTCCCATAGGGGTTTAGTAGGATCTCCAAATTCGAAAGTAATAAATACTATATCACCTATCTTTGGAGCTAAGTATTTAAACCCAGTCTGAGTAGATCCATGCTGGCCTTTGGGTAAAGCCCAAGTCATAATTCCACTCATTACTTCTGGGACCATTACTTTAAGCCGATTCATATGTTTTTCTTCATCGATATTATTAACTACGATAGCTCTATAAGTACCATAATATCTTTGAAGACCCTCTAAACCTTGTTCGGTTATTACCTTTGCAGTTTCAAATCCCATAGCTATTTCTTATTTTCTTGGTTCTTTTGAAGAAGTTTTCGAGCAGCATCTAGATAGTTATATCGATCTTTATACTTATCTACATATTTTTTAGGAGCTTCTCTAACTTGGACTTTCTGATCTAGAACTACTCCATTACTAGTAACAGTTTCAGTAGTTACTACTGTACCCATAGTACTTTTTACAGGATCATCTGCATAAGCTTCATTCCAAGCTCTAACATTAGATACCTGATCACCGACAGTTTTAGCTCCTGCAAATTTATTTCCTTTACTTTTATCTGCAAGCTGAGTAGAGTAGTAGGTTACTTCTTGTTCGGTAAAATTAACCTGAACCCCAGTTTCACCGTTGTTATTATCTAGATCTTTACCGAGAGAAGTAGTGGCATTCTTCTTTTGGCCATTAGCCATCATATCCTTAGTATTAAGAGTTGCCTTAGTAGTAGAACTACCACTCTTAGCCCCATTCCTAACAAGTTCTAGTTGACAAGTATATCCATTACCCGCATCCATCATGTGAGTACATTTTTTGATATACCAAGCTCCTGACCATTTTCTACCGATATTATCAATTATCAATATCTGAGAGGATTCTAGAGAAGGTCTACCAACTACTACCATCTGACATTCTTGTTTCCTCTCGGTATATTTCAAACCATTATTAGCAGCAGATTGCATGGCTTTAGCCCAATTCTTAGCTCCCCCAAACCTATTGAATAGGTTGTGATAAAGCTTATAAATGGGTACATTATAAGCCACTTTCTTAAGCCTTCTGATTTTTACTTTTGCTTGAACAATTTTTCTTTCAAATTTTGAACCTTGTTCAATTTCACCTGCAGCATTTGTAGTAGTTTCTATGCTAAGAGAATTGGGAACCACATTGATCATTGGGTCCTTTTCTAAAGCAGCCATACCTCTTTGAACACTTGGGTTTTTACTGCCATCAGTTCCAAAAGCTACTTCATCTGAAACATTTCCGGTAGGGTCAAACTCTCTGGGATCTACCACTTCTTCAGCCATGTATTCCATTTTCTGATCACCTACAAAGAGGTATTTACTTCCATTCAAGGCCTCTTTAATATCAGATTCTGGATCTTTACCAGATTTTTTAGCCCTATCCAAAGCCTGAGTAACGGCATCTTGTTTATTGCTGGGTAATTGCTTAACAGCAGTATCAATAGCTTTATTCAAATCTTCATTACTAAGATTATTTATTGCAGCTTCTTTACCAGATTTGTAAGCTGCTGCAGGACCCTCAGATTCGAATTCCCTTAAAGAACTATTAAATTTTATTTGTTTTTCCTTAGCTGCCCAGTGATCTGTATTCTTGCCTTTGTATTCAAAATATGGAGCATCAGTAGGAGCACTTCTATAATCCTCAAATTCATTACTGGCATAGTTAGATACCTGAGTATTATCTACTGATTGAATATAAGGATTCTCTTGTTTTGGGTCAGGCTCCTTTATTTCAGAAGTACCTACTACTAAGTCTTTACCCTCTGGGTCTATAGTTTGGGTTAATTGAAACTTTACCCTTTTGGTAACTTCCCGAGTAGTAAAGGATATACTTAATACCTCGCCATTCTCTTGTTGATAGGCATAATGATAATAGGGTTCTTCGTTAAATTTACGATTGTGTATGTATATAACCCCATCCCTTGAATCTACATACCAAGGCCCATTGGGATATGATGAAAACTTTTGCTCCAATTGGATTAACACATTGTTACCAGCTAATCCGAAATCATCATCCAAAAGTTCCTTTATATCATCGGGCATAGCTACTTGAGCTACTCCACTAAAAGAGTTAGCATAGAGTATCTTTCCGGATGATTTTTGATTATCATAAGTAGGCACCTGTAGTGACTCGTATACTTTATTACTTATAATTTGTTTAGCCATTACTGAAATAACTCTATGATTATACCCGTATTATTGTTACATCCCTCTTCTATAAACTTAGAGAATTTATATTGAGGCAAATCAGAGTAAGTGTAAGGCGGTTGGAATCTTAAATCTCCAACTGAATCTATACACTTTATAGTTACATGAGTACCAGTAGAATCAAAAATACAATCGAAATCTCTAATCTTAATGGTCTTAATAGGCCCAGAAATAAATTGCCCATCTGGGTATACGTATCCCCATTGAAGAAAGATAACAGAGCCCTCTTGTAATTCTGGTATATCTACGGTATCTGGATCCCCAGTATCAAATACTAAAGTAGCCAGATTCTCTTTTTCTTCATCATACATATAAGTAAATTTACTTATATACGCTCCAAGAGGTATACCAGTAATGGTATTCATTACCGGCATACCCAGGGAATCGAACAAAGCCAAGTAAGGCATGGCTGTTCCATTATATAATATAGGCTGGTTTACTTTAGTTGCCATACATTGGAATCCTTAAAAGTTTACCTGGAACTACTTCGGTAAATGGGTCGATAATCTGATTAGCTTCAGCTATTAAATACCACTTACCTGAATCTCCATAAGCAGCAAAGGCAATGTTCTGAAGAGTTTCTCCTTCTTTGATTGTATGCTGTTTATCCTTTGAAGTATAGGGAACTAATGGAAGATCAGTCTCTAAAGAGTATTCTCCATCCCTATATTTCAATACATAGGACGAATCATAGGGGCTAGCTCCAGTTAAGTACTGATTTAAATTTATCATATCTGAATACCTTTCGTTTTCTTTAAGTCCTCATCAGTAACAAAATCCCGATAGGATAAGTTGTATGAACTAACTCTCTTAAATATCAACTCTTGAGTAGCAGTACTGGGAGTTAATCCCAAACTTACTATCTCTTGAGAAGGTTTACCATTAGAGTCTCTCTTTCGATAAGCATTCCTAAAATTCGATAGAGAATAGGTTGCCGAAGTGAGTATGTACTTATGGTTAATGAAGATACCTGAATTACCCCATTGAATCATTAAGATTGGGGGGCCTGCTTGATAACCATTAGACTTAGTCCAGGATTCTAATAACCTACATTTGAATAATACCTCATTAGGGTTTTCTGGATCATTACAGAACCAAGAGATATTGAATTGAATTATATCCTCGGATCCAGTAAAGTGATACATAGGGGTATTTCTTCCCATAGACTTAATTGTAGCTAAGGTAGATTCTCCTCGGAAATCCAAAAAAGAAGGTCTGTTCTGTAATATGATATATTGATATGGTGATTTAGATAAGTTATAGATGATCACTTGATTATCTCCAGGATTCCTATCTACTTCATTTACAAAGAAAGCAGTTTTCTTTTCTGAAGCCGATTGACCCTTTGCTGGATCTGGCCCATCCTCTACTTTTACCAAGCTAGTCAATTCATGTTTTAAGATTAACCTATATTGACCCTGTAGCTGTTCGTTTATTTTAGGTTGTTTAGAAGAAACTTGAGCTTCTCCAAATACTCCATTGGGTATATATAATTTACCCTTATCAGCTTTGTCTTTTGGTAAAAGAGAAGTAGCTCGGTTTAGTAATATCCGAGCTCTCCATAATTTATTAAGGGGCCCAGTAAGAACTCCAGCAGTATCTTGGGTAAGATCATTATATTTTTTAACAATCTTACCGGCTGCTTGGTTTAATATTCTTGCCATAATTGAATGTATTTTAATTTATGCCCAATAATGTACCACCAGTATAATCATTAGAAGTTCCAGGAGTCCAAGTACCTACTGACTCACCGTCTACTGTAATGCCAATATTAGATTCTTTGAAACCATCCCTGATTGCTACCTTAACTGCATCAATAAAAGCCTGTTGATTACGAGCCTGAATAGCAGCTTCAGGGAGTCTCCTGGATTCCTCAAGAGCTCTAGTATTACTATCCAAAGAATCTGAATTTTTATCTAATAGGCTAGTTAATAAAGGAACTCCAATGGTAAATGCCCATCCCCATCCAGGAAGTATTTTACCCAATGTACTCACAGCAGTTAAAGCTGTACCTACACCCTTAATAACTCCCTTACTTAAGCCTTTACCAAGAGCCCATCGAGCAAATTTAGAAGTACCTCCTGCAAGTAAACTACCGCCTCCTGCCATTCTAGATCCAGCTCCTGAACCATTGCCTCCACTAATATTACCTGCCATAGGATCAAAGGGGTCAAAAATAGTTTTAGGAACCTTAGCATACCTACCGGTTTTTGTCCAGATCCATTGACCTGCACTATTTCGTGATAAACCTGCCATCTGCATTTGTAAGATAAGTAGATCCCTCATGATATTACCTATCCTTACTAAGTGCATTTCCATAATGGCAAACTGTTGGTTAGTTCTAGAAGTAGCCCCGGTCATACCATTAGCTACAGTATTAGCTGCTGCATGGAAAGTTCGGATCATTCTGAGAGTCATAGCTATAGTACGATAGCCATTAACTATAACAGTAACAGCAGCTCCTACAGCCATAGTCTGAATAAGGAACTGACCCATTCCACCTAAGCTAGCTAGTTTATCTGCTAGTTTAGTTAAGAATCTCAAGCTATCAACAATGGGATTAAATAGAGGAGCTAACTTGTTACCCACAGTAACTACTAAGTTCTCAAAAGCAGAATTCATCTGATCTAACTTACCAGCCATGGTATTAAGCCTTTCCTCATTCTTCTGATCTACTATGCCCTGATTCTTATCATAGAGCCCCATGATAAGATTCATCTTATCTCTACCAGAAGCCATATCATTAAGAATTGGTATAATACCACGCATACCTCGAACTCCAAAGATATTATAGAAAGCCTGGGTTCTACCCATTGCAGTCATCTGCTTATAAGAATCAAGGAACTGTTGGAAAGCATTATACAGACCCTTAAAACCACCCTGAGCATCATAGAAATCCTCAGAAGTTAATCCCAGTTCTTTTAACCAAGAAGAACCCAATTTTTTCTGTTCTGATAATGATAACTGTAAGTTACGGACCATGTTACCTAATGAAGTACCAGCCATGGATCCTTGAATACCCATATCACCAAGTACACCAGTAGCAGCAGCTAATTCTCTCATACTAACACCAGCAGCTTTCATATCTGCTCCTGAATATCGGATAGTAGCTGCTAAGTCTTCCAAGCTTATATTAGCATTCGTAGTAGCTGTATACAAATCATCGGATACTTTAGCAGCATCTCCCATTGGGATTTGGAACATAGACATGATATTAGTCATCATATCAGCTACTCCACCTTTCCCACCTGGATCTATATTTAGGATGGAGGCTAGTTTAGCTACTGGAGGTATCATCTTCTCTATGGCATCAGCCTTATTACCAGCCATAGCTAAATAACGAGCAGCTGAAGAAACCTGCATAGCTGTCAAAGGAGTTTCTTCATTCACCTGCTTGGCTACTTGCAATAACCTATTCTGTTCAGCTTGAGTAGCTCCAGCAATTTTAGAAGCCATCCAAATCTCATTCTGAACTCCAGCAGAATATTCATAGGCTCTATACATGCTCTTGAGCACCTGAGCTCCATAATCCGCTAAGGATGAACCTGACATCTGAATACCTCTAGACCAGGTACTCATATCATTCATCATCGTCTTAAACGAATTAGAGATCCTTCCCGACTCTTTAGAGAATTGGTCCCTTAGCACCATTGCTATACCAACCTCAACTATATTTTTACCTGAATTGAACATATTATTTGCCTTTGGATTTTTTCTCTATAAGTTTAAAATAAGCTTCGGCATTCTCTAAGAATCTTTTCCTTACCCTATACGGGAGAACTAAAAAGCTGAGATAATCCATTCTTATCTCAGCTCTACTTATATAAGCAAAATCGCCCTCTAAGTCTATTCTCCCGTCAGGAAGAAAAAATCTGGAGCTCCGAATATAAAGTATTTCGCAGTTTGACCGGTTTTCGGATTTTCGATTTCAGTATTACCCTGGAAGATTGGGTCTATAGCAAATACCTCTCTTCTAATTTCCTGCATATCCCTTGGAGAGAACAAAGAGAAATTGAGTACTTTCTCATATTTATCATCTACTTTCAATCGAAGATTTCGATAAATAAGAGGAGTATTTCTAGTTTGTTCTACTTGAATAGATTCTTTTTCACTTTCTCCAGTCATACAATCGAATAATAACTCTTTGCCTGAAGAGGTAAAGATCTGATGATCTCTTAATTTCTTACCCATCGGATAATAGGGGATAGCTTCAGGTTTTTTCTCAACTTCTTCTTCAGAAGGGGATACTGAGTAATCATCGAACAGGAGTTCATGAAGATCTTGGCCATACATTACCTTACCCCCAAATTCTTTACCCCAATCGAATTCGAAAGAAACTTCTTCTCCCAAAGAGAATATACGGGATTGAATAATAATGGCATACCTATCATTAACAGGAAGAGCAAGTGCATCTTCAACGCTTAGTTTTCCCTTAGTAGTAAAATCAGTTTTTACTACGATTGCTGAAATAAACTTGGTAAGGTTCATTAAAGTTCTAGCATCTACGGGATTACTAAGAATGTCTTCATCTGCTCCGTTTTGTTCCCGGATTTCATAGAAATAACCAGAAGGAGCTACAAATCGAAAGGTTCTAAATTCCATAATGTTTTTGTTTATTTGGTTATACTTAAAATTATAGTTATGTTAAGGTTTAACAACAAGAAAGGGGTGAAGATACCCGTAAGGAATCCCACCCCTCCCACCTAAAATCTTAGCAAAGAAAAATGACTAAGGATTAGTACTTATCGGCTGTACCAACGGAGAATTCGATTGATTCAATTGAGTTTTCTGAAGCCATCCTATCGAGTTCTTGACCGTTTACTTTACATGGCCAAACCTCTTCGAAAAGGTGAGTGTTAAGTACTGATACTCCATCTTCAGCAAGTTCATTTACTATTACAGTTTCCCAATATTGACTGGGTACCAAGCCTCCACCAACAATGTGATCTTGGCAAGAATAAAGCCAATCATGAAGCCAAGTATCTGAACCAGAAGTGGTCATCAGTTTCTCTACTATCAGATTACCGATAGTAACTCTACCAGCAGTTTTAACATCTCTGTTAATATCACCATGAGCTACCTGTTCTATCTCGATATCTGGCAAAGTACAAGTTTGAAACAGATATGTATTGATAGGGTGCTTAGGGAAGGTTATGCTCCATAAGAATTTCTTCCGAGGATTTTTTACTTTTGCTCCCATATATCTTAGAGTTTATTGATTAGACGAATCTTCTGAAATAGAAACTGATTTAGATGCAGAATCGATTACTATGTTAATTGTAACTTCTTGCATAGGAACGATATCCTTATATTTAAGGATCACTTTATATTTACCCTGACGAACATCAGCTTCATTATTTACTGAAAGCTGATCATAAGAGGAAGCATCCTGGTCACCCATATAGGTATATTCTGACATGGCATCTTCATCTACCAAGTTATCCAAGATAGGTTTAATTTCCAGCCAGATCTTATTCCAAGTATTCCAAATATTTGGTTCTTCAAGATACTTTTGGAAAATGGGTCTTAAGCTCTTCTTGAGGTAAAGGTTCAATCGAACTATAGAAAGGAATCTTTCTGAATCTTGTTTTACCTGTGAGGTAAATAAGTGCCAAAGCATAGTCTGTTTACCAGCATCTGGAGTATCCTTAATTACCATCATATTAACATAGGATTGAGCCAATTCGTTCAGATCTGCATATCGAGAAGGAGAACCATAGTTCGGGCATACTGGACCTACAGCATCATAGATTACTCCACGGTTCATACCCGCAAATGATTTCCAAGGACCATATTGAGAAGCAGAAGCATCTCCCAATCCCACTACAGTTCCTACTACATCTGAATCTTGGAGATTACCATTTTCATTGTAGTATTTAAGACCACCACCAAAATAGGCAACATACTTAGAGTTACCGATTGTACCCAAACAGGTTTCAACCCAGGAAATGATAGCTTTCTTATCTCTTGGCTGATCACCCTGAGTATAGTGAGTAAGGTGTTTAGGAACTTCAATGTAATAAGTATATTCTTCGAGTTCTTTAACCATATCTGCAGCAGCCTTATGTACCTTAAGTACTTCGGCATCTTGTTCCAAATGTTGAGAGATATGGGAACAGAAAAGTTGGTATACATCGGTATAATCCTTTACGAATTCCAATGAAGCAATCCATTCGTCGGCAGTGGGTGTAGTACCCGCATTACCAATGGTACCATCAAAAGATACTTCTTCGTTAGTTACTTCTTTTTCTCCGATAGTAACAGTTACCTTATCTTTACTACCATCTACTGAAGTAGTTAACCACTGAATCAGGTTCTCCCAAGATTTAATGCCTTCTACCGTTTCAGTCATCTTAGGTTCGAGATACTGGGAATTCTTTGCAAATGCCGAAAGAGCCAAGTAATCGAAAGAAGTATTATTGAGAGAATCTGCGGTTTTATAAGTTAGTACTGGACCTTGTTCGAGGATCTCACCAGTAGCTCCATAGATCACATAGTAAATGGTATTAAATTGTTTATAGAAACCCACTCTAAAAGTTTCTCCAGTACCAATGGGATCTCCATAGCCTTTAGTTACTAATCCAAATCCTACGGTAGTAGAACCTGAGGTAATCTTTACCAAGGTTTGAGGAGTAACTGGGTCTGGGGTAGATGAAGCTACTACTGGAGATTCTTCTTTATCTGAAGCAGGCTTCAATCTTCTGGCAGGTTCACGAGTAGCTTTTACTACACCCTTAGTGGCACCTTTACCAAGTACTCGAATAATACGCAGCTTTGAACCACCTACAAGTGCCTTTTCGATATTTGATACAGAACCATCTGGTACTATCTCTTTTCCAAACTGTCTTTGGAATTGAGGATAGGAAGAGATGATTTCTGAGGGGTCATCGTATACACCTTTAGTAGTTCTAGCCAATACACAAGAAACTCCTAACATAGGAGTAGTCTGCAGAACATTATTGTTCTGAAAGACAAAATCAACATGAGGTGAAGTTGGCATATTACTTGTTTTTAAAAGTTAGTTACTTGTTTATTTAAAACCGATAAGTATCGCTCGGTTTAGCTTACTAGATGTAAGTTGAGCATTCCTTCTTCTTTTTCTTCGATTGTGCCGATTAGAACCGATATATCTGTAATAGGTACAAGTTCTCCCTCTCCAGGAAACTTTTCCTCAAGAAGACCATCTACGCAAGTGTATTGATATACCTTCTCTAATATACCATGTTCTACATCTTGGTGATCATAATAGTTACCTATCTCTATATACAGATTACCAGTAGGACCTACTCGTCCAGAAGACCACTCTTCTAGATCATTATAATAAGGTTTTAGATAACCTCTTGAAGGTAAAGCTTGGTACATAAGGCTATGGAGTAACCTCATGTCAGGCTGGGTATTTGCTACCAAGTGAACATCAATAGTTATATCTTTAGTTTCGAAAGGAAACTCTGATGCTTGGTAGTTACCATTCTCTAATTTATCTCCTATTATAAATTTCTCTACCCCTATATTACCAGGGTAATACCCTTGTAATTCTAAGGTGATTCTTGGGCAAGTTTTTATACCTCGTACTTGATTATTACCTATTCCGAAAATGGGTATGAATTTCTTTAGACCTTTTATATCGGCCTCAAACTTTTTCTCATTTTCAGGAGATACAGGTAAATAATCTTGGGGATTAACAGTTAATCCTTTCTCTAGAGCCGTATGTAGTAAACTTATATAGAAAGTTCTTTCTACAATTTCTTCTGTATTTACCATAAGGATCTTTATTGAAGGTGATTACGTATTGAAAACCTATATTGACCAACTATACCCGTAGAAGCATAGAACCCTCCTGGTAAACTTCCAATTAAATTCCAGACCCTTTCTGATTCTGGTTTGTCTAAGTTATTGAAATCATAAAGATTATCTGAAGATAATCCAGGATTTCTTAGATTCTCTATGGCACTAAATTCCCCCTTACTATCAAATTCGCCTAAAACTATACCACTCACTCCTTTAGGTTCTAATCTAAGGCTCTGACCAGTTCTAGTCATTCTACCTGAAACCCGAATAACTCTAAAGGCTTTAGACCAATTGCTATTTTCACCACTGGCTTTTAAAGCCATAGCCATACTATTACCTTTAGATACTTCAAAATCTATAGTATAGAAATCATCATATCTACTAGTTATAATAACTCGATGTTCTTTATTAATAGATTCATTAGAAGAATAGTAATCCTTAAAATGAACACCTCTGAAAACCCACATAGGTAACATTTTCTGTGTAACTTGTAAATTTATAACTTGATTAGTATCAGCTTGTACTGCTCTACCCCTCATAGTTCTATCCTCATTATTGGGATTTTTGGAGAATGAGAAACTAGTACTACCTACACTCATATCAGAACTGTCAGAATACAAAGTATATCCAACTTCCTCTCTTCTATTACCTACCATCCTATAAGATTCTATTTTAGGGTCATAGGAAGTTTCATCATACTCTACTGTAGTAGAAGGAACTCCTGCAGAGAAGTAATAATGAACATTAGCTGCTTGTTCTATTACTATATCCTGAACTTGTCCAGATTCAGCTTGAGTAAACCGAATAGTCTCTATTCTACTATCTGTATTATCATTAGCCTCTGCCCTCAATGTAGTACCATCTATAGTTACAAAGGAATTACCAGAGTAATGAATAGCGGTGTAATTTAGAGGTATCTCTTCTCCTACTGGATTTCCATTTACTAGCTGTTGCTTAGTAGATTTAACGGTTAAGCTTACAGATCCACCACCTGGTTCAATGCTAGTAGAAGTTGGTTCTACGGTAAAGGTATATTTCCAACTTAATGCAGCAGGTCTCTGGATAAGGTTAATTAGTTGCCTTTTTCCACCGATCTCTACATATATAGTTTGGTTAATATCTTTACCAGTGGTATTATATTCGGAGGGTTGAATGTTAATGGTGGCAGGTCCAACCCCAGAAGTCTTATCGATATTAAAAGCCATGATTCCTTAATTGTTTTCTAATTTCATTCCTTAGTATTTTCTGTAATACCTTAGTTCCACCTGCAGCTTTATAGGCAGGAGCCCAAAGAGGACGAGGGGGAAGGTTAGAATCTTTACTACCGTATTCTAATAGAATGGCAATTTGATTTAAGGTTTTTCCAGATTCTTTACCTTTCTTTCGTATTTTCCTTACATTATTAGGTAAACCTACATAGGTTCTATTACGTTGATGGTAAATGTTTACCGATCTTCTATATTGCCCAGTCCAGTTTAAGAGAGTATGTTCTCCCAAAGACTTTATGGTACTTGCCGAATGAGGTGGCCAAGATACTCCCGAACCTGCAGGAGGCATGCCAGTTGATAAACATTTTTTCACTATCCTAAGGAGTTGTTCACCAAACTTTCTAGTACCTTCTGCATAGGATTTAGTAAGGATACTTGGTACACTTCGTATAAGCTTCTCTGCTCTGGCTTGTTGGGCTTTATCAACGTAAATCTCAAATCTTCCAGAAGGAATACCTAAAGTACGATTTACTGATTTAGTTGCCATATAATATATCATTTTAAACTAAAAGAGGGATACACATAACTTTAATTATATGCACCCCTCTAAACTTCTATTCCCACCCAAAATATCTTTAAACTATGGCTTCAAGTATATATTCATAGGTAATTTCAGCAGCAGCTTGACTTATCTGTATCTCTCTTACTACACCTCCAGCTGAAGCTACCATTATAATCTTATCCTTTTTTATAACCTACAAAATTAAAAGAGGAGCCTCAAGATTGAGGCTCCTCGGATTTTTAACTTGATTACTTTTAAGAGATAGTCCAGCTATCGTTAGAAGTAATGGTGATAGTCTTAGCACCACCAGTAGCTTCGAAGGTAAGCTGTTCAGGACTAACGGTCAAGTTAGAATCAGCAGCAGATTGGGTAATCGTAGCAGTAGCACTTACTTCTGCATTTACAGAATCACTTGCCTTAACTGTGTACTGTTTGTTCTGAATAGAACCGTTGGCAGCAAAGTTCACAACTACAGTTACTACATATTCACCGCTAGCTCCCGGGTCACCAGCCGGAGTATAAATACCACCAGCTTCTGGAACATCTACGTTGTTTACTTTTACTGAACCAACCGTACCGCTGTTACCGATTTCAAGTTTAAACTTCTCTACGTTAGTTTTAAACTTTACAGTAGCAGTAGTAGCAGCAGCTTCCACATTAGGATCCGATTCTTTAGTGATGTAGATTGCCTTACCATTCTGTACTACAGATACGGATTTGCTTACGCCTCCGTTAGTAGCAACTTGAATAGTAGTGTTACGAGCATTACGACCCAAGTAAGCATCTACTGTTACCTGTACTGTACTGTTACCAGTACCACTTTTCTTGTCAAGGTGAGCCCATCCTGCAATGGCTCTAGCTTCTCTCAATTTTTCTCTGTCCATTTGTTTTTTTTTTTAAAGTTATAGAATAAGTTATTTAGCAGTCCATTTGGCATTAGAGAATACCTCAAAAGGCATATCTCCACCATCTGAACTGAATGTGATTTGGTTTACTGAAGTTACCAAGTAGGTAATGGGTACCCAAGCATTGCCATTCCAAGCTTCAAAGAATTCTTCTTCTGTGTTATAGTAAATATAACCTACTTGAACTCCTTGAGGTCTTTCTTCGGTAGTTCCCTGCCGTTTAGAATCCAAAGGATTACCCATTGAATCTACCCAAGCATTGCCATTCCAGATACCTAATTTATTAACTTTAGTATCGAAATAAGTTTGGCCTGGTTGGGGATTAGAGGGGACTTCTACCCCTCCACCTGGATTATTCTCTACTCTCCATCTACCAGTAGTAGGATCTACTGAGTTAGAAGATTTGAAGGTGTATCTTTTACCATCTTCAAGACAGTAAGAAGAATGACCTTCATCAATATCAGCTTCAGAAAAAGCCTTCATCTCAGCCAAAGTTTTGAATTGATCTCTTTCAAAATTTGGCTTCTTTCCCTTATAAGAAAGGTTATCAATATATTGTACTGCCATAATTATTTGAATTGAAGTAAGTAATTAGATACTGTAGAAGCTTCGGAAAGAACATATACATAATACATTTCCCCATTTACTTCCAATTCACTACGAGTATAAGAATTGATGAACTCATTCTTACCATCCGTAATAGAAGTAAGAGCTCCAAAGGCTTTAGGATAAGCATAACAGTTCTTCTGAGCATTTTGGTTGAATGCTGAAGTGTTATATGTTTTGCTATTCTTAATGATTTCACCACTACTTAAACCTTGGATACCTTCGGGAGTAGGAGTAAAGTTACTATCTACTACTCCGAAATAAGAAGGATTAACGAATACTGCAGAAACAGAACCAGTCTTAGTAACTCCATCCTTAGTTGCCTCAACTCTAAAGGTGGTATTAACAGCAATTCCCGGGAACTGTTTAGAAGTTAATGAGACATTTATCGGTTCATTGTTGATCTTCAAAGTATCAGGTGTAACTGCATCGGGACCTTGTTTGAGTGACCAGTTTACTGTTACAGTTTGAGTAGTAGTCTTCCGATATACTCCACCTCCAGTTACTGTAAGAGTTAATGGGAATACTGAAGCAGCAAGTTTCTGAAGAAGAACTTTATCCTCATACGACATAAGTCCACCATGTCCACCATCCTCTAAAGAAGCAACTGGTATATCATATTCTGTAGAAGCTTTGAATTCCCATTCTTCATGTTGCGGCTTCTTTTCATACCGTTTCACATTTATACCCACTTTATTTTTCCTAACTGGGTTTTCTTCAAAGGCATTTGGTTTATACAAAGTTACCTCAGAAACTACACTGTTGGGCAAAGAATCAATTCTATCTTTTAATAGCTTACCCTTAGAACCTTCATAGGCAGTACCCTGAGTTTCTCCCAATACTACCGTTTCTGAGATTACAGTCATATCCTTACCATCCCATCGTTTGGTAATATTGGTACGACCTTCTTCATCAGCTCTACGGAAGTTATAGATTACATCCTCTTTAGGTTCAATCCCATTATCCCAGCCATCTACAGTTTTAGTGTAGATCTTTTTATCTTCAAGAACATAAAGTCTATCACCAACTTCCATATCGGGTACTGAATCACGATCTGAAAGAAGGTTTACCTGCTTCTCTATGCCCATTACACTGTAGGTAGCTCCCTCAGGTAACTGTTCGGGTTTAATCTTACCATTGCCATCAAGAGAAGCCAAACCATTAGCTTGATCCTTAGTAGCTTTAAATTTAGTAAGATCATCTCCAACCTTTTTAATAGAGGCCTGCATTGCAGAATCAGCATCTGATCTATTTTGGGTTTCAGTTGCCAAATTCTGGGCAATTTCATTTTCCTTTGCAGTAGCCCGATTTACTTCAGCAGTAATATCTTGGGTATTCTTAGTTACCTTTGCTTGTAAATCTTCTATAGCTTCTGTATGACCTTGGGATTCCTCAGTGATACGTTGAGAAAGTTTTTCATCCTCAGCCTTACGATCGATAATCTCTTGATCTAGTTTCTGAGTTATCTGGGTATCAGCTTGGGTTCTTGCAGTAGCTTCATCTTCAATCTTCTTAGAGAGATCAGTTCTAATTTGGGAATCTGCCTGGGTTCTTGCTTGAGATTCTGCATCGATATTCTGCTGAAGAACCTGGTCTGCAGCTTTACGATCAGAAATCTCTTTAGCCAACCTATCAGCATTAGTATTAATCTTCTCTTGTAAGGCAGTATCGGCAGCTTTACGATCGGCTACTTCAGTTTCAAGGCCTTTCTTCAGTTTATCTACATCACTAATGTTAATATCTACCTTAGTCTGTAAAGACTGGATCAAAGATAGGTTAGTCTGAATAGCCTGGGTATTCTCTTGGATAAGAGCATCCTGAGCACGAATCTGTTGCTGAAGAGTCTGATAATTCTGATTAATAATCTGTCTCAATTCGGTTCCCAAAGCTGTAAGAGAAGTTCCAAGATTGGTTATCTCGGACTTCATTGCAGCATCAGCCTCTTTTCGATCGGAGATCTCTTTATTAAGGTTTTCTCCCTGAAGAGTGATCTTAGAAGAAAGTTCTTGATATTTGGTATCTAAGTCTCCTTGTACTTGAGATACAGCATTTGTACGATCTTCTACTTCTTGGTTAATTTGCTCTGCCAAAGCAGCCAACTTCTTGGTGATGGTAGTAGCAAAGTTGGGGTCATTACCCAGAGCATCGGCAATTTCCTTAAGAGTATCAAGAACATCTGGAGCAGAACCAATAATACCTTCAATAGCAGCTTTTACCTCCTCTTCAGTTTGGAACTTAGAATCGTTTACTAACTGAGATACATTAGTGATACGATTAGCAAATTCTTCTATACCTTCTAGCTTAGCTTTTAATTCATCAGTAAAATCATTAGAAGATAATTCTTTACCCTCTTCTTTCTTTACCAATAATTCATCAGCAGCTTTTCGAGCATCAGCCTCAGCTTTAACTTTTTCATCGATCTCTTCACTGATGTGAGCCAGATCTTCTTGATAAGCCATGTGATATGCTTGTTCTCCAGTTTGCCCTGCTTCTTGAATAGTGGGTCTTTCTCCCTGGGGTGTATTGATGTTATATGGAGCCTTGGGGGAACCAGCATTTATTATACCCCAACGATTCAATTGAACTAATGGCAAAGTATCTCCCTTAAGATCTTTGCCTAAGATGAGATCCCCATTTTCAAGAACTATACCCTTTCTATTGGGCAATTCTGAAGTAGGAAATTTATCCCATTTTACCTTTTCACCATCAATACGCTCAATATCTTTCTGATGAGCTTTTTTGATTTCCTCTTCAGAAAGTTCACGAGCTTTAGCTTCATTGTCTATGTTCTGTTGCAAAGCTTCATCAGCACGAGCTCGTTCTGTAGCCTCTTGCTGAATCTTTTGTTCTAATTCTGCCTTATCATTAGATGAGCCATTTTTCAGGCTATCTATTTCTCTTTGCAAAGCATTCTCGGCAGTAATAGCTCTCTCTTTTTCAAGATCGATTTCCTTATGAACTTCTACCTTGAAATCAGCTAATTGGCCAGCTACCTCTACTTTTACATTAGAAATAGCCTCGGTATTTTTATCTACTTTCTGTTCTAAAGCCTTGACTGAATCCTTGATGTCCTTGATAGTTTTATCAATGGTATCAGTAAGACCCTGAAGAGCTTTTTCGATTTTTGTATCTACTTCATTGAGACCTTCTTGCAGAGCAGCTTCAGCAGCTTTTGCTCGATTAACTTCAGCAGTAAGGGCATCTCTAATCTCAATAAGTTTATTAGTAAGGTTAGTAGCAAAGTTAGGATCATTGTTCAGGGCATCTGCCAACTCTTTAAGAGTATCCAATGCTCCATCAGCACCATCTATAAGGTCGCTGATATACTTTTCTACTTCTTCTTTAGTTTGGAACTTAAGGTCATTCTCTAACTGTGATACCTTAGTTGGGATTTCTCCAGAAAGAGAATTTAACTTATCTTTCAGTTCTGTGGTAAAGTCCTCCTGAGACAAACCATAGCCTTCCTTCTTATCTACCTTATTGGCAATCGAAAGAAAGAGAGCCCAGAACTCTTTTATAGTACCGACAAAGCCTTGTTCAGTGGCATCATTGAGATAACCCTGCTTAAGTCTCTCATCGATTTCTTCAACAGTATAATACTTACTTGTATACATAGGTATAAGGTTTTAAATAATTAACCAACTGCCTTAGGTTTCCCTAAGAAATATTCTCCACCCTTTCCACAGAATAGGATTCCTTCTGAACCAGCAAAAACATTGTCAGTAGCATCACCATCTCCTCCATCTTGAACATCGCCTTTAATAATACCGAAGGTAGGTAGCTTATTTACTCTCAATTTAATTGCCTGGCCTATTCCTGGGAAAGGAAGTATCATATCCCAAACAGGTCCAAAGTAATCTTGAAGCCGGGTTACGAAATTAGTACCAGTCATACTTTGAAATACTGATATATAATTCCCTGTTCCATCAACCTCTAGATGTACTCCAGAATTACCATTTAGGATTATTATATTACTATCATACCATTCCTGGTTATTGAAAGTAACCTTTGTCCATCTCAGTAATAACTGTGCCATATTATTGTTCTATAAAGTTTACAACTGTGTCACGGTCTCTTTTAAGAATAACCAAGAAGACCAGAGCTTCGTCTTTTGCTTGAGCTACCTGGGTATCACCATCAGGTTTATAAACTACCCCATTTATGATGAACCTATCTTCTGACCAATTAAATCTCCAGTACCCGTGTTCATCAAGGTACCCAAGCCTTTCTATATATGATTTAGAAATTAGTATCGAAAGGTTTTCATCATCCAGTTCCCCAGATACAGTTGCCTTATTGATTGGCCAATTCCTAAAAGAGTTATAATAACAAAGGGCTTCAATATGAATTTCATAATAAGAAGGTAAACTATCTTCGGCATGATCAAGGAATTGGTTTACCTTTTTTGCCCATATAATATCTTGCCTTCCTGCATCGAAATCTATAAACTCTGTGATGATACGTTTATATCTATCCCAGGTTTTATTGTTTAAGTATCTAGAGATTGGTTTAGTCATGATCTGGATTTCTTAACTAATTTGAATGAACCTCTATTCAAGGGGGCTGTAGGATTAGGACCTGCCAGTTGAGTAACAATTCTTCGATCTACTACTCTTGGTACTACAGGTGAATAGGGTTGTCTACAGAATGGTAAGAATATCTCTAACCTTTCAGCTAGAGTACAAATGTTTTTCCGAAGTTCATCGATTACTCCTCCTGGTTGCATTGCATTTGAGAATGTTTTCCAAAGAGAACTAATACTATCAGATACTGAATCATAGAATTGAACCTCAGTAGGACCGGTAGTGATTTGTTTAACTCTATCCCCTCTAGCTCCACCATCTTCAGAATCATTACCACCAGGCTTAGTGATTTCACTAAGTGATTCTCCGGTGTTGGTTAAAAGTTTAAGTAATTGGACTTGAAGATAATCGAATACCGCTAATTCCATAATCAGCTGATTTTCTAGTGCCTCATACCATAATTCGTCTTTATATTTATCTGGTGGAATTAAATGTGTTACTAGAGGACCAATATACAATTGCCATTTTTGAATGAAAAGAGCTTTCTCTTCTTGAGTTAGTTCTTCAGCGATTTCTTTTGGAAGGTAATTGTCAATGAGATTATAGATACTATCAGGAAGAGTAGTATGGGCATAATCACAAATGACAATTGTTTTTTGAACAGTTTCATTCAAACCACTGGAATCTGAAACAGTCAGGGTAACAGTATAAAAACCTGATTCCTCATAAGAATAGGATTCATGCCTTTTACCATTGAAAACCTCTCCCTTATCATCACCAAAGTCCCAATCAAGTATGGCCTTAACTGGGACTTTGGATATTACTCGGAATGAAGCTTCTAGACCTGACGTAGTGTAAACGAAGTCTAGTTTGCCCATACCTAATTGGATTTATCTGGTTTTATAATCGTATTATAGATAGCTTTAATGATATCATAGAATCCGCAAGCACTTAATCCAGCAGCTAAGCCGTATAATAGAGCTACCCACCATTCCATGCTAATTAATATAGGTGATACCTGTAATACCCAGCATACCATGCAAACTATAATACCGACGGCAACTGATATACCGATCTTTGCCAGTTTGTTTTCCTTAATAGCTGGGATTACCTTTAAGATCTGAGTAGCAATCATAGATACTAAAGCTACTATTCCAGTGAATGAGCCAACATCTATAACTACTTCGGAAGCTGGAGCAATTCCAATATCCTCAGCAGCTAATGCAGGTATGGCTAAGGTTAACAAAGCCATAAACATAAAAATAAACTTCTTCATAACTCTTATATTTTAAATGAGTGATTACTCTTCTTCTTTGTGACTCTCAGAATCCTCAATGATTGCCTGGATCAGAGATTCAGCAGTATCGGTATCTTCGATCTCGAAGCCGTATTTCTTTGCAATTAGCTTTACTTCCTCTAAGGAATAGCCCTTAGCGATCTTTTCTACCGTCATACCTTTGGCAATCTGAGCTTGGAGTTTCTTTGCCAACTTTTCGATCTGATCATCAGTATACTTAGAATGTTGAGTATTTTTGTCTACTACCATAATAAGATGACCAGAAGCCAAAGCCAATTGAATCTTCTTAGAATTAAACTGACGAGAACTTAATTCTTTAACTTCTCCTCTTGCAATTGTGATGCCTGTAGATTGATCATGAAAGCTATAAGCTCTTGAACCCACAGTTACTGTAAATAATTTAGCCATTGTTATAAGATTTTGGTGTTATAAAAAGTTAGGGTAGCCCATAAAGACTACCCCTAAAAACAAAAACTTGGAAATGAAGAAAACCGGTATTACTCAAGGTTTACCAAGAGATAAGGATCCACATTCATGAAATCGGGGAATCCGAATTCAGTGAACTTCTTATCTGCAGCCAGCAAGAGAGCAGCATCTTGATACATCTTAGAGAAGCCAGTAGTCAAGCTTGCATATACTGCTTCAGTTTGGTTAGAAACGATTCTTTCTGATTCCAACATCAACTGACGAGCTGTAAGCTTAATCAGGGCAGCAGAAGTATCAATCAGCAATAACTGCTGGTTAGGTGTTCCCGGGTGGATGTAGAAGTTAGCACTACTGGGAACCGGAGACTTCACATTCAAAGTAGCCTGGGTTGTACCAGAGTGACGATCTTTGAATTCCGGCAAGTTCAGCAATTCGATTGCCTGGTCTTCACCACCAATCATAGTTTGGAAGTTACGGCCCATACGAGCAGCACGAACCCAAATATGAAGCAAGTCTTTGTAAGTAATTCCTTGGGCAGTTTCATATACACCGATAATCGGAGCAGATTCTGAACCATCTGGTTTGTTACCGTTAATTACTACGTCCATTGCCAAGGTATCCATAGCATAGCCCAACTGGATACCAAAATCACGGAGATAAATGCCCAAAACATCGATAGAAACGTAGTTCTTAACTTCATCGGTCATCTTAAAGCCCTTACCGATCTTGAACAAAGATACTGACTTCTGTCCGAAGCTTACTTCTCCCAAAGGAATAGTTTCAGCTTCGTTTACCTTTGCAGGTGCAGCATCTGACATGTTGATCATCGGCATGATAGCAGACAGACCGTTAATTGATTGGTCAGAAGCAATGATCTCAGGATAGAAAGGTGCTTGGCGCATACCCAGAGTAATTGCCTGACGAATGATTTCCGGAACAATCCAACGAATATTCTGCTGAGGCATAGTGAAGATATTCTCCATTGTATCAACATGAGGATTGATACCGATCTTTTCGAAGAGTTCATCTTGGGAAATACCCCATTTACCCTCTGCTACTTCTCCGAGGGTAATTTCGATTGGCTTTCTGTTGTTACTACCAGAACGGTAAGAATCCATCAGAGATACCATTGAAGGCAATTCATTAATGAAATCCTTCTGTGTCAGTTTTGATAAATCTTGTTTTTCCATATCTTTGCTTTGAATTTAGCGGATGAGTACTTGGATAAGTTCATTTGCTTCATCTGCCGGAGTAATAGCGATGAAGTGAGTCTCTGCATCAGCATGGTCTGCCTTTACGAAGCGAGAATTGAGAAGTTCTCCGGAAGGTTTAACATAGCCACATTTAACTTCGGCATTTGATACCCAGTTGCAAAGGGCATATCCTTCTACCATTACTGTTACCTCAACGGGGAAATTTCTTTGACCCTGATAAGCCGGGTTAACGTTGTCTGTTACTGCAATGCCCAAGAATACTTCTCCATCGGCATATACTTTGATTTGGCCTTCTTCAGTAAGTGATACAGGAACTCCCTGTACAATTATTTCTCCCTGCTTTACTGTGAAAGCTTGGTGAAGCTTATGTGATTCGGATTTGTAGATTACAGTCTTCGGAGTCTTAGAACCAAAGAGAGTCATCGGCTGGTCCATGTTTACAATGTTAGTCTTTTCCATAACCTTTATTTTTTATGTGATAACTTTTGTTTGTACAGACTCTCGAAAACTTGGTCTGTAGAATTTTCCTTATTAGAAGCAGTATCTTCTTGGTGTTTACCCTCTTCACCTTCAGAAACTGAAGAAGCACGGTTAACATCATGTGAACCACATTTTGAGCAAACCATCGGGAACTTCTCTTCCAATCTTGCCTGGTAGTCTTTGGTAAGTGACACCAAAGTATTGATACCAGTAGTTTCAGAATTGAGCATAGTTACGATAGTTTCATCTACCTTATCACCCATTAACTTTCTGTAGGTTTCTACGGCAATTTCTCGGAGAGAAGCGATATGATTCTTCCCTACAGTTGCCATTTCCGTCAGATTTGCCACTTCTGTATTTAATTTATTGATCTGCTCAGTGAGAGAAGTTTTCTCTGTATTGAGACTATCAACAGAAGCTTGCAAAGTGTTTTTGGATGATACCAAGTTCTGGATACAGGCAATCACATTCTCCTGATCCATCTCTTTACCTTCTTCAAGGGTAAGCATATTATCCCCAAAAAGGCTTTCAAGAAATTCTCTTAATTCTTTGTTCATACCATTATTTTTATTGTTTTGGTTTTCTTGGTTATCATTAAAAGAACTCTGAGTATCGTTATTTTCCTGAAACATACTCATGTCTGATTTGTAATCGGTAAAGAAATATTTCTTCGATTTATCATCCCGATATTCTTCATAGGATGCCCAAGTTCTTTTAGCAAAAGTTGGGTTAATGATTTTACCATCGGACCCAATTTTCTGAGCAAATGAATCAGCTCCATGTGAAACTAGAGAGGTTTCCAAATAACGAACTACTTCAGTAACTATTCTACGTACCATAACTCCCTTAGAATCATAAGTACCAAGTTTCTGATAAAATTCGTTATCCTCCATTTGAGGATGAGACTTATCCCACTTGAATTGTACCGTAACAGAATTACTGTGAATTGATGGTGGTTCCATGAGGATCCCTCTAGCGATTCTTGGATTTGCCTTACCATCGATCTTCAGGATACCATTAATACCAGCCGGTATAGTAAAGCTACCATCCTTATAGGCTTCTTGCCACATTACTTGTGATACAGCTCCAATAGCATTACCTATATTGGTTTCATGATCACAATTAATCGTTTGCCCAAGCAACATCTTCATAGAAGCCTTTAGTACTCCATTCTGACCGAAGTCTGTAGGATTCCAATTCTTCGATACGATGGTTTCTGAAAGCAATCGAAACATCGGTTCGATAAACTCTTCATCCTTTGGAGTTAATTCTGATTTATCAAGGTTAGGGTAATAGGTATTATAATCTATATCACCTCCCCAAAATCCAAATTGAGCAATGGAATCCGGTGTAGGAGTTTTCCATTTGTAATAATTCTCGGAGAAAGCCTGGGCTCCCACTGCCTCTGGTATATACCCAGCCATAATGGTATGGCCTTGACCTATCACCATAGAATCAAGATGCTCTTTGTTTTTCTTTGTAAATTTACTCATCTTGCTTTAGTATTTTGGTCTCCTCGAGAAGGAGCCGGGTTAGTTTTATCTCTTGATCTACGAGCAGATTGGTTTTTGTCAGCCTGCCTTTGTTTCTTTTTAGTACCCTCTTGGGGATCAATATTACCATCCTGATCTTCTAAAGGAACTCTTGGTTCTTTTTCATCTGGTGAATCATAACCCATTGCCCAAGCATATTGATCTTGGCTAATGATACCTGCCTTATATAATAAGTCAAGGTTCTGTATCTTATATTGGAGACCCTGTTGGATTTTAACTTCATCAGAAACGGTAGAAGTTCCCCAATCAATCTTTATTCCCTTATTATTAAAACCTGCCAGACGCAGTTCTAGAGAATAAATTCTATCCAATACATAAGCTACAATCATTTGGATATTCTTTAACTGGCTAATCATCTTAGATAACATTATGCCAGTTGCACCTTCACCAGTAGTAGATGATACCCCAATTATAGAACCATTAACTCCTAAACCATTAGCTACTGATTGTTGGTTCATATTCCAAGGCTTCTCTATATTACCCAATTCCTTGGTAGTAGAGTTAAGCTTGAATTCATGATCATCAATGTAACCAGTAACTATTCCATCCTTTAACCCCTCTCGAAGATTCTTCTTAAGGTTTACAAGGATTCGATTTAATCGGTTTTCATAAGCTGATGAAGATTCACTTGCCATCTGATCAGGTTTTGCCATCTTAGCTTCAAGGAAACCAATCATACCGGCAACTTCCATGATATGCTTGAAATTAATCTTCATATCATGTTGAGTTTTTAATGAATCAAGAGAAGTCATAAAGGGGGGAATCCCATAAGGCTCATCTGTATCATTAAACATACCAGAATAAATATAGGTTTCTGTATTTAGCTTTATGTAGTCTTCTCTCCGATTATTGGTAAAAGCTACGTTCTTTTGGTAAGGTTGGTAAACTCCATTGTTTTCCCTTTTGAATACTATATTCTCAGGTCTTAGGAATAGGATAGTTGCTAATCCTTCTAGTTTATCATCGGGAACACACTCAATAGAAATAGCTCCACTAACTAAGAGTTGAACTATCATTTTGTTTACTAACCCATCAATCCCAGCAGAATACGTTGACCATTTTTTGGTAGCATTCTTTAGATGTTCCCTCATCTTACTTGCTTCCTCATCCGTATTATTAGGGAATGTAATTAAGTGACCAGTATTAGACAACTTAAACATATCCTGAAGAGCAATGCCCACATCCGGATTTACCTTATATAAATCTCGAATGAAAGGTATTATCTCTGTACGGAAAGAAGGACTTACCATATAAGTAAGCCCTTTTAAGGAAGAAATAAAATTAGAATCTTCTGGAACCGATACTCTACCGGGAGATACTGAAGAAACCTGGTTAGGTTTTTTATTGCCTTCAGCCTGTGGCATAGTGGGAGGATCTTTCTTCCCAAATGGCCATTTGAAACTAATCTTTTTCATTTTGGTTGTACAATTATGTTAGTCTTTCCTTTTCGTATATGATTGCATATTGCTTTTCCGAAAATAGAGTCATCAGAATAGACATCACCTTCAAGGTCTATATCTACTGCTGAATTGTTTGCCCTATGCTTACCCATTGCTACTGGTCTACCTAAACCATCATAGATAAAAGTATAAGCTTCTTGAACGAAAAATGGATCTTTTATTATAACGTCTTCTTCTCGAATATCTTGTTCAAGATTCTCGATGATTACTGAACGATTCTTTTGAGTAGTTAACCATCCTGGAGATTTATCTACCTCTGGTCTACTCTTACCCTTTTTCTTCAGCATCTTTTGATAGTAATACAATTTGGGATAGCCCTCATCTTGAAGCTTGGTAGTTACAGCCATACCAACATCATTGGATTCTGGAGCAATAGTTGCCCAATTATACAATTGGCCAGTATCTCCCAGAAGTTTAGCATACTTATCCATAGGTATTCTACCTTTAAATACTGCTTGTTCTTCTCCTTGCTTATCCATACAAGTAAAAGCTGAGTAGTCAGAAGCTCTACCAGTTGAAACGTCTGCCCCGATAAAATATTCTTTATCTGATTGAGGTTCAAGATATTGCCTATACTGACCATTAAACCTTTTCTTAATAACTGGGTAATCACTAAGGCAGTCTTCGATAGCCTTTATATCAGCTAAATCGAAGACTGTATTTCCTGATGATAAGAAGTCACCGTCTATTTCTTGAGCAGTTCTCTTTGGGCCAAGAGCAGAAGCCATTTGCTTATACCAGTTTTCATCTCGTTCTGGGTGCATTTGCCAATATAACCGGATTGGGTTAAATGGATTACCTCCTGCAATGGCATCTACCCAAGTAGAATGGTAAAAGTTCCCTACGCCATAAGGAGTATTTTTATTTAAAAAATTAAATTCTTTTTTATTACCTTTTTTATAGTTGTAGGTAATGTAACTATGGTGATCTTCTACCGTGATATCATATATGGTTGCTTTAAACTTCTTTACTAGAGTAAGTTTAGATAATTCTACCTGTTCTCCCCTTCTACCAGAAAGAATTTTACTTATATAAGACCTAGCACTTTTCAAAGACATAGAATTAAATACCTCATGATTCTTTATGAAAGTAGTTATTCCGTCTCTTTCTATTTCGCCCGAATCTATACCTCTCTTTACTGTAGCTAAAGAATCTATATCTGTAAACCCCTTACCTATCTTAATACCAAGTTTTAAGCCATAAGAATAAAGTGAAGCTCTTCTAATATTCTCTTTACGAGAAATAACTCTTAAATTAGTAGACCAATTATGAGTTGGTATACAATCGATGTGGTCTATAACTTCATCTTTGCTAAGCTTAGTTTGAGTAGTAAAATGGGTTAATACCAGTTCAGCCATAGTAATTTTTTTAGATTTACCATCCTTATGAAGAGTTACTCTAATGTAACCAGTTTTATTAGTACGTAAGCTTTTAAGGTACCACTTACCAGCTCTAAGGAATTTTAATTGTCCTCGATTAGATACCTGATAGTTATCATACCCTTTTACTTTTACCCATTCTTCTTTATCTGGCCATTTAATTGAGGGTGGAGTTTCTATCTCTGAAATACCAGTTTTGTATAATATTACCTCTTCACCTTTCTCTATTATATCTTTCACGGTCATAAAACCATTTAGAGTATACAATTTGTGATTAGGTGTACATTTTAGAGTATTACCATATTTGGTTTTAACTTTCCAAGTTTCTAATCTACCTTTGTTTACTGAAGCTACTATTCTTTTCCATTCGCCCTTATGGGTAAGTACTCTTAAATTACTTACTAAGGATAAATCTACTGCTCCGAATTTCTTAGGGCAAATATCTTTAATCCTAAGCAAACCTTTATCTGTAATTATCTTAGTATTACCAGTAACACAAGAGTTTACGATAGCCGATCCACCAGTATTATGATTAATGTATCCATTAGTAGTAATATAACTATGATTATCCTCAACATGAACATCATATATGGTAGATTCTTTTTCTTCTATCAAGGTCAGTTTAGATAAATAAACTGGGGTTCTATTCAAAATATTGTTTAAAGTTCTTCTAGAAATATCTAAACCATACTTTGATTTTAGAATACCAGATAGATAAGCATAGGATTTATCCTTATATTCTTCTCTTAAAGCCAATATTAAACCATGGGTTACTGGGTTAATCTTACCAATAATGTTTGATAAGGTAGCTCCAATAGAAAAATCCCTACCCCTTTTTATATTCTCAGAATTAGTTATTATCTGTAGATTAGTTACATAGTTGTGTTCTTTATTACAATCTATGTGATCTACAAAATAACCTTCTGGAATTGGTCCTATAAAAGCTTGGGCTACTAATCTAGACACTTTTTTAGTATAGGTTTTACCATCTTTGGTTAACCCAACATCATAATAGAATCTTTTATTTATATGCTGTTTTACTTCTTCGAATCCACCCTTAGAATTTTTCCTTAATACTCTACCTAAGTTAGTTACAAAAAATCTTGGAAAACCCATTATGGGTTTTATCTTCTCTAATTTAGGTGGGTTGGTAACAGGAGGATTTATTAACTTCTCTATGCCTAAATCAATTTGAATAATATCAAGATTCTCTGATAGAATCTCTGAAGCTTTTTTCCAACCATGAATAGTAAGGAATCTATGTTTTGGAGTACATTCAATTTCTACACCTTTAGAATCCCTTAATAATAGGGTTTTTAATTTGCCCTTATTTTGAGACCATAAGATTCTCTTCCATTCTCCAGTATGGGTAAAAGTATATAGATTAGAATCATATAAATCTTTTACACCTTTCTTTTTAGGACCTATCTCATCCATACGAATAGTTCCTATCTCTGAACTATATTTATTTTTAGTTCTGGGTAATTTTATAGATTTTTTGTAAAAGATTTTGTAACTCCCTGATAAACAGGATAAAGTCGGGAAGGCCGCGGCCCAGATTTGAGCTGCCCATCTTACTATTGCTGCCTCATCAATAACCAGAAGAGAAAGGGATTCTGAACGTCCGGCTTCTGAAGATGTAGGAATAGATTCTATAAAAGAACCATTGTCGAATTCTATCATAGAAGCAGATCCAAATTCTCCAGCTCTACCATTTATAATCGGAGTTTGAAGATACCAGGGAAGATTCTTATACATGAACTTAATCTTCTTGAGTACCTTTTTAGCTGTAGTATCCTTAATGGAGATAATGTTTATCTTCTTATTAGGATGATACATCGCTAACCAAAGGCAGTACATAGAAATAAGTTCTGTAATACCAGCCTGACGAAACTTTAGTAAAATGTTGAATCTCTCTTTTACGAACTGGTATAGTACCGATTTCTGGTAAGGGTATAGTTCGAATCTTACCTTTCCTCTTACTGGGTGTATCACATAACAAAAGAGACTAAAGAGAAATACATCATTAGGAACTTTAGCCAGTATCTCTAATTCCTCTCTTGTAAGGTTTGTATTTTCTGTTATAATCTTTTTTGCCATATCAAAATTTATATTGAACTGAAAACTCTAAATCAGTACCTATTCCCGATTGGAATTTCGGGTAGTAGAAAGCATTGATTCCGAGTTTGTAATTAAATCGGTTAGTCTTGAACTCAATTCCAGTACCCATGTCTAACAAGTTATTGAAAGGTCTGTATTTGCCATAGATGTAAGGATTAAGTGAAAATCTCTTTATCCTTTTCTGGGTTAATTGACCCTCATACCAGTTATAACTGTACTTATTCAGGTCGATTTGGAATGATCTAGTTGAATAAGTATTGGATTCCTTATTGAGTAGACTTAAGTTCAATTTATTCCTCTTTAAAACCAATTGAACCAGAGAATCTTGTTTACTGATTAGAGGCTGTCTTATGGAATTATCAGGAAGAGAGTCTGACTGCTTCTTACCGTAAACTAAGATTCTATCTGGTTCTTTTTTCTCTGAAAACTTTTTTTCAGGTTTAAAGGGTTTCTTGATGTAAACTGTATCTGGGATTTCATTAACCGCTTGTTCCAGAGAATTAACCTCTCGAGAAAGTTTGTAATTCCTGAAGCAAAGGTAAATAGTAAATCCTATTAGTATTAACGTAACGATATTTTTGGCTTTCTTCATAAACTAATATAATCTTAATAAACCCAGTACAAAAGAAGAAAAAAACCTCCTAAAAAAAAAGAAGAATTAAAGAATACAAAATATATTTCCAATCAATGGTTGTATACAACCATTGATTACATTGGTTGATGGAATCAACCAATGTAGGTAGAATGAATAATGATTATTATTGATACCTACCTATTGAGGTTAATTGTATAGAAGGTTTTTAAGAAGGAATTCCTGAAAGGGAGGAAGTTTTTCCCTTCTAGTACTTTTTGACACTTTTAAGGATCTTTAACATTTAATCAAATCATCAACTTACCCTAGTTCTCTTAGTCTTTAAGCTCCTAGCATGCTTTCTAGTAATATTTTCTCCTAATATTAGGGCTTTACTCGGTTTCTTTTCAACCAACTTTGGTGAAATAGCTTCATACCAACCCTCTATTTGAGAGGCGCAAGCATCTAGTAAATTTAAATATTCCATCTTCTTAGCTTCGAATGATTTTAACATTTTAGGCAATAAAAATCGGCTTTTTGAAACCGATTTTAAATTTGGGTTCAAACTCCAGTAGTAAGAAGCTAAAGCACTACTGAGTTTAGATTCTTCAGCTAGTACTTCTGATTCTAACTTCATTAATTTATATATTAATTTCACTTTAGAACCAGGTAGGTTTTTAATAAAATCCTCAGGTAATCTTGGTAAAGTTTTCATATTATATTTATGGTATTAAGTTAGTTATATATATATGTATAATCCAATAGTCTACTTATCGGAGGCGTTTCTAATGCACCTTTTAAACCAAATCCCAATTTCTCCAACTGCCCCTTTGGCAATTGTATACCTTGCCTTGTTAAGCCAGTAAAGATAATTGCCTTCATCCATGAAAATCTTGTAGGGTTTAGGAAATCCCATGATTGCCTTGAAATCCAAAATCCCAAGAGGATAACCATCGGGTCGGAATTGTCTATCGGCAGGTCTCAGTGTTAAGGGAGATTTATCTTCTTCCAATCTGTATACTCCTGGGAGGGTACTCATCTTTGCTGTTTTGATTGGCCATTTCTTTTCAGCATGGAATGCTCCTACCCAAAGTCTATGTATTTTCTTTACTGTAAGATTTTTCTTTTCGGGAAGTTTTCGATAGTCATACATTGCCAGGGTTTTATCCAAGGGTATGTTATAATTTAATGGATTCTGGTAATCGTTAAGTAGATTTCTAGTAATTGTTGGGTTTTTTACTTGAAATACTTCATTGAAAGCATTCAAATATTTCTTACCGGTTTTTCTATGTACTCCGATGATAAGTAATCTCTTCCTTGATAACTGTGAGTTTCCATAATCAGAAACTGACCTTTCGTGAAAAATAAGTTTATAGTCTTCGAAAGTTTTTTGAAGGTATTCCTTTGGTAGTAGAGATAGCAAACGAGGTAGATTTTCTATAAGAAAAATCTTAGGCTTATAATGTAAGATTGATTGAATCACTAGATTCAAGGATTTATTCTCTTGTGGATTGCCCAATTCTTTTACTTTTGAAAGCCTCATAATGGAGGATGCTCCACAATCTGGACTTGAAAGTATGATGTCTGGCTTACAATTTGGGAAAATTGCCTCTTTATAATAAGGTATATCCCCAAAGTTTAATTTCCACTGCTCTAAGCCTTTAGTATAAAATACTCCTCGAGTTTCTATATTAGCTATCAAACTCTTTCTAAAAGGGAACAAAAGGATGCCTGCACCAGCAGACACCCCTAATACTTTTAATTTTTTCATTTCTTGTAGCTTCTCAGTTTTATGTAAGACATCCATGAAAATGGTAATCTCTCTTTAAGATAATCCCATTTAGTATCATTTGAATGAGCTTCTTCTTCAAAGCTTACATCATGATATCGATCATTCTGTTTATCCCAACCAGCAAAAGCTAAGATAATCAGATATTCGATTCCATACCATAGGTAGAAGAATCCAAAAGCAATTATAGGAATAATCCACCAGGGAGCCCCCAAACCAGTTACTATGATACCAATAATCAACCCTAGAATAAAGCATTCTATCTGTTGTACCTGATGAATACACTCATGATTTATATTATCCCATTCATATACTTCTTCATCATATTTAAAGAATGAATTGAAGAATAGAGTGATTGCCGTATAGTTCTTGGCTAAAATCAATTTTGCTAGCCAATTGTTGAAATGACATCTTTTCATATCTTATTCTTGAAGTTTTCGTAAGCATTTCTCAGTTTCTGATCATAGGCATTCTGGGCATACCCGGGACCATTATATTTCTTGGCAAAACCTGCCCAGTCTTTTTCCTTGAGTTCTTTCAAACAACCCGAGTTATTCATGAAATAATACATCAATTCCAGTTGTTTTTCATGAGATTCTGACATCTTATGAACGAAATCGAAGACATCTTTGCATCCACAAAGGTTGTGATTGAATCCACAAATCTGGAACATTCCCCAACTTGTGGCTTTTAAAGCACATTCTTCATCAATTTCCTTAGCTAATTCGAGCCTTTTGTACTCTCCTAAGCCCCCAAAATACTTCGATTTATCCCATTTTGGATAAAATACCGTAGAAAATCTCTTACAAAGATAATCTAAGTCTCTATCTGGGAATTTTTTGTGAAATTCCTTGTACATAATGTGTCCTTCAAAAAGGATTTGAGGTCTACCATCGGATAAAAATCCGTCTCTACCTGCAGCTTCTACTAATTGTACTGCCTTTAAGAGAGCTGGTTCTATACCCAATCGGTTAGCCAGATCTTTAATCATCTCATTCGTTAATTTATCTTTCATAACTTTAGTGTTTTAAGTTCAATAAATATCTAACAGTATTGCTCAAATCCTTATTTTCTAAGTTCTTTGTGTTCTATTATTCCATATAACTTATAAATAATGCAATATGAATAAGACAAATAGATGCCGAATATGTGGCAAACTCATTAATTTAGGGGATTTTGATATAAATCGAGAGATCCCTACACTTATGAAAGCTCAGGATATTTGTTATGGATGTGCTTTTTGGTATACTCGATTAGAATATGATAAAAATCTTGAAAAAGGAAAGAAAATTGCAGTAATTACTCCAGATTATTCTCATTGGATAACTCGAGTACCCGGAGATATTTTAATGGTTCCTTCAGCTTTCGGGGGAATTTACCAAACTAAACTCCAACCAATAAACACTTTAGGGGTCATAGATCGAAGTAAGAAGGAGCTATACATTATCAGATATAATAATATCACTCACCAAGGTACTATACCGGAGCATCTAAGAAAACTTTTTAAAGTAAACGGAGTATTTCTATCTCCACAGGAATATAAAATGCTAGAAGATTACCATGGTGATGCCTATGAATTTATTAAAAATAAAATAGATAATTTTCAATAATCAAATAAATTTAGTATATTTGCATAAACAAATTAATCAAACGAATTATGAAAGAAAAATTAAAAGAGGGAACAAAGGTAATCTACTCAAATTCAGAGAATCCTACCTTGATGGAAGAAGTAGAAGTAGTTTCGGTAGATAAAAAAGAGGGAGTTGCTGCTCTGAGTAATAAAGTAAAGGTAACTCGATTGCCTAACTTGGATGGAGTTTATAAAAGAGTAGGCAATAATCTTCAGGGATTTGCATTACCAATTAACTCAGAGAATGAGGAAAAGTTTAAAAGGTTCAAGGCATATTTCTCTATCAAACGTTCTATAGAAAAATTAGCTTCTTATGGGGATGATATTAAAGGATGGGAAATCTCTAAATTAGAGAAGGTTCAAGGCAAATTATCCAAGGTAATCAACTTAATAGAAGAAAAATAATGTGGGTAATTATTTACACGGTATATGTAGTTTGTTTTCTGCCAGCAGTAATTCTAACTAAACTTTGCAAAAGATACTTAGGTTTAAATGAATTTATTACTTTCATCAGTATTTGGTTGGTTTTGCCTTTGTTTCCAATATATTGTTTAATCAGATACTTAAAACATTTGAGATTATGAGACATTATTTCGATTCAAACAACAATTACAGAGGTTGGTCTGCTAGTACTCAAGAACTTATACAGTACGTATTGTTCTTGATCCTATTCCCAGTTATAATCATATTTGGGGTATTGGGCTTCCCTTTAATTTATTTGGGTTGCTACTTTAATCAAGGTAAATTCTGGGAGAAAAATAAAATAGGCCTTACATTTGCCTTAGTATTTTGGGTAATTGCTTTATTCGTAATTTAAAAGAGAAGTTAGATTGCTTAGTCTTCGAAAAGGAGATGTAGAAGAGAATAAAGAAACCGAAGAAAAAGAAGAATAGAAATATTATGTTTCATTCATAAGAAAGATAGATGTAAAATTCCGTTGAAGATCCCGGACCCTTAGAGAAGGTAATCTGGGATCTTTTTAGTTAAAAACTATCTGATATAGAGTCCTATAATCATAGGCATCAGTCTTATTAGTCAATCGTAAAGATACCTCATCTACTATACCAGTACCATTACTTAAGAATATTTCCCCTTCGTAATTTTTAAGACCTAATCCACTAACTGAACTTTTAAGTGTGAGATATCTAGATTCACTGGGTGTTTCTAGTTCAAGCTCATAATCTTCTAACAGATCTGCTCTAAAAGTACACATCAGAAAGTATTTGATCTCTGAACTAAAATCATAGTTGTTATTCATCTTAATTTTACAATTATAGATGGGATAGTTAGAACCATCATCATTAGTACCTACATTTACAAAATTAAAATAAGGTATAAAGTCCAGAGTACCCACATTCTTTGGATAACCCGAAAATTTTATCAGTGAAGCAGTGTAGAAAGGCATACTATTTTGTAAAATTCTAACCTCTTGGGATTTATCTCCTGCAGTTCTTACTAATAAGTTAGTAGACCTATCCTTTGCAGAGGTATTAGGATCAGCCGTAATACTTACTGACGCATCTCCTTGCCCAGAATCTTGGCTAATTGTAATAAAATCTTTTTTCATATTTTTAAGCTTTTAGTGTTATTTAAGGTATAAAGGGAGATCTCAAGATCTCCCTTTATAATCACCTAACCATGTGTAATAATGGTGAACTATTCTTATATGTAACTTAAAAATTACTTAGAGTATGGAAAAGAACTTTTTAAACATCACTCCAGAGAGTGGAAATGGAAATCAAGAAGTAACCGTAAATGCAAAAGCTAACATCTCTCTAGAAGATCGAGAAGAGATGTTGAGGATCAGATCCTCAACAGGGAAAGAGACTTCTGTAAGAATAATCCAGGATGGTGTACCTTTTATGGCTAATATTGGAGTAGTACCTAGAAATATCTTCCCCTCAAGTACTGGATATCCTATAGATATTACCTTTTCAAAAACTACTTGGGATTCCGAAGGTATACCAACTACTGAACTGAAAGTATCTAATACAAATGAAGAAAAGTTTGAGGTTATACCATATTTCCAACTCCTAATCAGAAAGGATATAGTAGATGAATTATTACCTCCTGGGGAGTATGGAAACCCTGCGATGTATATTCAAGATGCTCTAATAGATCAATCTCTAACTGGTAGGGGTGTAAGCTTTAATCAAATTACTATAAAGGGGATTGAATATTATACTGCAGCAACAGATGGATCTTACTATGGAGAAGATTTTTATGCTACCATGGGATTATGCTATGAAGATGAAGAGGTTGAATTATTCCGATTATGTACACAGAGATTTGATATTTACTGGTTCTAGAGAAAAATTATATAAACATGGTAACAGTAGAAAGAATCAGAGATGATAGTGAAAAGAGAATACTAAGGTGTTCTGAGGGTAATAGAGTTTGGTATCAAATGTGGATTAATCCCGGAGATATGCTAAGAATAGAACTACTATTGGAGGGAGGGAGTAGAACTTGGATGAAAGAACTTCAGAAGTATTATGTATTCTTCTATGAGAGAAAGAAGGGTAGAAGGCTTATTGGGAAGGATAGGGTTAAGAAGATATTGGATACCCTTTTATAGAAAGGAAAGCCAGGGATGTTTGGTCTCTGGCTTCTTTGTGTGAAGTATATGGAGTTATACTATAACCCCATATAAACCTTTAATATATAAGTGTATGAATAAAAGTTTTTTAAGTGTATCTCCAAGTGAAGGTAATGGTAATGCTCAAGTAGTTATTAATGTTAAGGAAAATATGTCTCTAGATGAAAGGTCTGAGAGCCTTAGAATCCGAACGAGTAATGGAGTAGAGAAGCAAGTGAGGATTACTCAGGATCCTGGTATGATCTTCTTCCCTACTATGCAAGTATCTGGCATCCAGGTAGGACAAGGTGAGAAGAAGTTTGCTCCCTTAGATCATTATCCTGTGATATCTCCCCAGAGTGATAAGAATTGGTTGGTAGATAGTATTAATATAAGGAACCTATTATCAAGCTTTACGAGTGGTAAAGGGGTAATAGATTTTCGATTAAGGATTCTTATGAGAAAAAGTTTCTGGGAGAATTATACTCCTGAGGTTAACCAGGGAGGTTCTACCTATTACCTTGAGGATAAGAGTGAAGAGTTATATTCTATTGATGAATTTTGGTACCTTAAAGATGACTGGGTATATGTGGGATGGAATTGGAATATAGACTCTTCTGAAGGTTCTCATATTCCTTCTGCTACTTTAGATTATGATCCTGGAGATGGGTATTATAAAACGATATTCGAATGGATCTTTTCGGATGGTATAGATAATATATTACCTCAGTAATCGGAGTTTTGGTAGGCCTTTAATGTGAGGAGGTAAAATCATAGCTTACTAAAAAGGGTGAAGAATCCTCAAGGTACCTCTTAATGCGTAGAGCAAAAATTTCCTGGTAGTTTTAGGGGCGAACGGTTACGTTAATTTTAACATTTGAAAAATAAAGATAAGGGACAATGTTTTTATTGTCCCTTTTTTATTTCAGTCTTTAAAATACTCGTTTTCTTCGTTATTTAAACTTTCTTTTGTGTCCTTATACATTTGCTTTATTAAAAGAGATAATACAGCAAATAAAGCCATATTTAATAATATCATAGTGTTTTAGATTATAATAGGGAGTATTTTAAATACTCCCTTATATTAGTGTATTATTTATTTGCATCTTTTACTATCTCTAAGCCTTTTTTCAAAATGGTTTTCTTTTCTTCTTTAGTGTTTTCGCTTGCAATAGAAGCAAATGAAAAATCATTTAAAACGTATGCAGATTTGTAGAAATCTAAAAAAGCACTAATTAATTTTTCCGATTTATTTTCTACAATGGTCGAAAGCATAGAATAAGTGTAATTTCTTATTTTCTTTCTGGCTGCCTTTTTCTTTTTTTCATCCATACCCTCAAACAAACTATTTTTATAAATTTCTGTTTTTTGTCCCAAAGAAGTTTTTAATAGTCCGTTTGTTTTTTCTTTAGTTGTTTTAAATAATTCATTAAAAGAAATTGTAGCGTTTGCTTTACTTGTTGCAACAGCTTTTTCTGCACTCACATTGTTTACTTTTGTTGTTGACATAATAAAAATACATTTAGTTTTTATGTTTATTTTATTATTTCCTTTTCTCTATAAAACTAAATGATTTATAAGAAAAAGAGAAAAGGTTTTTGTTTTATTTTTGTATTGCAAATATAAGAACTATTTTTTAATTTACAAAATTTTTCGAGATTTTTTTTTGAAAATTTTTAGAGGATATTTTTCAATCCTCTAAATTAAACTTAGTTAAATCTATAATATTCTCTACATTTTTGATTAGCTCAAAAACTTCGTCTAAAGTTACATTATTTTTCTTTAATAAATAAGATGTTAACTTTTTAGCTGCACTCATTGAGGAAATAGCTTCAATAAGATAATACTTTTCATTGTTTGTAATAACTAAATACTTTTTCATAACTCTATTATTTTTGTTTTTCACTATGCAAATATAAAAACTTTATTTAGATTACACAAATATTTTAAAGAAAAATTTTCAAGAAAATGAAATTTTTAAAAATCAAAAATTTTAAAATTAAAATTTGCAAAAATCTAAAAATTGGAGAGGTTTTTAGATTGCACCCTAAAAAGTAGTTTAAAATTTGCACTTAAATTTGGGGGTACGTTCAAGCTTAAAATCACGCACGCTTTGTAGCTATATAGATTACCTGTATGAATAGAGAGTAAGGTTGTTCAGATTAGGTATACCTATATACTCATAGGCCATTAATGGTACCCAGTAGTAAATATCTCATATCTTATTCAATTGCATAGGAGCCATTAAGGGAATATTCTAGAAGGCTTATAGGTAGAGGGGTATTAGAGCCTAATTACCTAATATAGGGCCATAGATAGTGATTTTGAAAATAGGTGTTGGGGAAGGCTATAAAAAAAGTCCAGTACCAAAGTTAGGTCTGGACCAAAGTTAGGCTTAGTAAGATTAATTAGCAAGTGAAAGGAACTGTTACCATGACCAATGTAGACCATATATGTATTAGGGGCATTTCTAGTGAAGCTTCGGGATCGAAAGGAAATACCTGATGTAATTGATTAGAGATTTCTAAAGATTCTTCTGGAGTAAGTGTATCGGGATCCTTAATGGTAAAGGACCATAGGTGAAAGCCTTGTTCCTCATGGTCGATAGTGTTAATGGATATTAGGGTTAACCGTTCTGGGATTTGGGTTTCCTGGATTTCAGAAAGGATAGGATAAATGTAATCCTTGATCCCCTGTTCAAAAGAGGGGTAGGAATCAGGTGCAGCAATTAATGAAAGATTAATACTCTTTGCAAAATTAAATTCAGTGTTTAAAATACTTGTTCTCATAAGTCTATCTTTAATTAGTTATTATTACAATGCAAATATAAATATAATATATTATATATGCAAATCCTCAATTGCCTTATAGGGGTACCTAAGGGCCTTGATTATATTTTTAAATCCTTGAGGCCATGAATGGAGATTGCCATAATCCTCAATTGCCTTATAACCTTTACCCTATATAAACCTATACCTAATAAGGCAATCTAGGTACCTCTAAATCACAAAATGTCCTAGAATTATTGCATTTATCAATAATATAAATACTAATGTAATAACTTACATAGTTACTAGGATAATTGCCTAATAATCCCCTATGATTGCCCATAAAATCCTATTTCTAGGTACCTTGAAGGCAAATATAAATCCCAAAGAGATCCCCATTGCCCCACAAATCCTAAAATCAGTAAAAGGCAACATCCTACGAACAACCGTACACTGCCTTTTTAACACGTAGCCTATTTTATCAACTACTATATAATATATACTAATAAAAGGGCTCTAGGCAAAAGGCAAATAAGGGGCCATTAATCGATTACTGTACTAAAGCTATAGTACACTCCTACATACGTTTGTAGCTATATGACTATCTGTATTATAATTGCCTTTTACCTTCACATACCTTACCTTATATATGTATATAATAAGCGGCCATTAATGGTACTGGGATTATGAGGATTTTATGGAGATTAGGGGCCTTTTTATTGCCTTTTTGTGATTACCTTAAAATGAGCCAAGTAGCTCTAGAGTATAGTAGCTATATAGTAGTGTGGTATGTTTTGTATAGTAACTAGGGGGGATTGCCTTGAGGTACCTCAAATTTTCGAAACCCCCGGGGATACCTTGTATATGTATCTTAGATATGTATTATATGATATGAGTATTAATAGTAATGATGATATATGGTAATAGGTATTAGTGTATTATATGAGGTATATGATATGATTATATTGATTGGGTATACCTTTAGTGTATAGGTTCTTTATTATTTCTCTTTTTGTTTTTGTTTGGGAGGAGGGTATTGGTTATAGGTACCTTTGTATTAGGATCATTAGGGTGGTATATATTATTAGGATTAGGATTTGTGATATTATGTACCTTATTTTGTTTGTTGGGGGGGATTGGTAGGTGTTCTCATTGTGTATGAGGATTAGGATGGTGATTAGGGATAGGATTACCTTTAGGTATGTGATATTCATGGTAGTGGGATTATATCGATTATGGTTATATCACTTAGATTTATTTGTAATATCTCTCTTAACCTTAGCCTTATGAATTCTGAGTGAAGATGATTTTTGTTTATTTCTTGGTGGGGGTAGCGAAGGTAGGGATTTAGTTCCTCAGTTCTGTATGGGATTACCATTTCCTCTGTGAAACCCTCTGTGTAGTCTTTAGTGTGACCTGGTACCTCGAAAGATACCAGGAATTTTCCTTTTCTTAGCATGGTTCTATTTCATTGGTTAGGATTCTTATATCGGTATATTGATTCATGTATTCCTCTTCTGAGGATATGTCTAAGCATTTACATGCTATGTAGTGACCGTACATTGATATACCTGATTCATAGCCCTGGTCTTCATTTAGGAAGTAGGCTAATCCTTTCCTATTGATTTCGATTACGGGGTATGGAGGTTCTCCATTGGTTGCTTCCTTATCGAAAGTAGCAAAGTCGTAAGTATCCGTATTATCAGTCATGGTAGCAAATATTTCTATTAGCCAAGTAAAGTCCTCTAAAGGTACTTTATCTAGCCATTCCCATCCGATTGGGTAATCGTTTATTGTTATGGTTAAGTCACTGGAAATAGTTGAATTTAGTTTCATATTTTGTTAGTTGAGTTGAGGGTTAAAAGCGGATTAGGTTGGTTTAATATTTCTGAGTAGAACACAAGTTAGATTATGATTTTGATCGAGAACTCCCATTATTACGTAGAAGTATAGAGGATCCTTTGGTATATCAAATATGAATGTTGATACCATTCTACCTCCCATTTCTATTCGTTCGATATGGGTATTTTCTAGTTTCCCATTTAGTAGTACATGAGATAAATATTCTTTGATAGCTTGGGATTCTCTTTCTGGTTTGAAATCCCAGGTATTTAGCATATCGTTAAACCATTCAGGATTATCGCAGAGTTTTATTAATTGGTTTTTGATGTATTCAGTCATTTTCCGTAATGTTTTAGTTCTTTGTTATATTCGGGGTATTTATTCTCGTAGTAGTCATAAAGATAAGTGTATTCGTCATCTCCAGACCAGCAATCTATGAAGTATTCATATTGATCCTCTGTTGCTTGTGATGGATGTATATGCAAAGTGTATTTGCAGTAATGTTCCCATACCGTTTTTGGTTGAAAGTTATTCTTGGTAGGGAAAAGCATGATAGCTACCATGGTAGCTATCAAGGCAATTAGTATTAATTTGATTCTAGTCATGATCATAAGGGTTTAGCGATTACTGATATAAAGCCCTGTGGGTATAGAGTATAAAGGATTTGGTAATCTCCATTTGGTAAGAATACTTTCAGGATATTTGCTATCAATTGGTAGATTTTCCATTGGTTATTTTCTAGGAAGGTTATCCAGTCATTTATTTCCTCATCCGAATAGTTCCCAGTGAGTTGAATGTGATAGGTTTCTTGATCCGGGACAAATATATTGGTTACTACCTGAATCTCATTGGATTCCTTTTTGTATTGAAAAATGGGATACCAGATACCTTCGGTTTTCCATTTGTTAAGTTGGAATAGGGTTATACCCTGTTCTAATGAATTGAGCAGTTTATATAAGTTTACCATAGTGTTAGTTATTTTAAGGCTTGATACAATTTAGAGATATACAGATGAGAGATTAATTCAGGAATGAGACGATTTTCTCCGTATTTTTCAAGAGCTTTGTAGAATCTATCGTAGATATCGACCATGTCATAATCCTGTTCTTCGTCTTGGATAAAATCCCAGAGATGTTTTTTAAGTTTGTCTATGATCTTCTCTCGGTGATCTGGAGATAATTGGGTAATACCAAATATGATTGCCTCTACCTGTGAAGGAGAGTAATCATAATATTGATCATCAGCTCCAGCACTTAGATCCATGTGTTCATCCAAGTTTTGTTTTAAGCATTGATAAAGAGTTTCTTCATTATCAAAAGTAATAAGGTATCCAGAGAGATCTTGGCCTGGAGATTCGAGAATATTAAGATCATAGACCTGGATTGATAAAGAAGAATTGATAAAAAGACCGTCGGTGTAATCATAAGTGTAAAGGGCATGATCGAGCACCTGTTGGATTTGATTTAAATTGTTTAACTGTTTCATAACGTCTATATTTAAATTGTTTTTCTATGCAAATATAATCATTTTTATTTTTATAGAAAAATATATTTCAAAGAAATTTAATCAAAAAGGGAGTTCCCAGTTCCTGTTTGTGATAGTGTTTTATCATTAGCAGTACTATTGAGAACTCCCATAACGGCAAATGAAAGAAATTGATTAAGTTTTGGTATTAGTATAGTTCATTCATTTGCCAGGGCTTGGTTCTGGGTTATCAGGTTCTTTTTCTTTAATTACGCCTTCGTTACATCTTGTAGAGGATGAGGCTCTAGTGAATTTTTGATATGAGAATTGTTTGGTGTCCTCATCATAGGCAAATCTAAATAGACCTTTACGGGCAATTCTCTTCCCGTAAGTTTTCTTTAGATTGTTATACCAGTCCATATATTCCTGAGGAGATTTAAAGATTTCTTCTTTGCCCTCTTGATCAGGATCTTTGTTTATGGGCCTTACCCTCCAGTTAACCTTAATCTGATCAGGTAACATAGTTAGCGATAGAAAATATCTTGTCCAAGTACCTAACATAATGTTTCCAGTTTCCATCTCAATTGTAGAGGGAACCATTAATTGTGGAGTATACCAGTATTTTCTCATGATATAGAAAAGTTAAGTTGGAAAATCCAATTGTTTTTATCAAGTTGATTGAACGATATGAATGTACCGTCGTTATCCGTGAAAGCATTCATGAATTCAATAGCAGTATCAGCTAATTGTCCCTTATAGGGATTAGTATCAGCAGTTATTGCCGATTCGAAGATGAAGGTATAATATGCCGTATCCTCTATTTGAACTTGGTTAATATCCAAGCAATTGAGTTTGTAATCATCCTCTAATCGGATTAGAAGTTCCATTAAAAGATTACAGAGATTACCCTGTTCATCAGAGTCAAGTTCAAATGTAGATTTCTTTTCTAAGAAATTACGAACTACCTTTAGTGTTTGGGAGTCGTTGTAAGTTACTGGATGTTTCATAACGTCTATATTTAAATTGTTTTTCTATGCAAATATAATCATTTTTATTTTTATAGAAAAATATACTCTTTTATTTTTCTATGAGGCTGAGGATCTGAAAAAGGTTACCTGTTTTCTTCAGTTCATCAAGAGCAATAGAAAGGCAAGCTTCTTTATCAGCAAAAGAAGGAACTTCGAATTTACTAAAGAAATCCTTTATCGAATTCTTTAAGTGTTCAGTAAAAGCTTCCGATAGCTCTTTAGATTCATAGGCTGAAATCAGATCAGTTCTCAACTTCATAAGGTCTTCTTCGGATTTTACTAAGGGATTGAATTCTTTGATAAAAGAGAAGTTACTCTTAGTAGCAATACACTTTTGATATCCGAGATCTACGATTTGATTCACAAATTTCTTATATAGGTCTCTGCTAACCTTGAAAGAGTTATCTCTATCTAGATTGAAGTATAGGGGGATTGAAGGTAATAACAAATTAAATAACTTCAGAGGTTTTTCTCTTATTTTGGCTATGTCATTAGTATCCTCTACATATATGTTTCTAATCTCTAAGCATAGTCCGCTATCGAACTGAACTATTAAGTTTACCGATTGTAGTTGATTTTTCATAATTCTGTATCTTTTGTTTTATCGTTAATGAATAATTGAGTTTCTCGGTGTATGATGTTTGAAACTACTGTTCGATCTTTAGCAGTTTCTTCTATCTTAGTTATTTCTGCTGAGACAAAAGCAGCAAGGAAATCAGAAGAGTTCTTGTAATAAAGAGCCCATTCTTTTATCCAATTAGCCTCTAAGTAATATCTGTAATTACCAAAAAGATCTTCAATAGTGAGATTAGTATTAGCATAGGGGCTAACAAGATTCCTGATATTGCATAGCAGATCGGCATATTCTTCTGGTATTCTCAAAGACCGAGGAATATCATCTAAATTTGATATATCCGGTATAAGGTGAGTTTTATAGAGTTGCTTTAGAGGATGCTGATGTCCTAAGCTTAGGTTAAGGGCTTCTTTTTTAGAATATAGGAGAGAGAAAAAGTACATAAATCTGTAGTACATTAGGTTTGGTACTAGATCATACACTTTGTAATACTTCTGATAATCATTATAGAGTTTGATGTAGATCTCATCCTCGAATATTGCAAAGGTTCTCAACATATAAGGGATGTGGAACTCTAGATCATTATAGAAATCTGAGAATCTGATATTCTTCTGATCATCCAAATAAAGTAAGTTCTTGCAGTATTTTAGCTGCTGTTCTGGTTTTTTCTTAAATAAGTTCATGTGATTAAAACGTAAAGTCAATGTATATCTTTCTTGTTCCCTTGAGAAATTTTTCATGATTAGAATCATCATACTTATGGCAAGCATAAGTCTTGGATGATTTATCATAATGGTCTCTTACCCATACTGGAGCAGTATCTGTGGGATTCAGTTTAAAATATGTACCTTGATTAACTTTGTTAACCGTGGTTTCTTTGTAGGTTGGTTTTAATATTTCCATATTTTGTCTATTTTTAAATTGATATGCAAATATAATTCTTTCTTTTTAATTATGCAATAACCCCATAAACATAGAGAAGCCCCGACATCTATAATTGGGGCTTAGTTTATTTAGATAAGAATCGGGCCGTAAATGGAGTATCATCCTCTTCCTCCTCTATTTCTTCATAGGATATTAGTTCTGGGTCTTCTTCATCTGGATCAATCCTCATCTCTATTTCTCTCCTCAATTCATGGTGTTCTCTTGAAGAAGCTTCTAATGCTCCCTTATAGTCATCAGTTATCTGAGCTAATTCCTGCTTATTGATGTTAAGACCTTCTTTACTAACATCTACTCCCTCTTGCTTAGTAGCAACTACTTCTGGCAATGAACTGAGATCATATTTAGATTCTAAGAGTTTAGCTTCTTCTGTCTTATCTTGAATCTTTTGAGATTCTAAAATAATCTTTCTAGCTTCTTCTATACTGATACCCTGTTCTTGCTGAATATTGTTCTGTTGATTGAACTGATTGAAAATATTAGTAGTACCATTCCCAGTGAATCCTCTTATCAATGACTGAAGTGAATTAGTAGAGTCCAATTTCATTTTTAGAGCCTTATTCAATTCAGCAGATATAAAGGGCATATACTTCCCACCTTGTGAATCTCTCAACAGATTTACCTGTTGAGATACTTCCATTCTATCCTCTAATACCCATGCTAATTGTTCTCCAAGTAAGGCTTCTATAAGTGATTCTTGTTTATCCTTATCCCATATCCTACTTGACAGAAGTCTATCTCTCATGAATACTCTTATCTGATTAACGTCTATCCCTAACTTATTAGAGAAAGTGTTAATATCATAAGTAACACCACAAAGTACTCCATTACCCAATAACCATTGGTTTATAAGGTAATTTTGTACTTTTAATAAATCCTCAGGCTTTTGGGTTTTCTGATACTCTAATGCAAGAGCAGTAGTTCCCATTGGTCGAGGAAATCTCTTTATTTTATCTTTTCCTTCCATATAAGTGAGCCTTTCTTATATCTTTAGATTCTTCATATCCAATCTTTTCTAAGGTATAACAGATGAAAGCGTTTATACTCTGATTATAAAAATACCCTTTATATTTATCCTTACCATAAAATAAACTAAAGGGTACACCAGAGAATAAATCCCTGGTGTAAATCAATTTCTCTTTCCCTATTATTGGGATTTCTAAACAAACCTTATAATCTGATGTCTTAAATTTATTGCCATGAAGATCGATTATTTCTCTTACCATAATTTGCTTTTTTAGGGTCCGAGGATTTTTTGTCTTGTTTACTATGGCTATTTAATTGCCTTTGCTCTTCGATCCTTTTTTGCATTTTCGGATATAACCTTCTCCTAAGGGGAACTACCTGAGTTGCAAAAAAGGCATCCCATAATTTTTGTGATAGAGGTTCTCCAACTTTGAGTTCTGATATTGCCCAGAATTTAAATTCGAAATTCTTCACTATCTCCCTGAATCGATAATAATATATGATACCAGATTTATTATCTCTTCCGATAGTAGTAGTTTGGCAATATTCTAGAAATTCTTTACCTAATTCGGATATGAATTCTTCCCTTTTAAAATCAAAGTTCTCTTGATCTAGTTTGAATAATTTTACGTAATCGATTGCTTCCATATAGGTTTAGTGATTAATTAACATTATAGGTCTGGGGATTTCCCCATCTGTGATTTGAAATAAATATCCCCTTATATCATCCTCATAGTATGAAGACCAATAAGTTCTCCGGATTCTAAAATTATCTAAGATTGCCCCTTTGAGGATTCCAGTAACGAATAATCGATGTCTGGGCATTACTGGAGTGATTTCGAATTTACCCTCTTTAAAGTTACCAAGAGTACAATAATCTGGCATATTACCAGTGAATCCGGTAGGTTGTAATACATCCTGGATTAAAGCAGTTTGAGGTATTTCTCTTTGATTGCATTCGATGATCAATTTCGATTTGCCTATATATAGGTCTTTAACTATTTCTCTAAACATCTGTATATAATTATGTGAGTGATACCATTCTTTTTAAAGTAAGAGCCATCTTTAGAATGTTCCTCTAACTTTTTCAATTCTCTTCGTGATTCAGTACAAACCCTATCCGATTTCCTTAATATACCAAAAGCGTTATCCCATATAGGGGTCATAGGATCAACTGGCCCTGCATATATTACCTGATGCCTTGCCATAATTTGAGGATATTTGGATTTGTACTGGTATTTACCCTTGAGGTAAAGTACCCTATACTTTTCTAGATTTTCTTTTTCGTTTACCATTGGTTTTGTTGTTATCGATATAATCTGATATCTGATCTAATTGGTTTAAAACTAAGGCTTGTACAAATATTGATATAGGCCTGAAAAAGTAATTCCTTACATTCTTTGGATTGATATACCAATCGTAGATTATAAAGAACTTCTTGATCTTAGAATGCTTAAGTGATCTCTGAACTAAATAAGTCTTACAACATCTTTTATGTAATTCTAGCAGTTCTTTATCTTGCTTAAGCATCTCCTTTTCTGAGAAGATGACATAGTCCATTAATTTAAGGGATATAAAAGTCCCAGGTAAGTTCCCGGGACTTAGATTAATGATTTGTAATTATGCAACCTGCTCTGGTTTGAGAACCTTTTTCTTGAAGTCCTCATATTTCTTAGCAGCATCCTTGAACTCTTTAGAATTTTGATCCTTGATACGGAACATTTCCCGTTCAAGTCTATGTAATTCGTTTCGAGTTTGTTGTCTCCATTTCTTACGGGCAAGTGTATCAGTTATATCCTCAGGGTATACGTATTTCACTTCCCGATTGGAAATCACTTGTTCAATGATTGAGGGTTTTTGTTGTTGTTTTACTTCCTTGATGGTTTCTTCCTTCTTGGATTTCTTTCCCTTTGGTTTGAGTTCTACCAATTTAGCCTTAGAGAATTCTTTGGCAGCTTCTTTAGATTCTTCTACCAATTGTTTCTTGGTCTTTTGGCCTTTGGCTTTAGTAGTTTTTGACTTGGAAACTTGTTCCTTAACTTCGTTCAACTGATTAGCAACTAAGGTTGCAATAGTGTTTTCTAAATTCTTTTTCATAACGTCTATATTTAAAAGTGATTTGTTTTATTTCTGTATTGCAAATATAAGAATAATATATTATTCTACAAAAGAAAAATAAATTTATTTTCTAAATTCTAAGGTTAATCCTCAAGGAAATCGAAGATGTCATCAGAGTAGGTAATATTATCTTCGGGATCTGATAAGTAATCTTCCCGATGTTCTTCATAGTAATCAAAGATATTATCTACCTGTTGTTCTTTAGTGTAAAACTTACAATTTACTAGCTTACATTTACCTGGATTGTTTTTTAGGTATGTATAAGCTTCCTCTAAGGTTAAGGGCTTATCTGATAATACTTCAAAGGTTTCCTTTTTAGGTCCATTAAAGTGTATGTTTAGTTTATTACCAGATCTTTCTACTTGGGCATTTGGTGAAGTTTCTACTTCTACTAAATATCTATATTTCCGAGTTCCCTTTGGTTGAGAAATGATTACCTGTTTCTCTTCTACCCTGGGTGTATCAGAAATAAAAGCAGGAATTGCCTTAACCCTATTGCATTGGTGAGATCCCTTATCTAAGGTCCCAATGAGAATAGAGAAAGCAATTCCTGCTCCGATAATGGGCAATATGAGATTATTTTTGGAGTTCATATCCAGTTTCTTCAAATTTGCCCTTGATATATTGGTTTAAGTATTTGCCCTTAGAGGATGCCTCATGTAAGCCATTTGCTATATCATGAGGAACCTTATCATATCGATAAACTCTGTTGTTTTTAAAAGCTACCCATAATTCCTTTTGGGATGAGCTATAACCATATCCCTCTAAGTTAGAGGATTCACAAGGTATCATCTCTATTCCCAAAATTGATTCAACCTGTTTTAAGTAATCGTTCTTTTCCATGGTGTCTATATTTTAAGTAATGTAATCTCTGGGTGATAATTGATTTGAACCTTATGAAGGAGTTCCCATGCTCCGCATACTCCCTGAGAATTGTCGATCAGCCATTCATCTTCCATTTTGAATAAGATATGTGAACATATCATTAGCTGATATTCATTGAGCATTTTTATGAAAGTAGGGTACCTTTCTATGGTAACATATCTTTCTACCTCTTGATCTAAGGCAAATTGAATCTCCTCATCCTCAATCTGAAGAAGGCTTCTGAGTAGTCCTTCATCGAAAGGTTTATTAGCTTTCAGATCTTCTTTGAGAGAAGATAGTGATTCAATTTGAATACCAGCTATTAGCTTAATGATGTCCTTTGTTTCCTTGTCCATAATTAAAATTTTTCTTTATGCAAATATACTAAATTTATTTCTATATAAAATATCTTTTTATTAAAAACTGTGGTTAAGGAGGGTGTTACTTTCTCTGAATGACTTCTTCCATCTTTTCTTTGATTGAATCAGGGAATACAGCATCGCCTACCCATCTTAAGAAGAATTTAGAAGGTTTCTTATCTGGATTGAGCAATAGTTGTCTTTGTTCCGTAGAGAACTTAATACGTTCTGATTCAAGCATCCATTTAGGTAATTTAGTGAACTCTGCCTGAGAGAAAGAAATAGTTTTCTTACCAATTTGGGCCTTTAATGGTTTCTTTCTTTCCTTATACAAATAGGGAATAACCTTTTTCGAAGGCCCATTGAGGATACTGAAACCAAAGATAATCATTGGATCAAATTTATCTGCTTTTGGGTCCTTAGCACGTTTAATACACCTTGCCATCCAAGAGAACGAATTAGGATATTGCTTATTATCTGTAGCTTCTCCCACATCCTTTTTATTGAACTCAAACCCAGGGAAATGATAAAGGAAATCCTCTGTAAGGATAAATACAAATCCCAATCCTCTAAGGTATTTGATAATCTCTTGTTGGGTTTTACCCTCTTCAACCATTTTCTCTACATCTAAAAGAATATCCTCTCTTGGAGATTCTATTTCTTGAGTAGTAGAGTTAGCAGGTCTTCCTCTTCCTGCAGACGGTGCCTTTATTGGGAGATTACCAGATAATCTGTCTAGATAATCTTTAAAGTTATTTATTTCGGATTGATTAGTAAGAGTTACTTCTACTCTTATAGGTCCATTATGTTGTACCTTTGGACCGGAATTCATTTCTGTATAAGCATCTACCAATCTATCGGATAATGGGGTACCATTTTCTGACAGAGTAGTGATTCTGAGTTTCGGTTTAAATATTTCTTCTTTTTCCATAATGCTTTAATGATAAAAAGAAAGGCCTGAACAAAAGTGTTATTTGTCAGGCCTTTACTGTTATTAACGAATACTTAAAAGTATGGAGGGAATAGAATTTTATTTAATCTTCTTCTTTAGAGGCCTTCTTTTTCTTTTTGTCTTTGGCCTTTTTGTCTTCCTTCTTGGTAGAAGGTTTTTCTTTAGCCTTTGCCTTAGATTCCTTCTTGGAAGTTTCTTTCTTCTCTTTCTTCTCTTTTGGAGCATCTCCCTGAGCAAGTTTTCTTTGCTCCATACGATATTTTTTCTTTTCGGCAGAAGTCATTTCTCTACCATCGATAAGAGGATAATCATATTTAGTAGCTACTCTACCTGAACCCTTAGGTTCCTTTTTGTCTTCTTTGGCTTTTGCCTTAGATTTAGAGTTTTTCTCTTTAAGCTTAACGAGTTTAGCCTCATTAGCCTCATCACCTTCGGGATATTTAGCAGCAACTTTATCCCGTTCTTTGTTGAGCTTATTTACAAGTTCGGTAACCTTTTTACCATGTTTCTTGTCTTTGGTCCAATCCTTAGTAGGATCCAGGTTGTTCTCTTTGAGATAAGCTTCAAGAGCTGCCTTTGCCTTAGAAAGTTCCGGAGTCTTATTAACCGGTTTGTCTTTCTTCTTTTTCTTTTTGTCCTTAGTCATTGTAGTTAATTTATTGGTTAATTATTTCCCTATGTATAATCCCATAGTTATAATTTCCGAATATAAGTTTGGTTTTCCTTAATTTCTAGGATTTTAAGTTCTTCCTGATTTGATATAGATATTATCTCTAAAACATCTCGAATATCTTGTTCAGATAAATTGTTAAAAGATGCCTCATATAAATCAGACCCCAATTGAAATTTTACATCTGTTCTAGTACCATGTATTAAATTTTTTAGAGATCTAGAGATACCAGAAAGTTTTCTCTTAAGGTATTTAATATGAAGAGAGAGGGATTGATATTTACCTTTATTGCCTTTCCTGAGAGCAAGGTTCATTTGGTATTTAGAGTATTCTAAGTCTTTTAGAATTACTGAATACTTTCTTATGAGTTCTCTGAGTTCCATTTGGGTCTTGGTATTGGATTTGGTATTTCTTGATCTGATAACATCTCTTTTGCTTCTTCAATGATTAGAGAGGCAAGTTCTTTTTCATCCTCATTTAGATTTTCTAGTACTTCCGTATAAGTATTTACTAGATTATCCAAAGCAATGATAATAATATTCTTTCTGATTTCGTATTTATCCATGGGAAGCAATATTTAGATAAAATAAAAGCCAACTACCTATCCCAGGCAATTGGCTTAAAAGTGAAAACAAAATGTAAAATAATTAGTGTTATGAACTAAACTCTTTATGCAGACAGGTCAATTATTAATCTTCTGATTCTTCTTCAGAGTCATCCTCTTTCTCCTTCTTTGATTTGGGAGAAGTGATAACTCCGTGGCCTTTCTTTGACTTAACTGTGAAATTGCCCGGAACAAAAGCCACTGAAGTAGAGATTGCTTTACCATCCGTAACCAAAACGGAAGTAACTACTACTCCCTGATAGCCTTCTTTGTTCTTTACTGCATAGCCGTAATTCATTATCTTGCTCTTGTTATCGATAGCAATAACATCGATCTGTTTGCTATTCTGACGTTGCTCAGCCGGACGATTTTTCAAAGCTTCCATTCTTGCCTTACGTTTTGCTTCTTTTTCTGGATCTTTCTCTTTAGAACCCTTTTTCTTCGGATCTTCTTTCTTTGATTTTGTTGCCATAATAGGTTTGAAATTATTAGTTAATAATGATAAGTAAAACTTCTACGAAATGTAATAGTTAAAGAGGTAGCAGAAAATACCCACTACCTCTAAATTTTCTTTTTAATCTAAATTTTCTTTTTAAGATTTATTTTTTACCTTTCTTACCTTTGCCCTTTGCTTCTTTCTTTGCAGGGAGTTTGAGGCCCAATTCTTTGGCAATTGCCTTACGAAGCTTTTCAATTTCGTCTTCGTCGAAATCATCAGGATCAGTGTCAAGATCTTTGTCGTCGCAAACTTCTTCCAATTCTTCGAAGTCCATTTCAGCAAGAGCCTCACCGGTCAAATCTTCCTCATCATCATCATCCGATTCTTCCTCTTCTTCATCATCATCATCATCCGATTCTTCCTCATCTTCTTCATCATCATCATCCGATTCTTCCTCATCTTCTTCATCTTCTTCATCCGATTCTTCCTCATCTTCTTCATCATCATCATCCGATTCAGAACCGAAAAGGTCTTCTGCTTCCTCGGCAGTCAAGGCAATCGGAGCCGGAATGATTTTGATTGAGCCATCTTCGTACTTGATAATAATTGTACCATTTACTTCTGTTCTAGAAACTTCTTTCAGTTCTACTTCTTTTTTCTTCTTAGCCATTTTCGTAATGTTTAAGTTGGTTAATAATATAATTAATTAAACTGTGATTAATCGTTTCCGTTTTATAAGCTTAACATACCCAGAGTTTAATAATTCCTCCTGAGCAGTATTAAATTGTGTTATATCTTCAAGAACTGTATTTAACTGTTCTTTAGAAGTGATATTTACTTCTTGACTACTAAGAATTTTATCTCCTTGATAAGTAGCTATCTTAAAGACTTTTCCTTGATAAGGGTCAAAATCCTTTCTCTTAAAAATTTGAGGTATATCATTCATAGCTATATTTAATTTTAGTTATTCCGGGAATACCAACCTTTCCGAAGCATTCGGTATAAAATTCGTATTTCCCTTTTTTCATTGTTTTATAGTTATCAGCTAATCGAATTGGGTAGACCCATATTTGATTTTCTATCATCCGATTGGTCATTATATAAGCATAAGCTTTTCGAATTTTAACTTTTTCTAAAGATACAAAGCCTTGAAATAAAAGAGCTTTCTTAAGAAACCTTTCTTTTGGAAGATACCCCACAAATTTAGTATTTGCCTTATCGAATAAATCTAATAGATCCCTCTGGGCTTTTATGAAAAGTATCTTTTGCATCTTTACCCTCCCTTGGTAGTATTTCCATAAGAAAAGGGCTAATGACCCAATTAAGGGAGGGTAATTAAGAAAGTTCCGATCAAATTCTACTTTCTCATTTTGAGGTAATCTATTGTAGATTCTGTAAGATAGAATTACGGACCTGTATTCTCTTTCGTTTAATTGCTTGGACAGAGATCCCTTGCCGTTGTCCATATAATTTTCTCGCATACCTTTTATCAAATTCTTGTTTACCCTTAGAATGAAAAACTCTGTGCATCTGTATCATGAATCGTCTTCTTCTATGTTTATCAACCCTATATTCGTCTGGTATAATAAACTTCCTAGCTTTTACTAATTTACCCTTAAAGTAAAATTTTGTAGTTCCTTTAAAGTGATTCTTCCCATTCATATCTTGGGCTTTCTTAATGCCTTGCCTTAGGAGTTTCCTACCTGAGATAATATGAATATATTGAAGAACATCTACTCCATAAAGGTAAATCAGAGTTTTCTTTATATGGGATCTAGTAAAATAGGGGATAGAAGTAAGATGCTTCCGATATAATTTCTTTTCGGTTATATATTTATTGGTAGTATCTGGTCTCCAAGTCCAAAAATAATACCGATCGGGTTTTATCTCTTCCCTACTACTTTCCTTTATCTTTACCATTCAATTTCCTTTTTGCAGTACGGTACCAAAGATTTATGGATTTCTCGTTTGCTTCTGGGAATTTCTTTTTCATTCTTCGAATTATTCTCTCTAATTCGTACCCCTTTGAAGTTAATTCCCATACGTAGGATTTTTTAGTACCCTTTATGAGGTTAAATTCATCCCTTTCTCTGGGTGGTTTCTTTTCTCTGGGTTTCTTTATTCCAGATACTCTTCTTGTTTTTCTTTTTCCATCTTCTCCTTCTTCTCCCAAAAAGCCAAGTCTTAATTTTGAACTTCTTAGGGGATCATCTTTTGCTAATCCTGCAGTTTCTAGTTGCCTATCCATCCAATCATCGTATTCATTAATAAGATGTTTGTTTGGTTTCTCTTCTGAAGTATTTATCCAATTGATTAATTGGAATACTGAAGCAGAACAAGCATCAGGAAAAGGCATTCCCAATATAACTGCCTTTCTTTTTAAGTCCCGATAGGTTTGATTCCTACCTGCAGCTCCGAGAAAATTAGATTTCTCTTTAGAGGGAACGGGTTTATCTTTTTTCTTCTTTACCATACTTTAAAAGTGTTTTAAATTTTTTCGATATGCAAATATATAAAGATTAATTCAAATATAAAATTAATATCACTATTTTTTATATAATAGCTGGGGATTCACTCGTTCGGTACCAGTTGATTTGGGTTTTCGTGGTTTTCTGGTTTTATGAACATTATAGGCAACATCCATTACCTTTACGTTAAAGTCAATATTATTTACCTGGTTATAATTAACTGCCTTTTGAACACAGTAACGATATTCTGGCCAAAACTTTTGCCCTAATTTCACATCTCCAGTTTTATCCATGAATTTAGATACCATAAAACCAAAAGTATCTGCATCATCTTTTTCTTCAAATACATACATATAGAATCTACTAAACTCTTTTACTACTTCCTCTAAAGGCCTTACTGGGAGTAAGAGATAACCATCCGTATATAATTCCTGAGATATTAAGCATACCCAGTATTTCTTCTTTCCAGGTTTTACTTTATATCGGAATCTTTCTTTTACTTTAGTGTGCATCCATTCTGGTACTCTATTTAAAAGGTATCTGATATAGATCTTATCCTTTTTATTCAATCTCCTTTTGAATGCAGATGGCTGTTGTAGCATTCTTGGAAGAATACGAGAATTATTCCATCTATCATATTCAAAGATTAACTTAACAGTATCCTGATCCCAGGGGTCTTCTGATTCTCTTAACCTTTTCATATTCCTCATTATATTATGAGTATTCACCTTGGGCAATATCTGAGCAGCATCACCAGAATATAAAGCCGCTTCTCTTCTCTTTAATCTCTTTTCTAGGCATCCCTCTATATAATCTTGAAAATTCCTTTCACAGGGGCAATCTGGTCTGAATATAGAAGTCCTTTTCTCAAAAAAATCCGAGAAAAGCCTAAAAAACTTCTCAGACCTTTCTCGGATTTCAAGATACTTATAATGAGACAACTTTAAAATCTCACCCGCTTCCCAAGATGACTTATTTTCGGATAATTGAAGGAACAGAGATTGTTGTTCTTTTTGGGTTAAACAGTCCCATGCTTTCTTTTGAAATTCATTCATATCAATTTCTCCTATACGCCATTATGTTATCAATTGCTTCTGATGTAATCTTATTTGGGTCAAATTCTTGCTGATTAGCATAGAGTTTATCTGGATCACAGTTTTGATATACTGAGTACAGAACATTATCAAATGGTAATTTCAATTCCATCTTACCACATTCGGGATATAACAATAGCTTCACTAACTTATTATTATAATCTACATCTATCACAGTAGCATCCACTCCCTCATAGGGGTATCCCTTTAATACTAAGTAATCTCCAGGATGAATATTCATCATATCCTCAACGGAGTATTTCTTATTCTCTCTTGCTAATTTCTTAAATCTTCTAACATCCTTTCTTGAACAAGTGGCTACTAAAGAGAAATCATCGAAATCCTCTGAGTTATCTATCCTAACTTTTTTCTTTCTTGGATGTAAAGTCTCTGTAGCTTTTAACCAAGTCCTTATACCAGAAATATTTCTCTTTAGTTTATTAAGAAAGGGTCTAGAATAAGCAAACTCACTGGGCATTTTAATGAAGCCATAGTTGAATAAAATAGGTATTTCTTCGAATTGCATCTTGCCTTTGTGAGTTTTCTTTAATACATTTACCATTGGAATAATGGCTTTTATATTTTTATACCCCTTCTCTTTCAATTCTTCATTGATTCGAAAGCAGTATTTCTTCTCAATATAAAATATACAGTATACATAAGGGGTATGTTTTTTCATATCTTTAAGAGTTTTTAAGGATTAGCTTAGCTTGTTTATGTACTAACTTATAACTGATATTCTTTAGTATATCACTAGCCATGAATACATAAAGGATCTCATCTATCTTAGGTATATCTATTACCATGATACTACAGTTTCCCAATAGGGGCTTATAAAATACCGGAGCAAATTTCTTACCAACTACAAAGAAAAATTCATCTGAGGGCATTGAATTATATCTCATGCAAAGAATAGGAACTTTATTTGACCTTTTTGCATCTTTAGAGGCCTGTTCCCAGAATTTAAGTATATCACATTTCTTATTGCCCAAAAGTAGATGTTCAAACTTAATATCCTTGTAGTTTTTACATTCTACTGAGATTTTACATCTGTGAGCATGTCTTTCATCCTGACACATAATATCTGAAGACAAATCTCTACTCTGATGATTTGCACCAGAATAAGGTGTTCTTCCAAATTTGAAAGAGGTCCATTTAGTAAACCATTTTGAGACTTTAAGCTCAAATCTTGAGCCCTTTTTCTTACTGTTTGCCATAAGTTCATTGTCTTGTTTTAAGAATTATATATCTTTATAGTAATTGATACCTACTTAGGCCATTAACTTTTTCAACTTGCAGGATTTTAGTATTACCTAAGGGGAGTGAATCATGATGGGTGATTAAGAAGAGGGTTTTATCCGAAAAAGTATGTCGTATTAAAGAAATCACTACCTCTATATTATCTGAACTAAGAGATTCGAATACCTCGTCTAGAAAAGCAAGATTTATACCCTTAGATGCAGTAAGAGCTTCATTCATAGCAAAAGCCATTGCTATATTACATAGGGTTTTTTCCCCTCCTGATAGTTCATCATAATCAATAATTTGCCCATCTCTTTCAATTAGAGTAACAAAATCTTTTCTAGCAGTACCTAAATCGATAGTGAATTCAATCCTAAACCCTAATACCTGAGCATACCTATCTAATGTAGAATTTAACCTCTCTAAAGAAGAATCGAATAAATAAGCTTTTATGCCATTATTACCAAGAGGATCATCTATCAACCAATTGTAGTTCTCTAATTCTAATTCTTTATTGTGAAAATCCTCATCAACTTTACGTAATTTTTTCCTAATCTCTTTAAGCTTTTGTTTATATTTGGGAGACATAACCTTAAGCTTTTCCTGTTTGAGCTTAGCCAAATCTTCATCAATAGAAGCAATGTCAGAAGCAATATCATCACAGTCAGATTTTAATTTCTTATATTTATCATTTACGCTACTAAGCTCTTCTAATCTTTCTAAGGCTTCTTGATATTCTTTATCGTATTTATCAAGGTCAGAGAATGCCTTATATATCGATTTAGCATCTCGTAATGCACGTTTGTAGTGACCAGATTCTAACTGTATTACTAATTCTTTGATTACTTTCTTAAGGGGTACATTCGATAGATTCTTGGCATCTTTTATTTTACCCCTCAGATCCAGGATCAGATTGTTTTGCCTTTTAATTTTAACTTGAAGAGAAGTATCTACCTCATCCTTAATCTGTTTCTTTTTCTCTATTAGTAACTTAGTGAGTTTTTCTCTATCTTGCTTTAGTTCTCTTTTCTCATCCCTTATCTTTTTCTTAAAAGACTTCTCCCTATCTCTTAAATCAAAGTAAGCTTCCTTGTTAGTGTCTAGTTCTCTCTTAAGTAACGCTGATTGATGTTCTATTTCATTTACCCTTGATATTAGGTTATTTTTATCTTGCTGGGCAATTCCTTTTGCAAGGTTTAAGAACTCTAAATCGAATACTTCCTCGAATATCTTTTTCTTATCAGAATTCGACTCTTGTATTAATCGTTTAATACCCTGACCAAACATTATAGAGTTCATGAATAGAGTGTAAGATAATCCTACTTCTTTACAAATTTCATCCTGGATTTGATTCTTGCCCTTTACACTTACTAATTCATTGTCTTTTAAGAATATAAGCCTATCATTACCCTTTGCTCCATCCTCAAGGATACCCTTATATTTCTGACATCGGATTATTTTGAATAGATGAGAATCTTTCTGAAAATAGAGTTCTACCATAGTTCCCAAATAATCTTTGGGTCTAACCGATTCCCAAGTACTCACATTGGACACTCCCTTTAGGTTTTTACCATATAATGCCCATACTAATGAGGATAAGATAGAACTTTTCCCTTTGCCATTAGTTGCTTTAATTAATACTGTACAGTTCGTATTCAGCTGTAAGTGTAAATTTTCAATTGAACAAAATCCCACAGCATTTAGTGTAGTAAATGTTAACATGATTCAGCCTTTTTTAATGTTTCGATTAATAGCTTAGTTTTAACCTCATCCTTAATACCTTTTTCTTTTAGGTACCTTTTTGCTAGTACTTTTTTAGATAATTGCTTAGTTATTTGATGGTTAGTATTTACGGGTATACTAGATTTTTTAGGTAATACCGTATAATAATTGCCATCATCTTTAATCTCATCTTCAGATTCTACATCAACAAATTTCGGAAACCCCTTTAATTCTACAAACTTCATAGAAAGATCAGAATAAAGTTTCCAATATCCCAGTTTACAATCTTTATCGGTTCTCCTTTGTTGTAAAGGAGCCCCAATCATATAAACCTTCTTTGATAACCTTTGGGGTTTATGTATATGGCCACATAATACTAAATCAAATTTATTCAGGATATTCACATTCAGATTTTCTACTGAATTTATTTCTCTCCCATCCGTATCCTTAGCACCAGGATAATCAGTGTGTAGTAAAAGAATATTCTTTTTATGTTTATCTAATTCAATCTTCTTTAGATGATCACTTAAACCGATATTATTATCTATATAGGGTAAACCATATACCATAATATCCCTATGAGTTAGAGATAAGGATGTTTTCCCATAATCTAGTATCTTTAACCCATACCTTTCTACTAAATAAAGCCAACTAAAAGGTGGCATACCAATCTTACTTACTTTCTTGATATCATGATTCCCGGAGATAGCTAAAATATTCAGATTACCCAGTTTATTAAATTCCCTGTAACATATCTCATATAATTCTTGATCCATAGATTCTGCCCTATGAAATAGATCTCCACAAAATAAAGCTGGGCAATTATACTTCTTACATAAACCCTGTATAGTCGACAAAACCCTGAAATGATTCAGGGTTCTTTCATTATCCTCATTAAATTTAGCATAGATATTCAAATGCAAATCTGAGAATACTATTGCTATTACTTGTTTCTGTTTCTCCATACCCTATTAAGATGATAATCGATTTGTTCTTTTCTTTCTTCTAAATCCAAACTTGATAGACATACAGTGGGTACTTCCCAATTTGCAAGCAATTCACTCATAAGGGAAGATATTTGAATCTGGAAGTACCTGTTGAGTATTCTTTTACCGTTCTCTTCTATATTCCAGCCTCTATAGTTCTCTAGATTCAAGGGGAGAAATATAGCTAGATCACATTGCATTTCCATTAATGTTTGACATTGACAGAAAAAGTGTTCCATCTCACATTCGGGGAGAGATTTCGATTGTTTATACCAAAAATAGGCAGCTAAATCGGTATAACTTCTGTCAGTAACAAATTCCTCTTTATCCTTGAATAATTTGTTCCTCAAATTCAATAATTGAAAATCAGATTTATACAGGGCTTCTGATCCCAAAGATAATATCTCTATATGGGATAAATCTCTAGTAGCAGGTAATAGATCTGTCATACTACCAGAAATAAAGGGTAATCCATATTTCTCAGATATATACTTTGCTAAAGTTGTTTTGCCAATTCCTGATGGGCCTACAAACATAATTCTCTTACTCATGTTGTAATTCTTTAAATGGTTCAATAAACTGATCTGTTAAGAATGAAGATAAAGAGTATTCTACACAGATCTTTTTAAACTTATCATACTTAAACTTCTTTTTCGATTTAAGGGGTAATTTCTCTAATGGAATATTCTTTACGAACCAGAAAAGGTCTATTAACTGTTCATTTCTTCTCCATATCTTCAGATACTCTTTATTCTTGCTTTGAGCAATAAATTTCTCAATTCTACCTTCATCAAGGATTTTTCTTGCCTTCACTGGTCCTATACCTGGAAATCCAGAAATATCATCGGAAGTATCCCCAACCATTGCTAGATATTCTACAGTCTCATGAGCATGATATCCAAATAGATCTTTACAATTCTCTAATCGAATTATCTCATCTTTTCTTGGGTTATATATTCGAAGATTCTTATTCAATAGCTGATTAAAATCCTTGTCCGAAGAAATCAATATTATCTTTTCTGATTGGAATTTTTTGATTGCAAGGTATGCTAAGAAATCATCTCCCTCATATAGAGTAATATTATTCTTATCGAATATATAATTTATTCTTAGCATACCCAGCATTTTCATTATGATTGCCTTTTGACTTTGCAAAGATTCATAATCAACTGAGATATTTTTCCGATGCCCCTTATAGTTAGGTAATAATTTCATCCTTACTGGAGAATGCCCATTATCAAATGAAATATAAACCTCGTCTGATTCAAACCTTGTAAGATACATGTGTAGTGATTTGAAAAATCCAAATATTGCTCCACTGGGTTTACCGTCAGTTGATTTCAGCTTCTCGAACTTGTGAAAACTTTGATGCAAGATGTTTTCACCATCTATAAGTAGTACAGTTTTTTTCTTATTCATAGAAATTCATTTTTAAAATAAAGATAGCTTCTCTACATTTTACCCAATCTCCTAATAGGAGATATTTTATAGCTTTTACAAAACCATTTTGATAAGTCAAGATAGATCTATCTAAACCTCTAAACATATCCAAAATACTCATCTGAGATATATAAGTCTCAAAGTATTCTTCTCCGTTCTCTAATAAAGATACTTTTGAAACAATAGCCGGTTTTAAGTCTATTGCCATATCACATATATGTAGGGCTTTTTCTAAATCTTGTTTACCATTCTTATTGGTATGTCTGGATACGTATTTTAATATTTCTCCCTGAAACCAATTAAGGTTATACTTTACCATTAAATGTACTGGTTCAATCTCAAATTGGTAATGGTTACCTCCAACTTGATTAGTATTATTGCTTGTTTTCATTATCATCTAAAATCTAATTAAGTGAAACTTCCTGTATTTTCTCGTCACCAAGGTAAACATCCATATAGTTCTCTGGATTACTATATTCATCTAAGTATTCTAACCTTGTCTCTAATCTTAGATTCTCTTTAAGATATTCCTTGATAATCTTCTCTATTTCTTCTTTATTCATCCTCTTCCTCCTCGTCCTCTGAATCATTATAGGATTCATATTCTACCCCATCTACTGAATATAAATTAGTAGTCAATGCTACTATCTTCTTTCTAGTGGTACCTATGGTATTAATTTCAGCTTTACGAAGTAATTTACGACGAAGTTCATCATCTTCTTCCAATAGTTTTTGAAATTTCTCTTCTCCTCTTGCAAGGGTTTTCCCTTTAAACTTATATACTCCACCTGAGGATTTTTCGATAATGTCATTTTCTACCAATACATCCTCAAGGGCATAACATCTATCAAACCCTACTTCATGGAACTTAGGATTAAAATAAACTGGGCATTTACTGATAGTGGGTCTTGGAGGAGCAACTTTATTTTTAATAAGCCGAATAGTAACTAACTTCCCAGCTTTCCTTTCCTTCCCCTTTTGTTTTACTGTAATGCTTCTACCTGAATAAAAAGCAGCTCTAATTGAAGCATAGAATTTAAGAGCAGCCCCACCGGTAGTGGTTGTATTATCTTTTCCAAACCCTACATTTAGAGCAGTTCTTAATTGGTTGATATAAATCTGTGTAACTCCCAGTTTATAGAATAACTCGCTTCTGATACGGAAGTATTTATATAATGCCTTAGCTCTACCCCCCATTTCTGCTTTACCCTCTACCATTTTAGAATCTATGTTATCTGCACAGTCCATAGCAGCAATAGAATCTATCACTAAGAGAATCGGCTCATTATGAGTTAATTGTGAACGCAAATAAATTGCTAAGTCTGCTACAGCATCAGATATATATTCTATACGAGTATCATTCAATACTGTAACTTTTTCTGGATCTACTCCATTAGTTTCTGCCCAAGAGTTCATCCAAGATTGTTCAGCATCTACCCATATTACATGACCGCCCAGTTGTTGACAAGCATAGGCAAAATTATAAGCTATTAGGGATTTTCCAGAGGATTCTTCTCCGGCTACCTCCAGGATTTTACCAAATGGGATACCTCCACCAAAAGTATAATTCAGAGAGAAGAAAGTAGAAGGCAACCAAAGATTAGATTCTACAGTTTCTGAAGCTAATCTCATCATCCCACCATATTTTTTTAATATCTCATTTTTTGTAGGTACCTTTAAGCCTACCTTAGATTTCTTAGCCATAATGTAAAGTATTTAAATAAAAAGAGAGGATAACCGAACGAATCTAATTACCCTCTCTACCCAACAACAAACATGAATTACTAACACCAATTAGATATCTGAACGATATTTTCTTTTCTTTTTCTTTGGTTCTTCGTCTTCCATATAGTGATCCTTATGGATTCCCTTTTTCTTCTTTTTCTTTGGTTCTTCGTCCTCATCATCACCATGATCTTCTTTTAAGAATTTTGCCAAAATCTCTTCTAGTTCTTCATAGGACTTAATTTGAGAACGAACTATGGATTCCAAATCCAATTGACCCTGATACTTCTTGTCCAATTTAGTAGGTTTGCACTGAGTAGCAGAATAAGTGGTATCAAATTTACCAGAACCAGATCTCTTGATCTTAATATCATATCCAGTTTTATAATCAGTCATATCACCGGCCTCGTCTTCATCGAGGTAAAGGTCAATAATATCCTGATATACAGATGATGGTACTAATACTCCCTTATCCTTACCTTCATATCCAACTTTAGTACCTTTCTCATCGTCATAAACGATTCCGCCAATAACATATCTTCTACGAGGTACTATCAATTTAGCAAGGTTCTTATCATCATCATCCTTAGAACTTTTCAATTCCTGGTATTTTTCCATGAAAGGGCATGGTTCATCAAAAGTAGCTGGAGATATTACTCCTCCAAGATCTCCTCCCAAATAGAATTGAACAATTTCTATACCCAATTCTTGGTCATCACCTGGAGATTTAATTCTCATTCTAAGTGTTCCCTCTTTGGGATATACTAATCCCCCTCCGTTTCCTCTGGATTCTAATTTCTTCTTTCTTGCAAGCATCTTATCTCGAGTAGAACTACCCTCTGAAGAAAGCTTTTTCTTTTTGTCTTTTACCATAATATTTAAAATTTAATTGTTGTTAGCCTCTGAATAGATGATCTCATTCAAACTTAACACTGTAACGATATTCTTTTCTAGAATATTCTTTACAGATTCTGGCCAATCCGGTCTGATCTCAAATTCCAATTCTTTACCAGCATACATACCGTAAGTAACTACTCTACCAACCTCCGTAAGATCGGTATAAGTTTTATATTCTTCAGTTATAGTACCTCTTTTAACTACTACTCCCTTTCTAGGAACTCCCTCAGAAACAGTTCCGGGTATAATGATACCGGACTTGGTTGTGTTAATATCTTTCGGAGATAATATCAAAACCCGATTTTCTGTTGGTAAACCAGGTAGAGTTTTATTAAAAAGCTCTGCTACCATAGTTGAAATGAAGTTTAGTGAGTAAATCATAATTGTATGTTAATTAATTAGTTATGTAATTGAATATAGTTATCTCTATCCTTTTCTAAGATTGGCATTAATAGTACGAAGTATATTTTCTCGTGACTCATAAGCTCTACATATAGCTATGAACTTATTTGATTTCTCTACAGCTTTCAAATACCTTTGATATAGTGATTTATATTTCGGATTTATATTGGCCTTATGAGATACATAATCATTGTTAAATCTCTCATTCGAATCCTTTATATAAACCCAAGCAGCAGAATATGCTTCGTCTTTTTCCCTTGCTAGTGCATCCCTTTCTTTTATATATTTATCTCTAAGAGAACAAAGTACATAATAACTAGAAGGAGACTCTCGTAGCTGAGAATTGATTATATTTTCATTAATAGATAATTCCTTTTGAATATCTATTTCGATGGTTTTACCTTCAAACTTAACCTTCAGTTTTTTCAGTTCTGTCTTCATAAACTTCCAATAGGTTTTTAAAGTCTTCTTTACTAAATTCTCCTTTACTGATCGCTTTAGTAACTTGAGCAAAAGCAGTTTGATAAGCTAATTTCATACCGGGTAACTTAAGAAGAGACTTGTATACACTTAACTTATCTACTAAAGCCATTAATCTCAAATCGCATAAAGAATCGGTTCCTCCTCTATCTAATAACAATAGGAAAGCTGTCCAATAAATATGAGTAGCGTCCTCATAAGCTAATTTACCCTCTTCGTCTTTTGCCATTACCTTAAAAGCCATATCCTCTAAGGTATAAAGGTTTGATTGAAGTTGGGATATTTGGGATTTTATACGATTGAATAACATCTTCTCTGGTCCACTTATATGTAAATTCTTGGCATCTAGATATTTATTCAAGTTCTCTATGGAATAATTTAAGCATCCTGCTACCATATAAGTAAGTGCAGTTAATTGGCTTGCTTTTTTAAACTCTTCTTCTGTTGCCATAATCTCATAAATTTAATTTATTTATGTAGACATAGTATCTTCTCTTTTCGCTTCTGTAATGGTAGATACTGAATCTGAATGCTTTAAATTAGTTTTACAATTTGGGCATTGTACTACCTTATAAATATCCCTATTTGATTTATCGTAAACTCTAAAAGTTTCACTAGTGTCATACTCAAATTCACAATCACATACTGGGCATTTAGCCCTCCATATTGTGGGACCGTTCAAAATCTTTTTCATATTGCTTCATTTGTTTATTAAAACGTTTCTTATACTCTGAAATTGGTATATGCTTATACTTCTTATGCTCTTCCATATATTCCTCTACTGAGAAATCTGGTTCTAGCATTTTCCTATAATCATAACCTGGAATAAAAGGTAATTCTTCTGCCATTGACCTACCAATAACAAAATCCATGTCCATTGTGACATCATCTATTTGAAAACCAAAGTATGGCTTAGTTAAGGGATTTCTATAAATTTGCCACATTTCATAAATACTCCAGATATTTATATTCTCTGGCTTAGTAATCTGATAATTAGCATCATGAACTAAGCATACAGATTTAGTTGGAGGTAATTTCCCTTGTCTCATGAGATAATAAATTAAAATACTACCAAACAGACACATATCTGAAGCTGCAGACTGGCAATTGCCAGTAATTAAAGTTCTATATCGTTTATCTTCACCGATTACTCTTGTAAAGAAAGCCCCCGATTTTACAGTAGGACACCATACTTTACCTACGTATTTCTCTTTCGTCAGATTATTTTCTGAATTGTAAGTATTCTTGGTGTTTACTGATTTCCTAAAATTAGAAAATTTTACTCCATAACTAGTTTTAGTAGCCCGTACAAACTCTTGGCCGTATTTACTGGGTTTCTTATCTTTAAAATAAGATAGGTCACCTTCATGAGATAATTCATACATACTTGAAGTGTTGTTACAAAGTACTACCAAAGCCTGGAGTAATTCTCCTTGAGTTTTATCTCCGGTTGCCCATACCGACCAACCATCTCCTAACCTCATATTCTCTAATAAGATACTTAATTGAGGGTTAGTTAATCGAGTTAATAACCTCATATTTAACTTACGTTCAGGAACTAACCTATTAAGTTTATAAACAAATCCTGGGTCTCTTATTTCCCATATTACTTGATTCTTTTCTCTACGGGAGAATTCTACATCTAATTCTTCCATGATAGAATCAATAATATCTACCTTGTGAGAATTTGCAGTATTACTCTGACATATTCTTACTATATTACCATTCTTCAAATGACCATCAGTAAGATACCAACCTAAAAAAGCTACATAAGCATCCGAATATCTAGCTTTCACTTGATTATTATGAGGAGCTCTTATTGGGATAGCATAAGGCTTATCTGAATTATATAATTCTTCAGAAGTTAATACTTTAGTGTTATTTAACTTAGATATTTTATTTGGTTTAGTAACTACCCATCTATGGTCTGGAGTTGATAGTACGTCTAGATGTTTTGTCTTTAACCTAATCATATCTCCATCATAATCAAATACATTTACCCTTTCAACCTTTTGCCATTCTGATTCTCCTATGTCCCGATTAAAAGCTAATATCTCATCACCAACTTTTAAATCTTCATAATTTACCCATCCCTTAGTTTTACTAAGGGCCTGAGATGATGGTAATAAGCAAGGAAAATTCAAGGCTAATCTCAAAGCATAAGCTTCTTCACCCTTATCAGAAGAATATATTTGGGGTAATCTTCTTTTTCTACCAAATAGAGAAACTAAGTATCCATTCTTTCTTAGAAATTTCTCTTGTTTCTTTAAGAAGGTCTTTAGCTTAGGATGTTGACCAAAGAATATATCCATCTCCTTTTGGGCTTCTTCGGGTGTAACTATGATACCAGATTTTGGGTCAGATAATTTTACTGCTAGTAATTTAG
>OGOS01000054.1_pt1 | contig 78607 bp, 78 predicted proteins | sample 1552701 | NCBI WGS metagenome assembly OGOS01 (sample SAMEA2580128, study PRJEB22360) | human gut metagenome | biome: human gut; feature: human-associated habitat; material: faeces | place: Denmark | collected 2008/2010
ATCCGCCTGCAATCAAAAAAGCAATTGATGTTCTGCAAACGAAAATCGGCAGAACCGAAGAAACGACCGACAAGGAGAACAAGTAATATGGCGATTTTAAGACCAGATGCAACAACGACTCTGAACGGAGTAAAAATCAACGAGTATTTACTCACCAAACACAATCCCAACCACATTGATATGCCCTCTGCTTCCATGGCAGGAAAAATTATCGGTGTGACCGTGCATAACACAGACTGGATTTCCGTTGCATCCGGCACAACTCCGGCGGAGCAATACACTCGTGCCACGGTAAACGGCAACATGAACGATGTGCGTGTGCATTATTACGTGGACAACACCTGTGCATGGCAGAATTTGCCGCTTACGCTCTCCGGCTGGCACGCTGCGGACGGCTCCGGAAATGGGAACCGCCGAACGATTGCGATTGAGTGTATCATGTCCGGTGCGTATAACTCGACTGACAAAAAATCGGAAGATAACTGTGCGAGATTGGCGGCGGGTTTGCTCAAACAATACGGTCTGGGTATATCGCATTTATACACCCATACCCACTGGCTAAATGTGCGTGACGGCAAATCCGGCACGGTAGATCAGTTGAACACCATGTACAATCGGTACAAAATGTGTCCGCTGTATATCTTGCCGCACTGGTCTGCTTTCAAGGCGAAGGTGCAATCCTACTTGAACGGCTCGACTTCTACGACCTCAACTTCTACTACTTCACAGATTTACCGCATCCGAAAAACATGGGCAGATGCCAAGTCGCAAATCGGAGCATATTCCTCTCTGGAAAATGCGAAAAAGGCTTGCAATTCGGGCTACTCTGTTTTCGATTCTTCCGGAAAAGCGGTCTACACACCGCAGATTTCTTTTGCGAAAGGTCAGCGTGTGACGCTGCAAAACGCTCCGCTTTTTTCTTCCGATTCTGTAAAAACTTTTTCCAAGAAAATCTCCGGTACGTACTACATCTATGATGGCAAGGTCTGTGCCAACGGCAGATATCGGATTACCAACACTGCCGCCAATTGCGGAAAAACGCCGGTCGGCAGCTACGTGACCGGGTATGTTTCTTACGATAATTTCAAGTGAGGTGCGTTATGACGAAATCGCAGAAAAATTCGGTTGATGAAATGCTGGCGGTTGGAATCTCGATTCCCAAAATCGCTGCCTTTCTGCACGTCTCGCAAAACTCCATCAAGTCCTACTTACAGCGAAATCACCCTAACGATGTCTGCCGAAATTGCGGCACTCCCGTTCTGCAAGTGCCGCATCGCAAGCAGAAAAAATTCTGCTGTGACGCTTGCCGGATGCACTACTGGAACACCCATCCGCAGGAAATGCGGCATGAAAACGCAGCCACGATTCCCTGTGCGTTCTGCGGAAAACCGGTTCTCAGCTACCGAAACCATCCAAGAAAATATTGCTCTCGTGCCTGTGCTGCGAAAGGAAGGTATCAATGACGAAAGAAATTGAAATTTACAAAGTATCTCTGGCGGTTCTGCGAAATTTCCTAAAATCCGGACTGCTGACCCAGTTGGAATATGTTCAATGTGAACAAACTCTCGCCGAGAAATGCGGGTTATCTTTGGGCAGCATTTTCCGAGAAAGTGCTTGACTTTCTGCCCCAGTAGAGGGAATATGTTAGCAAGCATACGCTTAATACAAAGAAACAGGTGATGAAATTGGAGCGAAAAGTACATCGGGTTCAGCAACGACCGCCCAAGCCGAAACTGCTAAAAGTTGCCGCCTACGCACGAGTTTCCAGCGGAAAAGATGCGATGCTGCACTCCTTAGCGGCTCAGGTTGACTATTTCCAAAACTTGATTCGGCAGCATCCCGGCTGGGAGTTTTGCGGTGTGTTTGCAGATGAAGCGAAAACCGGAACAAAGGATGAGCGACCGGAATACCAAAAAATGCTAGAGAAATGCCGAAATCGAGAGGTGGATTTGGTGATTACCAAGTCGATTTCTCGATTTGCACGGAACACCGTCACGCTTTTGGAAACGGTTCGGGAGCTGAAAAGTTTAGGAATTGATGTCTATTTTGAAAAGGAAAATCTGCACTCCACCTCCGGAGACGGCGAATTGATGCTTTCCATCCTCGCCTCGTTTGCTCAGGAGGAGAGCAAATCCGTCAGCGACAACATGAAATGGCGGATTCGGAATGATTTCCAACAAGGCAAAATCGGCAACATTACGATTTTCGGATACCGCAGAAATGCCGATGGTGTGCTGGAAATTGAGGAATCAGAAGCCAAAATTGTGCAGATGATTTTTGCGGATTATTGCTCCGGAATGGGACAATGTGCCATTGCGAAAAAAATCAACGCCATGGGGATTCCCACAAGACAAGGCAATCGATGGACAGGACAACGTGTGAAAGAAATTCTGGTCAATGAAAAATATGTCGGGAATATGCTGTTGCAGAAATATTATCGACAAGACCCGATTGGCAAACGCAAGATGAAAAATCAAGGCGAGCTGCCGAAATATTTCGTGGAGCAATCCCATGAGGCGATTATTTCTGCGGATTTATTCGAGAAAGTTCAAGAATTGGTGAAAGAACGGACGGAACAATTCTCCCATTCCGGTGCAACAAACCGTTATCCGCTGTCCGGCATGGTGCAGTGTGCTGCTTGCGGGAAAAGCTATCAGCGGAAAATTTACAAGCAAGGTGCGGTTTGGATGTGTGCGACCTACCTCCGACAAGGAAAATCACACTGCCCTACGGCAAAGCAGATTTCCGAACGGATTCTGTATGAAAAGATTTGCTTTACTTTGCAAATTAAAGAATTTGACGTGGAAATTGTGAAAAGCAAAGTTGAAAACATTCTCATATCGCCGAACCAACTGACTTTTCTTTTCAAAGATAATACGAAAACCACCGTTTTTTGGGAGAATCATTCTCGCAGTGAAAGCTGGACACCGGAGATGCGACAGGCTGCCGCAAAAAGGAGCAGAAAATGCCAAAAGTAACCGTCATTCCGTCGTCTATCAATCGGGCAACTCGACAGGATATTTCAGCTCCGACACGCCGAAAAGTAGCAGCCTACGCCAGAGTTTCCACGGATTTCGAGGAACAGCTCACCAGCTATGAAGCACAAATTTCTTACTATACCAATTACATTCAAAGAAATCCGGATTGGGAATTTGTTAAAATATATACAGATGAAGGCATAAGTGCAACATCTACGAAACACCGAGAGGGCTTCAACTCCATGATTGCGGACGCTCTGGACGGAAAAATCGATTTGATTATCACAAAAAGTGTAAGTCGGTTCGCTCGAAATACGGTAGATTCCCTCACTACCATCCGAAAATTAAAGGAATATCATGTGGAGTGTTTCTTTGAAAAGGAAAATATTTGGACTTTTGATAGCAAAGGCGAGCTGCTTATCACGATTATGTCCAGCCTCGCACAAGAGGAATCCCGTTCCATTTCCGAAAATGTCACATGGGGACAACGGAAACGATTTGCTGACGGGAAAGTTAGTCTGCCTTATGCACACTTTTTGGGCTATCGGAAAGGCGAAAATGGTCTGCCGGAGATTGTTCCGGAGGAGGCAGAGACCGTTCGATACATTTATCAGCGATTTATTGATGGTTTAACGCCTTACAAGATTGCAAATGAGTTGACGGCTCAAGGCGTTCCGACTCCCTGCGGAAAGGAAAAATGGTCGGCAAGCACCGTGAAAAGCATTCTGACGAACGAGAAATACAAAGGCGATGCACTCCTGCAAAAGAAATTTACCGTTGACTTCTTAACGAAAAAGCAACAAATCAATGAGGGACAAGTTCCACAATACTATGTGGAAAACAGCCATCCTGCGATTATCACACCGGAGGAGTTCGATTTTGTGCAGTCAGAGTTCCAGAAACGCTGCGTCAAGCCCTACAGTAGTACCAGCATTTACGCCACGAAAATCATCTGCGGAGATTGTGGGAGTTATTTTGGTGCGAAAGTCTGGCATTCCAATTCAAAATATCGCCGAGTGATTTACCAATGCAACAGCAAATTTAAAGGCAGTCATTTCTGCACCACGCCGCATTTGTATGAACCGGAAATTCAAGAGAAATTTTTGCAGGCTTTCGCACAGTATTTCTCGCAGAAAGATGCGGTCATCAAGAATTGCCAATTCGCATTGACTCGCTTGAAAAAGCAGGAAAGTAAAAAGGCGGAGCTGCAAGATGAGTTAGTGGCAGTCAATGAAAAGCTAAAAGATTACATCCAGCACGGTGGAGAGAATTTCGATGCACTCAATGCAAAATATGAGGAGCTTTCCGCTCAGTTGGATGCTGAGGAGATAGCTGAGTCCGACCGGAAACGCCGGATTGCCAAGATGCAGAAAATTTTGCTGACGTTAAAGAAAACCGATTCTGTGCTGGAAACATTTGATGAATCCGTCTGGAATGCCGTTCTGGAAAATCTCACCGTGTTCCATGATGGGAGTTTGGTGTTTCTATTCCGGGATGGGACGGAGATAAAAGTGTGAGATAATTGCAGCCCTGTTGGAGAAATCCGGCAGGGCTGTTTTTTTTCATAACTCAAGTCCATAATTGTAAAATCCTAGCCCACTTGGAAGCGTTCTTACAAGGCTGCTTTTTCACTCCCTTCTCCCTCTCAAAAACCCACTTAATAAAATTAAGTCAAATCGAAACCCCTTAAAAAACGCCACCTATCGTTTGCTTTTTGAAAAAACGCTGAGCTATCGTTTGCACTTTAGCTCATGAAAGCAAAAAATCATGCACCCGATTTTTGGGGTGCATGATTCTTACATTGTATCATCAAAGATACGATTGTGGTGGAGGCGACGAGAGTTGAACTCGTGTCCGAAAACCGATTCCTGCAACTTTCTACGAGCGTAGTTTATCTTTTCAAATTCCGAACAAAAGTCGCCGACAAACAGGCTACAACTGTTCGTAGTTCAAATGCCATTCAACGGTGTGAACAGGCCGAAGAATCGTTCACCACTGCGTTATGCCGCAGCACAGGTCGTGGTACTCCTGTGGGCGACAGTAGCTGACTTAGGCAGCTACCTGCAAGCTTCTGTTGAAGCTTACAGAGATATTTCTTTTAGCGTTTAATTTAAAACGTGCCCCGTTTTGAAGAGACGATGCCAACTCTGCTCGCTTATTCCACTGCACAGTCCCCGTCGAAACCTTTACGCCCCCATTCTATAGAAACAGGTTTTTCCTGATTTCATCGGTATTGTGACTTCATTGTACGATCAATCTGCCGCTTTGCTGCCTGCTCTGCTGCGGACTGTCGCTTATCATACAGCTTTTTCCCTTTGCAGAGTCCAATCTGCACTTTTACATTCGACCCGCTCCAATGCAAATTCAATGGAATCAAGGTCAAACCGTCTTGTTTGATTTTTCCGAACAGCCGCAAAATTTCTCGTTTATGCATCAGCAATTGCCGTTCCCGTCTGGGATCTGTACGGGCTAAACCGTCTTTCTCATAGGGAGAAATATGCATACCCTTTAACAACAGTGTTCCATTTTTAATGTCACACCAGCTGTCTTTCAAGTTAACATTGCCCTGCCGAATGGATTTTACTTCATTTCCCTGCAATGCAATGCCCGCTTCAAAATCTTCCAATACAAAATAAGAGTGCCGAACAGCACGGTTATCTGCAATCTGTTTGGAACGTGTTTGTTTTTGTGCCATGTCAAGCCCTCCTCTTTCTTCTTTGGATTCTTTTTTATTATAACATGATTTTTTTCATTTGTCAACACTTTTTTTACGGTTTTATTCGACTTCCTTTTCTGATTTCTTCGTCAATTCCGCCAATGCTGCATAATGGCGAATCGTAAAGGATTCCGGTGCAAGTTGCTCCAGCAGCTGTAAATGTTCCGCCTCCCACGCAGCAATTTTTTCCGGCGGCAATGACGCTCCAATACCACGACAAGCTTTCATGCGTCCATTCCAGCTCTCCCGTGTAAACGGTACATCCAAATCAATTTCCATTTGATGGGTAACGGTAAAATCATCAAGCCATTCCTCTGCAATTGCAATCGGATGCTTTCGCTCCCCTGCTCCGCTCCAGTTCGGATTGTATTGTAAAACAAGCTCTTCGCTGGCATGTGCAATCGGGTCTTCATATGGCAGCCACTGCATGCAGAGCAACAGCACTTTTCCACCCGATTTCAATACCCGTGCAAACGCTGGAGCTGTTTTTGCAACATCGAAATACCAATAACATTGACATGCTGTAATCCAGTCAAATGGCTCTGCAAATGTTGGCAGCGTTTCCGCTGTAGAAACCAGATAAGCAATCTCCATGCCCTGCGAAAGCTGCTTTGCCTGTGCAATTTGATTCAGTGCAATATCACAGCCTGTCCAATGTGCACCAGCAGCATATAGATTTCGAGGCAGAACACCCGTTCCCGTTCCAACATCCAAGACCCGTTGCCCAGCTGCACCACAGTTTCGATTCAGAATCATTTCATAGAACTGCGGCGGATAGATGTCCCGAAAACGGGCATAGTCCGCAGAAGTTTTTCCCCAGTCAAACTTGTTTCCATGGTCAATGTTTTGATTTTGCATGTTGTTTTGCTCCTTTCTATTCTGCTTGAAAAATGAATTTCTATTCTCTATGATAGCAAAAAACAGAAAATTTGTCAAGCAAAAAGCACCCTTTGCATTCGCATTGGGTGCTCTCTTACTTATTTATCAACCTTTGGTTTAAGAAAAACGATTTCCGCACTTTACACAAAACGCAGCAGATGCTTTAATAGAAGCATGACAACGTGGGCATGTTTTTCTTGCTTGTGGAACAACTGCCGCCGCTGGAATTGGTGCACGCTCATAAGAACGAGAAATTTCTGAATGCACGCTTGAACCACATGCTTTGCAGAATCTTGCACCTTCGCTCAATATAGCACCACACTGCTTGCAGTAATGCACCGCAGCATATGGTCTTTCTGACTGCGGTTGCGGTGTTTCAACCCGAATCGGCGGAACACTTCTCGTAGTTGTTGAAACACGACTTCTAGAAGGACTCGTTGCATAATCCGGAATCCGAGCCCCTCTCTTTTCCATAATGTCATCTGCTCTTCGATTGATGGAAGCAGTTCGTTCTCTGGCAATCCGTTCCTGTTCATTGATGAGATTCTGTACCCGTTCCATTCGCAGTGCCGTTGGCGGATGCGTGCTGACAAGAATTCCAAGCTTGCTTACTTCTTCTTCACCGCCCATTGATTGGAAAAAGCTACAAAGCTCTCGACCATAGCCGAGCAGGCAAGCGAACGCATCTGCTTCATATTCATTTTCTCGGCTGCCTTTCATCACTAAAAGCTGTCCAATTTTTGTCCAAAGCCGCATAAACAAATTGATGAAAACCAAGCTCAAAAAAGAGGCAATGCTTGTGCCCAATTTGAGGAAGAAAACACAGATGCCATGATCTCGATCACCATGAGAAAGCCAACCAACAATGGTTGCTGCCGCATTGAAAAGAAAAGTCGCTGCAAGAATGATGATTTTCAAAATGGTGATTCCAATGGTAATAATCATGTTTCCAACGGTAATCAGCAACAGCAAATCGGTATCTTTATGTGCCAGATGTCCGAATTCATGTCCCAAGATTCCTTTCAGCTGTTCTCGAAACATTGGATTTTGTAAACCACCTGTCGTAACAGCAATGGTTTTTCTGCCAAGTGCAAAGGCGTTTTCGTCTTCATTTTCCGTGTAATAAAGCTTTATATCCGGTGCAATCGAGGAATCTTCTCTTCTCGCCTGCTGGTAAACTTCCTGAAAAATCGGCAGGATACTATTTTGCCATTCCGGAGATAGCTTTTCAATCGGATGGCATTGACACTGCAACCGCAGCAGCCACTCTCCAACTGGAGATAATGCCAACGCCAAGGAAATGATATACGCAACCAATCCCACTACGAACCCCAATAGGATTCCGATGCCTCCGCCGCCGGAAAACAGCAGCCCAATGATTGCGGAAATCAAGATATAGTTGATAATCAGATAGATTACAACTGTTGTATTTGATTTCCGAAACATTCTCTTTAAAAACTCAAATACATACATAATCAGAATACCCATTTCCGATCTTATAAATTTTTAGACAGAAACTGCTCCAGTTCTTGCGGTTCTGGCGGAACATGTGGGCGAATCTGTTCATTTTCATTGATATGGTGATACTGTGCAATGCCTTTCGGAAGATTCTTAGAAACTTCCATGCCATCAAAGGTAAACTGCAACTCCTCCGCATTGACCACTGAAAGCAGGTGTTCTTCAAATGCTTTCAACAGAGAACCATTCATTTCTTTCAGCCGCTTTACTTCTGACGTTGCGAATAAGAAGTAAACGCTTCGCATCGTTCCCTCTTTGAGCAGTTCCTCCAGAATCTTGCTGACATCGTAGTTCACTGGTGCAGCCTTTGGAGCAGGTGGAACTGGCTTTGGAGCGGGTTTCGGTGCAACTGGCGGCTCTGGGGTTGGTTTTGGTGCTTCAGGCGGCGTGCTGTCCCAGCGAAGAGTGGCGAACGGATTTTTGGATTCCGGCTCGGGCAGATTTGCAGCGGTTTTCTTTAGTAAGAACGAAAGGTCAACAGCAGCAAACTGGTCTGCTTCTTCTTTCAGTGCTTCTGCGGAGGGAATCGGTTCAGAAACTTCTGTTTCTGCTTCTGCTGGCATTTCTTCATCCAAGTAATCGTTCATCAAGATGCGATCCCGTTCAAACATCTTTTTCACCAGCTGCACATTCTGCACGTTCTTCACGACAACAAAAATGGGGTCGGTGGTATTCTTTCGTTTTCTCTGCTGATAAATCTCATAGACTTGCACCAGGAAAGAAACAATCTCTGCATCACTTTCTGCAAGATAGAATCGTTTGGAAAAATGCCGTTTTAAAACCTGATAGAACAACCGATTTCGATTTTCTTCAATCAGGATTTCCCCGTCAATACAATAAACTGTGGCAGTGCGATTCCAAAGTGCAGACAACAGATAATTCTTTACCAGATTGTCTGGCAACTCTTCGTCTGTTCCGCCAATTAACAGATTGTGGTTATTTTTCCGGTTCATTTCGATGACAAAGGGGTCTGCTACCTTTACTGGCAGAGCAAGCTGCATCTCTACCCACTTAGAATCCCGTAAAGCCGGCGATAAATAATCCAACGTATTCGAATGGTCAGACATGGAGAAAATGGTATAATTTTTATACATCGGAACTTGTTGCAAATCGTCCTGAATTTCCTGCAAGAATTCATTTCTTCGCTTTCCGAAAAAGGCAACCCGTAACTTTTCATTGCTCTTTCCTTCTGCAATATTCGGGTTCATAATGGCAGTTCCCGGCGGGCCAATTCGCTTCTGATAAGCATCATTTCCGAGTTCCTTAAACAGAAATTCATAGTCGTTTTCCAGACATTTCAGTCCAAATCGAACCGTCATCAAATCAATATCCCCTGCCTGCATTTGCAAAGAGCGAACAGTTGCACTCTTTTGCGATGCCATGATGAAATGATATCCAAACGCACCGCCTTTCGCAAGAAGTTCATGTGTCATGGAAACAATTGCATTTCTGCATTTGGTTGGAATATCATTGCTGTAAAAGCTCTGAAATTCGTCAATGATAATCAAGAAATGTGGCAACTTTTTCCCAGAATTGTGGTTGTAGTCGTCAATATTGGTATACGTTCCAAAAATCTCTGACCGCTGTTCCATATCTTTCATCAGGGATTCTAAGATGCTTTTTCCGAATTCTGGCTGTGATGCCAAGCCCAATACCCGAATGTGGGGCAACCGATAATGGCGATATAATTCAAATTCAACCCCGTCTTTAAAGTCCAGCAGATAGAGTTGCAACTCTTCCGGTGCATAGCAGAGCATCGCATTCATAATGATGGTATTCAGAAGAACAGATTTTCCGCCTCGTGTACCGCCCAAAATCAAGGCATGTACATTGGTATCTCTGGCACTGAGTTTCAAGTCTACAATTTTTTCGCCTGTACCGATTCCGATTGGAATGGAAATGCCCGTTAAATTTGACCGTTGGAATCGTTTCTGGTCTAGAATATCTTCTGGCGAAATTCCAACTTGTTCGGATTGCTTCTGATAGGATTCAAACAGCTCGCAGTCTTTTTCCGTAATGGCATTGCCAGCCACTGGATGCAGCACACAGTGAGAAGGCTTGTGATAACAAGTCCCATCGGAATATGCAATTTCATTTCCATGAAACAGTTCAAAAATGCCTGCCAAATTTTCAGAATCCGCATCTTTTTCCACGCACCGATGGTCATAGGAAAGCACGGTATAAATACCATACTTGTTGCCATTTTCAATAATCTGCTTTAAATAGCTGAAGTTTTCCTTGGAATACCCCTCAAATGCAGCAGGAAAATTATAAATCATCAGCAAGGTACAAATCTCGGAGATTTTTGGATGTTTTTGGTTATAGTCCAAAATATGATTTTCTCCATCTTTGAATTTTGTTCCCCAGCTTACAATCTGTGCAGCAAGGTTTTTCAGGATTTTAGAAACGGCTTGGTGATCAGTGACCCGTTCCAATACTTCCGGAAATTTCAACGAAAATGCTTGAAATGCCACGGTATTTCCACCTGCTTTTTTGCAGTCAATGGCAACGACTCTGCCCTTTGAAACCGGAAATGCCCGCAGATAATTGCAAATAATTTGTGCAGAAAGCTGCTGCATAAAGGCTTCCGATTGGTCATCCACATGAAGAATAAAATTCGCCTGTTTTCTAAAGTTCATTTCATAGGGCAACTTGATTTCAGGACGATTGGAATGTATCAAAGCAGATGCAGCTGTTCCTGACAGTGCCATGCTTGGAACAGAAGCGATTGCAAATGGAATTGCATTTGGAAATTGTGTAATGGTGGTATTCCAATCGCTGCAAGGTGCATCGAATTGGTTCTCCATCTGCTGCAAAAGCTGCTCTGCCGCTTCTGGCTGGCTGCAAGCACGTAGTTCCTGAATCCGTGGAAATTTCTGTAGATTTCTAGAATTCTGATTTGCTCGATAATCCTGAACATATGTTTCTTGAAACAGTTTTAGCTGTTTGGCAGTCGGAAACGGTGGAACGGTCATTGGAAAGCCATCACAATTCCATTCTTTCTGCGAAATGGGAACACAAAGAGCGAGAATTTCATTTGCCAGTTTATTCGATTCTTTTTTATAGCCCTCCTCTTTCGGACGGCTGCCGTGGAGAATGACATGAATGTTACACTTGTGCCCATTTTCCAGTATATTTTTCAAGTTGAGCAGGGTGTTTTCGTTATAGGTATCTGGGAAATCAAACAGAACCAAAAAGAGCGGTGGATTTTCCGCTTTGTTGGCGTATAAATCATTCATCATATCATTATTGATTTCGCAGATTCGGTTTTCAATCTCTCGATATTCCGTAAAAATCTGATGATGAAATAATTCTGGCAACTGTTCTTTCAAATTGAAAAATGGCTTGATATGATTACCAAATTTCAATTTGTCCATGATGTTGCAGGTAATTTCTCCGAGCGGAGCAAAGGCGAAAGCAGAAAACAGAATTTGATGCATGAATTGTTCGGCTCGGTCTGCACCCATCGAAGTTGCATCCACAAAAAAATGCACCTGCTCCATCTCTCTGATGGTGATTGGCATACGAATGAAGTCTTTTACTGCTACTTTTTTAAAGCGGTCATGGACTGCTTTTTTTAAAAAGTCCCATGTAATGCCGTCGCCATAATGATATTCTGCCATTCCTAAGAAAAGCAGTCCCGATAAATCCTGATGATTGCTGTTGATTTTCCCGTAATGCCGCAGATATGTCACCATCAGTTTGGCTGCCTCTAAAAAAGTTTCCCATGGCATGGCATTTTGCACCAAAGACATCGTACTTTTTTTCAACTGCAACTCTGCATCTTGAAATTGTTGCTGAATCGCTTCTTTTTTTTCAACAGTTTCCTTCTGTAGGCGATTGACAGCTTGCTCTTTTCTGATTTCTGCTGTATGATATTGTTGTTCTGCCTGTTGCAATTGCATTTGGCAGTCTTGATTTAATTTTTGAAAACTACGCTCTAAAAACTCGTTTTTCTCTAGCTGTTCTTTTAAACAGATTGCACGGGAATAGCATTCAATGAGCGTCCGATAAAGTTCTTTTCGCTTTGAGGAAAGCATATAATTCAGCCCGTTGATAATCACCGGCAACCGATATTTTCCAGTCGTGGAAAAATAGGTTTCGTGCATATCATAAACCAATCTTGCTTCTTGCAGAATGTCATCCACATCCTGATAAGCTGCTTCTATTTTCTGCTGCAAAGTCGGTGCCATTTTGGTATGATACTTTCTGAAATACTTATCATTTGTTTTCAAATAGATATGCCGTTCTTCCAGACATTCGATGACAGAGGACATCAAGACAGCTTCCTGTCTGGCTTGCTCATAGAACTGTTCCCTCTGTTTGTCAGAATCCTGCTGGATTTGAATTCTTGTTTGTATCAAACAGGTTTCCGCTTTTTTTAAAGCTTGCTCTTGAGCAGCAATTTCAGCTGTTAAATCTTGATCTGCTTTTTCCTTTTGTGCTTTTGTGTGAGAAAGCAGCAGCGTATGTTTCTGGTCGATTGCCTGTAAATCATGCTGCATTCCATGCAGGATTTTTAATATCTCTGTTGTTTGAACCATTCTATTTTATCCTTTCAATCATGGTTCTGGTTAAAAACTAACACTATCGTACTGCTGCACGATTTGCTTTAATTCCTGTAATTGCGGAATCGCCCGTTGCAAAGTTTGAACCGGAAGTTCTGTCAGGTTGCTGATATTATCAACCGTTTGATTATAAGCTGCTCCCATTTCATCTCTCCAGTCCGGACGCTTATTTTCTGCATAAGCAGAACTAGAATGATTCAAATTCTGAATGGTTTCATTTAACAAGTCGATGGCTTTCTGAATTGCCTGTGCACTAATATCTGCCATAATCGATGCTTCCTTTCCTTTTTAAGAAATCGACGCCGATTCCATCTGTCTTACGATTCCCACTAGTGTTTGTAGTGTTCCAATATTTTTTTGCAGATTTGCCTGCGGGGCTTCCAATGCTGTTACGCATTGATTGACAATCCCCAGAAATTGTTGCAGATGAACGTCTTCCTGTCCGATTCCGACATTGGGGGCTTCGCTTTGTAAGGTGGTTGCAGCGGACTGCAATTCGTGCAGACAAATTTCTGCCCCACCAATTGCCGCATCAATCGTCGTAGCGTTTACAATCATTGCCATAATCAATCGCTCCTTTTAATTTTATTCATTTTATATTCCAGTTAAGATTCGATTGGTTCCAAATGAAAACAAGTTATTATTTTGAATCGTGATATAATCATCAAATTTTTTTCCTGTATGGGTCTGTTCAAAATGATTTTTCACTTTTTCATAAATTCTTTCTGGAATGCTATTCAATTCTGAAATCGAAACAGGGCTTCCATCTTTATGATAGTAATGTCCATGAAGATCAATAATATATTCTAAGTCCATTTTCTCTATCTTAGAATCTTTTTCCTCTCCAGAAACACTTGCCGGAACAATTGCTCCAAAAAAACAATCAATTCTTTTGATTAGCTGATTAGAGATGCTTTGCACAACACTGCTGGTTCCATTTTCAATTTTATAATTTTTTTCTTCTTTAATATACATGGTATTTCCGGAAAAACGATATTGATCTGGCTTTTGTGTGCCTTTTGGCGTACTTTTTACAAATTCAATCGTACCATTTCTATTAAATAATTTATCTATGTTCCCATCATGATAAGAATTCGGTAATTTTTCTTTGATTACATGTTCTGTTTCTTGATAAGTTCTCTTAGGAATAGAACTTTTGACACTATTTATAGAGGAGCTAGTTTGCTTAGTTCCTCCAACTACTCCAGCGGAACTGATTGAACCAACAGAAGCAGAACCGCCGCCAGAGCCAAGCATAGCAGCTCCACTGGAAAAACCACCTGCTCCGCTGCCTATGCCGCCACCAGAAAGTGAAAAGTTTTCATAGGACTGCTGAATACTGGATATCTGGTCTAATGCTCCCATCATGTCCGTTGCCTTTGCGGTGACTGTGGAGCGATACTGCACCATATTTTCAGAATATTGGGAAAGGCTGCTCTCCAAATTCTGATACAGCGTTGTTAACTCCTCACACTTCTCCTGATATTTTTTTATCAGAATGGTTTCTGCATCCATCCGTTCCTGTGCAACTTTCTTTTTCTCCTCGCAACGCTCCAGCTCCTCTTCCAAATTCCTCCGCCGATTTTCCGCCGCATGAATTTGTTCATAAAGGCTACTGCGTTGGTCATCATCTTCCGCATCGGATAACCGATTTCGCAAGTGTTGAATTTCTTCATTGCAGTTTCCAATGGATGTCTGAACTTGTGGGATTTCTCTTTCCATTTCTGCAAAAACTTCTTGTTGCCGTGCCAATTCCTGCTGATGCTCTGCAACTTCTGCTTCTGCATCCTTTCGGCACTGCTGTGCACGTTCTAAGCAATCATGCTTTAGCGCTTCTGAATCCGGCAGCTGTTCAATGGCGGTTTTATAGTCATTTAATGCAGATTTGGATGCCGTTAAACTTTTTCCATCAATGTTCAAATGCACACCTCCCCGCCTTTATTGATAGTGTTCTTCTGCTTTGGAAAAGAATGCATCGATTGCTTTCATTGCAGCTTCCCCACTGGTATAAGAAGATTCTGCCTTTTCCATGACCTGATTCCACTTGGAAATAAATTCTTCTTTTTTGGCATCCTTCCATTCACTTGTTCCGGAATGAATTGCTTGTAAACAAGAACGGCTTTCTTCTTCCATTTTTCTCAGTGTTGCTTGAATGGTTTCCTTTTCAGACAAAATCCAATCATCCCTCTCCTATTTGCCCAAATATCATAGATACAAAGCATAAAAATCATGCTTCCAATCTAATTTCCCAATGTAGAAATAGCTTCTATCTTCTAAATACAGCAAAATATATTCATTTTCATATCCGTTTTCATCATAAGATTTCAGAGCATACAAAAAACCGGCAGGGTTTGTTTGATTTTCCTGAAACAACTGATATTGCTGTCCAAATGTGCTGCTATTTTTTTGATACTTTAAAGAATAATCCGCTCCATTCCAAGTGATAACAATCTCCGTTGCATCATACTCGTCACTGTCGTCCTCTTCGTCATGCTCTTCCTCATAATTGAAATTAGAAAAATCTACTGTGTCAATCGGTTCTGATTCAAAATAGCCAGTTTCTATTTTGTTTTCCATATACTCTTGTATATTCCGCATTTTCGGGTCAGAAACATCTTTTTCAATCTGCTCTAAATCATCACTTTCAAGTCCGCTATCTTTTTGTACTTCTTTCCATCCAAACCCTTTGATTTCCGGCTGTTCTGGTCGTGCAATTGTTTCGGTCACTTCTGTTGTAGTTGTTACATTTGTGGTTGTAATCACAGCCGTGGTTGTTTCTATTGGAGCTGTTTCTATCGGTACGGCGATTTCGGAAAGTTCCGTATTGGTCGTGACTGTAGTGGTTTCTACAGTGGTTTCTGACTCGATTGCTTGTTCCACTGGTTTGATATTTTTTTTTAGTTCTTTGTATAGAATCCCACTGCTGATTCCAATACCAGCTACAAGAACGATTGCAATTGCAGCAACTATTTTTTTATTTTTCCATGGTGCAGTTGCTGTTCTTTCTGGTGGTGTCGTTGTTGTTGTTGATTGGGTTGGCAGTGCATCTTCCAATATCGGAGCTTCTGCGGTTGTCTGTTCTTTTGGTTCTTCTAAAGCTGGCTGTAACATAATTTTTTGTTCCGGCAGTTCTGAAAAAGAAATATGCAGTTCTTGTAACAGTTCCTGCATTTCTGGGTCTGCATGCCAACCATTTTCAATCAAACTTTTGTTTCCGCAATATTTACATTTCCTGTTGTCATCCTGCAAGGATCTCCCGCATTGGTTGCAGAACATATTGGACACCCCCTTGTATCCGATTTTCACAATTGGAAGCAATCGCAAAGGCTTCCTGATTGATTGCAATCAAGGCGATGAAAAGAAAACCAAAAATCACAAGCAAAACGACCATTACAATTACTAAAACTTTTAAAACATTCTTTGGTTTGCGATCCGAAACGGGATACTTTCTGGGGATCGGATCTTTTTCCCAATGATCATAGAAAGAACCCGAACTGCTTTCCGTTTTTGTACGATTATTTTTTTCATGATTATTTTTTTCATAATGACAAATCGAACAGGAATCATAATAATCCTCGTTCATTGTTTCACACTTTTCACATCTCCACATGACGTTACGTTTTCCCCATTCATCCTAATTTTTCGATATCCTGTAAAGAACGGAATACTTTCCCGGCAGAATATCGTTCTTTCGGTGACTTTTTCAGCATATTTCTCAGCAAACTATGATATTTTTTTGGAATGTTTTGATTGATCTGAACAGATTCATCATTCAAAACCGCTTCACATAAATAATGATACTTTCCTGTTTCCGGACGTTTCCCGCATAAAATCTCATGAAAGATGATGCCAAGTGCAAATATATCTGATTTGGACGTAATGGCTTCCCCCTCTTCTTTTTTAATGGCAGTTACAAATTCCGGTGAATAATACACCTGATCGCCTTTTAAAGCATCCGGATTGGGTACTGCATCTTGAAAGAAGCTTTCTCCGAAATCAATAATTTTTATCGTATAAAATCCATCAATCGTTTTTTTGATGAGAAGATTTCCCGGTTTTAAATCAGAATGCACAATTTTTTTCGCACTCAATGCCCCCATTTCATAGGCAAGCACTTTCATAATGATCATTTTTTGTTCTTCCGATTTTTTGGACAGTTCTTCAAATGAAATCGCAGCATCTACTTTTTCTGTCACGATGTAAAATCTTCCATCATAGACAAAGAAATCAATGGGGGCAATGGAATTTCCCTTGCTGGCATCTCGAATTGCCTGAAATAACCGTTCGGATCGTTCTTTGAAATCTTCACAAATTTTTTGTTTTCTTTTTCTATTTTTCTCAGACATAGAGGCGGTTGGATAGACAGGGTCTGATATCTTTTTAATGAAATAGGTTTTCCCATCTTTATTTGCAAATGTCCATTCACAATTCCCGCCGTCTTTCATTTCAAAAGGAGATAATAGCTGATATGCTCCGATTTGCATGGATTCTTCCATTTGCTGTTACTGCTCCTTTCTAACGTCTTCATTTTCAAAGCGATAATAATTTTTTCGATATATTTGCCAGAGTTGTTCTCGTTCTTGCATGTTCATTTCATCAGAAAAGCTTCCTCCATAGATCTTTTCTATGGTGTTCAGCCGTTCCTGATAAAACATCTTCAAGTCGGAAAAGTGCTCAAATCCAACTGTCAGAATGGTCATGGTGCTATCATCTCCAAAATGGACAAACCATTTTTGAATCAGATTTTCTTTCCATTCTTCCGGAGTATTGGATTCCATTAAAGTGGATAATAACATATGTTCAAATTCCATCGGAGAAGACAAAAATCCAAAACAGCCATCTGTTGCACAAATATAAATAGCAGGCGAAATCTCTTTGATTTCCTTGCAGTGAACCGAAATGGTACGGTCTGCATTCCATTGCTTTGTCATCGCACTATCTTGATACAAATTGGCAAAGGCATCCGTCGCATGAAACCGAATATCGTCCATCGTTATTTGTGCAAGACCGTCTTTGTCACATAAATATCCTCTGGAATCTCCAGACCACAAAAAGAATACATTCTGCTCTTGCAGATTTTCTACAATGATACTGGCGGTAGTTGGAAAATTTCGCCGCATACTTCCGGATACGCCATCATCTTTCCAATATTTTTTCTTTAAGGTCTGAAAGGTTTCATTCAAAACCTGCTCCAATTCTAAAACCGTTTCACGGGAAAATGACTGATTGCCATTTTCCCGAAAAAACGATTCTACAGCAGCTGCACCAATGCGAGAAGCAATCCATGCACTCGTATGGTTTGGGAACGCCTCTGATTGAAACGAAATCTGCTGGCAGCCAAGACCGCCACAGCCATCAAAAACACCCATGTAACAAAAACAGTTCAATGTTCCAACTGCATAGCAGTCTTCTGCACTTTTTTTTAAATCTTGAATTGCCAGCGGCCTTAACATATCACGCATCAGAAACTACCCTGCTTTCTTAAACAGATTTTGAAACTGTTTCAACAACTACATCGTAATCCAGTTCCTGCAGGTTTCCAGTAGAACTTACATTTCTATGAATGACATTAGACCAGTCTCGTATTTCGCCCCATGCATAGGATGCTTTTGGCCCAGACGTTCCTTCGACCTGCAACGGAGAGAACAGCAACAGCCGCTTGCCAGTCTGATCAATATAACCCAGATCTGGATCTTCCCACCAGTCACAAAGTTCTGACAAATCCCGTGGAAGTTCACGAGAAGGATAATACCGAGCCGGGTCATTGTTCGGAAGCGAAGAATAAATATTTCTCTGGTAGGAACGATCGTTGAGCGGATGCGGTTCATCATCTGTCCAAAGAACGATGACCTGGCGATACCGATCAGTAGTTGCTCTCCAGTCAGAACGAATGGCATATGCCAATGCTTCTAAGCTGCTTTCTGCATCGTCCCCACCACCAAATACCGTGATGCTCTTCATTGCTCGTTCAAATTTTTCCTTTTCTTCCGGCAATTCAAAAAAGCGTGTGCTTTCCATCGAACGATCCATATCATGATTATAGTCCCGGAATGAAATGATTCGAACCCGGACTTTATCTACACATTTTCCCATTTCTTCCATTTTTCTTGCAAGGTCATCGTAAAAATGCAAGGCATTCTGTGTAACCTCTCCAATCATATACTGCATGCTCATGGTAGAGTCAATGCAGAATACAACGTCCAAACTATAAGTAACTTTATGTGCGTAATTTGATCCCATAATTAAATGCTCCTTATTATTATTGCTTTTTGACTGTTTCATTTCCAATGGTTCTGATTCTTTAGAACCATTCATTCTATTTGTTTGACTTTCACCAAAAAGCCTGCCGCTGCCCCCCTTTGATCCCTTAGGGGAATTCATGATTTGCTCATGATACGTGCAAGGCTTCCGTGTTCCACGACTTTTTCCACCATGGTATGCGGCAGACGGAAGTGGAGAAGGTTTTACCGCATTTGGCATCAGATGATGGTAAACTTCCGAGATATCTTTTCCGCAGTTTTCACAATAAATTGGTTCATTGGACAAATCAATTGTTTCCATGCAGTAAGGACAACGGATTTGATTCAGCATCTGTACAATCTCCCTTTTCGTTACTTGACATAATGATATTCTTTCGGTGCTGCCATCGCTGGCTTTTCAAATTCCTCTGGTGCAAACGAATGTTCCTGTTCTGCTTCGTCCAGTATCGGATGTTGCTGTATCCAGTCATTGGTGATTGGTCCTGGCGGTGGTGCAAGAACCGTCCGATCATCATTGACTGTTCTCACATCCAAAAGGCTTCCTCCGCAATATTCGCAAAAGATCGGCTCTTCTGACATGTCAATTTCTTCACCACAGTGGGGGCATCGCATCATATTCGGCATATTGATTTCCTCCTTTTCTTTACGCTTCTGATGTTGTTTCTGATGGTTCTGATGGTTTTTCTGATTTCTTTTTCCGGATAGAAATCAATGCTACTCCTGCGGAAGTAATCGCAACTGGGACAATGGTACGCAGAAGATAATCACCGGTGTTCATTGGCTCTTTGTTTTCCTCTTTCAAAGTTCCGTTCTTGCCATTGCCCTTAACGGTTGTTCCGGAAAGCTTTCCGTTTTCCCCGTTGCCGCTCGCCTGTGTGACTTTCGTAACCGTTCCAGTCTGATGCGGCTTTGTTACGGTCGTGCCACTTTTTGAAGTCGTTGTTTCGTGTGCAGTTGTTTGTGATGTTGTCGTACTGGTTGATGTTGTTTCAGAATTAGACATGGAGGTTTCTGTACTTGTTTCAGAAGTTTCACCAGTTTCACTTCCAGAAGTCGATGAAGTTGACTCTGCGGTTGATTCTGTCTGTGCAGTCGTTTCTGTCGCTGTGCTGCTGTTGATTGGTTCTGGTTCTGTCGTAGATGTCGTAGTGGATACCACTTCTTCTCCAAGATTTCCATCTGTTGGTTCATCTGCGTGACCTGTAACCCCTGTTCCAAAGCAAGCTGCAATTGCCACACAAATTGCCAATCCATTTACCCATTTTTTCATGATAATCACCTCATTGTATTTTTTGCTTTATACACTCACGCTTCTGTGAGAACAAGCCATTGAATTAAATTGACATCATAATCATAAATCAGTGCCAACCCAATTTCCTGCACATCATCCCGAAAGAGAATTTCCGGGAGTTCCGCAGAATCTTGAAAGAACTGTTCTGCACTGTAATAGCCGGCAGAATCGTTGAAATAAGCTTGGCTATCGCCTGCAATTTCTCTTAATTTTTCTTCCGCCGCATGTTCCGCAAGATGATTGACCAATAATCCATCTGTATTCTCCTCTTTTCTTGCCGCAGCCGCATTCACACAGGCAGATAAATCCACGGCATCTAACGAACGGATTGCCAAAGATTCTAAAGAATCGTTCCATATTAACAAGGACATGCCTCGCTTTTGCCGTTCGTCATTGATCAATGATAAAAGATGTTTTTTCTCCCACTGGATTCCCTCCTGTATTTTGGAGGAAAGGTCATAGGACGAATCCAGCGTTTTCAGTCCATAACTTCTTGCAATCGGCAATGCTCCACCATCGGAAAAGTAAAGATGTTTCGTCGCCAATGCATCCACCCATTCTTCCAAAACAGATGTTTTCCGGTCGGAGCAGGTCTGTACAAAATCCGTGTCTTCACACAAATAATTCATCTGCGGAACATTGTTCAAGAGTGCATAAGCGGATTCATAATCTTCTTGTTTTTGGTAGGAATCTGAAGCAGCCAGCAGATAATTTTGATATTGTTCCAATGTTTTCTGAAAAGATGCGGTCGCTTTTTCGTAATAAGCAACATCCTTTTCTGAAACGCTGCTAAAATCATCCAATGCCTGTTCAAAGTCCTGTATCGTCTGATCGACTACATTCGATGTTTCACCATTTTGCAAGGACGATACAGCATGTTCGTTTTCTTTGGAAATCGTTTCTCCATCCTCATAATGTTCTCTACCGGATTTTACCGCAGCTACTTCTTCTTCGGCAGCGGTTATGAATGCCTGCAAACTGGAATCATGAACTTCTTTTAAAAGGTCTAGGGGCTGTTTTGTCTGATTATAGTCGATTTCTCCCGTTATATAGCGATTTTTTAAAGTTTCTATTACATCTTGAAATGCCTGTCTAGTTTCTTCGTCCAATGGTTCTGCCTGTTTGTTGAACTGTTCCACTGCTGCGGAATAGTTTTCTTTTTCCAGATAATCCATTGTATCCATGGAGAGTTGCTGGAAAATTAAAATTGTTACACTGACGATGCCAATCAACAGCATCACAATTACACCAATTAGAATCATAATTTTTTTGGATGCTTTTTGAGAAGCAGTGATTTTTGCATGGCAAAATGGACATTCTGTCACATTTGGCGGAAGCTGCTCTTTACAATTGAAACAAACCATCGTCGTGCCCCTTTCTTCCAAACTTACAAATTCAAGTGATAATTTCACGAAAAAACTTGAATTTTTGTATTAAATATACAAATCTGAACGATTATTCCTGCCTTTATTGTACCACACGTCCCACAAAATGTCAATAAAAAATAAGAATTTATTGGAATCTCTGGAATTTTAAAGGGATTTTTCCAGCAAACAGTAGCATTTTTTCGTCATAAAAAAACCAGCAGGAATGTTCTTTTTTCCTGCTGGTTTCTTCTAATTTTCTGTTGTTTTTTCTCTTTACGACTCAGATTTTGATGGAATCGTTACATCCATGTTTTTTGGCAGCACCAAATTCAAAAGAATCGCAACCAAAAAGACGACTGCAACGCAGTTCTGTGCAAATACATTTTGTACCATCTGCGGAAAAATCCGGAATAAATCTGCACATTGTGTGAATCCCAGACCAATGCTCAGGGACAACGCTGCAATGGTAATATTTCGCTGCGAGAATCCACACTTGCTAATCATCTGCAAGCCGCTGACAACAATTGTTCCAAACATCATAATGGTACAACCGCCCAATACGGCATCCGGCAGCGTTGCCAGCAATGCCCCAAAGAATGGAAAGATGCCTGCTAAAATCATAATGCCTGCTCCAGTTGCAATGGTAAACCGATTGACGACTTTCGTCATGGCAACCAATCCGACATTCTGGCTAAATGAAGTAATTGGCAGGCAACCAAATACGGAAGACAAGGCACTGACAAAGCCATCACAGGCAATCGAACCGGATGTTTCTTCTTTGGTGACATCCCGATTCAAACCAGAGGCTGCCAGAGCAGAAGTATCGCCGATAGTTTCTGTTGCGGAAACTAGGAAAATCAACGTAACAGAAAGAATCGCATCCGGATGAAATTCCATTTTAAATGGGAGCAGATGCGGAACAGCAAAAATACTGGTGTCTTTCAAGGCGGAGAAATCTACAGAACCCATTGCAATTGCCAACAGATATCCGACTACCAAGCCAAACAAAACGGAAAGCTGTTTCCAATAGGACTTCGCAAAGATATGGAACAGAATGCAGCAAAGCAAGGTCACACTGCCTAAAATCCAGTTCTGGACAGAGCCGAAATCTTCACTGCCGCTGCCGCCGCCGAAAGAGTTTGCCCCTACCGACAACAGCGAAAATCCAATGGCAGTTACGACACTGGCGGACACAATCGGAGCAATCAGTTTCAGCCAGTACTTTGCAAACAAGCCTAAAATGCCCTCGATAATACCGCCGATGAGAACCGTCCCCATAATTGCACCATAGCCGTATTGTGTCCCGACAAAGCAGAGAATGGAAACGAATGTAAAGCTAATGCCCATGACAATCGGCAAGCCTGAACCAATCTTATGGAAAATCGGAAATAGCTGCACGAGCGTTCCGATTCCGGCAATCAACATTGCACTTTGAATCAGCATCGCTGTATTCTGGTCACTCAGTCCACAGGCACTCGCAACAATGAGAATCGGGGCAATATTGGCAACAAACATTGCCAGAATGTGTTGCAGCCCGAATGGAATTGCTTTTACAATCGGAACAGTACCATTTAATTGATAGATGTTTTCTACTGTTCCCTTTTGATGTTCTGTTTTCTGTTTCATTCTGCGGTCGCTGCCTCCCCTGTTTCCTGCGAACGGAACTGAATTTTTCCGGTTGCAGCATCCATTGCATCCACAATGGCAAGCGATTCCAACTGATAGCCCAGATTCCGGATGATTTTTCCGCCCTGCTGGAAGCCCTTTTCAATCGCAATGCCAATGCCCTCTACGGTTGCTCCTGCCTGCTGTACAATGGAAATCAAACCTTGCAAAGCACAACCATTTGCAAGGAAGTCGTCAATAATCAAAACCCGGTCTTCCGGATGCAGGAACTTCTTGGACACAATGACCTGATTCTTGCACTTGTGTGTAAACGATTCCACTTCTGCCACATAAACAGCACCATCAATGTTGACACTCTTGGACTTCTTCGCAAATACCACTGGTACGCCGAAACATCCTGCAACAATGCAGGCAATCCCAATGCCGGATGCTTCAATGGTCAGAATCTTGTTAATTTGCTTTCCGGCAAACCGTTTCTGGAACTCCTCCCCCATCTGCCGAAACAACGCTACATCCATCTGGTGATTCAAGAAGCTGTCTACTTTTAAGATGTTTCCCTCTTTGACAATGCCGTCTTTCTGAATGCGTTTCTCTAAAAAGTTCATGTTTTTCTGTCCTTCCCAACATACAAATTCTACCCCGAAGTGGTTGTTGCTTGTACGTTTTTTGATTTTTTTGTATTATAACATATTTTTATGGTTCATACAAGTTCTTTTTGTAAAATGGGACAAAACAGCGTGCGGAACTAAAAAAAGAACAGAATCCTGTAAATTTTATTTGAACAGACAACCGTCTGTCCGGCTTGATTGTTATAATGGGGATAGAAATTGCAAATGACGCAGAATTTCAATGGAAAAACAGAAAAAATATGAAAAATCTTATTGACACAAGAAAAAATATAGTATATAATAAGAATAAAAGAAGGAGGCATCGTTATGGCAAAGGGACGATTGCGGAAAACAGATCGAGTCTGTGCGTTGTGCCGGAACTGGAACGGAACGGTCGGGAGTACGACCATCCAGCCAGTGCTGGGCGGTGGGTTTCAGGCGGAAATGAAAGAAAAAGAGACCTGCTACCAGAGAACCGGACAGACGCAGGCAATGTTTGCGTGTAGCAAGTTCGAGCCGAGATATTAAAAATCAGAAAACAGAAAGGAATTTTTAAAATGAAACAGATTACGTGTTCATGTGGTTCAACAAATTGCTCATTAATACCTTGGAATGGCAAAAAAGAAGGTGCAAAAAAAGGCGGTTTGCTCGGAGCAGTAGGAGGAGCTCTTATTGGTTTAGCAGGCGGACCAATAGGTGCGATTGCAGGTGCTGCAATTGGTTTAGCAGGAGGAGCTGTTATTGGAGAAAAGCAACCTGAAGATAAAAGTGGCCGCAAAATTGAAAAGTATAAATGCAATTCCTGCAATAAAAAATTTGAAGTTTGTCCGAAATGTCAAAAAGTTCTTTCTTATGAAACGAGATATTTGCATGGAAGCAATGGAACAACAATTGAAAAATATTGTAAAAATTGCAATAATTTTATTTCAAGTGAATTTCGTCAGAAGCAAACTCAAGCTCAAATAAATGCAACTACAAATGCTGCAAAAGGATATGTAAATCTTGTAAAAAAGAATATCAATTCTTTTGATGATTATGATGATTAAAAATAGAACGATATTTTGAATTAGTAAATCTTTAATCATTATAAATGGAAAAAGCAGGTAGGAATTTCCCTACCTGCTTTTTCCTTTTTAGTGCCGCTATTTTTCATCTACTTTCAATCGCTTCCGCAGTACCTCAATATCATTATGCACATAAATGTTTGAAGTAACCGTGATGTCCGAATGCCCGAGCACTTTTTGAATGGTATAAATATCCACATCGTTTTCTCGCAACAATGTCCCGAACGTATGTCGTAATTCGTGTGGCGTTAAACTTGGCAGTCCCGTTTCTTTTTGCATTCTTTTCATAAAGTCAGAAAAGTGGTCTGCATAAGTATGCGGTTTCATGGGTTCATTTGGCTGCTTTCCAGCAATCACATAGCATCCGGTTCGTTCCATTTTTTCAAGGATTGCAACGACAAAATCAGAAATCGGAATATCACGGATAGACGTTTTTGTTTTTGGCTTGTCGATGAGGATACCACCTTTGGTTTGTGTTACCGCTCGTTGTACATGGAGTAATTTCTTTTCAAAATCCAAATCGCTCCACTGCAACCCCAATAATTCGGAACGCCGTAAGCCGGTATGCATCAATAAAACAATATCATATCTTCCGTGTTTCATGGCATATTGTTCCGCTATTTTTGCTTGCTCTGCCGTGTATACGTGACGTTCCTGTTTGGGTTTGGATGTGATTTTTATGTTTTTCACAGGATTTTTAAAACAAAGGTCGTTGTCAATTGCTGCATGGAAAATAGCACTTAAAATCATTTTGTGTTTGTCCAATACCGATGCAGACAAGGCTGCTCCAGTTTCTGCATTTTGTACCGTGTTAAAATATCGCTGCACATCAATTTGCCGAATCATCTGCAACCGCATTGCTCCAAAGAACGGAATCAAATACTTTTCCACATTGACCTGATAGGTAAAATAATAAGTCTGGTCTTTTACTTTTCCTTTTTTGTAGGTTTCCAGCCATTCCCTTGCCCATGTAGAAAACAAGGTTCGATTCTTTTGTAGGCAAATTCCAGTCTGTTCCTGCAATTCCTGCTGAACTTTGTATTGCTCTGCTTTTCGTCGGGCATCTTCTTTGCTCTTCGTACTGTAAAAGCTCTTTCGGATGGGCGTTCCGTCATCGGCTGTTCCAACTGTTGCTTTGATTTCATAGCAGCCATCTTTTCGATTCGGTTTTTCTTTTTTCGGTCTACCCATATTTCCACGCTGCTTTCTCGGCTGAATTCTATTTCTATTGTAGCATGTTCCAGTTGAAAAGTCAACCATAAAAAAATCCGCCTCGTATGGGCGGATTTTAAGAGTTAGCTTCTAATATTTGTTTTCCGTTTTCTTTGGCAAGTGAAACCAGTTCCTGATTTTTTTGATTCATCGCCCCAAATTGCTTGCAGCACAAAATTACTTGCTCACAATGTTGTAATAACGAACTTGCTTTTTGAAAAGCAGATTCTCCAATTGGTTCAAATGCTTTCTCTGCAACAACTTCTGTGGCGAGTGCTTTTGCAACCGGATAATCCAAATCATTTTCTTGCAAAACACCTGCATAAAACGGAATATTTTCTCGCTGCAACTGCCGATAAACCGCATTTCCCGTTCCGCCACCACCAATGACAAATGTCTGTGGCGTTCCAGTCGGAGCAGGCAGTTCCATTGTTCCATAAAGACTTTCATAACTGCCGCAAGTAATCCCATAGAGATTGGTGATGTAAGCATCTGTAAAAATCTCATCTGGTGTTCCGATTCGGTCTACTGTATGATTGCGAATGCAGAGTACTACATCTGAAATTCGCTGTGCCAAGTCTAATTCATGCAGGGAGAGAATCACAGCAATTTGCTTTTCACGAACTAAGTCTTTTAAAATTGTTAAAAACTCCAGCTTGTAACGAACATCCAAAAAAGAGGTCGGTTCATCTAAAATCAAAATCTCTGCCTCTTGACAAATTGCTTTCGCCAAAAGAATGCGTTGCCGTTGTCCATCGCTGATTTTTCGGAAATCTTTTTGGGCAAGCTCTTCTCCATGCACTAACTTTAATGCTTCTGCTACTTTTTCATGGTCCTGTTCGGAGAGAATGCCAAGCTGCCCCGTATAGGGGTATCTTCCTGCCTCAACAACATCAACGCAGCGTAAAAATTCTGTCTGAAAGGAATGCGTCATTAGAATGGACATGGATTTTGCAAGATTGCGATGGGAGATTGCGGAAAGTTCCTGCTCTCCAACAAAAATCGTTCCGGCAATCGGTTCTAATTGTCGCGCAATGCTTTTTAAGATCGTCGATTTTCCAACGCCATTTGCTCCAATGAGCGTGAGAATTTGCCCAGCTTGAACGGAAAATGTAATATCAGGAATCAATGCTTTTTTTCGATATCCAACTGTTAGTTGTTCTGTATGCAGAAGAATTGGTTTCATCGCAGTGCTCCTCCTATCGCTTCTCTCGATGCAGCATCATCCAAATGACAATGGGTGCACCCAATACAGCTGTTACCGTACTGATACTCAATTCCGTCGGAGAAAAAACCGTTCTTGCAATCCAGTCGCAGAGCAGGCAAAATGCTCCGCCGCCAAAAAAACAAGCTGGTATCAACCAGAGTGGTTTTGCAGTTCGGAGCAGGTTCTTCATCAGATGTGGAACAGCAATTCCAACAAAAGAAATTGGCCCAGCAAATGCCGTAACGCAGGCAGAAAGCAGACTGGATAATAGAATCAATGCAACCCGAAACAAACGAATCGGAACGCCTAGGTTTTGTGCGTAAGCTTCTCCCAACTGATATGCTCCCATTGGCTTTGACAGAAAAAATGTCCCGATCAATACCGGAAATACGACCATGCTCATGGCACGAAGGTCTTGCCAGCTGGAGCTTGCAAAGCTGCCCATAGACCAGTTGTGCAGGTTGACAATGTTAGAATCATCTGCAAAGGTAACAACAAAATCAGTGATTGCAGAACAAATATAGCCAATCATAACCCCACAAATAATCAGAATGGACATTCGATGAACTTTCCCAGAAATCAACAGGATAAACCCCATAGAGAGCATAGACCCAAAAAAGGCAACGCCAATCAATGCCATTGCAGAAAGCAATCTCCCCTGCCCTAAGAAAAAAATCATTGCTAAGGCAACGGTCAGCTTTGCACCGGAGGAAATCCCCAAGATATATGGCCCTGCGATCGGATTCGAAAAGAATGTTTGCAGCAAGAAGCCAGAAACAGAAAGTGCTCCGCCTAAAATAATCGCCGTTAAACTACGGGGCATGCGAATTTCCCAGAGGATTTTCCAAGCAGTTGTGTTTTGTTCCGGATGCATCAACACTGAACCAATTTCAGAGAGAGAAAATGGAACACTCCCTGTGCAAAGCGTTCCAACAAATAAAGCAAACAACACAACAACCAAGAGCAGATAACAAATCCAATATCGAATGGTGGAATGCGATTTCATGATTTTTCATCCTTTCCATTAAGAAATGCGATGCAAGTAGGTCAGCTGGTCTTTTCCGTCTGCTGCACCCGTTACAATCTCATGAAAATCTGCAATCATATCTGCTGCACCGGTTGTTTGCTGAAACAAGTTTTGTTTGGTGCACCAAACATGCTGTTCTTTGACTGCTTTCATGTCTGCCAAAAGCGGACTTTTTTGCAAAAACTGCTCCATGTTCGGAATATCCCCATCAATGGTACTATTATAAATGAGGTAATCTGCATCCTTTGCTGCTGCATAAAAAGTCTCCATCTGAATATTCATGGTAGACAAAGCGTTTTCTTCTACCTTTAAATCCTCTGCGGAAAACAAATAATTCCCGCCTGCCAATTCAATCATCTTAGAAGTATAATCACCGGGTTTGCGAATATTGACAGAACCATTTGTCGTGATATAGAAAAATGCAACCGTCTTTCCCGTATTTTTTTCCGTCAAGATGGAATCCAGTTTTTCGGACTGTGCTGTAAAATACGCATCTGCTTCTGTTTCTCGATTCATCAGTAACCCATATAGTTTCATCCATTCCATTCTTCCAAGCGGATGCGATTCATAGCTGGAACGCTCTACCAAAACAGGAATTCCAAGTGCTTCCAGCTTTTCTTGAATCTCAGGGCTGTGATAAATCATAGTCGACTCAATCGCAAGATTACATCCTTTAGATAAAATCGTTTCATAATCAGGAGCACTGTATTTTCCAACATACAGCATCGTTCCCTGTTCCAGTGCCGATTGAATATGCGGAAGACTCCAGTTTTTTTCTGTTGTGCTGGTCATTCGCACCTGCTCCAAAGCACCAATTCCATCAAATAAATCCATTGCAGAACTGGCTGCAACATAGAGATTTTGAAATGGCTGCTGTAACACCGTAATGTTCGTGTCCAGTCCCACTGGAACAGTTTCTCCCTCTGGAACAAGCAAATACTGCTGATTGTCTGCAATGGTAATCAATGCATAGGGGTCATAGTAGTCCACAGAAAATTCTGTTGCGTATTGCAACGTCATATGTCCGGTACAGGATTGTTCCGACCACAGTTCTGTTTGTTCGGAAGATGTTGACCCACATGCAGTGAGCAGTCCCATACAAAGTAGACTGCTCACACCAATGGAACGCCACTTCATTCCTGTTTCTCCAAGGTGGTAGAATCAAAGAACAAGGTGTAATCAATTTCATGCGGTGTACTCATCGCAGTGGTATTCGCAGACACAGGCATTGCATAGTCAAACCCCAAGACAGGAATTTCAAATGTGGAATTCCCTTCTGTATTTGTCGGATTATATTGCGTATCGTCCACTTTCATATAGTCATAGTTGGAGCTGCTCCAAACGATTTCTGCTGTGGCAGTGCCGTCTTTTACTGTAATTGTGGCTGGAGATGTAACGCTGGCTCTTCCAGAACCGCCCTCTAACTGGACAGAGCAAGTGTAGGTGCCATCTTCCAGCTGCAAGCTTTCTACAGTTGTATAGGCATCATCGGAACGAGCATTCATTGGCAGAGAGTCTGCCCGAAATACCAATGTTCGGTCATACCAGATTTCTTTTTTCTTGCTGAATGCTGCACAGGCAATTCCAGAATCCAATGCTTCGACTGGAACGGTAAAGGTATGTGTGCCATCTGCATTTTCTGTAAATGGAATATAGTCGGATTCATCTGCCTTTTCTGCATCTTCACTGCTGCCCATATATAAATAGAGGTATCCTGTACCGCCCATGGTCATATCCGCAGTCATTGTTCCATCCTTTACAGTCAGCTGACAGGCAGTAATTCGGAACATCGTAGAACTGGAATCCACTGTGATTTCATACGTGCCGTCTTTGATGTCGCTGCCAAAAATCGGCTGCATGCCATCTTGTACCACCTGTACGGTTTCTGCTGTTTCAACAGTTTCCGCAGTTGTAGCTGCTTCTGTGCTGGCGGTACTGGATTCGCTTGTATCTCCGCAGCCAGAGCAGGTAATCAGCAAAAAGCAAGATGACAACAGCATTGAAAAAATTCGTTTTTTCATAAAAGTTCCTTTCACAAAAAAGCGGTCGGTAAAATCCGAACCGCTTTCTATTATTTTCATCCGATGAACAGAATCAATAAGAGGGGGAATTAGTCCTTTGCCAGAGAGTCAATGGCTGCCTGTGCGTGTTCTACATAAATCTGACGAATGGCTTCGTTTTCGCCCAGACCACGAACCAGACATTCTACCTGATAACCAGCATCTTCAAAGGTCTTTTTCCAAGAACCATCTTCATCGCCAGCCATATCATTATTTGCATGGTCGCCAGCAACAACCATCAACGGTTCGAGTACAACCCGTTCATAATCGCCAGCCTGTACCTTTGCCAGAACATCTTCCAAAGACGGCGTTGCTTCTACTGTTCCAACAAAATAGTTTGCATAACCATCCTTGGTCAGCAAATCCTGCATCTTCTGATAAACTTCATTGGAATCTGCTTCTGTACCGTGACCCATAAAGCAAATGGCAGTCTTTCCATCATCATAATCGGATGTCCATTCGGTAATTGCCTTTTCTACCTTTGCAAAGTCGTCATCACTGCTCAGCAGCGGTTCGCCAAATACAACCTGGTCGAATGCATCCGCATAGTTGCCAACTTCTTCTTCCAGTTCATCATATTCCAAACCGTGCATCAGGTGTGTCGGCTGTACAACCAGTGTCTTTACACCATTATCTACAGCACGATTCATTGCAGCGTCTACGTCATCAATCAGAATGTTGTCCCGCTTGTTGACATGGTCAATAATGATGTTGGAAGTAAAGCCACGGCGAACAGAAAAATCCGGAAAAGCCTTTTCCAAATCATTTTCAATTGCACCGACAGTCAGACGGCGGCTGTCATTGTAGCTTGTACCAAAGCTCAGTACCAACAGTTCCTGTTCACCGATTTCATCCTGATTGCGGATGTTATCCAAGGATGCATCACCAGTATCATAATTTTCTTCTTCGTCCACAGTTTCCTCCTGAGAAGTTTCTTCAGCAGCTTCTGTTTCTGTTGTTTCATCTGCAACAGTTGTTTCAGCAGCAGTTGTTGTTTCTGCTGTAGAACTGCTGGAACTATCATTGTTGCTGGAGCATCCGGACAACATTGCAGCGGTCATTGCCAAAGAAAGCATAAAAATAGTTACTTTTTTCATCATATATTCTCCTTCTAAACAATCAAGGAAAATCAGGAAAACAAAACAGAGGAAATAAAAAAGCTTTCTGCTCAAAAATGAGCCGAAAGCATACCGAAACAAACACTATTTAAAAGTGTTTCTGTACGATCAATGCCTCGTGATCTGGAATCTTGATTCCTGTACAAAAAACGGCAGGTTTCCTGACTCAAGGCTCAACATGATTCCGTCGTCTTCCCATCGTTCGACAGTGACATCTATTACGGAACACTCCCCTATTACAGTGACGAGATCGTACCAGAATTGCACTGGTTTCCCTTTTACCTTTTGTATTCTGCAAACGCAAAACCAAAAGCACCGTTTTCTTAGCGTTATTCTTTTTATTCATGCATGAACTGTTTTCATTATAGCATATCGGATCTGAAATTGCAACTGTTTTTCAGAAAACTTCCGGAAATATGAGGATTTTGTATGATTTATCCGCCTTTTTTTGAAAAAGCAATTCGTTTTTTGTTGTTTGTGTATATTAAGATTCATCGTCAGCAGATGGATAAATATTCGGCAGTTTTACGCCTGTTTCAAGTGCTTTTTGATGTCAGCAGGATAATTTTACGATACAGGAAAAAGTTTCCTTGATTGAGAATGATTTTATGTTTTTTATCGGGGAGATTGAGCAAGAAAAATCGATTTTAACACTTCATTTTTGCTTATTCCATATTCATTTCATACAGCATATCGCTTGAAATTTTATCTTTTACATTATCCACATGATTGATTTCATCAATCATGAGATTAAGATTAATTTCATTATAACTATCATTATAAGTAAAGTTTGCTTGTATTTCTTTGATCTTTTTTCTGCTATATGTGAAATTTGCATCTGCCTGCATACTTACACCATCAAGAGAAAACTGATAATTTAATCCTGTGAGCATCTTTCTTTTGGTACGCCATTCAAAATTTCCTAAATTATTCAGCTCACGCAAATCTTCATAATCAATACTGTCCAGTTCTCCTCTGATTTCATTCAGCCAATTTCCTCTTAGTGCAGTTCCTGCTTCTTCCTCAAAAATATCCAGAAGGATATTAGAAGTATTGATGAGAGAAGTTCCATCCGGAGAAACTTGATAAACATGTTCCCCAGATTCCTTGCTGGTCTCAATTTGCAATGCATTTTCCAAATCTTTTTGCGTGCTGCGTTTACTAAGCCGCTTTAAGAACTTTTGATAGACATCATCCACTTTATTGATATCAATATAGGCATTCAGTTCATCGTCTAATCCCAAATCTTCCAAGTATGTTTGTACATTGAAGTCTTTAATATCTGTTTCTTCATAATTTTCCCACATTTCATGAAGCAAATCGCTGTCAATGGAATCTCCATAACAATCTCCATCATAAATGGCGGAATAACCACCTGCATCTCCTTCAATGCAGACTGCAAATTCAGCACTTTCACCGTCTTCTTCCAGTGTGCCATACAGATAGAACTGTTCCTTTTTCTGATTGATTTCAACATCTGCATCTATGTTTAAAGATTCTTCCGCATATCCCGATGCAGACATATGAAAGCTTTTTACATTTTTTTCAGATTTCACCAAGTTATTCAATCCAAGTGCCAATGATGGAATTGGTTTCGCTGCAAATGCATTTACAGCCATTGTAGTTGCAACTGCACCAGCAATCACAATAGATCCAATTGTAATTGCAACTGGTTTCCAATTCTTTTTCTTCGTTGCGACAGAGCCACTGGTTATGGTATGATATGGATCTCTAGTTGGTGGAACATCAACCGGCGTTTGCGGTATCTGGTTGATCCTTGCTTCAACATCCCGCTGCGGTGTTCTTGCATTCGAAGAGACTGGTGTACCACACTTCGGACAGAACTTCCCTGTATCAGAAATAGATGCTCCACATTTTTTACAAAACATAATCATTCCTCCTAATCATAGCCCCAAAAACCTGATTTCTATTTTTTATAGAAATATTATACCTTATTATACCACAACTGGATTAAGAATGCAACTGTTTTTCACAAAAAATAAAAAATAGCTTTGAATGATACAAAGAAAGGAGCGATTGCAATCGCTCCTTTCTTTGTAAACAACTACGAAAATGGATTCCGATTATATTTTATCTCCAAACTTCTTCTGCAATCTCTTTTACAAGAGCCAATTTTGCCCACTGTTCTTCTTCTGTCAACTTGTTTCCAACTTCGCAGGAAGCAAATCCGCACTGTGGACTCAGGCAAAGGCGCTCAAGAGGAATATACTGGGCTGCTTCATGGATTCTGTTTATAACCATCTGCTTATCTTCCAGTTTCGGCGTTTTTGTGGTAATCAGACCGAGAACCACTTTCTTATCCGGTGAAACCTTCGCCAGCGGTTCAAATCCGCCACTTCTTTCATCATCATATTCCAGCAGCAGTGCGTCTACATGTTCCTGTGCAAATACATAATCTGCTACAGAATCATAAGAACCACTGGTAAAGAACGTGGAGTGATAATTTCCTCTGCAAATGTGCGAGGTGATTACCATGTCTGCTGGTTTATTTTCAAGGGCAAGGTTGTTTACTGCAAGAAGCTGTGCCTTTACATCTTCAAGGTCAATTCCCAGTGACTGGTATCGCTGCTTTGCAGCATCGCCTACAATTGCACCCCATGTGCAGTCGTCAAACTGAAGATTCCGACAGCCAGCAGCATAGAACTGCTTGATGACTGCCTGATAAGCAAGTCCGATATCCTGAATCAGTTCTTCATTGATTGCGTAATATTTTTTAGTATTCTCATAGTTTTGCGGAACAATCATCTGCTGGAAGGTCTGTGCCGGTGCAGGAATTGTATATTTTGCAACCGTATTTTCATCTTCAAACTGCTTTAAAAACTTGAAATATTCCACAAACGGATGTGGAACTGCCTTTATTTTACCAGTCAGATAAGTATCTTCCAACTGTGCAACTTCACCATTAAACTGAACACCTGCAATGGCTTCCTGATGTCCAACCCCTTCAAATCCCCACATAAAATCAAGATGCCAGAACTTCCGTCTAAATTCTCCATCTGTAATAATATGATAGCCTGCTGCTTTTTGTTTTGCTACAAGCTTTCTGATTTCTTCATCTTCAACAGCGGTAAGCTGTTCTTTGCTGATGATTCCATCGCTATAGTCTTTTCTTGCCTGCTTCAGATTTTCAGGTCTTAAAAAGCTGCCTACAAAATCATAGCGATATGGGGATGTAATGGTTTTGCTCATTTCAATTACCTCTTTCTTTAAAATGGTGATTCGAGTCAACTTGTAATGATTTCATTTTATCATGGAAGCAGTCGTTTGTAAAATACTTTATAATACCGCTTGCCCATAGGTTTTATCTATAGGCAGAAGCATAAAATCTCCCACAGTTTTTATCAAACCATGGGAGATTTTTTTATGATACATTTTTAAAGTCTATAGATTATTCCGAACGCAGTGCTACAACCGGATCTTTCTTTGCTGCACTCTTAGACGGAATAAATCCAGCGATCAATGTCAGCAGAACACTGATGGCAATCAGAATGATGGCTGCCGGAATTGGAAGAATCGCACGCAGATTGTTGATGTTGGTGAGATAGTGCACCAGCAAATTGATGGGAATACACAGCAAATAGGTGACAAGAACCCCTAACAAACCAGAAGTAAATCCAATAATAATCGTTTCTGCATTAAACATACTGGAAACATCTCGTTTTGATGCACCAATTGCACGGAGAATCCCAATTTCTTTGGTGCGTTCCTGTACAGAAATCAGCGTAATCACACCAATCATAATCGAAGAAACAATCAACGAAATGGCTACAAATGCAATCAATACATATAATTTTTGTAACAGAGGGCATCATCAATCCAACATAGTCGGTATACTGAATCTGCGACATCTCATCTTTGTCTTTGTTATAATCTGCAATGGCATCTTCAATGACATCCTTGTCTTCAAAGGTTGCCACATAGAGATTGATTGCCGCAGGGTCATCTAAATCAATATCTCCCAGTGCTTTCAAATTGTCCTCATAAGTGGAATCCGAAAACTGCATCAGTTCATCATAATAATTCGCACACTGTTCGGCAGTCAAAGTGGGAAGCAGCTGATTCAAGGCTTTCAGCAATTCTTCTGGCTGCATCGCTGCCATTTTTTGTTGTACTTTCACTTGCTGCTGCATCATCTGTGTAAAGGTATCTTTCTCATGGACTCCAGATAAGATTGCACATTGCTTTCACTCATGCCCATTTGCTGCGTCATTCCCTGCAACATTGCTGCTTCCATATCACTGCGACTCATACCTTGCATGGACTGCTGTACGGATTCATTTAACTGTTCCTCTGTGGGAATGCTCATCATCTGAATATATGCCTGTGCTTTTCCGCTGTCGTCCAATCCATTTACATATTCTAAAAAATGCGGTCTGTTTCTCTGCATCAGTTGTACTGTCAGTATCCTTAAATGGCAATCCAGTGAAAATATCGGTATCCTTGCTTTTCTTCTGGGCAGCAATTGCATCAGAATCTTTACTGTGGTCAATCAAATACTTGGTCAGATTGCTGGTATAAACAATCGAACCGGACAGCATCGGAGCGGTGGTATCTTCATTTGGTCGAATAATACTCGTAACTTTTAATTTTAATCCATTGTCATAGAGGTACTGTAATCCAGCATCCGTATCTCGCAAATCGGTATAAAGTCCTGTATTTTCATCATAGCGATAACAATCTGCATTCAAGACCGTGCGAAAATCCATGTCGCAGCTGTCAGCATATGACCAGTTCTTGTTGTCCTTTTGCAGCTCCTTGCCATTGACTGCCGCTTCCATGATGTTATCCACATCTTCTTTCGGTTCTAAGCCGAGTGCATACAATGTCATGTCATCCAGTTCATTGTTTTCATCTAACACCAACATAATTTCATCATACCTATTCGGCCATGAACCATAGACCACATCATATTGCTTTTTCAACAGGTCATTGACGGGGTTTCCATTTTCTCCGGGAAGCAGTTCCTGCCACAAGTTCATAGAAGAACCGCCCATGCCCATCATGGCAGTTGCTTGTTCTCCAAACATAGAATTGCTGGCATTGGTCATTGCCTGCATATCAATTCCCATATGTTCCAATAACATTTCTTGCATCAATTCTTCGGTGTCTGAATGAATAATCGTTCCATCTACATTTTTGCTATAAATGAGCAAATCCAAATCGTAAGCGTATTGAACACCATTGCCTTATATAAATCGCTGTCACTGTCTTTTCGTTCGGATTCAATATAGGACTTGAAACTCTTCAAATCATTTTCAGATGTTTCCATGTTATTTAAAGCATCCAAATTGCCGACTTCTTATATACTGCATCTTTGTCATGTGTACTGTCCGAAGTTGCAGAGCCCATAAAAGTTTGCATCAAGGCACTGAGGTCTGTGTTCGTTTTCTGAATTGTCAGCGGATAAGAGGACAATGTTTCTTCTTGAATCACATTAAATATAAGTATTGAAGCCCTGTGAAATGGAGAGTACCAATGCAATTCCAATAATACCAATGCTTCCGGCAAAAGAGGTCAGCATGGTTCTTCCCTTTTTGGTGAACAGATTTTTCAGGGACAACGAAAATGAAATGCCAAAAGACATCGAAAGTTTTTTCAGCTTCTTTCCGTTTTCATTTTCGGCTTTATCTGCTTGTAATTCCTGCTGGTATTCTTCTTCAGTCATCGGTCTGGAATCGTCTGTCAGTTTGCCATCCAGTACACGAATAATACGGGAGGAATACTGTTCCGCCAATTCCGGATTGTGTGTAACCATGATAATTAAGCGGTCTTTGGAGATTTCCTTGAGAATTTCCATGACTTGAATGCTGGTTTCTGTATCCAAATGCACCAGTCGGTTCATCCGCTAAAATAATATCTGGATTATTGACCAATGCCCGTGCGATTGCTACACGCTGCATTTGTCCGCCAGACATTTCACTTGGTTTCTTGGAAAGCTGATTGCCCAATCCTACATCTTCGAGTGCTTTTTTCGCACGTTTTCGACGATCTGCTTTGGATACGCCCGATAATGTCAATGCCAGTTCTACATTTTGCAGAACCATTTGATGAGGAATTAAGTTATAGCTTTGGAATACAAACCCAATGGAATGATTGCGGTAGGTGTCCCAATCTCGGTCTTTGAAGTCCTTGGTAGAACGCCCATTGATGATTAAATCTCCTTCTGTGTACTGATCCAATCCGCCAATGATGTTCAACATGGTGCTTTTTCCTCCTTTTTGGTATCGGGAAAGTTGCGATTGCCTGTCGGAAAAAGCCGTTCTCCAAAATTGATCATTTCGGAAAACGGCTTTTTCTGTTATTTTACGGATTACTTCATCCGTCTTTTTTCCTTGTTTTTACGATAATAGTTGCACCACCAACGGTCATAAGCGTGGCAAGTCCCACAAACACTTTGTAAATGTCAGAGTAGCCAGTCTGCGGAAGAGAAACTACTTCATTTGCCATGTTCGTTCCGGTTGCAGTTTTTGGATTCACGGTATAAACATCAAGAACTTTCCCATCTTCATCTGTCAGTGTGATTGCATAGTTCCCATCTGCTGTTTCAAGGAGTGCAGCCTTTGCAGGAGTATTGCCTGTTTTGGTTGCATAGTCCTTCCTTGCCCAATCCTTGAAATCTTCCTGCGTGATGTTTTTATAATTGGTTGTAGTGGATTCGGTTGTAACAGTGTTCTCTATGCCATTATAGATTTTGTATGTTCCAGCCAAATTGGAATCTTTGATGTTAGCATCTTCCACGCCTGAAACAGGATAGAGTCTTTCCCATTTCGAAACATCGCCTTGCTTCGTGCAATCTACATAAATCACATCTTCCTGCTCAAGAATGAGTAAGATTTTTTCCTTTCCCTTGTCATCAAACCAGTATTCAACTTTTGTAACACCACTTCCGCCAATAAAGTCCGGATAAGGCTGCGAGGCGGATAATTTATCGTAAATTTCCTTAAACGAATTCGAACTGTTTACAAATTCCTTGGCTTCCTCCAACGTCATTCGGGAGGCATCTTCTGGTATTTTGTTTAAAATAGAAGCCCTTTCCCGTTCAAATTCCCCGAATGCCCCATGTTCTTTTTCGGCAAGTTCCGCTAAAGCCTTCGCCTGTTCTTCTGAAAGTGCATCACTGGTTACTGTAGCTGTTGTCGTGGTTGTTTCTGTGGTTGCGGTTGTTTCTGCTTTCTCTTCAGAATAGAGCGGTTTCCAGTCGGAGATGTTTCCATCTGCATTGCATTTTACAGAAATAACATCTTCTTGCTCCAAAATCAAAAGGATTTTTTCTGTGCCGTAGTCGTCCAACCAAAATTCAACTAATGTTACTCCACTACCGCCTACAAAGTCTGGATATTTTGCGATGGAAAGCAGGCTCTCGTAAATATTCTGAAAGTCGGTGTTATTTTCCAGAATCTCTTGCACATCATCGAAACAAAGTCTTGCTGTATCGGGTGGGAGCTCCCCGAGAATTATTTTTTCTTCCCGAATAAATTCCCCGAACAGATGACTGCCTTTCTCTTTGAGTGCTGATAGTTGTTCTTGCTGTTCCGACGAGAGTGTATCATCAGGTGCAATCATTACAGGAATCGGAATCGTTTTGACAGGGTTGTCCGCTTCATCGAATACGGAAATACTGATACAGGTTTCCCCTGCAGAAATCGCTGTCACCAAACCATATTCGGATACGGTCGCAATGCTTTCATCTGCGGACTGGTATTCGATACGTTCCGTATCATATCCCTCTTTATCAAACTTGACATTCAGATTACAGCTTTCGCCGACAGTCAGGTTGCATGCAGAGGGTTCAACGGAAAAGTCAGATGCTACAACCTCTGTTGAACTTGGATCTTCTATCGGCTCTGTAATTGCCGGTGAAGTTGTGGTTTCTGTCGTTTCTTGAATTTCGGTCAAGGTTGTAGTCACTTCTGTATCTACAGGCACATCCGTTGCACTTGCAGAAAGTGGCATGGAAAGAGAACCTGTAAGAAGCAGCATGGCTGCTAAAAATGCCCATTTTTTCATATTGATACACCTCATTTCAATAATAGTCATATATGTTTTTCGATAAAATCTGATTAAAAAGCAAAAATGTTTATATTTTTCTTTTATTATAACATGAAGATTCAAATTTGTCAATATGTTTCAGACTGTGCTTGGAATCCTAATCATAAAAATATTATCTCTTCACCCGTTCCATCTTACAAGTGTGATGCTTCTCCTTATCATAATTCACGCCAACTAAAAGAACTTCACCGTGGTAATTCTGCAAGCAATCCAGATAATCTTTCTGCTTGATTTGTTCTACTGCCTCTTCTGCGGAATGTCCCCATTTCAATTCCACAATCATGGCTGGCAGGTTGCAGTTTCGATTTGGCTCAAATACAATATCTGCGAATCCCTTTCCAGCTGGCATTTCTCGGTGCAGGGTGTAATTCTTTTGAGCAGAATAGTACGCTAAGGAAATCACACAGGACAATGCATTTTCATCGTTATACTTCAAAATAGATGCGTTTGCTTGATGTGCTTGTTCAATCAGTTCTGCAACTGTTTGCTCGTCACCGGAAAGTGTGGCTTGTAATAACTTTTCAGAGGTTTCCAAAGCTGTTACAACACTTCCCCACCCCATCACTTTTACGGTACTGATAAACTGTTCCATTACTTCATCGTTTGGAATCCAAATCTCTTTTGTTTCTGCATTATAAGTTAAATAGCCCAAATGCACCAACAATGTTAAAACATCATCTTTTGTTGCAAACGTAACCATATCATTGCTAAAAGTAGTCGTATCAATTTTTTCTTTTTCTCCTGCAAGCAGCTTCAAAATGACATCTTGTACCCCAAATTCATTGGATTGAATATAGATTTTCAAAGCCTCATAGGTTTCTGTTTGCGTCCAGTAATTGCTAAATTTTCCACGCAGCATGGCTTCTACAACAGACTTTGGATTGTAAATCGAAACGCCATCCACACAATATCCATCATACCATTTCTTTGTTTCAGAGAATGGCATGTTGTATTGTTCGCAAAGCTGCCGAACTTCCTGTTCTGTAAAGCCTGTAAATTCTTCGATTGGAGAGGCATCGGTCATGGAATACTCATAGAATACATTGATTGCAGAGTGTTCCCCATACTTCTTGATGGGCAGAATGCCAGTCATATAGGCAAGGGCAATATAGCTTTTGTCCTTTAACAAGTTTCGCAGAAAGTCCAGATAATCTTTCTGCGATGCAGCATCACTTTTATGTACTCGAAAAATGCAATCCCATTCATCAATGATAAAGACAAACGGAATTTTGTACTGTGCAAATGCCTGTTCCAGTACTTTGACCAGCGTTTTTCGCCGGGGCATTCTGAGGTCTGAAAATTCTTGCTGCAACTCATCCAGCAAGTCATCCTCTACAAATTGAATCAGTTGCTTCATATTTTCCGATTCTGTCAAATAATCTCGCATATTTAAATGGATAACATTGTATTGATTCAGATGCTTTTCAAAATTTGGATGCGTTGCAATTTTCAATCCTTGAAACAACTCTCTGGAATCGCACCCACGGCTATAGTAAGCCGTCAGCATGTTTGCTGCCATAGACTTTCCGAATCGTCGTGGACGGCTAACACAGATATACCCTTGCTCTGTATTCAGTTTCTTATTTGTATATGCAATCAGTTCTGTTTTATCAATATAGATTTCTGAATTTAAACTTTTCTGGAAATCAACATTTTCTGGGTTCAAGTAAATGCCCATTGTACTTCCCTCCTTGCTGTAACTTCAATTTCTCTCTTTATTATATCACAGCAAGGCGGAAAAAGCAACTTTTCATACACAAAAAAGCTCCGGATTCCCCATCTCTTGGACAATCCGGAGCTTTTACCTTATAACCACTTAGCAGTAGTACGTATTCGTTGAACCTTTCTTTTTTCCTCTATTCAGATGTGGCAGCATCCCCTGGTTGTACAACCTGCTGATCGCTCTGCCGACTCTGCATTTATCTCCACGAGATAATAGCTGGTACAGCCCAGGACGATGCATTTCAATGATGTCCCGCACCCGAAGCTGCTTTCCATATGTGTTTTTGCATCTGATCACGCATGCAATCGCCATCCGAGATCGTCTTGCATTCGTGTAGTTATACGTTAAATAAAACATCGCATTCGTTCCTTTCATCCATCTATATTCAATTCTTCTCCACTGTTGCTCAATTGCTGTAAAATATCCGCCTGTGCTTGTTCCTTCTGCATCTCCAAATTGGAAAGAATCTTTATCCGCTGCCCGACAATTCCATTTGGAAATGGTAGTCCTTTTGTATGCAACAGTTCTTGCAATTCTGCATCCGATATTGTCGCTGTTCCACTGTTGGTATAGCTGCAAGAATCCTTCTTGTCCAGTCCCAGCAGTTGCAGTTCATAAATGTCAAACGCTTCATTTTGTAGCCGTACGCCGGTCACCAATGCTTCTGTTTTCTGTGTGTAATCTGCAAATAAAAATTCCATTAGTTCCTCCGTTATTGCAAGTGAAAGTATGCTTCTGTTTCCTTATCAATGGGTACACCCTCACAAAATTTCACAGTAATATCCTCTTTCTGAATTTCAATGTCTTGAATTGCAGCAGCTTTCAAGGCAGATGCCTCCGGTGATTTGACATGGCTCATATAATGCTTGAACTGTTTGACCAGTCTGCAGTAAGTATCTTCGTCTACAGTCGGAATTTCTGTTTTCTTGTACACCAATTGTTGCCGCAGCGTTTTCAAGGTTGTTTCGTTTTGCTGGAGCTTGTTCAGAATCGTATCCGAACCTTTCCCAGTTTCCAGATAGGCTGTCAAATTTTCTTGTGCCATTTCCAATCCATGGATCTGATTCATCAGACGATTTTCTTCATCCGATTGGATATGCCTTTGGATTGCCAGTTTTTCATGAATCTTATGCAGCAGTTTTTCTTTGTTCTCTGGGCTGAAAATGCACTGCTGCAAAGCATAGAACACAAAATCATTCAAATGGTCTGCTCTGACGCTTTTCCAATCACAATTGCAGCTTTTTCTGTACTGCAAATACTTGTGTCCATTACTGTAGTTCACATTTCCGGAATATGCCTTTCCGCAACTGGAACAATGCAGATACCCATTCAAAGCATAGTAGTTTTTTCCAGTTCTATGAGTCTGTTTGGTTGCATTCTTCCGCATGTTCTCTTGTGCTTTTTGGAAATCTTTTTCAGAAATGATTGCCGGCATGCCGTTGGGAATCTGGATGTATTGTGCTTTCTCTTTGTGAGAATTTCTCCTGCCCTCAGAATCTTTTGATTCTGTGCGGTCGTATACGTAAGTACCCATGTACTTCTGATTTTTCAAAATGCTGTTGATTGCCGACTTGGAAAAGTCATTTCCATTGGCAGTTTGATATCCCTTTTGCTTCAGCGATTTCTGAATGTAGTCATAGCCCATTCCCCTTAGATACAGCTGAAAAATATCCCGAATAATGGGAGCGGTGTTTTCATCAATTTCATAAAGTCCGATCTCGTTGACCCGATAACCCAGCGGCGGAAGTCCGCCTAAATGCCGACATTGTTTCGCTGATTCCAGTTGTGCTGCCCGGGTATTTTTAGAAAGCGTTTCTGAATATTCTTCTGCGACTGCGGCCTTGACCGTTGTAATCAGCTTGTTATACGATTTGCTGGCAGTATCTGTACCGTCTGTGACTGCAATCAAACGAATGTTCTGTTTTTCAAAGAAGGTAAGGTCTTCCAACTGGTGAGCCGCATTTCTGTGCAGCCGATCCAACGCTCTGACCACAATGGTTTTTGCTTGAACGGTTCCATTCTGAATCTCTTCTTTCATGCGGTTGTATTCCGGACGATTTTCTGTGAATCGTCCGCTTTTCGCTGTATCAATGTAGAATTTTTCAATCTCCATATCGTGTGCAGTTGCATACTGTTCTATGCAAGTTGTTTGTGCGGCTACGCTGTTTCCATCATCTTGTGCATGGGAACTGTAGCGAATATATCCGATAATTTTCTCCATCCTAATTTCCTTTCTGATTTTTCTTTGCTTACAATGGCATCATCATTCTCTTTTCCGCCCTGTGCTATGGCGGTCGAATAACAAATATACGCATCTATTCTTCGCTTTCCTTTCTCAGAATTTGAATCAGCACGTCCGCTGCAAGGTCTAATAAGGGTTGTTCCGCAGTGTCCGCATGTTTTGTTTCTACTGTTTTACAGTCATGGTAATAATATTGCTGTTCCGCTAATTGCTTTCTTGCTATCTGCAACTCTGTAATTTCCCGCATGGATTACAGCCTCCTCATCGTTCACAATATCCAGAACCGCATCACTGAACGGATTAGAGTTTTTGTATTTCTTTATGTTGGAATACACTGCATCGTCAATCTGACCAAATGCCGCATTGACTTTGTCAAGATCAAATCGGTATCCATAGCATGGTACGCCATCAATGCTGAGTTTTGTCTTTTTTCTTCCTTTCTCTGGTCGTATGATGAATCCTTCTTCTAAGAGTGCATTGACTGCAATTTTCGGTTCGGTGATGCCACATTTTGCAACGATGGCTGAAAAGGTTGTTTCAACCATATCCATTTTCAAAGGGGTTCCAGTTTTATCCGTTGTCCATTTGATACCCTTTAAGTGCCGATACTCAGAGCAGATGTAGTTGAAAATATTGGTTACTAAGTTCTTTCCCGGTGTAGCGGTCACTGCTGTTTGTTTGTGCAGTTCCTCACAAATATGACACAATGCTTCTGTATCCATCTGCAATCCAACCGCATTCAAGATATCAGCTGTCGTCAGAATTAAGGCGTAATTGTTTACCAATCTTTCTGTCAACTTGCATTTGCTTTTCTCAAATCGTTCTAACAGGTCATTCTTATGCAACTGGAACATCTGATGCACTTCGGTTGATTTTGCTTTCAACAGATTGTCTGCAAGCAATGTGCCAACGATTCCAAAATTTTTGCTGGAAAACACTTTGATCTGATCGGCATGCATACTGTCTTTCGTATAGGTGCAATGCTCCATCGTCAAAATGCGGGCTGCCAATCCAAGATTTTCATTGCGAGTAAGATCCACCAGATATTCTTCTGCACTGAACAGGCAGGTGCAAAACCAAGAATTTCGTTCTTTCAGTGTGCTGTCCTGATTCAAGCGAAGCTTATCCTTCCCTTCTGCGAATGTGTAAATAAAAGCAGATTTGTTGATGTCATTCTGAATGGTGGATTCGTCATAACAAATCGGAACGCCGTGATGCCGACCCAAAAGATACAGCAATGCATTTTGCGTTCCATAGAACCCGGAAAACACCGTTTCATCATCGGGCGAACTGTACAACGAGGCAGCAAGCTGTAAAGCAGTTGTCTTCCCTGTTGAACTCGTTCCGACTAAGGACAATCCAAACGAAGCTACAGGAATTTTTTCGGTGTTGTGAAGATATGCAAGCACAGTTGATGTTGCTGCTGTGCAAAGCACGAATTGCAATGTTGCCATATCCTGTATCAACGCATTCAATTTGGAAAGGTATGCTTCCAAAGAAGGCTCCGAAAGATGCTGCAATAGCGTTTTAGATGCATCCCATGTCAAAACCTGATTCTTGTATTTCCATCCCAATGTCTGACTTGCATCCTGTACCGCAAAGTTGCGAAAAAGATGTTGCAGATGTAGCGACAATGCTTTATGTGCGTTGTTTGTCCTGCATACCGCAATGCCATTGCTAAACAATGTCGAGCAGATTTTTTCGGGTAATAGGTTCTCAAACGGAATGCGAACGCATTTCTCGTCTTTTTCAATCTCCGCATAATGGCGATTCTTTTCATCCACGACAACCGCTCGAACAGTAAAGGAATCCGCAATCCATCTGGCAAATGGTTCAGACGTTCCAATTCCAATGTCAACCATTCCAGCTGAGGTGTGTACCAAATCAAAGGTACACATATTCTTGCCATTTCCAACGTTGTATTCTCTCGATTTGCACTTTAAGCGGGTGTACTCCGACACCGAAATCACAGCCTGTTCATTCATGCAGATGGTGAAATCTACAGGAACAACCTCATCTGTAAGGCTGCAATCTTTTTCGTATTCCATATGCCCTCCTCCCCAAATTATGACTGCAAAAGTTGAACCTTTTTGATGTTGCAAAAACACTTTCCAGTTTTCTTAGAAACATTGTTGAAAACTGTAATCTCAACTGACCGATCCAGCAGAGCATCTGTGTTGTCTGCATCGAGTGCCCGAAACACATTCGACCATGGATAAGACCCCAGTTCCTTGCTGCTGAAGAACTTAACCAATATGGTTCCATCTTCCATTTGGAACTTCATACAAACTTTGTCTTCTCCGTAGTCGAACACTGTCACAATCTTCGTTGAATAAGTGCCATTTTCGACAGCTAAAACCTCATTACTAATTACACGCATAATATTGATTCCTTTCCGTTGTTGAATTGCACTTGTCTGAACCTTTTGCAGAGTTCTTTCAAGTGTGTTCCAATTTTAGCACAACTTTTTGGAAATGTAAAGACTGCAATCTTGACAGAAATGATGTTTTGCATGATAATAAAAACAGCGGAATTTCGGGGTTTATTACCAACCAGAAAACTTTACTGTTTTTCAGTTTTAAGTTCTTTCCATAGGATCCCTTGGGACTCTGAAGCTGCAAATAGCGAATTAGAATTGTTTAAAAAAATTGTAAATTTTGAAAATGGCTCTTTCTGATTGATTGCAATTGGATTGTTCCAATAAAGATTTCGCTCAGAATGGATAATTGTTATATTGTTAATTACATATTTGAAAAGAGGCTTTATAATGAATTCAAAATATAATTGGAATGAAATTGTAAAAGACAGCAAAAAAATAATACGTGATACGACCAAGAATGGTAATAGAAAACTGATCAGTACGATGAAGGAACTTTATGACAGATTAAAATTCCAGTATGAAAAGAAAGGAAAAGAGATTCCTAAATATGTTCTTTATTCTGAGAAGATTCGAAAGGAATTTAACATCTATCATCATAAGAAAAACATCCAGTTAGAGTTATATCAGGCTGTAGCCGCACATGAAAAAATTTCTTTAGAAACACTTTCACAAAATGTTACAATATCCTATCCCACCGTAGCAAGTCAGGCTGTCTGGTTATTTATTCGCCTTAAAGAGACAAAAGAAACAGAAGAAAAGAATATTTCTTTAGAAGATTATAACAGTCATTTTTATTATTTATCCAAAAGATTAAAAGAACAATTTAAAGATGAGATTCTCTTTCTCTCATTTGACACAGATACTGTGGTTCTTCTCTGCAAAGATGATTCTGCACGAAAAAAAATCATCCGCCATTTCAGAAAATTACATCCTCATTTGGAAATGTTTTAACAGGAGGTCAATATGGCAAGTAGATCCGAAACCGATAAAATCCATGAAAAAATTTGCGAGGTCACTGCAGAATATTTTCTCACACACAAAAAGGAAGCGTTTTTTTCTCTGTCTACACAAGAGATATATGAAGAAGTAAAGAAATATGCATCAGATGCAGTGAATTATGCGACACTCAAGTTCCCGGGATTCTTACAAGTACGAAAAATCTGGATTTCTTTTCTTTCTAAAAATCACCAATATACGCCGGGGGAACGACTCACTGTAGCTGTTTTATATCGTTTAATTTATATATATAAATACTATGACTGCGGAATTATCAAAGATATATTAGAATACAATCATTATCATGTTCAAATGCATAATGGAGATCCCATTATTTGTGTCATCCCACTTCTTCCTGAAAAAATTTTAGATATTTATGCCAAAAATATCATTCATGGCAATAAAGAAGCTATGATTCGATGGAATTTCATTCGAAGATTATGTAAAGAAATCAAAAAAATAAATCCATCTCTTATTTTAGCAGTGATTCCACAAGTGAATCGGATGTCTTTTATGTGTAAAACTGGAAAGATAAACTGTCAAATACATGACCTTCCTCCAATCTATGATTCTCTCTGCATATTTATAAAGAACACTCCAGAAGGACAGAATTTGATCAGGAATTTCCCAATTTCCCATTCTGCCTTGGAAAGAAAGAGAAAAAAATAATGTGAAAACACTCCTTTTCATGCGTTAAGGTTGTACTCGATCCGCATAATTTACTATAAGTAATTATATATTTATAATTATATTTGTAATCCAAAAAATAAAATCCCCTTTTGCTAACCAGTCGGAAGCAAAGGGGATTTCTTTCAATTTTATCATATATGCAATCATAAAGCTTTTAGAACATTCATTAAACTTCCAAAGCTTCTCCTTCTACAATAGAAGAATCTGGTAACTGCTTTAAATCTTGCTGGTCAATTTTAGAATCAATTTGTAGTGATTTTGCCATTGGTTCCAAGTATTTGTTTACATTCTGCATGCCCATTCGCATAAGATCATCTGTATTTTGATTCAATCTCTTAAAATCTACTGCCAACTCCTTAATAAATTCGTTTGCAGCATCTACAACCGCATCCATTTGATTCATAACAGAGTCTTCCATTCTCAATCGAACTCGTTCGTTACTTGCAAACCGTTGATTGATATCATCCAATCTTTGCATTGCATTGTTTGTTGCCTCATCCTGTAACTGCCGATATTCCTGTGTCTTTTCCATAATCAAAGCATTTGCTTCTCTCCGCAATTCAATTGACATCATTCCAATACTGTTGACAATGTCTTTTGTTGCCATGGCAAGGTCAACTTGATAACGCTTAATGGATTCTACTAATTGATCTCGTCGTTTGCTCTCTTGTTCTGCAATCATTGCATCAATTTCCGCATGCCAACGCCGCTGATCAACTTGCAGTTCTGCTGCTTGCCGTTCATTGTAGGCTTGCAATTCTGCTTCCTGCTTCCGCATCTGCATTTCGATATTGGCAGTTTCCTTCATCTTCTTCCGTTCCCGACCAGCAGAAAGTGCATTTAACGGTTCTTTCACCCAATCGCAAATGGTTTCGATTGGCTTATAAATGATGTCATCCAACTTATCAAACATTTCTAACATTTTTATTCCTCTTTCTCCGCTTCTTGAATCAGCTTCTGATACTGTTCTTTACCTTTCTTCATCTGTACACGCAGTTGATTTGTATTCTTTTCCCACTTTTCTGAAGACAGAATCATCTCTTTCAATTGCCTTTTCTGTACTTTTAAGAGTTCTGGAATTGCTAATTTTGAAAGTAATCCATTTTCGCTACATTCAGAAATCAAATCGGAAAAATACTTTGCAAAAAACAGTGCCATCTCTTTTCGCTGATCCACAGTATACTCATCATGACGGTTTAAAATTTCAATCATGCTCTCCCAGTGCAGACTGATCCACTCTATAAAATAAGATTGAAAATAAAGATGCCGAACAGATTTTGAATCAGAGGAATGCAAACCAGAATAAATAGTTGGTTCGTATTCCAAACAATCCTGGTATAACTTCTTGCGTTGCTGCTGCATAATTTGCAATGCAGCAGTGACACAAAATCGATAATCTTCTTCGTATCGCATGTATTACACCCTTTTTGTCGCTTCCCGTAATTCCTGCCGGAACTCGTCCAGATTTTTCGTGATATAATGCTGAATCAAGGATTCGCTGATTTGAAAACTGCGTTCCACATTTGCTTGCAATTCCGTCAGCCATTCGGCTTTGCAATCGTTAGAAAGCACATCATCTTCTACCATTGCCTTTTGAATTGCTGGCAATTCCTTCAGATAAAAGTCCTTTCGCTCTTTTCTCAAGTTTTCCATCATTTCTTCGATGTTCTGAATATCCCCCTGATACCGCTTCAGCAACTTCATGTAATACTCTTCGTATGCTGCAATCTGGTCAAAAGAATTGTTTTTATTTTGGGGGCTTACTTTTTGAAATGCTCCAAACAAATCTCCCATAGATTCTCATTCTTCCTTTAGCTTTATTAAAATTTTCTTTCCAGGACATATTGAAACATTTTGAATCTTCTCATTTCCGCCATTTTCAAAAATTTAATCAATTTAAATGCTTTTTTGTAGAGAGAATTATCAAAAGTTATGCAGTACGTTCCTTTTTCATTGACTGGAATTCGATTTTTCATTTCTGTTACAAATTGTTCTTCAGAACTTTTTCCATTTCGTCCAACGGAAGAGAAAAAGCCGTTGCCTGAGTTCCCTTTCCTAAAACCAGTGCGATTATTGCAACAATCACCACCACCAATACCGCCGCGGTTACAATCCCGACAAGCAGGTTGTTGTTTGTCGTTTTTTTTTGATTCTGATGTTGTTTTCCTGTTTCATAAAAATTAGGTGGATAAGTATTTGAATGATTAGGTACTTTTTTTGGCAAACAGTTTCCAATCTTCGAACCACTATTCGAAACAGGTGCACTTCTTTCTGATTTTCTCATTCCCATAATGCTGCCGAAAGGATCTTCTTGGGTTGCAGTGGTTTGCGGTGTGCTTTTCAGGGCACGATAAAAATCATCTGAAACAGAAGCATAAGTAAACTTCAGAGCATCCCACTCATTTCTATCAATATCCGAGATAAAAGAATCCTGGCTGCCTTTGTTTAGAATCTGATCGAAGAAATAATCCAGTGTTCCTTGCAGTTTTTCTTTCTGGTTACGAATTACTTTTTTTTCTTGAATCTGTTCAAATTCTGGCTTATCATTGGAAGAATATGTTTTTTCATCCAATGTAACTGGTGGGAAATTTAATTCTTCAGAATGTGTTGTGGATTTATCCCACTGATGTTTGAGATATTCCAAATATTCCTCCCAGTATTTAGAAAGAGGAATATTTGGAATTCTTCCACTCCGCACCTTTGATTTTGAAATGGCAAAACCGATAAAGCAAGCAATGCTACGTCCCTTGCAATCTCTCAAATATTCTGATGCAGCTGCAGCTTGAAAATCAAATGTGCTAACAGATTTTTTCAGTTCTTCTACTAAATATTTTGTAACACAGGAGATTCCACCACAAATACAATAATTTCCAACAGAGAACACACTATATCGAATCGTTTTCAAGATGTCCAGATTTGCCATTGCATTTTCAACATATTTCAATGCAGTTTGACAGTCCAAATCCTTTGGTCGTGTCAGGAAATCCGGAACAAAATCGACATTCTTGGTTCTACTGTAAATCAACGGATATGCTTTCATGTTAAGCCCTCCTTATATTTCGGAAATAAGGTCCGCTGGAGAAAAATCTTTTTCTTCTTCACCATAAAAAACCTTGAATTTTGAATTTACTTTTGCCAATTCTGTTGTAACCGCAATTAAAAGCTTTCGATACTTTTGCAGCTCTTCTCGATTATTTTTGATACGTTCCTTTGACTCTTCAATTTGTTTTTTACAACGATTAATTCTATCATAATTTGTGAACCATCTGTCATATTCATAATCAATTGCATTTTGACTTTCTGAAATCTTGTTTTGATGCTTTTGCTCATCTTTTAGGAGTTCTCTTTTTATGTAAAGACAGAAATCTAAAAATTCGTGGAAAATCCCAATAAAGAATGGAATGTGGATATTTACTGGTTCTACTTCTCCGGAATAATCATCATCTGCAATTTCTTCTCCAAGAGAAACCGCTACAATATAGTTTGTTCTTCTTGGAGCAAACAACTCTTTGAAACTTTTTATCAAGATACTTTTAATTTCATCTTGTGTTACATACTGTCTGCATAAATCCGACTTTGTGATAACAAAAACAATCGGAGGTAATTCTTCAGCATGTGATTGTACAAAATCAGAGATAATAGTACTTAATTTTGCTTTACATTTCCTCTCTATATTATGCATTCTTTTTTCTGGACTTTCATTACAAAGAAGTTCTCCATCAATAAAGATGTATAATGCCGTTGACTCTTTAATAGAGTTAATTAATTCTGCATAGACTGGATTATCATCTCTTGCATGTATGGTACCACCGCCATAATCTGCCCAATCAAAACTCATAACTGGCTCATTATAATAATTCAATTTAAAGCTATAATTGGAAAATTCGGTCAATGATGTGCCCACCGGGAAACGATCCATACCTGTTTCATCATCTAATTGATCCATCCAATCTTCCAACTTCGTTGCAGCTTGATTAGTGGTGACCAAAGTGAATCCGTTAATACCAACGCACATTTCATAATACATTCCCAACAAATAACATGTCTTCCCACTACCGGACAAACCCAACGCAGTAAATCTTGTATCAGCCATTTTTCTTTTCTCCTTAATAACATGATTTTTTAAAGAACACTATATTCTTATTATAAACGACATTTTTTCTTATGTCAAGTTGTTTTTTAATTGTATCGACTATTTTTCAACATCTTGCATTTCCTGTAGAAAAAAGTGCTTCAATTTTTTCTTTACAAATTCATTATACGAATTGATGCAGACACCCGTCTGTCTGTTCAAAAATAATTTACAAAAATCGACGAAAAAAATCCGCTGTAATTCAATACAGCGGACTCTCTCTTCACTGGCTTAGAGCACTTTCAATCAGTACTCTTCCGCCAACAGCATGGTGCAGTGTTCCCCATCATCGATGATGTACACCTTTACTGTGACCGGCTTTTGTGCCTCCACAATGTACGCCATCTCAAACTGCGGTTGTTCCGAGGTATGGTGTACGATCTGCAAACCGTTCTCTTCGCTGAGTCGAAACACCTGCAAGTAGTCTTTTGGTTCTGGCATCTGATCGACAGCCTGCCACATCATCACTTGCAGTGCAATCGGTATCTCCGCATCCACACTTCGTGTCAAGTATCTGCCTTTTGATTTTTCAAACATATTCTTTACTCCTTTACCTTAGAATTAAACATCTCGTACAGTTCGCCTTGCCGCATGGGAATGGTTTCTGTTAACTCCACTACGCCAAACCCCACATCCAGCACAATATCGAAATCATAAGGTCGTACATAAATCGCCTTTACAAACTGCTGAATAAATGTGCGGAACTCTTCGGTATTTCGTTTCAATTCCTGCCATTGTGTGTGCAGGTATGCAACATCTTCATATTGAAGTGGTTCCAGCAGTTTTAGTTCGTGCAGTCTGGTTTCCAATTTCGCTTTCTCGTTCTCTAACTGTTCCGCTCTTTGCAGCAAGTCATCTGTGAAAATGCCCTTTTCAATTGCCTTAGTGATGTTGGTAAGGCTGTCCTTTATTTCAGCGTATTGTGCAGAAATCGTTTCATGGTGAGTATCGAAATCATGATTAAACTTTTGCACCTGCTGATTCACTTTGGAAACAGCTCGCTTTAGATTTTTCGACTTCAGCCTCTCTCCGATCAGCACAGCAATGTAGGCATCGAGATAATCTTTATTCAGTTCCTTGTTGTTGCACATCGCCCGGTGGGTATTGCATCTGTAGGTGGCAAGCCGTGTCTTATTCCTGCCGCTGAATCGCAAGTTCCCAATCATCCGCTTGCCGCAGACATCGCAGATCAACTTTCCAGTCAGCAAATAAAACTCTTTGCTGTGATAGCGTCCTGCGTTTCGCTTGTTCTTCGCCTTGATTTGCTGCACCTGTGCAAACAGCTTTTTCCCAATGATTGCCGGACAACCGTCCTCAATGCGGATATAGCTGTCCTTTTGGGCGTGGTTATTCCGCTTGCCATCTGCTCTTGCAGCTGCCTTATTGAACACAAAAACACCGGTGTATTTCTCATTGCTGAGTATCTCATAAATACTATTCTTCCCGAATATTTTACCTCGTTTTGTCTTGTATCCATGGGCATTTAGCCGGTCAATAATTTCACTGTAACCATAGCCATCTGCAAACATTTGAAAGATAATTTTTACCGCTTGAGCCTCCCACTCATTGATGACCAGATGCCGGTTTTTATCCAAATCATATCCCAGTGGTGGACAACCGCCAGTGTGTTTGCACTGCAAAGCGGTTTCATTCATGCCTTTCATGACTTCTCGAGCCAGATTCTTGCTGTAGTACTCGGACATACCCTCCAAAACCGCTTCCATCATAATGCTTTCCGGGGAATCGTCCATACGTTCCAGCACACTGCAAAGCTTGACGTGGTTCTTTTTCAGTTTCTTTTTGTAAATGGCACTGTCATAACGGTCTCTTGAAAAACGATCGAGCTTATGCACCAAAACGATGTCAAATATTCCTTTGCCACTGTCTGCAATCATCTGCTGAAACTGCGGTCGGTTGTCTGTTGTCGCTGACCTTGCCTCGTCTGTATAAGTGGAAACGACCTGCCAGTGGTTCTGTTTGCAGAACTGATTCATAGCTCGTATCTGTGCATCAATGGATTCACTTCTCTGGTTATCCGAACTGAATCGGGCATATTGTGCTACTCTTGGTATGTTCAGCATGTTACACCTCAACAGGCAAATAGATGTCTTCGCCATAGTCGTCACCAACGATTTTGACACCGTGCAAAAACACTTTTTCTTTCAAAAAAAGCATTTCTACAAACTCCATTTCACTGATTGGAAAGTCTGTAAATTCTTCTTGTTCCAGTACGATAAAACAGCCGATGTCATCCAGATTTTCTACTTGGTATTCTTTCATCATTGTTTCCGCTTTTTCTCGAATGTGCATCCTTAAATCAGCGTTTGTAATGCAACTCATTTCCTGTAAATTGGTTACTTTCATCATTCAATTTCCTCCATTTCATAGGGTTCTAACGTCCATTCTCTTCTAACTGCTGGTGTGAGCGGATGACAAGCGTTCCTACCGATTTGGTACATCTTGTTGGCATGCTGCTTTATCATTTCCAGCAGATATTTCTGTCGTTTTCGCACTCGCAAAGTATTCTTTCCAATCGTCCCCCAAGCAATGATAATGGCATCACTCATTGCCGCATATTGCTGTATGATTTCATCCGCTTCATCGTCAATCAACTCATCATCACCATTGAACCGCAAGCACAATTTTTCCATGATTCTGCTGTACAGATTTACAATGTTGACACTACCAAAGCCCAACTTGCTGACATTATTTAAAACAAGCATCGTTGTCATATCAAAATTGACCGTATCCGCTGTGTTGGGATTGATCATGATGACCATTGCCGACGGCTTTTCGCTGTTCCATTCTTTTCGCAGAAGCAAGCGGTGTTCTTTGTCGTCTGAGAAAATCGCTTTGCTCTTGATAATCATTGTTTCTTTTAACATCAAATTTTCCTCCAGACAAAAAAATAGGCAGAAGTAAGTTTTTCTCTTACTCCTGCCCGTTTTTTACTTTTTCTTGATTACTTTCAGAATTGCTGCAATGCAAATCACTACTTCCACTGCTGCTTCAATCACCAGTTTCATGACGCATCCTCTCCCTTCTTTACCGTATTTATCATGATTGCTATCGCCATAGCACCCTCTGCCACAATGGTTAAAATCACACCTGCAAGGAATCCTTTCATTCTGCATCCTCCTGTTCTAATACATTGATTTCTGCTAATGCATCTTCTAACAAACAAGGATTCATCAGCATTTCTTCAATTTCATCCGCTGAAAATCCATAGTCCAACAACAAATATACATCTTCCTCCGGCACACCAAACATCCGGCAACATTCCAACAAAAATTCTTCCTGTTCCTCTGTTTCATACCAATTCAAATTATCCCAGTTATACGGACTGAATACGGAATTTTGCATTGCAAAAGTAGTTTTGCTAAGGTTTCCGCTCGATGCAATTTCTACGATTTCGCCCTCTGAAACATCAATTTCAAAGCACTTGTCACTTAGATTTACTTGTTGCAAAGCATTATCTAAAATGCTTTTTGTGCTGGCGTAGACATACAATTCCAATGCAGGAAAATGGTATAAGGTCAACGGGTTATTACCTTTTACCAGAAACAACGTATTGTCATTTCTCAAAATCGTAAAGACAAAACTACCATTTACTAATTCTGCCATTTTCTTGATGCTTTCTGCATGCAGCTGCTTTTTTTGCTCCAATAATTGCACAGCAACATAGCTGTCCGTTTCAATCGGTGTTTTCGGCAGATGATACTTTGCTTTCCATTCAGCATCATTGTACAGCACGCCATTATGTGCAAGGGCAAATGTTTCCGTTCCGCATCTTCCATCAAATGGATGATTGTTGTAATTGTATTTTTCGCTGCCCTGTGTCGTCATTCTGGTGTGCCCGATGACTGCTCTTGTATTTTTCGGAAAATACAACTTCACTTTATGAGCCGGTTTTGCTTTCTTGAATGTCACGACCTTTCCATGATTTACATAGCTGATTCCAGTGGCATCTGTTCCCCGAACTTCTGCTGCAATCGAAAGATTCTGAATCAGCTTTTTCAAGATGGCATTGCTCACTTTTCCCTTGTAATCAAGATAGCCAAATACTGCACACATCTTACATCTCCTCACTTTCTGCTACCGTTTCATTAACGTATAGTCTTCTCTCTTTCAAATATTGAATCAATTCTGGCTCTTCGATGGAACTCACAAATTCCGACCAGCTCATGGCATCAATGCCCTCCTCAGAAAAAGAAATCGCCACATCGCAGATGTGATTGACCATCTGCAATGTGGCGATAAAAGTATTGTATTTGAGCGTGCCTCGAAACAGGCGAAACTCAATGGTGTGGTAGTTGTTCAGATTGACCGCAACATATCTGCCATTGCAACCATTCTTCGCTTTCTCTAAAATTTGCTTTCCTGTTTTCTCGAAACCAAACCTTGCACTCCAGCGACTCATATTGTAACTGCTGCGTCTACTGAATGTGAACAATTCGTTCCAATGTTTTTCCACGAAAAACAGGATTCGACTGATGACATCTTCTTGTTCTGCCTGATTGTCACCAAAAGCATTCCGGTTGATGTGAACGTGCAAACCACAAGTACTGGTCTGGTGGGAACGATAGCCCATAGAAACTGCCTCTCGAAAAATACCTTTCCAGTTCATTTCTTCTGTGTGATAATCCAAAGTCATGGGGTGAGAAACAATCTCAAAGCCATCATCCAGACTGCCATCTGACTTGATGTAGATGGTTTCAAGCTGTGCATTTCCAATGCTTTTTAATCTATAGGCATTATCATTGTCTTTGCCTCCGTCATCCACTTCCAATTCCACGCCGAAATATCGCTTTCCATCTCCATAGAAAATCGGTGTAGGTTTGTAGCTGTAATCTTCGATTTCATCTTCCAAATCTTCAAAACAGCTTTCACAATATGGTAGATCATCGTGCCAGCAGCATTCGGCATCCGATATGATGCGGTCACAAGATTCACAGCGGTGATAATGTGCATCAAAACAGCTCTGGCACAAAAAGCTGTTATCGTCGGTCACGCAGTCTGCTGTCCAAATAATTTCACCGCAGTGGTCGCATGTGATGCAGTGGTCGGCAACACAATCTTCACAGAGCAGCTCTTCATCTACATATGTGCCTTCATCCTCTGCAAGTTCCATGCCGCAGTAATCACAAATTCGTACTTCTTCCATTTCAAATTCCTCCGAAAACAAAAATTCCGATAAGGCTGAAAGTTACCTTATCGGAATTATAATATATATTTGATTTTTGGTATTGATACAGTAAAAAAGCTTCTTCGCTTTCTCCGGAAGAATTTAAGTTAGATTTTTTTGATAATCTCATGACTATATATAATATATTTATATTATATAATAATTATATAATTTTATTTATATTATATATCTATATGAAATAAGATTCTATTTTAAATTCTCTCGTAAGAGAGTGACACTGTGACGAATCTTTGATGAGGAACAGGGCATTGCTCGATGCAATCGGACTGCACGTCAGTGCCACCGCCCGTGCAGGGCATAATGCATTCAATTGAATTATATAAGCTTTGTGTTTATGCGTTATATTAAAAACAACATCCAAATTTGTAAACTAAAAATATAATCCATTTATATCCCAAGGTTCTAATGTCCATTCTCCATCATGTCTCCATGGAAAGGCAGTTTTCCCTTTTTCATTCTCATAACATGACCCAAATATCAGTTTCTCTGAATATGATTTTTCATTTACTTTCCAATTTGCCAATACTACTATTTTAGTCAAAGCACATGCCCGTTCTTCAACTTCAATTAGTTCAAAAGATACAAATTCTTTTCTTTCAAACATTTCCTTACATTTTATTATTTCTGTACCTTTCTTACGAAATACCTTTTTCAATATTTTCGATAGATAACCATAATTTTTAGATTTCCATTCAGCAAACATATTGACAATAGGAACTAAGTAGGGATATTCAGAACAATCATCGATTTTCGGAGTTTTAGGTACATCAGTTCCAACTGTAACTGTTCTCTTTTTCCAAGACTCTATATATTCCTTATCAACACTGTTTTCTTGGATCTGATTGATTACATCTAAAAATGTAACTGGTTTAGTTTCTTCTTCATACTTTTCTCGCCTTTTAGATTCTGTTTCCTCCATTTTCATCCAATTTGCAACAGCAAACAACAAAGAAACACATTTACACGAAACGTACTCATTTGCATAATTCAGATCTCTTCCATGTAAAATACCATTTCTATATGGGATGCGGATCTCATCATAACAGATTTTTTCCCGACTTTTACTTATGATTCTTTGTACTTTAGCCAAAGATTCATCACATCCTACAAGACAATCCCAGACTGTCACATCCGTATCTTTAGCGAAAAAGCCATGCATCTTTGTAAACTCATTAACTGCACCATCTATATGAATCAAAAATTTAAGAACACTTAACTCATAATTCCCTGCAAAATGGTTTTCAAATGCAGAACGAATATAATTAAACCGATTTGTTAAAGTTCCGACTTTTAGTTTAAAAAAACGTGCTTTTATTTTTTCTGGATCCTTATAGAAATCTATTAAAACTCTTTCTCCAGCATCCAGACCATTTTCTTCATACGCTTTATTTGCATTTTCCATTAAAGATGAACTCATCCAATCATACATGCACCATGCTTGTCCGGTAAAATAATGATAAAATTTTTCAAGCGTTTCCTTAGTATTATCTAATTCTTTTTTCAACTCATTCATTAGTTTCTTTTGTTCTGAAGATAAAAGCGGAGAAAGAATCTCCATATCTTTTATTTCTTTTTCAAGGTTTCTGATTGATTTCCAATTTTCAAACATAGAATCTCCTTATATTTTTATTTTACCAACGCCTGATACCGTTTCATCAACTCCGCCACGCACTCGCTCTCTGTAATTTTCCGGTTGAAGCCATAAGCAGCCATCACAGCGAAATCGTTTGCCTGATGTGCCTTTCGGAGTTCCGGCGGCATGGTGGTTTCATCGTAGAGGTCAGCAAGGGAGCAATCCGGATATTTGGCTCTTGCATCCAGAATTGCCTGAGCGGTTTTCTCGATGTTTGCTTTTTGTTCGGGGGTTGGGGTACACCAGGGGAAGTTGTTGTAAACAATTTTAATAGAATAATCATAGTCGCTTTTCAGTCTTCCACACACTGTTCTCATCCACGCCATATGAACATTAGATGTCAGGACACCGAAATGATATAAAGTCGCATTAGGCATAAGTCTCACTTTGTTGCTGCACATAATATCCGGTGTCATAAAGCCCATCGGCACATATCGACGATTCTGCGAGGATACTTCTGGAATTACAATGTAATTTGTAGTGGGCATATTTTCAGTTTGAAATCTTGTTGGTGTATCAGCGAGTTTAAGCGTGCTTGCTCTTTTACTTGATAAGCGAAATTGACGGACATTTTCAATCCTTTTCATACATTCTGGCATAGAACGCAGTTCTTTTGGCGAACACTCTCCAAGCCATAAGCAGTATCGAGGAATACGATTAATAAACTCTTTCGACCCATAGAAAAGATGAAAATACGGTTTTGATTTAGGCTCTATTCTAATGAATTCTGCCATTTCTTCTTCTGTGAAGATATAATTTCCATCATCAATAGGCTGATTGCCCATTCTAATTGTATTTACTTTACATATGGGATTAGTTCTACTTTCAATAACAATATTATCGGCTTCAATAAGATAACCATTTATATTTTTTGCAATCTTTACAGAGCCACCATCAAAAATTCGCTTTGGTTTTTGATTTGATGCTTTGCTAAATCCAACAATGACACAATGAACATGAGCTTTTAGACTTGCTTCACTATCCCAACGGAAAGTACGATATGCAAAATCAATATGAACCCCATGCTCAAACAGGTTTTTCCAAAGAATTGCAACTTGTTCTCCCTGTGTAATGGAATTCGTAGAAACAAGAGCCGTTCTAATTTCTGTTCCTGTCATCATATTCGCTGCTTTTTTATACCAACAGGAAACATAATCCAGATTCCCATTATTTTTTACGCCATCAAATATTGATAAAACATCGTCTTTTTGTACAGTGCTCATCAATCTTGCACCCACAAACGGCGGATTTCCCATGATATAATTCAGCTTTTCTTTCGGCACAACGCTTTCCCAGTCAATCCGTAAAGCATTGCCCTCTACAATATTCGCATAGGATTTCAGCGGCAGAAAATTCAAATTGATTTGCATCAGTTTTTCTGTTTCCTGCATCATCTGGCTTTCTGCAATCCACAGGGCTGTTTTTGCAACCGTCACTGCAAAATCGTTGATTTCAATGCCGTAAAACTGTCCAATAGAAACTTGAATCGGATTATATTCCCCCTTGACACCCAATAACATCTGACCATGATTTTCCTCATATAGTGCCTCATTTTCCAAACGACGAAGAGAAAGATAGGTTTCTGTCAGAAAATTTCCGCTGCCTGCCGCAGGGTCTAAAAATGTCAGCTGGGACAACTTTTTGCGATATCCCTGCAATCGCTGTTCTCGGGTTTTCGCCACTTTCAAAGCTTTGATTTCTTCCAATTCTGCCTTTAATGCATCCAAAAAAAGTGGGTCAATGACCTTGTGAATATTTTCAAGGCTGGTGTAATGCATTCCGCCACTGCGTCGTGTTTCTGGATTCAACGTCGATTCAAACACTGCACCAAAAATGGTTGGCGAGATTTCCGACCAGTCGAATCCTGCACTTGCCTTATTGACCAGCAAATCCACGATTTCTTCTGTAAAGCGAGGAATCTCAATGTTTTCGTCTGCAAACAGTCCGCCATTGACATAAGGAAATGCAGCAAGATCATCTTCCATGTAAGGGTCACGATCTTCTGGCTTTGTGTCCAGTACTCGAAAAAGCTTTATGATTTCCTCTCTTACCTGTTTTGGCTGAAACTGCTTGAGATAATCTCCGAACATTTCATGTTGTCCAAAAATCCCTGCATCTTCTGCATACAAACAAAACACCAGCCGAACACAAAGCATATTCAAGCTTTTCAGCGTTTCCTCAGACTCTGGATTCTTGTATTGTTTCAAAATCGCATCGTACAGCTTCCCCATCAAATCGCCGGCTTTGAGAGAAATCTCCATCTCTTTTTTCAGATGCTCACTGCCCGTATCTACAAGAAATTGTAAGCGATAATATTCTTTCGGCAAATCCTTCAAGAGAATCTGTTCCGGTTCGCTATTCGGCTTATTCATATCATAAATCAGAAACTCTGAAAAGTTGCAAGTGATAACCCAAAGAGGATGCTTATCCACAGGCAGTTCCACGATGTAGCGTTTTGCCTGCTGAAACGGATTCAAAAACGTACCATCTGACTGCTTGATTGCCTTACGTAAATCTTTGCCAAGGCTCTTCTGTTCAATCATCACCTTTGTGCTCTCGATATAGCCATCAATGAACCCGGTGCTTTTATCAATATGTACCTGATCTTCAAAGCTGATGAAGTGCGTGGCATTTTCGACTCCGTAGACATTTTGCAGCAAGTCAATCCAAAACTTCTGCGACTGTCCTTTTTCGTAACCTTTGCCTTTCCAGTACTCCGCAAATTCCTTTGCAGCTTTTTTCTGCTGTTTTTCCGTAATATTCATAGTTGTGCCTTTCTTCCGCATAAACTATATTTATTTTAACATATTTCACTAATATTTTCAAGTCCTTTTTAAAAATAAGAATTGCAAAACAGCAGATGCCTAACAATGATTTTGTAGACGTCTGCTATCGCTTTTGTTTATGAAATTCATTTGATTATCGTCGCATTTAAGCTGATTATTTATGAAAAACATACTTAAAGATACTTATACGATCAAACTGTTGTTGCAATCTTTTCTTTGTTACTTTTTGAATCTTCATTTTTTACTATATTGTTTAGCCAAGATAATATATTTTTACAGTATATTTGAAAATCATCCGTATTATAAATTTCTCTAATCACAATTGAAACGATAGTGTCAATTCTCATATTCGCTTGTTCACATATTTTATTCATCCAATCATGGGAATTTTCAACTGCTTCTATTCCATTTGCTATTTTATATAGTTCATTATCTTCAGGAATATGTTTTATAATTAAACTATGAAAATACTTTTCTGGCGACATGCTTTCAGGCAATATAAATTGAGTGATGCATTTGACAGCATTTTCTTGTTTATCACCAATATTTGCTTCAGTGCCAGTTATTTTCTTTTTTATCTGACCTAACTTTTCAGTCTCTGTAGTATATTTATCACCATCTATCACTATTAAATTATTTTTTATTATTTCATTTTTAGAAATAAACCAACTTGCTGCTAAAGTGAAAGCATTCTCTATCGCCCCGAAAGTAACAACATCGATTATTTTCTTTAGCCCTTCCTCTATTAAAATTGTTTCAATGATTGCCTTAGCAAAGTTATCTTCACAATATATAGTGTATGGAATACTTTTCTTCTCTGTAAGAGCATAAATTAGATCACTTGTAATTCTGTCATAAACAAGAGTTTTCTCTTCACTAGGATTGTAATGATCAAGATATTGGACTTTTACATAATCACTCAAATTCATCATCTCAAGCGAATGCGTTGTAAATATAATTTGTATATTTTTTGACTTTGCAATAAAATATATTTTTTTAATTAATTTTTTAAGTGAAGACACATGTAAAAGTAAATCAATCTCATCAATTAGTACTAGTGAATAAGCTGTAGCTTTTCTAAGTATTTTTAGAATTTTTATAACACGTTGTTCTCCTGCCCCCATACTTAAAGATGAATACTTTAATCCGCTTTCTAATTGAACACCAATTAAAGTTTTTGCCTTATATTTGTTATTTATAAGATATTCATAATTTTTATTCAGAATTTGTGCGGCTTCTTTAATTATTTCTACGTCACTTTTTTCATTCAAGATAATTGATTTATAGCTAATCGAACCAGAAGAATAATTCTTCTCAACTTCAGGCAAACAGCTTTCTATTCCAATGTAGTATATATCTCTTTTAGGTTGAGATGCATATCTTGGAGCCCATCGATCCTTTTGTTTTAAATACTTTTTTTCTATTTGTCTTCCATCTTCACCTTCAAAAAGCAATGAGAAATTGCTCCCTGCCCAACGTGAATCCGTATTTGGAGGGAAAAAATATGAAAATTTATAATCGTAACCATTTTCTTCAGGTGAAAATGCACAAGCAAGTGCATGTATTACTGTCGTTTTTCCAGAACCATTTACCCCCATAATTGCTGTCAATGATTCTGAAAAATCAATATGAACATTTTTAAGTCCTTTTAATTTCCAAAAATCTGCTGATTTTAATACTTGCTTTATCATATAAAATCCTTTCAAACATAAATTCAAGCTAATCGATAAATATAATCTGCATAAATTTCCTATGCCATTTTGTGTAATAAGACAGTTCTTCAGAAAAACACGCTTGTTTTTCCCATTTTCCCATTTTTCTCGTAAGAGAAGGGTATCCTAAAAATACTACGCATTTTAATCAGGTCACGGTCAAATTTGCTTTGAACTCCCGAAAAATCGGGCAAAATTTGTAAAAGAAAAACCACGTAACCACGCTATATAACGTGATTACGTGGTTTTCGTAACCTTTGCGATTACGTGATTAAGGTTGGAAAAACACTTAACCTTTGATACAATCATGCACTCCCTTTGCAGGGGGTGTGCAAACAGTACCGAAAGGATGTGCAGTGGGTAACCACTGCCTTTGACAAACCCGGAACACCGGATTCATTCGTTTTGCTTGTAATCTATATTACACTATTTTTCTCGCAAAGTCAAGACAAAAAAGCAGATTTGTGTAATGTTACAAATCTGCTTTTCGTTTTATGTGAAAAATTAATAATGCTGCGATTCAGAATCAAACTGTTATTTCAGTACCGTTTTTAAACCGAAATTGCAATTCTCCCTTTTCACAGATGGTCACTGTTTCAATCGCAGTAAGCCACACGTCCGAACTGAAAACCTTAATCGGCTCTTTTCTCTTTTTTATCTGCTCCATGAAATCTTGGATCACAGTAGTTTTATTTATGCGGTCTAATTTTTCAGCCTGCAATTTCTGATATTTTGCTTTCAACGCCTCGTACTCCCGCTCATAGGATTGGTACTCCAGCGTATATTCTGGCTGCTTTTGAACCGTTCGACTATTGATCACAACCATTTCTCTTATGTTTTTTGTGATCTGCTTTTCCTCATCACCCAAAACACTCATTTTCGCATCCAAATCTGAACAGTCTGAAAAAGCATGCAGCAACATCTCGCAAAGACTCAAAACGCTCCCTTTATCAGTAAGCAGCTGATTATAGGCTTTCAAAAAGCCTTGCTTTATCGTGTCCTCATCAATATGCGGTGTTTTGCAATAACAATCATTCGTATATTTCTTGTTGCATCGCCATATCACACGTCTGTAACGGCTATTAGAGTGCCAAATCTTAGGACCGTAAAAACCGCCACACTCGCCACAGACGATTTTGGCTGTGAATATATTGCCGCTGTGATAGCGTTTTCCCAGTTCTTTTCTCCTTGCCATTTCCGCCTGCACCAATTCAAATTCCTCTGGTGAAATAATTGCAGGGTGGCTCTCTTCCACATAATATTGAGGCACCTCACCCTCATTCACTTTGGTCTTTTTCGTAAGAAAATCCACAGTAAATTTCTTTTGCAGCAGAGCAGAACCCTTGTATTTTTCATTGGTCAGAATGCTTTTCACCGTACTGAGATGCCATTGTTCTTTCCCAGATGGTGTCGGAATGCCTTTTTCAATCAAAATACAAGCGATTTTATATGGCGTCATGCCCTCCATAAACCAGCGATAAATACTGCGAACGATTTCTGCCTCCTCCGGAACAATTTCCGGCAAGCCATCTGCTCCTTTTCGATACCCCAGAAAATGCTTGTATGGTAGACTTACTTTTCCATCGGCAAAACGCTTTCTCTGCCCCCAAGTTACATTCTCCGAAATGGAGCGACTCTCCTCCTGTGCCAGACTGGACATAATGGTGATCAACAGTTCACCTTTGGAATCCAGCGTGTAAATGTCCTCTTTTTCAAAAAACACCTCCACGCCTTTTTCTTTCAGTTTTCGCACCGTAGTCAAGGAATCTACGGTGTTTCGTGCAAACCGGCTGACTGACTTGGTGACAATCAAATCGATTTTGCCGTCCAGAGCGTCTGCCACCATCTGATTGAATCCATCACGATGCACTGTGCTGGTTGCACTGATGCCCTCATCGGTATAGACTTTGACAAACTCCCAGTCCTCACGCTCTTGAATATACTTGGTATAATAATCCACCTGTGCCTCGTATGAAGTGAGCTGCTCCTCAAAATCTGTAGAAACACGTGCATATCCGGCAACTTTTCGCTTTACTTTCTGTGTTGTCGGCAGGTGCGTTTGCAGACTGATTGTTGGCGGTATTACAGTTACTTTTCGACCCATTTCTGATTCCTTTCTCGTGCGGCTTGTTTCATTTCCTCTGTCCAACTTTCTGCCCTTGATGGGTATTTCCAATGCCGTATATCAGATGTTCCATCGTGAAAGAAAAACTGCACCTCAAACGGTTTCGGAATCACAATATGGTGAATATTATCCCGAAATACAGCCGCATCAAATTCATCTAATTTAAGTACATCACAGATTAGAGCATATAGAATTGATTCCGGAATTTGCTTTGAACCGGGGCAGTACTTTTTTCCTCTCCTCAAAAAAGTGGCACACATCCAGATGATTCCTTGTGTGAGTTGTTTTCGTTGATAGTTCTTTCCGCATAATCCACAGGTAATAAGGCCACTAAGCGGATAACGGTTTGTAGCACCATCATGGGTGTATTGCTCATGTCGCTGAGCCAATATAGCCTGTGCTTTGGCAAACGTTTCAAGATCAATAATTGGCTCGTGGGCTTCCTCTACATAATATTTTTGAAGTTCTCCCTGATTTCTCGTTTTTTTCTTTTCGATATGGTTATTGCGATAGTACTTTTGGAGCATGAGATTTCCGATATATTTTTCATTTGTCAGAATTTCACGAATTCTTGGGTTTGTCCATAGGTTTCCTTGTCGAGTTGGTATTCCCATCTCGTTGATCTTATTTGCGATTCTCTGTTGTCCCATACCGGAAATATAATCTGAGAAAATCATGCGAACAAGTTCTGCCTCATTCGGTTCGATTTCCAAGACTCCCTCTGCATTTCTGCGATAGCCCAAAATCGTAATACTACCGATTTTTCCGATTGAGAAATCCTTTCGGATTTGCCATTTTCGATTTTCACTGGCTGAATAACTCTCCTCCTGTGCATAGGATGCCAGAATGGAAAGCATCAGTTCGCCGTCTGAACTCATGGAATGAATCCGCTGTTCCTCAAAATAGACATCAACGCCCAGCGATTTCAATTCCCGTACCGTTTCCAGCAGGGTAACCGTGTTTCGTGCAAAACGAGAAATAGACTTTGTCAGAATCAAGTCGATTTCTCCTTGTCTGCATCGGTTCAGCAACTTTTGAAACTCTGCCCGGTTTCCTTTTGTTCCGGTCAACGCCTCATCTGCATAAACACCGCAGAACAGCCATTCTGGATTGCTCTGAATCAGCTGATTGTAATAGCTGACCTGCGATGATAGAGAATGGAGCATGGCATCCTTTCCGCTGGATACTCTGGCATAGGCTGCTGTTCGTTTCAATGGGAACTGCTTTTTCTGCGGAAATACAACTTTTTGTATCACTCGTGCCGTGATAACCTCCCCCTTTCCGATGACATATTACCGTATGATCGGACAAGAGTCAAGGAATATACTGCACGAGTTTATGCCGCATTCCTTGGCTAAGATGTCATTCACACGCTGATAATCTTCTTCTGTTATTTTTCGTTCAGCAAGAAGCGTTTTCAAAATTTGCACCGCTGCCTTGTACTGCATGATCTTGTCCCAGACTTCTTCTTGATTTGCCGTAGCAGCTGCGTGAGCAGTACTTTCTGTTTTTGTTGCCATAGCTTACAAACACCTTTCCACAAAATTGACAGGTACAATCATAATTTGCTTTCTTATTCAGCTTTTCTGAATTGGCATACCACCATTTCAAGCGACACGCATCTGAACAGAACTTCTTTTTTCGATGCTTGGGTGTCATCACTAAAGCAGCACCACAACAAGGACACACTGCTGTTTTTCGCCTGCAATAAGAGGCGATTGTATTTACAGACACCCCAAGAATACCAGCAATTCTTTTGTAGCCGTTTCCTTGCTCTCGCAAAGTGTCAATTTGCTCCTTTTGACCCTGCGTCATTTCGGTTTCCTCCCGTATCTAAATTTTGTAGTGACCCAGAAAGGTTCACCATCATAAATACAGTCGAAAAAAGGGTCGAAAAATCGAACCCCCTCTTGAAAATTCAAATGAACGCAAAAAAATCCCTGCACCGGAGTTTTTCTCCGAATGCAGGGATTTCTTCTTGCCAAATAGGACAAAGCGTGATATAATAGTTGTAGCAGCAAAAGGCGGTGGCAAGTCCGCCCTTTGTTGTTTCGTTTCAAGGTCGGTTGGTTTCAATCGACCTTATTTCTTTGCCTCTTTAATGACCTCGTCAATCAGTTCAAGGGCTTTTTCTTTGTTGTCACTCTCCAAATCATTTTCATGAATCATTCTCATCTTTAACTGTTCTGGTTTTGCATTCAAATCATTAATCCTTGCCGAAACTTTTTCTGAAAGATCATCAGCGACACGCTCTAAGAAAGAAACGCATTTACCTTGCCCCCAAAAATTCGAATCTATATCACTTTGATATTTCTGCAATATAATAGGGAGAATTTCTGTATACAAAAGCAATAAGCACAATGCGACAAGTTCTTCATGCTTTTTTTGCATCAATTCACCAAGATATTCTTCATCGTTGAAACCAAGTGTATTTCTATTATTCAAAGATATTTCGATATTTGAATGTTTAAGATAAGATAAAGCGATAGTAATTTGATTCAAGTTCCGACTTTCTACTAAAAAAGATAAAGTGCTGATTATATTCATAACAGATTCTCCAGATACTGACACCTTTGCTAAAAAGTCTTCTGTATCCCCCTTAAAACCTTTTATAGAATCTATAGTCAAATCACCGAGAGCTTCATTTTCGCTTGAAAAAATATTATCCTTTTCATATACTTTACTAATTAGCCAGACAAAAATATCCCCTGTAAAATTTAATGCACTAGCTACGATTTCACCTTTTCCAGTATAAAAAAGCATTTTACGAAGGAAAGTTTGGGCATAAGTGTTTCTACTGATAATATAACGAACTTTGCCAGAGTCCAAATAGACAATAACAAAGCCATTTTTTCTGTACATACCATCATCAATGGTTTCTGCTCCGCTTGGTATTTGGTCAACTGAAAATGTGTAGTAATTGTATGTAATGGAACGATCATAAAAAGTATCTGTTTTATCTGAATCAAACATTTTTTGGATTTTCCAATTAAGATACTGATTTCCATTTTCCGAAATCTCATCAGGATGTTCAGAATCAAGTAAATTTTCCACAGTAGCTAAACTACTATTTTTTTCATCAATCCATCTTGTAACGGTTGTCATTTGCAAACTAATCACCCCTTAAGTTTTTTATGCTCATCTTATTTGTCTTGAGTTGAACGAATTTCTTTTTAATTGGGTGCCCCATTATATAAGGTTTAAACTCTATTGAATTATCGTCTTCAGTATTGCTTATAAAAGATATTTGTATTCGGCTTTCTGCATAGCAACATTTATCATTTTTAGAATCAGACAATAATGATGCCGCATTCCAAATAAGGTGACCAGAATCCAGCGTTATAGCAGAACTTGATTCACATTGTACAGAAAACCATCTTGGAATATCAAAATACAACTTTGTTCCTTTAAGCACTTTAGGGTTTCCCTCAATTATAATGTGACACCATATTTTTCCGGTATACATATTGCCAGAACGCATTTCTACAGCTGGATCTGTATGACCATCCTCTCTACGTTCATCAATATAAAAAGTACATTTGATTTGTGCAACACTTCTAAAAATAAGGTATTTTATAACCTCAAAAGCACCCTCAATAATTGCTACATACATTGTCAAACCAAAATCAAATTGCTTGTCTTCATTTATAAAAGATAAACAAGAAAAAAGATTGTAATGCTTTATAGCAAGTACAGAAATTATAGGAATAAAGATGGATTTTACAAATATCCATATAATATTGCCTAAGGAAGGTTTCAATTAATCACCTTCCTTACAATTTCTGAAATTTCAATTGAAAGAGTATTATAAGCATTTTCAGAAACAACAACGATTCCATTTACTTGTAAAGTCAGTAAAAAACCGCTATCATCGAATCCTTTAAGTTTAATCTTTTTTATATCTATAGAATCGTATCTACTTAAAAATGCTAAACGTTCTTTTAATTGACTCCAAAATGCAGCATTCTCTCTCATTCTAACCAGAATATTGTTGATTTCTTGATTTAACAGTTCATCTTCAATCAAAAATTCAATTTCACTTAAAACAGCATTATGTTTGAATAAAAAATGTTCAATAATAGAAATCATCACAGAGGAAGTAAAAATGCTTTGTTGAAAGCCACTTTTATTAGCTTCTTGAACGAAAGCGTAGTAATTTTGATTTGTAGGATCATACGGAAAGCATTTCACATCACCAGTTTGAGTGTTCTTAAAAACTTTCCCATACAAATTTCGCATTTTTTCGCCTCCTCTGTTTGAAAATTGTGCCTAAGTTACATACTGCCAACCACACACGATTTTCTATTTTAATTATATTATAACACGCTTTTTTCTGTCAGTCAACAAAAACAGTGGCTATCAAATAATTTTTTGAAAATTTCATGTGATCATTTAAAAATCACAAATTTGGGATTGACAAAAAAGCTGTATTGTGCTACAATGGGAAAGTAATGGTATATGATAATTCCCATGAGGTGAATAATAATGTCAAAACAAGTACACTTAAGAATTGATGATTATGTATATGAAGCACTTACAAAGTATACTGCAATCACTGGTATCTCTGTGCAAGATAGCGTTTCTTTCGCTATTGTTCAAATGCTTGATAGACAAAAAAAAGAAACTAAAACCGAATCTGAATTTTCTTTTATCGACCTTTTTGCAGGCATAGGCGGTATGCGTATAGCTTTTGAAAAAAATGGTGGACGCTGTGTATACTCTAACGAGTGGAACAAATACTGCCAGCAGACATATTTTGCCAATTTTGGCGAACAACCTGATGGCGATATTACTAAAGTAAATGCCTCTGATATTCCTGATCATGATATTCTTGTTGCAGGATTTCCATGTCAGCCGTTTTCAATTGCTGGAGTATCCAAAAAGAACAGTTTAGGCAGAGCAACAGGTTTTGAAGATAAAACTCAAGGAACACTTTTTTTTGATGTTTGCAGAATAATTAAAGAAAAACGTCCTAAAGCCTTTATGCTTGAAAATGTAAAAAATCTGTGCAGTCATGATAGAGGACGAACTTTCAAGGTTATCCTTGAATCATTGGATGAACTTGAATATGATGTTTTTTGTAGCATTCTTGATGGACAAAACTATGTCCCACAACATAGAGAGCGTATAATTATAGTGGGATTTGATAGAAAACGATATGGAAATAATGTGAAATTCAAATTTAATCTTACACCCGTATCTCCAAAACCTGTAATTAAGGATATACTTGAGTCAGAAGTCGATACAAAATACACCTTATCTGATAAGCTGTGGACATACTTACAGAAATACGCTGCAAAGCATAAAGCTGCAGGAAATGGCTTTGGCTATGGTATAGCACCTATGAATGGAGTATCCAGAACGCTGAGTGCAAGATACTATAAGGACGGCTCGGAAGTGCTAATTCAACAAAATAAAAAGAATCCAAGAAAGCTAACGCCACGAGAATGTGCAAGGCTTCAAGGTTTCCCTGATACATTTAAAATCCCCGTTTCCGATACTCAAGCTTATAGACAATTTGGGAACTCTGTTGTTGTTCCGTTGATAACTGATGTTGCAAGCCTTATAGTAAAAAAACTTAAAGAACTTGATAGTGATAATAAAATGAACTGAGGTGTTTCTATGGAAAATACAGCAATTCAAGCAGTACAATCTGTCCTTTCGGCTCAAAAATCGTTCTGTAAATTCTTATCTGCTAATGATACTGGACTCACAGGTGGCCATCAGGCAGGCATATATATATCAAAGCCTGCCGTTCCGATTCTTTTTGATAAACCGGGTATCAAAGGCGAGAACAAGGAAAAGTGGGTGAATATTTTTTGGTTTGACGGCACAAAAACAAATTCGAGATTTATCTACTATGGGCAAGGAACACGAAACGAGTACCGTGTAACGAACTTTGGTAGGGGGTTTCCATACCTAAGACCTGAGTATACCGGAGCACTATTTGTTTTTACCAAACAAAATAAAGAAACATATACTGGTTTTATTCTCAATTCCGATGATGAGATAAATCAGTTTCTCGATGCTTTTGGTCTTAGCCCTACTGATACCAATAAAATGATAGATATATCATTTGTAACTCCAGAAAAAAGAGAAGAAGTGGAAATGGATAAGTTTATTAAAGAGCTTTCCGTTGATTTTCCAACTTCTGAAGAGATGTCAAATGCTGCTCGCAACATTCAAAACATCGTATACAATCATCAAGAGTTTGTTATTAGTAATCCGGATAAAAAACTGATTGATTGGACTGAAACAGAGTATCGACTATTTAGAGCGTTAGAATATGCCCGCTACGGAGATATGATAACACATGGATTTTCTACTGTCGAAGATTTTATTTCAACGGCTAATGCTGTGTTGAATCGAAGAAAAAGCAGAGCAGGGAAAAGTCTTGAACACCATTTGGCAGCTCTTTTCAAGGGCAACAATATAAGATTTACAGCACAAGCAGTTACTGAAGGAAATAAGAAACCCGATTTTATATTTCCATCCCAAACTGATTATCACAATTCATCTTATCCAACAGAAAAAATCGTATCACTAGCAGCAAAAACTACTTGTAAAGATCGTTGGAGACAAGTTATAAATGAGGCAGATAGATTGCGTGGAAAGAATAAATACCTTTGCACATTACAACAAGGTATCTCAACGGCACAGATGGATGAAATGGAAGCAGAGAAAGTAATTTTAGTTGTTCCAAAACCATATATCTCATCTTATCCAAGAGATAGACAGAATAGAATATGGACTGTTGGTAAGTTTATTTCTTTTGTAAAAGAGATAGAACGCAATCCATAATTTTTTTACGTACTCTAAATCTAAAGACAACACCCCATAATCAACAAACGTATAAAGCAGATGCAATCTAACAATAAAAAACGCTCCTGAACACCACGTTCAGGAGCGTTTTTTACTGCCTATAAACGGCATTTCACCGCTGTTTTATCCGTTCAATTTCTCGTCAATACTGGCAACGTGCCGCAAGATCTGTTTGAGAGTGTCATCATCGTTAGTATCTTTTTCCGTGTCCTCATTCGGCTTGTCTGTGGCAGTTGTTGCATTTTTTGAAAATCCATTCAGTCCAGAAGCCTTGATGATCGCCGGATAATCCTGATACGCATAGTCCAGATCCACCTCGCCGACAATACCGGAAACGCTGCCTTTCCAGCTGTACTGCCACAGCCCATAATTCCCGGCATAGGACGATCTGCTCACATCCACATGAGACAGAAACACGTCATACCGGCTCTTTATATCGTCCCCGATACAGCTTTCCAGAGCCGACTTGAACGTATAAATTGCCGCATAATACCCGGCAGATTCCAACGCACTGCAAAATGCCTGACACAGGGCATCTGCATTTTGCAGACTTGCCTGTTCTTCGATGTCAAATGCGATTGGATACTCGAACTGCTTTCCAGCCAGAACAGACAGGCACACAGCAGCCTCCTGCTTCGCTTCTGCGGCAGTTTTGGCGTAGCTGTACCAGTACGCACCGCAGGGGATTCCAAGCCGCTTGCACTCGCTGTAATTCCGCTCAAACTGCACATCGATCTGGCTGGATTCTTTCCCAAAACCAGCCCGTAAAATTGCAAAATCCACCAGCCCGGATGCTTTGACTTTTTCCCAGTTGATTACGCCCTGATGCTTGGAAACATCAATCCCTTTTGCCACAATTTCAGATGGTTGCGGCTGTGCTTTTGCAATGCCGAAATAGCGGTAGAAATCGCTTGTCACCGTGTTTGTGCCTTTGATTTCATCACCATACCATTTTGCACCTGTTCGCACATCCAGATGCACCGAAGTATAAGCACCGGTGATATTGGCAATGCCGCCGAAACCCAGATCCTGAGCCTTGCAGCACACCGTCTTTGCTGAAATTATGTTACCGGACTTGTCGTAGCATACCACGTCTGCCGCCGTGCCTTTGGTGTGTTGTCCAGTACTCGTACCGCCTACCGCTTTATCATGCTCAGGACAACGGTAACCGCTGTTGACGATGATCTTGCCGCAGTCCAATGCTGCATACAGCTGTTCCAGCTTGCTCACCAGTTCATCCGAAATCAAAAAGTCGTGGCTTTTACCGCATTTACAACGGAATTCACGAGCGTTGAAGTGCTCAGTCAGTTGGGTGTTGTCCGTTGCTGAAAAACTCTTTACTGTCATATAAAACGACTCCCTTCTACAAAAAAAATACTTTTGAAAAAATCGAAAATTCGCTTGACTTTTCCACGAAAACGTGGTATAATGTAATTAAAGAAAGGGGGAAAGCAAATGCGGACAGGCGAATTAAAAAAGAAACTTCGCAAAGCCGGATGCTACAAAATCCGAGAGGGCGGAAACCACGAAATCTGGTACAGCCCCAAAACAGAAACAGCATTTTCTGTTGGGCGGCATGATGGACAGGAAATCGCAACCGGAACCGCAAACAAAATCCTGAAGGATGCGGGGCTGAAATAAGCCCCGACCCTACGGGGTTTTCAAAATGGCAAGAAAGCGAACCATTCGCTTTCCTTGTCAACTTTTCAAATCCGCATTTGTACCCCCATTCAAAAACAAAAAGGAGCTGGTAAAATGGCGAAATACGTTTACCCTGCAATCTTCACAAAAGAGAAAAACAACGCTTATTCGGTTGACTTTCCGGATGTAGAAAACTGTTATACGTGCGGAGATTCTTTGGTGGATGCAATGGAAATGGCATCTGATGTCTTGGCAATGATGCTGTGTTTCAGAGAAAAGGAAAAGAAACCAATTCCGGTCGCTACTCCGATCAAAGAAATTCAAACAAATGCAGACAGCTTTGCAACCTTGATTCTTTGTGATACGACCGATTATCCTCTCGTGGAGTGTGAGCCGAATGCAGAATAACATCAAGAGAATACGGGAACAGAACGGCATTACTCGAAAAGAGTTAGCCGCTCTTTCCGGCGTACACTATAAGAAAATTACCGACTACGAAAACGACTACATCAAATTTGAAAATATCACAATCGGGAATTTGAACCGTATTGCAACTGCCCTCGGTGTTACACTGGATGAACTGTGTAGAGAAGATTCCGAAAATCAGTAAAACAACTACTATAGAAAAATGCGGTATGCCAAAACGACATACCGCATTTTTCATTCTTTTTCTTCTTTCTCGGATTCTAAAGCTTTTCGGAGCAAGCGTTTGATTTCCGTTTGCAAGGCTTTTCCCTCTAAGGCATCCAGAATATCCTTATCGCTTTTTCGATTCAGCTTCAAACCAATGAAACGTGTATTTTGCTTATCATACTTTTCTTGGGGTGTCAAAAAACCACTCCTAAAATTTTTTCTTGCCAATTCGGGCAAAACGTGATATAATTGTTGTAGCACGAAAAAGCGGTGGCAAGTCCGCTCTTTCTGTGTTTCCGTTGCCGGCTGTTTTTCAGTCGGCTTTTTCTTTTAGCCCTGAAGCATCTGTTTCAGCTGTTCAATAATGGCTTGCTTTTCAGCCTCGGTTTTCGCATCCTCTAACTGCTTGATTAAAAGCATAATAAAGGATTTGAACTGCAAATCCGTCATTCCCATTTCCTCCATATGTGCCTCCTTTCCATATCCGCTTGCCCGGTATTCGTGGGTGGTCTCCCAATCCACTGTAATCATTATACAATAGGTTTAACCTATAGTCAAGGATTTTTTCTGGAAAGTGTGATATTTGTCGGAGTACACAAATTCGGTGCTGCTTTTTGTACGATAGCAATACCGTTTTCAATTGTCAAACAGCAGTACTACGCCTTGATTTCAGGTAATCCAGCCACGCTGGTCAGAACAGATAAAATGCCCGCCAGAAGTGCGGTACTGCCAACTACAAGCCAATTAACATCCTGCATGGTTGCTGCCACACCAACGGTCGCTATTGCTGTCTGAGCAATGGTTTTGATTGCCCGAATAACAGCAGCTTTCGTCCACTGTTTCCAATCTCTTTTCATACGGTTTCTCCTTTCTCGGTTGGCAGTGCCATGAATTCCTCGTGCAGATGTGTCATCACACCGTTGCCACCGAGTTCATGATACTGCCGGTACATATTTTCATAGTTTTCTTTTGCATAGATGGGTGCAAATCCGGCTTCAATGTACTTGTTATAGCAGTGTAACATCCGGTCACGCAGCAATGCCTGTACACCGTATTCCAAAGCTTTCTGACGGCTGTCCTGCTTTTTCATTCGAGATAAGATTGCTCGTGTGCCAATACCCAGAATGCCAGTTGCGGACAGAACAGAGATTGCAACCGTGATAATTCCTTGAATCACACTGCTTCCTCCGTTTCTTTCACATCATTCGTTTCTTTCTCTTCTTTCACATCATAATCACCAGAAAGCAAAACGAGCATCTCCGGTGTCAAGTTGCCGGATGCGAAAATTTGATACTGTCCATTTTCCAGCAGTACCGCTTGAATTTTTGCATTGCCCCAGTTACTTCGTTGGATTGCTTTTCCGACTTTCAGCTGCTCTACTGCCTCAATAATATTCATTGTATTTTCCCCCTTACAAAATTGTGATAGATTGAATCAGCGGGTGGCTGTTGTTGCTCCGCCCTACCCACACCAAATAATAAGTACCTGCTGTTACGCCCTCACACGGTGTCAGCGTTGTGATGTAGTCCGTGCTGTACAGCCACTGCAAAGGCAGGTCAATATAACTGCCCTCTGTTTGTGCTTTTTCTAAAATATCTGATGCAGTTCCAGTATCTGACTGTACTAATCGCATGATGCCAGTTTCCGTACTATACGCATGAAAACGAATTGCAATTTGCGAAGCAGATGTAATCTTTAATGGTGTTGTAGAACAACTATAGCAACTGTAATCCCACCCGAAAACGTCCGTGCCATAGTTCAGTGCGTAGTTGTTTTTTTCGCTACAGAATGCGGAATGCTCAGTTACGAAATCTGACAAACCATAAACCACGTCATTATAGGACAGATAGATTCCTTCTTTGTGATTTACATCATACACAATCGTTTTTTCGGTCGATGATCCACTGGGTATCAGTCCTACTTTCTGAACAAGCAAATTCAGCTTTTCATCTGCGGTTGCAATGATACCATGGGAAACCAAATGTCCTGCCAGCAGGTCACGCTGGTGGTTGATTGCTGCGATATACTGTGCAATTGTTGCCATTACTCCGTCACCTCCACAATATCAGCCAATGCAGTCTGAATATCTCCCAAAGACTGCTGAAGTGCATAGATCTGTGCAGGGAAAGTATCATGGATATTTGTAATGTCCGCAGGACTGATACTGTTCAGACTTGTTATATTGGTATGAATGTGCTGTGCCGACCAGAGTGCCTTCCATTTTACATCTGTGATTTCATTTAAGGTAGCTATATTTTCGTGGGTATGCGATTTATCTTCCAGATGTGTGATGGAAAGTGTATGCTCCTGCAGGGTGTACGTCAGACTGTCGGACAATTCCTGCACTTTTTCATCCACATAGACCGTCTTTGCGTATGGGGTGAGGTCTACTGCCGTGCCCTCTGTCAGTGTTACAGTCGTTGTCCCATTGACATCTGTGATGGTGATGGTCACCGCACTGCCGTCTTTCGCCACAGCAGCAATGGGGGAAAAGCCGTCTTTACCGGCTACGCCAGCATCGCCCTTTTCACCACGCTCACCAGTATCACCTTTTTCGCCTTTCAAGGATAAAAGCCATTTTTCCTCGGAGTCTTCGTAGCCATGCTCCACTGCAATTGCATATGCTGATTTTCCATCTGCACCATCTTGACCGGGATTTCCTTTGGCTCCTGTATTGCCTTTTTCACCTTTATCGCCTTTCAAGGAAGAGAGCCAGTCTGATTCAGAGCCTTGATAACCTTGTTCTACTGCGATTTGATATGCAGATTTACCGTCTGTCCCTTTTTCTCCGTTTGCACCATTATGAAGCGTTGCAGAAGTTTCACCCTCGGCATCGACAATGGTAATTACAACACCAGACTCCATTTGTTCTGCCTTTACTTTTGGGGAAAATCCATCTTTTCCATTTTGAAGTCCAGCAGCCTTTTCGTCCAGTTTTTTCAAAAGCTGCGTATATAAATCCAGAGTCGGCGGAATTGGTGTATCCCCATCTGCGACAAAACCGGACGGTCGAATGTGAAGTGTGACGGGTACTGTTGTTGCACGCAGTGTAGTATCGCTTTCTGCATCGTAACCAAATAAACTCATCTTTACTGCACCGGGATGCAGTTCAGACGGCAGCAAGCAGGTTGTTCCTTCTATGCCAAGCACCAAATTGTATGTTTCTTCGCACTGCGTGAACTGCACCACTTTGTGCAGCGTTTTCCAAGCCCCATCGAACACGAACTTCACCGAAACAAATGCGATCTGGTCAGAGGCAATGACCTCTCGCTCCAGTGCTTCGATTTTTTGCTGTTTCACTAAAAATTTCATCATTCGTTTTTCACCTCGTTCCATGTATGGGTTTCCGTATCATATTCCAGATAGCCATCTACACACTGGATCTTTTTCAGATAATCGTTGTAGGACTGTTCTCCGGAGGACATCCAGTTGACCGGTTTGGTGATGGCGTTCCACTGAGCGATCGTTCCTTCATATGTGATGGCTGTTAGACTTTCACAGTATGTCAGCATATTTTCCCCAAAGGTTCTGCAATTCGCAGAAATGGTAAGGCTGGACAATGCTGTACATCTTGTAAACGCAAAAGCACCAATGGAATTACACGAAACACGAGCAGTCTTCAGCTTTGCACAGCCGCTGAAAACATACTTTCCCCACGTTTTCACGCTGGCAGGCACAGTGACTTCTGCAATGGCAGTGTGATAAAAGGCATATGACTGGATCGCAGTAACTGCCTGCGGAATGGTAACAGAAGTCAGACCAGCGGTATCATTGATTACAGCATCTTCCTGTGCAAAAGCGGAATCACCAATGCTGGTCAGTGTAGCCGGCAGAGATACCGTTTTCGCATTGGCACAATGATAAAACAAACGGTCACCCAGACCAGTAATGCCATTGCTGAGCACGATCTCCTTGATCTGGTCGTTTTGATAGAACACAGAATCATGAGAGGTATAATCGTAGGTTGCACCCGTGCCACGCAGCAGCAATTTCCCATTGTCGTAGAGAACATAGTAGATGTTTTCACCGCATTGCCCGCTTTTTAGAATATCACCGCCGATCAAGTCATCCACCTTGGTTTGCAGTTCGGAAATCTGACTGTTCATTGCATCCAGACGCTTTTGCAGTTCATCCAGTGTGGCATTCGTCTTTGCCATTTCGGCAAGCATCTCCGTCACTCTGCACTTGCCAAGAATACACTTGCAGTAACCGCATTTGCTCTCATCTGCACGGCAGTCTGTCAGGTCAGAATCCAGAATAGCTGTCGTTCCAGCACGCAGTCTTACAACTGCTAAAGTCAGATAAGTCGTCACATTG
>OGOS01000069.1_pt1 | contig 74756 bp, 66 predicted proteins | sample 1552701 | NCBI WGS metagenome assembly OGOS01 (sample SAMEA2580128, study PRJEB22360) | human gut metagenome | biome: human gut; feature: human-associated habitat; material: faeces | place: Denmark | collected 2008/2010
ATTCTTTACATATAAAAATACAATCTATTATCCCTATCGAAATAGTTTCAGTCAATAAATTAACAGGTAAATTAACCATATTCAAAAGAATTGCAATTACACCAAGGGCTATCCCTAAAAATATAATACTTGTGATTACTAGTTGTATAATATCATTATTCCTTTTTTGCCTTTTTATATTAAGAAAAATAAATGTTATATCTACTAATATTGAAAAAACTGATACTATCACGTCAATCTCCTACTTTTGTTTTTAATTTGCTAACTTGCTCTATAATCCATTGCATATTTTCTTTCTCCAGCGGTATAATATATTTATTAGTTAATACTATTAAAATAAACGTATAAAAATAAGTACACAATGGTGTTAGTAGTTGTATACTTAACCCAAATATACTTAAAATACTTATCATTGCATATTTGACCATATATTCTGACCCACATAAATAAAGCGTATTTTTTCCAATTTCAGTTAAAAATTTATTTTTGCTAAAACAAAATGCAATAGTAACCCAAAACCATATGATTACAGAAGCTCGTATTACTGGCGCAAATATTGAAATCACATATATTCCATCAATAAATTCTAGTAAATCTTTTTTAAAAAAAAGTGAAACAGAATATATACCTGATATCATACCCGTTATTTCAATAATGAAATATCTTTTTTCTAAAATTAAGGAATTAATCATAGGAAATAAAGCATAACCAAGTGCATAAAAAATTATATAATACATCATACTATCTATATTCCAAAATAATGAAGGTTGTCCATTTGCTTTAGGGAATATTATCTTACATGCTATAACATATGATATACAACCTAATAATACTATTAAAATGTTATTGTCTACCCTTTTCACAAACCAAAATGAAAGTTTCATTATAAAAAGACAAGATAAGAACCATAATCCCATACCTATCCCATTATTTCGAACACTTCCTTTAAAAAGTAACATTAATTCAAACCACGTTTTCCCACCAAGTAAGTTGTTATTTATAGAATCAAATATTACATTGGCAATTCCAAAGTAAAAAAATGGATACCCTATATTCTTAAAACATTTATTTAAGCATTCTACAAATGTATAATTCTTTTGTGATATAGCTTCAGTACATCCTGAAATAAAAAAGAATAATGGAACATGATACATAAACACAAATTCATACCCTAACCCTGCACTATCGCCAAAATGTCCTAAATATATTGCAAATATTCCAAAAAATTTAGTCACATCTATCCATTCAATACGTTTTTTCAACTAATTATCACTCCCTTATTCTCCTGCCTTATTTCCTAATACATACATTATCATCATCTTAACAAGATTACTTATTAGTACTCCTATACAAAATCCCATTAATCCAAATAATGAATACAAAATCAAAGCAGAAATAATATAAATTACTAACATACACAAATTTATAACTATTTGCCATTTCATCTCACAAAATTTAAGTACAAATGGTGACATGACATTTATTATCATTGTAACCATTGCTATTGCTGTCGTTACTGGTACATATCTTATTGATTCTTCTGCTAACTTAGGATAAATAATACATAATGCAGGATATGCAATTAATCGGCAAATTATATACCCTAAAATCGCCACTACAAAGCTTATCTTTACAGCTAAATTAAACATCTTCTTTGCCATTTTATTTTTTTTAGCAAGATATGATAACATAACTGAATTTAATGGTATAACTGCTGTACTTACAATTTTTCCAAATAATGTAGACGCATAATAAACAGCAACTGCTGTTCCACCTACTAAAGGATAAATAATCATCCGATCCGCATAATTAAGTAAATTAGCAATTAAACAAGCAATAACTAAATATAATAATTCTTTAATGGTTTGTCCAAATAGTGGCGTTCTATTTATTTTTTCTCTAATTATATTCGTACTTTTATTTATATAAAAAATTGAAAACACAATTCCTATTATATATATTAATTGCCAATAACCCGTAAAATAAAACAAAACAAAACCTACTGCATACCCAATTACCATAACAAAATTATTAATTGCAATTCCCCCGAATTTTAGTTCTAAACGGTATGCCACACAATAATACTCTTCTAATATCCACAACAATGTCATAATAATAATCAAAAAATAGTTGAATTTTTCTAAATTATAATGCAATAAACTTATAGATATTACTATTCCACCAATTACAAGTTCACATATCAAAAGTATTGAAAAATCTCCATTATATCCCTTTTGTTCGTATTCATTATTTCTAATTAGTCTAACATTATTTAACGCATTTCCTAATGAAGCGCCAAGTACAGTAACTATAGAAATTATAGTTAAAATAAAACCATAAAACTCCTCCGATGTTTGCAACGCAAGTGATGGAAATATCACTAATTGTAACACAATAAGGGGCACCGCTGTTGCCCCTACATTAAAAACTAAATCGATGATAATTTTTCTATATTTTTTCATATAATTCCTCAAAAATCAATTATCTAAAAATAATAATATCTGTTTTATTATATATTCAACTTCTGTTTTATCCATATACGGATGAATTGGTAATTCCAAAACTGTTTTGCACAATCTTGTTGATACTTCAAATTCTTCTTCATTAAATTCCATGTTGTCAAATGCTTTTTGTAAATGCATTGGCTTAGGATAATAAACCATCGTTGGAATAGATTTTTGTTTTAAAAAATTTTGTAATTCATCTCTTTCTTCTTCATTCTTTAACTGAATACAATATTGCGCCCAAGAAGAAATATACTTTTTATCAAACATAGGTGTTCTTACTTTAGATTTTAACGCATCCGTATACATTTGTGCTACTTCGTTTACTCTATCCCGTTCATAATCTATGAATGCCCTTAGTTTAGGCAATAAAATAGCTGCTTGAATCGTATCTAATCTTGAATTCCATCCTATTCGTATATTATCATATTTAAAACTACCTTTTCCATGTACTCTAATGGATTTTAAATATTCAGCTATCCCATCATCATCTGTGAATATAGCTCCTCCATCTCCATAACACCCCAGTGGTTTTGCTGGAAAAAATGAAGTCGTAGATATATCACCAAAAGAACATGCTCTTTTTCCTTCTATTTCACCACCGAATCCTTGTGCTCCATCCTCCAAAATTTTCAATCCATATTTTTCTGCAATAGGACGAATTTCATCATAATCTGCTGGTAATCCAAATAAGTCAACTACAACTATAACTTTAGGTATTAATTTCCCTTGTTTTAAAACTTTTTGAATTGCTGATTCTAATTTATCTGGATTCATATTATAAGTTCTTTCATCTACATCCACAAAAACAGGTGTTGCACCTTCAAAAGCAACTGTTTCACCAGATGCAAAAAAAGTGAAATCCGGAACAAATGCACATTCCCCTTCTTTTAAATTCCATGCCATTAATGCCATAGTAAGCGCATCTGTACCATTTCCGCAAGTAATACAATGCTTGACTCCAACATACTCAGCTAACTTATATTCCAATTCTTCAACAGGCTTGCCACTAATAAAAGCAGATGATTGTATAACACTTTGAACTCCATTATCAATTTCTTTTTTTAAAACCAAATACTGTTTTTTTAAATCTCTAAACTCCATATCTACCTCTATCTGCCTAATATCTTTCTACAATATTCCCATATTTATCAACTTTTCCGATTACTTTTGCAGGAACCCCTGCAACTAAAGAATAATCAGCTACATTCTTTGTTACTACCGCGCCTGCTGCAATCATTGCAAATCTTCCAATTGTATTTCCACATACAATTGTAGAATTTGCACCTATTGTTGCCCCTTCTTTAACTAATGTCTTTTTATAATTTTGATGTCCTTTGGGAAAATATGCTCTAGGAGTTAAATCGTTTGTAAATACACAAGATGGACCACAAAAAACACCATTTTCAATTTCAACGCCTTCATATATTGAAACGTTATTTTGTATTTTAACATTATTGCCAATTTTAACACCATTAGAAATATTTACATTTTGTCCCAATGTACAATTATCTCCTATAGACGCTCCACTTTGAATATGACAAAAATGCCATATTTTTGTTTTTTTTCCTATTTTTACATTTTCATCTATATAGCAACTTTCATGCACATAATATTCTTCCATTAAAATTCTCCTATCATATCTCTACTTGAAAAATCTTTTAACGGCAAGCGAATTGGTCTACCTTCTTTTTGGCTCTTATAAATAGCCAAAACCATTTCCAAAGCATTACGACCAGCATAAGCATCTACATAAGGTTTACGATCACTTTGAATGGCTTCAATCATATCTGCAAATAAGCTAGTATGCCCATTCCCATACACATTACTAGTCACCTCTTCTAATCCTTTTTTCTTCTGATCTATTTCTGATTCATCTGCAAAATTCCACACATCTATATTGTTAGTAGATTTTCCACCGATTTTAACTGTACCTTTCTCCCCAAATACATATAACGTTTCCTCTAAGTTTTGCGGGTATACATTAGTGGTTCCTTCTATTGTGGCAATTGCTCCATTTTTAAATTTTACAACCGCCATGCCCACATCTTCTGTCTCTAAATAATCATGAAATTGTTGTCTTGTTTGCCCATAAACCTCTTCAACTTCATTTCCAAATGTCCAACGTAAAAGGTCTATACCATGAATGCATTGATTCATCAATGCCCCGCCATCTTGTTCCCATGTTCCACGCCACGAAGCCTGTGTATAATAATCACGATTACGATTCCAACGAACATGGATTGAACCATGTGAAAGTTTTCCGAATCGTCCATCCTCTAATGCTTTTCTCATTTCTTGAACAGCTATATTAAATCTATTCTGATGACATGCACAAACTTTAACTTGTTTTTTTTCTGATAATTCAATTATTTTATCTGCATCTTGTAACGACATTGCCATAGGTTTTTCAATGATAACATTAATTTCTTTTCCAATACAATATAATGCAATTTCAGCATGCAACCCACTCTCTGTTGCAATACTAATCAAATCAATATCATTTTCTTCTATCATTTTCTTATAATCACAATACCTCTTTATACTTTTATCATTTTCAAGGTTATGCTTAACTAAAATATTTTGCATGTTTTCTTTATTCACATCACAAACAGCTATGATTTCAAGTTTATTATTTATTGCTGCTTTTATATGATTTGTAGATATTCGTCCACAACCAATTAATGCGTATCTCATTCTTCATCCTCACCCTTATTTCTTTTATAATATTTCTATATTGTCTCTTAACTTTAAATCTTTGGTTGCATTCTTTGTGTCAAAAATCATTTTGGCACTTTTTTGTATCATATTATAATCGATATTTGAATGTGCAGTTGTAATTGCTATTAAATCGTATCGTGAAATTACAGTTGAAGAAATATTTTCTAATCCTTTATACTTCTCTCCTTTATCTTTGTATTCTGGAATCCACGGATCATAAAAATCTACCTCCGCTCCTACAAAGCGTAAAGCATTAATCACACGAATAGCTGGGCTTTCTCTATAATCATCAATATCTTGTTTATATGCAACCCCTATAACTAAAATTTTAGCACCATTAATTGCCTTTTTTCGTTTATTTAGCATATGCATTATACGATTGACACAATATTCTGGTTGACTATCATTTATCACCATACTATTTTCAATTAAAGTTGTATGAAAACCATATTCACGCGCTTTCCACGTAAGATAATATGGATCTAATGGAATACAGTGTCCGCCTAAACCTGGTCCAGGATAAAAAGCTTGAAAGCCATATGGTTTTGTCTTGGCTGCATCCACAACTTCCCATATAGAAATTCCCATTTCATGGCATAATCTTCCTAATTCATTTATTAAACCAATATTTATATTTCGATATGTATTTTCTAATATTTTTTCCATCTCTGCAACAGCTGGCGATGATACTTCATAAACATCTCCTTCCAATACAGCTCTGTACATTGTTGCAATAACCTCAGTTGCATCCTTTCCAATTCCACCAACAACTTTTGGTGTATTTTTAGTTTTATATATTAAATTACCTGGATCCACTCTTTCTGGTGAAAATCCCAAATAAAAGTCTTTACCACATTCTAATCCAGAACCATTCTCAAGAATGGGCTTTATTAATTCTTCTGTTGTTCCCGGATATGTTGTTGATTCTAATACTACAATTGTATTTTTTGTTAAATACTTTGCAACCGCTTCTGTAGATGACTTCACATAACTAATATCTGGTTCTTGATGTTTGTCTAATGGTGTTGGAACACAAATTGCAATAAAATCAACATCTCTTACAAATGAGAAATCAGTTGTAGCAGATAATTGTCCTTTTTCAACTAATTTTTTCAAATCACTATCCACAACATCACCTATATAATTATGTCCTTCATTAACCATATTAACTTTTTCATCTTGTATATCAAACCCAATCGTTTTAAATCCTGCTTTTGCCTTTTCAACAGCCAAAGGTAATCCAACATACCCTAAGCCTACAACTCCAACAATTATTTGCTTTTTTTCAATTTTGTTTAACAATTCACTCTTCATTTTAAATTTCCTTTCTCAACATTTTCCTGTATATATATCTTTATTAAAGATATAAGCACCCCTATTATACTACCAAATAGTACACTCGTTATAATTATTTTACTATAATTCTGTATTTTACTAGGTTGTTCCATTATTTGTTCTGCAAAAAAATCTGACTGAAGTTCACTTTCATCACTATCCATCTCGATTTCTTGTATATTTTGAACATACATTTCTATGCTTGTATCCATATAATCTAAGACTTCATTTTTTATAACTTCTATTATCTTTCCTATTAGTTTTTCTAATTTAATTTTGTTTATTTCTGTTGATGTAATAAAAATTATATTGCTTTTATCCAATATAGATATATTAATTTTTTCATTCCAATTTTCTAATTCCACCTTGTCTTCAATAAAAATTTTGCTATTTATAATTTTTATTATTTCTTCATTGTTTAATAATGAATAGATCATTTGTGTATCATTAACTTCGTCATTACTATTGGTTCTAACTGTCAACATACAAAATGTCATTTTATTATTTATATCTTTTTTCTTCATTTCAATATTTTCAGTATATCTTTTGTATTCATCAAGTGACAAATAATAAGATTTATTTGCTAATGGTACTGAAAATATTCCAAACAAAACTGCTGTTATTATAATGATATGCCATTCTTTCAATAATTTTTTTAATAATATACCTACCGAATATTCAATCATTTTCCATCTCCTTTTATTTTCCCCTTTTCATTATCTTTTGCATAAATAGTCAATAAAATAATAAAAATAAACATTCCCCCTGATAATAGTATTGTCTGCAATGATGCATCATTCAATTTTATAACATACAGTGATAACATTGTACACAATACTCCATTAGATATTTTTTCATAATAACTACAAACAAATTTTACAATAAATGCCAAAATAATAGCACCTATCAAAACTCCACATACACCTAACTGTGCATATCCATCACCTAAATACCCTGTAACAAAATTCGATTCTCCAAATTTTCCTTTCCAAATATTGGAATACGCAATTTCTCCTGCTCCATACTTATAAAGATTCGTCACCCCCAAACATTTTCCTATCATTCCATCTGCGAAAAAAATTTTAGGATATTTATTAAACACTTCATAGTATGAAAATTTATTCAACGCAGGCTGAAACAGAAACCTGTCTCCCACTAATCCTATTGAAACCGTTAAAAAGGAATGTATTTTCTCTCTTCCTTGTTCTATCAAATAACAGATACTTAAACTACCTAATCCACTAATCATTCCTATATACATAACTTTAATTATTTGATTTGATTTGATAACAAAATAAATCACTAAAATGACTATTAAAGATAAATAAATTGATTTTTGTGCTAAAATCATATATAAAAAAATATCTAAAATAACCAATAATCCTGTAATTATATATTTCTTCAAATCCAAACTGTAAAGAATAAAAAAAGGTATAATTGTATTTACTAACCACATGATTATATAAGATAAAACCTTAGGATAATTTGCATTATTTCTAATTTCATACAATTTTTCTAAACTAAATGCTTGAATTCCATAAAATCCACCATAAATCAATATAATAACACTTATTATTGGTATAAAACAAATTATAAAAACAGTTATATAACTATTTATACCTCTAATTTTTATAGGTTTTAAACGTATAATGGATGTTCTTAAAATTAAACACTCTAATAATATTGCAATAAATACAATAAACATATACTGTGAACTTTTATTCTCAGTAAATGCATATATCGTTAACATTGGTAAAACCATAAATATTAATTGTACATGTAAAAAACAACTTTCTGGTCTTTCATCACGTTTAGGAATACATCTGCAAATTATTCCTAACATTATACATGAGATTAAATATTTTACACAATCTCCTGAAATCACATAATAATCATATTGATATATTCTGCTAACAACCAATACAAAAAAAATATCCACTACAAATTTTAACAAAAATATTGCTTTGTCATATGTCAATTCTGTCCATGAACTTAATTTAACATTAATTTTTTCTTTTAAATTCTTTTGAAATGTTATCATATGTAACTCCTATAATTACCTATATAAAATACTTGCCATTTTTTTATAATCCAGTTTTTGACTCGCAATATCGAACACTTCATTCTGTTTTTCTAATAATTTATTTCTATCTTGACCGATTTCATTTATAACATCCTCTATTTCGTTTTCTGTTTTTACATAATAAGCAGCTTTACCAAATATACTCGTATATGAATTATGAGGATAAATACATAACGCACATCTAGCACATGCTGCATTTTGTAGTGTTGCTGACTGAGTTCCTGGTTGCAAATACATATCTCCAGCACACAAATATTTCTGTAATTCTTCTCCGCTTTTCCATCCTAAATAATGTATACGATTATCGCATTTAATGATTTTTTCAACATTCTCTTTTACCCCTGGAGCCATCTCACCAATTATTAATAATTTAATATTTTTATTATTTACTCTACTTAAAGCCTTCACAATCTCATATGTCTTTTTTTCCTTCGTCATTTTTCCTGAATGAACCAATAATATATCTTCTTTTGTTAAACCTAATTTCTCCCTTTGTTCATTTCGTATTCTATAATAATCTTTATCTTGCAAAACAAACCCACCTAGTGGGAAAAGTTCAAGTCTTTGACTTGATATATGATTTACTTCTTTAGTAAACCTTACGACTTCTTCTGTTATACATAAAATACTTTTTGTATAATGCAATACTTCTCTTGCAAAAAATGAATAATATATTCCATGTAAAATATAACGTGAGAAAAAATTTCGAGCACTATTATGATAATCAGCATGATTATCTACGTAAAGCTTCACATCCAGATTTTTTTTTAAATATTTAATCACCTGATGAGTTGCAAATGTTTGATAGCAATGAAGCATTATAACATTGGGAGAAATTTCTTCTAATGTGCTTTCTAAGCCTACTGGAACTCTAATTTTATTATCAATACGTACTGACATCATATGCATATATGGTAACCTTATTAATTTAATTCCTTCAATTGTTATTGTCGTTCCACTAGGAACATACACTATTTTATTACCACTCCACTTATAACATGGTGCTATAAAATATACTTCATTACCATCTTCAACATTGCATCTAGCCAATAAATTTTCCTGATAAGTCATACCCTCTGTGAAAGGTCCTGTAAAATCAATATGAACTATTACCATGTTTATTCTCCAATTTACTTATATCTACAATATCCGACAACGATCCTATCTTAAATTGTAGTATATATTTTTGTATAAAAGCTTTAACCTTATTACTTGAACAGTATCTTTTGGCTTCATACTCAACTCCATATTCTTTTTCAAACATTTTTCGATATTTATAAATTTGTTCAAGATATGGATAATAAATATTTTTCTTTAACTTAATATCGCGAGTTCCCGAACTTATATTCACAATATTTGAAGACAAAAATTTTAAATTTTGAAAATGGAAAAAAATTAATGGAAATTTTTTATTTACTTTATCGGATAATATTATTTCACTTTTGCTATTACTCATTAATGTATACATTGACAAATTCCATGGCGCAACTCCAGCTCCCAAATGTTGTAATTCATGTACTCCAACAAATAACTCTGGAAATTTTTCTAAGTACTTTTGATCTCCCATTCTATCTTCTTCATATTTAGCATAACACCATTCAAAACATTTGCTTTTCCACCATTCTAAAGCTTCCCATGCTTCCTTCGACTGATCAAAATAATTAAATTCCACACAATATTTTCCACTTTTTTTTAACCATTTCTTTCCTTTTACTGTATTTGGAAATCGATGTTCTGTAATTATAATATGATCTCTATTTACATCTATTTCATTAAATATTATTCTAGGATTTGAAAAAAAATATAAATCTGCATCAATGTATGTACAACTTTCAACTTCGAAATTTTTCAAAACATACTCAACAATAACAGGTGTACAAGTCCAACAGTATTCTGCTTTTGACCTTTCTTTTTTTATTTTCCTGAGTTCATCCGTTTCAATATCTAGATGTGAAATCAACACCATATTTTTCAAATTAAATTTTTGTAATATATCCATAGATTTCCTATCAAAGCAAAATGAAAATAGTTTAAATTGATTTGATACTTTTTCTAATGAATAATACATCACTAATAATTTGTCTAAATAATTCGAATCAAATAATGTACAAAATATCATATCGTCTTTATTTATTTTCATCTTTTTCACCCTTGACTACTTTAATATATTCATCATAATTTCTTATATATTCTTTATCATTATAATGCGTACTTGCTAATACTAATAAAACTGAATCTTTAGAAAAAGCATACATGTCTTTCCATATCATTTTAGGAATATAAACCCCCATCATAGGCTTTGTCAACTCAACTACTGCACTTTCATTACCATCATCCAAATATACTTTCGACTTTCCACTTACATTTATTAAAATAAATTCCGATTCACGGTTAGCATGCTGTCCCCTAATCACCTCTTTATCTGAGTCATAAATATAAAATACTCTTGCTATTTCAAATGGAATATCAATATTTCCTTCGATAACAACTAATTTTCCTCTTTTATCTCCAAAATCTTTAAAATTATATAATTTACATTTATCTAAAATTCCCATCTCTATCTCCTAAATTCATTTATTGCATCTATAACATAATCTTGCTCTTCTATTGTCATACCATTGTAAATAGGTATGGATAGTACACTATTAGCATACTTCTCTGTTATTGGCAGTTCTCCCTCTTTTATACCCAAATAACTATATGCCTCTGATAAATGTGGTGGAATAGGATAATGAATAATTGTGCCAATTCCTTTTTCTTTTAAATAATCTATTAATTCATCACGTTTTTCACATCTAATCACATACTGATGCCACACACATTCTGTGTCACAATTTTCAAATGGCAATATTATTTTTTCATTTGTTATCTTTTCCGAATATCGTTTCGCCAATTCTCTTCTTTCTTTATTTATTTCCTTAATATGTTGCAACTTCACTCTTAATAATCCTGCTTGAAGTTCATCTAGCCTTGAATTTGCACCAACAACCTTATTATGATACCTCTTTTCACTTCCATAATTTCTAAATATTCTTATATTCTCTGCTATTTCACTATTATTTGTAACTATAGCTCCAGCATCGCCAAATGCCCCCATGTTTTTCGATGGATAGAAAGAAAAACAACCAATATCGCCAAATGTTCCTGTCATTTTCCCTTTAAACTTTGCACCATGAGATTGTGCACAATCTTCCACTAATCTTAAATTGTGTTTTTTACATAAATCTACAATAACGTCCATTTGCGCTGGTTGTCCATATAAATGGGTTACCAAAACAGCTTTCGTCTTTGATGTTATTTTTTCTTCTATTTTTGTAACATCCATCCTATAATTATTATCAGGTTCAACAAATATAGGTATCGCCCCATTAATCGTAATTCCCATAACTGAAGCAATGTATGTATTTCCTTGTACTATTACCTCATCACCTTGTTGAATCCCTAATATTCGAAATGCAATCCATAATGCGTCTAACCCACTTGCCACTCCCACGCAATGTTTAGCACCTGTATATTGTGCAAACTCCTTTTCGAACTGTGACAATTCATTTCCCATAATATACCAACCAGATTCCAATACTTCTATTGCTTTTTTTTCAAACTCCTTTTTATATTTAAAAAATCCTCTATCCATTCTATTTGCCATAATATTCATATTCATTAATCTCCTTTTTATATTTTGTTATTACATAATCATTTTTGCAATTTCCATTCCATAGCACTCAATAAAATACCACCATTCATATCCGTTATCTCTATAGATCTTATATTTTATCCTTGCTCTGTCCATTGCTTTTCTCAAACTTTTTTCATGACTAACTCCAGTTCTTCTAAAATTTGCTAACACCTTATTTACAACACATACTCGACAACCATCTTTTCGGATACGTAATATCAAATCCCAATCATCATGAATATTTTCATTTTTATATTGGTATTTTTTATAAATCTCTCCCGTAATAAATGTAGTCGGATGATTCCATGTACGTGAAGTTATTATCCGTCCATTTTTCGATTTCTTGATAATATCATTTTTGTCTCCAACTATTCTTAAATCCGCATAAAACAAATCGTATGGTGACTCCCTATAACTCTCTACTGCACAAGCAACTGCGTTTTTCTCATACCAATCATCGCTATTTATGATCCCTACAAGCTTACCCTTTGCCATTTTGATTCCTTTATTCATAGCATCATAAATTCCCTGATCCTTTTCAGATATGTATTTATAATCAATCCCCTTTTGTTTAAATTTTTCAATATACTCTTTCACAATGTCCATGGTGTGATCGGATGACATTCCATCCACAATAATATATTCTATATCTTGATATGTCTGATTTAATACTGATTCAATTGTATCCCGAATTGTTTTCTCACTATTGTAACTTACTGTTATAATACTCACTAACATACTTTTCTCACTTATTTTCTTGTCTAATTTTTTGTATCGCTTCTTCTTCAAAACCTTCTGTACTTTCTTTCATAAATATGACCTTAATTGTCATAACTAATATTTGAAAATCCAGCTTAAGAGAATAATTCTGAATATACATCAAATCGTATTTCAACTTATCATACGCAGTTGTATTATATTTACCATACACCTGTGCATATCCAGTCAATCCCCCCTTAACTTTTAACCTAAATACAAATTCTGGAATTTCTGCTGAATATTTTTCTACATGTTCGACACGTTCCGGTCTTGGTCCTACTAAACTCATATCTCCACTTAATATGTTAAATAATTGTGGTAGTTCATCAATTCTCGTTTTCCGAATAAAATTTCCAACTTTTGTAATTCTATCATCATTACTTCCTGCTGGTCTTGATTTTCCATCTTTTTCTGCATCCACAACCATGCTTCTAAATTTACATATCATAAATTTTTTTCCATTGATTGTACATCGCTCTTGTCTAAAAAAAACTGGCCCTCCATCTTCTATTTTAATTGCTAATGCTGTTATTAGCATAATTGGAGAAGATAATACAATAAGAAGAACAGATACCATAATATCCATTAATCTTTTACAAAACCTCTGTCCTATTGTAATTCCATAATTACGATTCAAAAATAAAGGTGTATCAAACAAATCAATCTCCGCTGCTGTCTTTACCATAATATCCGATATTTTAGGTGTATAATAAACCCTAATATTTTGTAAATAACAATATTTTAATAATCTGTTTTTTAATTCTGATGGTATATCATTGATTAAAACTGCATCATATGTCTGCAACATATTTTGAATATTCTCTACCCCAATACTTATATCAACACTTTTAACAATTTCATACTTATCCGCTCTAGTAGCCATCTTATATTTCAATTTATTCTCATGGCTTCCATATATCTCTATCATCTGATATGGGGGAAATAGTTTTACATATAACATCAAAAATAAATATGTAAGAACTATACAACAAATAATGTCCGTAATTGTTATTTCTAATAAAATACCAATAATAGAAGCTATAGACCATATATCACCTACTATCAAAACAATCAATATAGTCATACAACTATGAACTGTTATAAGTGCTAAAATCTGTGATAAAATCACACTCGAATATTTGTAATAACCAATTTTAAATGCGCCATACGCCTTAAAGAATACTATATATATCCCGATGTACACTAATATAATAAGCCAATTTCCCTTTCCCTTGTACCCTACAGGTTGAAGGCTATTTAATTGGTACACCCATGCCCTAATAAATATAAGAGTCGGAAATAAAACTATAACTATAGCCATTACCTCTTTATATAAGCTTTTCCATGAGTCAAATTTATTTTTCTTCATAAGTATTTCTCCTTCTAATGCAATATGCATATTCAAGAGTATCTTTCTATCTATATCCCTTCAAATACACTTTATCATACCATTTTTAATGTTAGATGTCCACTTCTCATCTCCGTAAAGTATGCAATGTTCAACTGGAAATATCCATTTTATCGTTTATGCAAGACTTCTTAAGATTTTCTGAATCTTACTTTCTACCCAATTTCAACCTCATACACCATCACATGCCAACCCCGGTAAGAATATTCTTTTTCTGTGTATCCGGCTGCCTTCTGTAATGTATTCTGCACATCTGCATCCTCGACATACATCTTCGGAACGATCATGTATATATGATCATATGCCTGTTCTTTCAGACTGTTGAAGGTCATTTCGCTGACGGTTCCATAGTTCAGTAACACGCAATTTTCTACCGGATAATAAGCAGTCTTTGGTTCGTCGATGACAGTATATTCAAACATTCTGCTCTTTTTATTCCAGTTTGGGTAAAACTGTGCAAAGAAATAAGTGTTTTCAATCACCGGTGTTCCGATCAGTATATTCTGATCTGTATCGAGATCTGTCAGGATTTTCCGCAATACCCCATCCCAATACGTATACTGCCTGTTATACTCCATCGTCTGATTGAAGTTGAACTTTCCATTTTCTTCAGTAGAGCAGATATAGAAATATCCATCATGCTTATGGGCGATCTTCTTGATTGTAACAGGATCGATTGTCACAGCACTCTGTACTGCCAGAAGCAGTGCAAGACCTGTCATTCCCACAACTTTTACTGCATGTTTCATATTGCAGGCTAACACCAGAACACCGAGTCCGAGCGTCAGGACATATTCATACGGTGTAATGTATCTGGCATTCGGATACGTATAATAAATATACTGAAAGCCTACAAATACCATCTGCATTGCTCCAAGTGGAACGGCCAGTGTCCAGAATTTTCTGTTAGTAACAATCCTTTTGATCCCATATTGAAAAATCACGATCACAAGGAATACTGCTGTTCCCGCCAGCAATAGCCAGTTAAAGTTCAGGATTCCAAGCTGCAGATTCTTGCTGACCGTATTGCGGTCTACAATTCCAAAAGAATTGATTACCTGATATTCAAACTGGATGCCATTGTTGCTTGCCCATGTTCCTGTCGCAAGGATCAGATACGCCGCAATGACCGGCTGGATAATGTCCATCACAAACTGTGCCCGGCAGAATGTATAAGTGAAACGCTTCACAAATCCTGCATGATGCAGTCCAAAAAACCTCACAAGATAAACTGCTGCCATAAACGCTCCATAAAAAGCCACATTCGGCTCTTTTGTTGTCAGGAACAAAAATCCTGCAAAGGAAGCCAGTAATCTTCTGTCGCTCAGATACAGATAAGTAAAGAGTACCATAAGTGCCAGTGTCGGTTTATCCAGACTGACCGAAGCGATCATTCCAAAGATCAATGGATGGAACAGATATACCGCCGTTGCCAGTACTTTCATGCTTTTCTTAGCCTTCTGCACAAACATTCCAAGCAATTCATAAAACGCTGCACCCGACAGCAGGATCAGAATGATATCCACAATGTGAAGCCCAATCGCATTCTTCGTATCCAAAAACACGCCAAACAATCCAAGAAATGCATACCCAACCGCCATATGGTCTGCCAGATAGAAATCAGACAGATTCCGCAGGGTAAAATCAAACTTCGGTGCCGCATATAAGAATCCCATGCGGAAATACGTGTTGCTGTCCCCGCGTGGTGTCGATGACAATGTTTCGAATGACAGAATGACAAACACTGCCATGAGTACAAATAAACCTGTATGTTCTCTGCACCATTTTCCAGCGCTTTGCATCGCTTTCTCACGTTTTAAGCCGATTCCATTGCATACTGCCCCTGCAAGATAACAAATAAGTCCTGCGATCATAGGCAGTTTTTTACTGTGGTCTGTCACCGGTGAGATCATTGCAATAATCCAGAACAATGCCAGCAGACCATGGATCACACTCCACTGTTTTACCAGTTTACTCTTGCATCGATATAAGAAATAACTGATTCCAGATCCAAACGCAAAGAATAAAAGAAAACACAGATCCGATGTCCGATATTTTCCCAGGCTCCAGAAACCGGAGATTCCAAAAAAGGAGAGTATTTGTAACAAAAATAATAATATACTCACTTGAAGCTGCTGCTCTGCATTCTCTAATCTCTTCAATTCTAAACTCCTTACTCCATTTCTTTCGTTTCTTGTTCTTCCGTGCGTTCACTGATAATATACCGGGGTCTGTGCTTTACTTCCATATAAATCTTGCCGATATATTCCCCAAGTACACCAAGACAGATCAGCTGCACACCGCCGATAAAACATACGATGCTTGTCATGCTCGCCCAGCCTGCTACCGAATGTCCTGTCAGTGCTACGATCACAGACCATATCACTCCGATAAAACTGAGCACTGCGATACCGCATCCCAATCCTGTGATCAGATGTAACGGTCTGACACTGAGACTTGTGATTCCATCAAAAGCCAGTGCCAGCATTTTGCTTAAAGGATAATGGCTCTCTCCCGCAATACGCTCATGTCTCTCATAATAGACAGAAGTGCTCTTAAATCCTACCAATGGGAACATTCCGCGAAGGAAAATATTCACCTCTTTGTAATTTGCAAATTCCTGCAGCACTCTTGAGGATACCAGACGGTAATCTGCATGGTTGAATACTACCTCTGCCCCCATCCAGTTCATCACCTTATAAAAACCTTCCGCAGTAAACCTTTTAAAGAAGGTATCCGTATCCCGCCTGCTTCTCACTCCGTACACGATCTCGCAGCCGTCTAAGTATGCATCTACCATGGCATCCATGGCATTGATATCGTCCTGTCCATCACAGTCGATCGATATCGTGATGTCACACACATCTTTCGCTTCCATCAGTCCTGCGAGGACTGCATTCTGGTGTCCGCGGTTTCTGCTCTGGCTGATTCCTTTATAATGGTAATCTTCTTTTGCAAGCTGTTTTATGATTTCCCATGTCTTATCTTTACTTCCATCATTTACAAATAATACCCTGCTGTCATCCGATATTTTTTCTTTTTGCACAAGGCTTTTTATTTTTTCCAAAAACATACTGCATGTGATTGGCAGTACCTGTTCCTCGTTGTAACAGGGAATCACGATATATAATACTGGCTGCATACTCAATTATTCCTTCTTTATTACATTATTGCCCACAATCACTACATAACTTCCATTATCAAATTCTGTCTTAAATCCCTCTGTCAAATACTGTTTTTCAAAACTCTTAGAAACAACGTAAACCATGTCTGTTTCCATGTCTTCCGATGAAGGTTCCGTAACATATCTTCCAAATATGCCTTTTGTATCAAAATTCTTTGCTCCACCCATCTGTTGTAAATACTCTTTCGACAGCATCTTTGTATGCATAAGAATTAGCGGATAACGAATCATTACCGTGCCAATTTTTCCATCTGTAATACTTTCTGCATATGTAAGTGCATCTTCATATCCATAATAAAAATCTGTATTTTTCTCCGAATAATAATCAAGTCCAAACAGAATAAAACTGCATACATATATTCCTGTTATTATGACAACTGCAATTTTATTTGCATTTCCTTTTATTTTCCTAAGAAAAAGCTCTATTCCATATGCACTAAGAAATATCATCGGCAAATGAATACAGTTGATCCTGTTTACATTTACATTGCTTATCATACAGCCAACCAGACACGCTGTCAAAAACCACAGGCAGACAATATCCTGTATCCCAACAATTTTCTGATATATATGTTTGCATAAATGGACAACAGACATAACTCCACCTGCTAAAATAAATGGTATGGAACAATAATAATAAATTCCAACTACAGGTGAATTATGTAACATATCATCTTTCTGCCAGATCAGGACATACAGAAGACTTTTTAAATTCTCTTTTAAATTCCGTATTGACACTTCGCTCTCACGAATAGAATCCATTTTAGGAATAGATATCCATGATGTTCTTATTTCCGAAATATAACCATTATTTATTAGCAAGAACAAAAGTAAAGGCAACGCCAGCAATACAAGCAATGCAATCCCTGTTACCATATATCTATCTACTTTTATTTTTTTTAAATAAACCGTGTATACCAATAATAAAAACAGAAATAATGGCACAAAAACCCACATAATAGCATAGCAGTATAATGATAATCCGAAAGCTATAAAAGCAGGTATGTAGTATTTACTATTCTCCTGCAGCGCCCGAACTGCAAAATATGCACCCAACAACAGAAAAAAAGGAACCAGATTTGCTTCCAATCCCCATCTGCAAAGCATAATATGCCACGGATTGACTGCCAGCAGGAACATCGAGATAACCGCTAATCTTTCATTTGCTATTTTCTTTACAAACAGATAAAACAATGGCAATGTCAGGCAGCCCAAAATTATCTGTGGAATCCGAATTGTATAAACACTCAATCCTCCAATTGCAATAAACGGAATTGTCAAATACGCATACAGGGCATTCATTCCATGTCCCCATGAGATAAAATAAACAGGATTTACATACCCATGTGAATCCATTCCTGTTTTCAGAAGTGAATATGCTTCATATCCTGAATATGCCTCATCCTGATGGATTCCTCCCGGCACTTGTCCTATCCATATAATGCGGGCTAAAACTCCTATTATAAGAATGAACCCTATCATACCATTCCTGACTTTTTTTTCTAAATACATCTCTCCAATTTTACTCTCTTATCTAAATATTATTTTTCCCAATATATTCTTTATCTGACGTGTATACTCCTGCAGCGTATAATGCCCATCCGCATATTCCATAGCGGCTCTGCCCTGCTGCTGCAACACCTCTTCATCCACACACACAGCCTCTGCTATCGTCTGCTCGATACTTTCCATATGGTAATCCTCAAAATATCTGCAATAGTCCCCCAGTTCATCCAGACCATTCCCCTTCATGACAATTGGAATGATTCCGTGTCTTAGTGCGGTAAGCGCAGATGTCGATGGGGATTCGGAACAGGACGGCAATAACAGATAGTAACATTTTGCTGCAATCTCATGAAATTGGTCACTCATGGTATCGACAAATCCACAGACATGTACATTCTCTGTGAGCTTGTATCCGGCTTCTTCCGCCTTCTCCGCTCCTCTTGCCCCACACAAATACAGGTTCCATTCGGGATGTTTTGCAAAAAGTTCCACCAGAATATCGTTTCCCTTGTGGATAAATCCATCTACACCGTAAACCAGAAAGTTTGTCTTCTTTTTTCTGGAAAAGTCTAATGCAAAGTCTGGATTCTTCAACGCTGACGGCCATACACGGTCTACCGGTTTTCCGGTATCTGCAAAGTACGATGGCTCTCCAAGACAGATGATTCGGTCTGCCTTTTTCTCGTCATCCTTTTTATAATACACACCTGTGCGTTCAAGATGGAATGTTCTCCCGGTGCGTTCTGTAAAATACCGCAGTCTTTCTGTCTCTCTCTCATAAGAGATGCGGTACGGATTCTCGGTTGTATACAATATCGCAGCTGCACCCGGATTCTTCTCCTTCGCATAGAAGAAAGTATCTCCAAATCCTAAGATATAATCATAATAATTTTCCCGGATCTCCTCTATTGCGTTCCTGTCATAACATGCACAGACATCGATTCGCAGATTCAGTTCGATGCACACCTTCAGGATCTGCATCATCTCCTGACGGTTGGTATGTCCGAAATTATGGTTCAGTTCGCGGATGGTTCGAAGATAGTCGAGGTAGCAGATCAATATCCTCTTCTGTTCTGCTGTACAATCCCGGTTCAGATCGGCAACCATCTGCTCCTGTCCGATTTTCTGCAAGTGTACTTTCTTTAGCAGGTCCTTGCATTTATTTTTTAATTCTTCCTTCATGCACCCAGTGCCTTTCTGTATTGTTCTTATATCTCATGATACTTTCAACTGTCCTGCCAGGACTTTGCTTCCATCCTCTCACTCATTTTGGGATGTCCGTGGCATCAAGTGCTTCATAGAATCCCTCTGCCACTACAGGAATTGCAAACTGCTGTGCCCTGATATAACTTGCCTCCTGCATCCGGCGGAGTTTCCCCGGATCAGCAAAAATCTCATCAATAGCCTGTGCTAATTCTGCAGTATTATATGGGTCAACAATTCTTCCCTGCACCCCATCTTCCATAAGATCAAATGCTCCGTCTGCATATTTGGACGTAATGACCGGAAGGGATGCACACATGGCCTCTAAAATCACCAGACCATAACAGTCTTCCCTTGTTGGGAGTATAAAAACATCACTCTCACGGTAACATTGACGCAATGCTTCCCCTTCTAAGTAACCTTTCCATGTCACCCTGTCTGCAATCTTACATTCTTCTGCCTGTCTGCGCAGTTCCTGTTCTTCGGATCCTTCCCCGACAATGACCAGGTGGATCTCCCGGTCGGTCTCTGCCAATGCCGGGATCAGCAGATCAAGTCCTTTTCTTCCGATCAGGCTTCCCACATAGAGCAATGTCTTTCCCGGCTGATCGTTTTCTTCCTTCTTCATCAGATATTTGTCAATATCGACTGTGAGCAGGCTTTTATGGCATAGTTCCGGCTTTGCGCCAAAACTGATCTGGTGTTTCATTGTCGCCGTACTGCTGCTGATAAAACCTGATGCACGATGAATCACGTATTTTCGGAAGATTCTCTGAAGCTTTCCGATCGCCTTCTCCGAGTTGGCGGTTCCGTCACTCCACGACAGAAATGGTACTTTCTTTCTCCTGCACCAGTGTACCGCCTGAAGAATTGTTGCATTGTACTCCATGCAGATCACAATATCCGGCTTTTGCAGTTCCAATTCCTTGGTAATCCCCATGGACAGCACAATCCGCTTATCATCATATTTTCTGTGAATGGTGATCACTTTGCACTCCAGAAATGTATGACTGCCGAGTTCTTCCTCCGGCACATCCCACTGTCTGCCGATCTGGCGGTTTTCCGACGCATAGATCACATGAAAAGAATACTCCGAATCCTTATTTTGTATATACTTAAAAAATGCCACACGGTAAGGCGCCGGTGCATTTGTGATAATCACTACTTTTTTCACTTTGTTCTCCCACTCAAAATGTTTATCGTTGATATAATCTACATATGGAAGCTTCATATTTAATGTTTATAGTTGGCATAATCTACATAAAATTCTACATATACATGTACATTATACCATATGTATACCGTTTCGCAACAAATGCTTGTATTTTCCTTTTACCGTAACTATAATGAATATATATGCGCATATGGGTACAACAGACAAATATCTGGAGGTTTTTATGAAGTTATCACTGATCATCCCATGCTATAATGAGGAGGAAGCTTTACCATACATATATGAGGAACTGGTGAAGGTTTCTGCCACTTTGAGCGATTATGAAATAGAATATCTCTTTGTGAACGATGGCTCCAAAGACCATACCTTAGACAAACTCAAAGAACTTGCGGCTCATGACGAGCGTGTAAAGTATTTTTCGTTCTCACGTAACTTCGGCAAGGAAGCTGCCATGTATGCCGGTTTCTGCAATGCTTCCGGGGATTATGTTGCCGTGATGGATGCCGATCTGCAGGATCCACCATCACTGCTTCCTAAGATGCTTGAGATTCTTGCCACCGGAGAGTACGACAGTGTGGCAACAAGACGTGTCAACCGCGAGGGAGAACCACCGATCCGTTCTTTCTTTGCCAGACAGTTTTATAAACTGATCAATAAGATCTCTGATGCGGATATTGTGGATGGTGCCAGGGATTTCCGGCTGATGAAGCGCGATATGGTAGATGCCATTATAGAACTGAATGAATATAACCGTTTTTCAAAAGGAATTTTTGGCTGGATTGGTTTCAGAACCTATTGGCTGCCTTATGAGAATGTAGAACGTGTTGCTGGAGAAACAAAATGGAGTTTCTGGAAATTGTTTAAATATGCTCTTGATGGCATTGTCAATTTTTCCCAGACACCGTTGTCGATTGCGTCTTTTGGAGGTATTTTCCTTACATTTGTCTCCTTTATTGCTATCATTTTCGTCATTGTCCGCAGACTGATCTGGGGCGATCCGGTAGACGGCTGGGCATCCCTCGTCTGCATCATTACCTTTATCGGAGGCATTCAGTTATTCTGCATGGGAATTATGGGACAGTATCTCTCCAAGACTTATCTGGAAACCAAACACCGGCCCCATTATATCGTAGCGGAATCTAATGCAGATGATCCGGTGAAGATTCATTAAAGAATTTTTCTCAGCTTGTATTTTAAAGCCCTGTCATAAATGTGGCAGGGCTTTTTTGATACAACTAACCGCTTGTATGTGCAACTTATATGTATATTAAATTGTAAATATGTGCAAATTATTCTTTTATAAACATGCGAAAACGTGCGGATTATTTTTCTTTCATCGCATGTAAATGTGCAATTTATATGTAAAATAGCTTGTAAAATTGTGTAAATCATAATATTATGTACTTAAAAATATCAGGAGGTTTTCTTATGGAGCGGATTGCACTGCAAAAACTGATTGAATGGAATAACAACAAAAGAAAAAAACCCTTAATCGTCTGGGGAGCAAGACAGGTAGGAAAAACCTATCTTATACAGGAACTTTTTGCCAAAGAATACTATAAAAACAGTTATCTCTATATAGACTGCAAAAAAGAAGATGAAATTCGCGAGTTTTGTTCCCAGACAGCGAATGCAGAGAAAATCATTGAATATATTTCATTACGAAAGGGATTTCAGATAAACGAAAAAACATTGCTAATTTTTGATGAGGTTCAGGAATGTCCTAACATTATTTCCTCTCTTAAGTATTTTTGTCAGGATTTCAGGGAAATTCCAGTGATTGCAACCGGATCTATGGTTCGCATCAAATTGCAAAGAGAAACACACAAAAAAGGAGTTCGAAACACGGATAAATTTCTTTTTCCTGTAGGAAAAATCAATCAGATAACAATTTATCCCATGACTTTCGACGAGTTTCTTATGAACAGTAATAAAATGCTCTATAACGCAATAAAGACTGCTTACGAAAATAAGCAGCCGTTAGATACACAGATTCATGCATTAGCATTAGATCAGGTATATAAATATCTGTTGGTTGGTGGTATGCCAGAAGCTGTAGAAGCTTATATTGACGAACATAATCTACTTGAATCCAGAGAAATTTTAAAGGTTTTGTATGATAATTACCTTGCAGATATGGAGCTATATCAGGCAAGTCAGGAATCGATTCTGCGTTCCCGTGTATTGTTCCAAAATATTTATAAAGAATTGAATAAAGAATCAAAAAATTTTTCTCCGGGTCTGATTGAGGAAAATAGCAGAACAAGAGATTATGCCACCTCTATTCAGTGGCTCACGTTAGCTCACATTGTTAACCAGTCTTTCCAGCTGAGGGAACATATTACAATGCCTCTTATTCAGGATAACGAAAGCAATTTCCGCCTGTTTCTTGGTGACATCGGCATGTTTTCCTATCAAAGCGGAATAAATGCCGCCTCTTTCATATCAAACGAAAGAGAAAATACCTTATCTGGAATATTTTTTGAAAACTTTGTTGCCAATGAATTAGTTGCCAAAGAGCATCACTTATTCTATTGGCGTGGCAGAACATCCTGTGAGCTTGAATTTATTGTCGAATCCAATAATAAGCTGTATCCAATTGATGTAAAAAAAGGCAGAGGAACTCTCAATTCTCTTGAAAAATTTTCAAATCATAATAAATTTGAATTTGCTATTAAGGTCTCAAAGAATAATTACGGTTATAATCCAGATCAGAAATTACTCACTGTCCCATTTTATTTTATGCCATTTATTGCAAAAGACCTTGCTGATGGGACAATCACAATATAAAATTTATCTTCCTCAACCACATTTTCCGGAATGATTCCATACTTCTTTACAAGGAATCTTCCAAATGTGGTCTGCAGGAACTCATCCAGATCCTTTACATTCTCTTTATCCACAAAGATAACTGTCGGCTGTGGATGCTTCTCATTCTCGTAATACGCTGCCCATTCTTCATTAAAAACCGGAGTGCTGATACAGGTTGCAGACGTGAACTGCCCCTCTGTGAATGTATTGCAGAGTGCCTCCCCTCCCAGATAAAGAATGGTGTCATGACTATCCGAATAGCTGCGGATTTCTCTTTCTTTCTCCTCATAGTTTTCTGCTTCTTCCGGATATACATAAATACCTGCCAATACTCCATCCGTCATCTGTACCCGGTGTTCCGTAATATTTGCCGGTCCGGTTCCAGTGATCCGGACAAAGTAACCTCTTGTGAAGAGTACTCCCGCAGCAAATGTGATAAGGCATATTTTCTGTAATCTCTGATTCCATTTCACATTATATTTTCCACCATCCGGATAAATGCCTGTCAAACGATCCTTCTTTTCATCGATAATGTATTCAGAAAAGAAAAGCACAACTGCGATCAGATCAAGATATAAAAACGATGCATTCTCCTCAATTCCCATATTCGATCCAAACATCACGCCCAGATATACCGCAAATCCCGGAAGCATAAAAAGCCAGAATAATACCCGATCCTTTTTCTTCCCGGCAAAGTATAAGACCAGACCACTGACTGCTGCCAATAGATAGCGCACCTGCAATCCAATCGGACCACTTGGACGGATTCCTGTCACATTGCTGACAACCAGAACAACTGTCGGAACTGCAAGCAGATAAAAAAGAATATTTTCCTTCTGCGGAAACCATTTTTTCATACAAAGATATCCGGCAGCACAGATTCCCAGAAACATAACACTGCGTTTTCCAAGCGATAACATCTGTGTTCCATAGGAATACATCCTTCCATCCTCTGCGTGTGTTCCATCACTCAAAATCCCCTGAATATTCGCAAGTAATTCCGGGACAGACAGATAGGACAGGATATATACAAGAAAGATGCCTGCACAAATTGCACAAACCCCTGCAAATACAATCGGAACCTGCCACTTTGCATTTTTTCGGTTCAACAGCAGACAAGCTGCCACAAGATATACCGGAAATGCAAGGATAATCGTTGGATACGCCAGAACTGCCACAGAAAACAGAATCGCACTGATAACAATCTTCCACCAGCTGACAGTCCCGCCGTCATTCGCCTGCCTTATCACGTCATAAATCAATACGGATGTGAGAATAACAAAGAGCATCTCCAGCAATCCATATTCCAGATTCTGGGTTGCCCTCGGCAAAAAGGCCGCTGTCACAATTGCCGCAAGGAATGCACTCTCCTGTGCAAAATATTTTTTTAAAATACGGTACACGATATATGCCACTGCAAATTGCAGAATCACCGACAAGATACGCAAAAAGACCACAAGTCCATCCAGACTTCCAGTCACCCGGTAAAATAGTTCTGTTCCAAGCCATGCCGGCCACGCAGAAGTCATATGCAGATCCCACATTGTATCAAACATCCGGTCTCCGTTTAAAAGCCGTATTCCCATCACCACAATGTAAGATTCATCATGATCCATTCCAATATAAATTTTGCATATTGCAGTAAAGAAAGCAGCAAGCAGTAAAACTGCCTGCCACCACAAGATACCTTTATACTTTTTATTCATCCGATTCCTCATCATAACTCCATACATTTTTGGCAATGTAAATTGGACGGTTCTTCACCTCAATATGCATTTTGGCAAGATACTCTCCAATAATTCCAAGCACCGTCAATTGAATACCGCCGATCAGAAGGATCAACACGATAATCGTCGGATATCCGGGAATTTCAATTCCAAATACCAGCTTCTGGATGATCACAACGATCATATACATGATTGCAAGGATCGAAGTTCCAATTCCAAGTTTTGTTGCCATTTTAAGCGGCTTTGTCGAGAATGAGATCACACCTTCCAGTGCATAATTCACCAGCTTCCAGAAGGACCAGGATGTGGTTCCTGCATTCCGCTCTCTCACTTCATATGGTCTGTAATAAGTCTCAAATCCGATCCATGCAAAGATTCCCTTAGAGAAACGATGGTATTCTGTCATCTGGAGGATTGCGTCTACCACACATCTTCTCATACAGCGGAAGTCACTGGCATTCTTGTATAGTTCCACATCGCAGAGCTTATTGATCATACTGTAAAAAGCACTCTTGAACAATGTCATGATTTTTCCCTCTTTGCGTTCTTCCTGATAAGCCGCCACTTCATCATACTCCGGATGTTCCTCCAGAAAATCCATCATCTCCCTGGCAACTTCAATCGGCTGCTGAAGATCGGTATCGATAATAACGATATAATCTCCCTTTGCGTGTTGAAGTCCTGCATACAATCCTGCCTCTTTTCCAAAATTTCTGGAAAAGTTTATGATCGTCATCTGCTCTTTCTTCTCTGCATACAGCTCTCTCAACACTTTTAATGTTCCATCTTTGCTGCCGTCATTGATAAATACAATCTCATAATCATAACCTGCTAAGATTTTTCCTGCTTCCTCGCAGAACAGTCTGACATTTCCCTCTTCGTTATAACACGGTGCAACTAATGACAGTTTCAAGCTTTCTCACCTGTACCTTTCTTCTTTGTAAATACCAGAAACTTACTGAATATATAATTGAGAACCAGAATAATAAACTGGATCACAAACTTTGCGATCAGATCATTGATATGCATAACCTCTGCCATTAACCACACTCCCCCGACTTCTATAATCATCGTGGAAAGTCTGGCTCCCACAAATTTCGTAAATTCTCCAAAACGCTGTTTCAGATTCTCTGCCTCTGAGTGAAACACGAATCTCGAATTTACAAAATATGCAAACAGGATTGCAGCCATAACCGATATGGTATTGGCAACATTCATATTGATCGGTGTTGCAAGTCTGAGTACATAATAACATACCAGATTCACTAAAGTGGTACATCCTCCGAAGAAAATGTAACGCAGCACATCATTATTCCAGCATTTCAAAATCAGTTCTTTTATTTTCTTCATCTATCGTTCCTTCTCTTATTCAAACTTCACAACAATCGTGTTGTTGATCACCCGCACACTTCCCTTTGCCGGATAGACTGCCATATTCTGATACTCCTCCGTAGCCCGGATTGCGTCTTTTTCCTCGCCTGATGTAAGTGCAAATCCAAGACCAAAACAGTAATTCCACATTGCGATATAGTGATAGTCACCCTCTAAATAGATGTCCTGGCTCACACCCATGATATCCGGATGCAGATCTTCCACACCACTCGAATATGCATGATAAGTTCCCATCATCGCCACTTTGGTCGTCTGTGGATATTCATCCAGATCCTGAATGCGGTCTAAAATATTACCGCACACTGCATACGACTTCTGATAGCTCAGATTCATGGAATTATACGCAAGATTGGCGTTAATGGTATTATAATAAACCAGATAAACCAATGCAAGAAGTCCGGCTGTTTTCCACAACTTTCCTGCTTTTTTCTCCCATTTTCCACGCTCTATATACAATAATAACAGGATATACACAAAACATACGGCCATTTCCATAAGCGTATGGTAGGTGACATCTGCCGAGACAAAATTCACTGCAAAAGCTACGACTGGAAGCAATCCTGCTGCAAGAAAAGTCACGATCACGCCCGGAATATCTTTGTATACTCTGTTTTTTATCACCAGAAATACCGTTGTTGCTGCCACAAACAAAATGACGATCAGATTGGCATACGCATAATGATTCGCCTCCTGAATGCCGGTCTTTAAGTACCACAGATCCGCCAGACAGCTTAAAGTCTTATGAAGTGCCTGTTTATACTGCCCAAGTGTCAGGATACCCATACTTCCGATTCCCTGATAACTGGTCAGCGTAATCCCATAGTAGGCATTGATAATGGAATCTACCACTTTATAGAAAATTGCACCACCAAGTACCAGAATCAGATATTTCCAGTCATCCAGAAACATCTGTTTAAAACTTTTTCCTTCAAACATCATATCCATGATCACGATCATCATAATGACAACCAGTGTCACACTGATATACGCCTGATAAGTTCCCATACTTAAACCGATGCACACGATACCTGCCCAGATACCATGCTTTATCTTATAAGTCAGATACACTCCAAGTACAGATAACAGAAATGCTGCCATGTACCCATCTGCGGTAAACATGTATGCAAAGGTAGATGTTGTGGTCGGAAACGACACGATCAGTCCCGCCACCAGAATGCATGCCAGACGGCTTTTTACCTGGAACATATCGATCAGCAATACCACTACAATACTGATATAAAATAATGACAGTGCTCCGTTCACCCATGGCATGTCATACTCCGATGACAATCCACTGAAAAATCCCAAAAAACATCTTCCCGAATAAAAGGTTGCCCCGGTTCCTTTGAAGTTAAACATACTGTCCCAGGTCGGCAGAAAGTTAAAGAAACGGTATGCATGCGCAAGCAGTCCCAATATCCAGGTCGCAAGGAATCCTGTGATCCATTCACGCTGCACTGTTATCGTCCTGTTTCCAATCTGTATTTCTTTCATGTATCATTCTATCCTTTCTTATCCTCTGAAATCGACGTGCTGTCTCCAGCCGTTTTCCTCTGGAAGCCATACGCTACCAGTAACACCCGTCTTCCACCACATTGGCTCCCTTAGGCTTCTCTTTGTCCGTAAGCCTTACCCATGCATCGGAATAGTATTTCTGTAAGAACTGATGGTTTTTATCTTCATCCCATCTTTTCCCGTGGATACCAAACAAAATCTGTGTAATACCACCCAGATGTACCGCCTGCTTTCCTGCTGCTTTCATTTTCGCTGCCAGTGGAAAACCATAGGCGCCACAACCTAAAATCGCAAGGTCAAAATCCACTGCCATCGCTTTCCGGTACATATCCTCCAATGCTTCAAACCAGGTCGCATAGCGTTCATCCACTTCCCCTGCGTTAGTCTGCACGGCTTTCTGTACGATCAGTTCAAACTCCGGCAGAATATTCGTTCCCGGAAAAATCTTTTCTCTTCTCGCATACTGACTTCTGATAATCTCTGCCTGCGGATGGATCACCAGTACTTTTTTTCCTTTCAACGCCTCCGTCCATGGATGCTCCGGGCAGCGGAACGGATCGATATAATGCAGATAGGTCAGATGCATTTCTCTGGTAAAAAAGTGTTTCAGATAATAATCTTCAAAAGGCTGAAACCATGCAGCCAGATAATCCGTGCTTTTACATCCATTTATCATCTCTTGAAAAAACTGATCCATCAGTGAAATGTCATTCGGGAAAAATCCAGCACAGTCACAGAGCTGCTTTACATCTTTTGGCAATATTCTCCTGTCGTCAAATTCATAGGCACGCATATTCGCAAGTTCCACTGCTCCAAGCCTGCCTGCCATAAATGGTCTTCCACTTAAAATATCCTGCGCCATCTCCTGCTGCACCTGTTCAATGCTTTCAATCTCACGGTCAGCAAACTTATAATGCATCTTTTCCATAAGTGGAATTGCATCTATCTTATTCTGCCAATATAAACGTCTTTTTCCCTGTGCAAGATAATACAGATACGTAATCGGTCTTTTCATTTATTTCTTCTCTCCTAATGCCTGTTCCAACGCCCGCTTTAAGTAATGCCCCTGCTGAAGCTGATTTGACACAAGCAGCGCATTTTTTTTCAGTTGTTCATAGTCCGCCTGCTTTATTTTGCCCGGGAGTTCACTTAAGCGTTCTATCACAATCCCGCACTCATGCTCCTTTATAAAAGCAGCCATTCCGGAATGTTTCCACACAATTGCAGGGATTCCTGAGGCAAGATACAATCCACATTTGTGGGAATTGTTGTATTTTAAGTACTCACCAAGGCCACCTTCTATCTCGTCTTTTCCGGTTCCATCCCACACAAGTCCGTAATCCATCGTACAGACAGCCGCCGGTACCTCTGCGGCCTTCAACACTCCGTGGTATTCACACACCGACGGCAATTCCTCTTTTTTCTTATCTTCAAGTTTTCCCCAGAGATGCATCTCTAATCCCATGTCTTTAGAAAATGGAATACTCTTTAAAAACTCTGATTTATTCAGGTTTCCAGCAAATGCAATTTTAGCCGGCTGCGTGCCTGTATCCTGCTGCACTGAACACATTTTCTGTTCCTGTGCTGCTTTTAACTGATTCTGTTCCTGCTCCGTCATGAGATAATCCCAGATGCCTACCGGAATCAGCCTGGATGTCACACCATTCTTCTCCAGAAGCTCTCTCGTATTTGTATTTGGCATTAACACAACATCCGCCATTCCGATGACCTGTGCTTCACCACGCATTTTTTCCTGAACGATCGGGTCATCCGCATTTCCGTACCGGAAAGCATTCAGATCATTGATAAAACAGATGATCTGATATTTTTTTACCTTCTGGATTGCTTTGACCAATTTGATCTTCACATGATTTTCCGGAATCGCAAAAAATATGGAATCTTTTTTCCCCGCCCGGAACAATAAAAAACATGCAAGATACGGTAAATCTAATATTTTCATATATTTCGAACAGCTCTTTGGCATGCTCCAGATTGTTTTAGATCCTTTTTGTGCCAGCACTGCAAACACATCCTGCATTGCTTTTCCGGCCGCATCACATGTTTCTCCGGCACGCTGGCTCAGTGCATAAATACTCATACTGTCACCTATCTTTCCACATAAAGTAATAATCTCTCTTTTATCTTATGGAACAATGTCATGCCTGACGCAAGCCATCTTCCAAGTATATCCGCCAGTTTCTTCGCAATTTTGCTTTCCAATGTTCCAAAAACTTTCTGTCTCACCAGATCGATCACAATGCACCCGATCACCACGCATGGTGCAAACGCACAGATGAGCGGAAATAACAGCGGCGAAAATGCATAGTTCTCCAGTGGCAGGACCAGATAAACAAGCCGCTGAAACCCAAAGGAAAAGACATACACCGCCAGAACCCCGCTTGCGATCCGGTTGATAAACGAACTTTCAAAAGACATATTCCGAAATACGGTAAATAGTAAAATTGCAGAAACAATCGTAAATATGGAACAGTCGCGATAGAAGAAACTGTAGTGCCCGGTAACGGTATATAACGCCATTTCCAATATAAATGTCAGCAAAATATTTCCCAGTAACAGCATGCATAATCTTCCTGTCCGATACACACGTTTATCATACAACCTGATATATCTTCCGATCATATAGATGACTGTCATCTGTACAACATTTTTCCCTTCTGATCCCAGTATATCAAAATGCAAAAAGGTTGGTACAATACTGAACAAAAACAGACAGAACCATAAAATATTGCGCAACTGCACCTGACTCAACCGTTCCGCTGCTTTATTCAGATACCCGGACAATATGGCAATAATAAAGTATGCTGTCAGATACCAATACTGATTGGATAATATTGGGAAAATGGTTGAAAGGAGATCAAGTTTTCCAACAGGCACCCCCAGCGCTATGCGTATGATCAGATGTATTACAGTATAGAAAATGACCATGAGATCCAGTCTGATCAGTTTTTCCAGCTGAAATCTCACTCCGAAATATCCAGAGATCAGCATAAAACAAGTCACGCCCAGATTGGTAAAGCAATTGGCAAATATGAGCAGATAACGGTTCGTCTGTGAAAGTTCATTGCCGCCATATGCAATTGTATGCATGAATATGATTCCAAAAATACATAAAATCCTCAATAGTTCAATGCTTGAATTTCTTGTTTTTGCTGCCATACTGCCTCCGTACTATTTTCTCTTTATTTTTCTTATTGCCTTCTGGAAAGCCTTTCGAATCAACTGCTTCATCTCATCATCCAGCACTCCCTGAAACATCATTCCCTGCAAAATCAATGTTCCGGCTTTTCTTGTATCCCTGATCATAAGAGGCATGACAATATGAATCACAATGTAGGTTGTAAGTGTTGCGACCGCTGCTCCCAGGATTCCAAAATTTGGGATAAGCAATGCATTTAAAATCACATCCGTTGCAAGACCTGCCAGTGCAAAATAATTGACATATTTATTCTTATTCTCAGTAGCAAGATACACCTGAGTCAGGCTTCCGATAGAAGAAATACCGGAATACCACACAACGATCACCAGTGCACCTCTTGCCCCCAGATATTCCGTTCCATACAAGAAATAAATTACCCAGTAGGAAAAGATGCTGATTGCCAGAGACCATGCAACGTTTAAGAGCCAGATTCCTGCATAGGACTGTTTTAAACGTTTGTAAAACATACCTTTATCCTGCTCCGCATTCTTATACAGGATCGGACTGACAGACTGGATAAATGCTGACGGTATCATTCCCCACAATCCGGCGATCGCCAGCGCTGCTGAATATAACCCGACAGATGTATTGTCTAACATCTGTTTTAACATGATCTGATCGATCTTCGAATATAGGATTGCGATCAGTCCCGATATCATATAATGATAGGACTGCCGCATTATTTTTTTGCCAAGTCTAAGTGACACCTTCGGTCGGAAACCATTTTTCCGCACGTAAAATATCATCAGCACAAACGATAGCAACAGGGTATCCACGGATGTTGCAAATGCAAACCATAAAATATCTGCATTATTTGCAAGAAGATAGATACGGTATAGTGACATTCCCAGATAGGATATCACACCTGCAATACTGGTATATTTTCCTAGAAGTTTTCCCTGAAACCAATACATAAAAGTATCAAATGCACTTGCCAGGATCGCAATTGATTCGAGGACTGCAATCTGTACGATCAGCGGATCATCACCATCCGTGATCGAGACAAGTGCGATCACAGAGATCGTTGACAACACTGCTGTGATAAATCTCATAAGAATGCCTGTCCAGATGACTTTATTGTCATCTTCCTGTCCCATTGACACTTCCTTGATCACAATGACGCTGAGTCCAAGTGATGTAATGGACGAGAAGAAAGATACATATGCTGCCACATAATTGATGGAGCCAAAATTATCCGGTCCAAGGTATCTTGCTGTTGCCAGGGATACGAAGAAAGACAGAATCATATTCACAATTCTTCCACCAAGCAGCCAGCTCATATTGTTGATTACTTTTTTCCTGCTATTATCCATGCCCATTTCCTGCCAGTTTTCTTTGTTATGACTTGTCTGATGTATTTTTTACATCCTGCTCAATTCTTGACTCAATCTTGATCCAGCTCTCCGGATAAAAATCACCTCTCCAGAAAGATACGATCGGTGCAGTCACTACTTTCTGCGGATTGGCATTCAGATATGCAGCCCACCAGCTGAAAGAACTGTTTGCTGTAATATCATGTCTGCATTCTACCATGCAGAAAAACTCGTCAATATAAGACATATCTTCCTGTCCTGAGATAAAATAGTAATTGTCTTTCTCTCCGAAATTTTCCTTCACCCATGCAATATCATCGGAAAAAAAGCAGTAGTTTACTTTTCCGACTTTCTCTTCCATAATCTTCATGGCATCCTCAAAGTATTCCATGCGCAGGTTCGTATCTGCCAGCAGATAATCGCCCCGGCGGATATGCACTGCAACGGTCTCTCCAAGAGAGTGGATCAGCTCTATGCTTTTCTTTGCAGTCTCACTCAATTTCTTTGGACGGAATAATCTGCGCAGATCATCTGCATACTCGCTAAAGTATTTATCACTCTGCCAGTAACCGCTTAACATGACATCCCCGTTCTGTTCAAACACTTCCGGATGATAGACAAAGTTTCCATTCTCTTTAAATATCTTTGTCTTTGCCCCGATTGCCTTTCTGCGTCTGATCTTATTAAAAACCGCACGGTTTAAAAAATCTCTTTTATATTTATAAGTAATGCGCTCCACATATTCAATGGTCAGTTCATCAATTCCCAGTTCTCTTGACATCCCATTGTCTGCCATATAGGTGTTGATATACAGATCAGCTCCTTTTTTCTTTGCCAGTGCATATCCACATGCATACGCAAATAACTGGTTACCAAATCCTCCGGTCAATTCTGCTATTACTTTCATAAATTTCCTCTTTTCTGATTCTTTTCATACAGCATCACATATTTTTCCACCTGATGTTCACAGTCATATAACTGCTCTGCAACAAGTCTTTGTGCTCTGGACGGTCTGATTTTTCCTTCATCATATTCTTTCACATATGCATCCAGTTTCTCCGACAGTTTTTCAGGAGTTGATGTAAAATAATCCACATTTTCCAATCCTTTTCCCTGAAATTCGGTCAGTCCAGGGGCTTCTGCCAAAAGAACGTTCATCCCTGTAAAAATAGCCTCCAGAGTTGCAATGCTGAGTCCCTCATAGATGGAAGTCATCAGAAATACATCTGCTTCCCGCAAAAACGGCATCGGATCTGTACTTCCCGCAAAGGTGATCTGTTCCTGTATTCCAAGTTTCTCTGCCAGCTGTTCTTCACGCTCAGTCTCTCCTTTTGCGTAACCCACATGCCGGTATAAGATTCTGTCTTTTTCCTTCATCAGTGCAATTGCCCACAGTAACAGTTCGTGATTCTTGACATACCCACAATTGCCGACTGTGACAAGCACAAGCTTGTCTGTTGTCTGATGCTCCTGTTTGATCTGCTTTTTCTCCTGCTCCGACAGAAAGGAAAACTTCTGGTTATTACACCAGTTATAGATCGTTGTTTCGCAGACATTGCCAAAAACCTGTTTCTCATTCTCTGCCACACCATCACTGATCGCCACAAAGCTGACCCGAAGCGGTTTTCTCATGATCCACCGCGTTGCTGCCTTTATTTTTCTCTGAATCCCTGTATGCGCAAAGGTACTGTGCACGGTTCGTACAATGTGTCTGCTTCCCGTTATTTTCGCAATAAGTGCATATTCAAACGCCAATGACTCCCTGTGAATATGTACAATATCATAGGAATGTTTTCTCATATATTTCCAAAAAGAAATCAGATGCTTCACTTTGGACATTTTTCCGTTTCCCTCTGTCGGAACCCAGACAGTCTCATAACCAGCCTGTTCTAATTGTCCTGCAAATGGTCCTTTGATCTTCCCTGTTGCCATAATACTGCAATTGCAAACATCTTTCCAATAAGGATATGCATTGTAGATCATCATCTCTGCCCCGGACGGGTGCAGTTCATGCAAAATGTGCAGTACACTCATTTTTTCACTCATTCATTTCGATTCCTTCTAAAAAACTGCTCTCTTTCATGGTTCTGATTTATTTTCTTTCTGTTTGGCTTCCATCGTCTTTAACATAATCTCAGCCGTAGACTTCCAGGTAAAATCCTGCATAATTCTCCGGTGCGCATTTTGCACGATTTCTTCTCTATATTCCGGTGTATTACAAAGTTTTTCCACATACTCCGATATCTGCATGGAATTATCACAGAGAAAACCATCCTGCCCACTTGTGAGAATGTACTCTGGTCCCGGCGCTCTTCTTGCAACTACCGGACATCCATAATACATGGCCTCCAATATTGCCATTCCAAAGATTTCCACACGATTCAGATTTACCATAACATCTGACATACGATAGAATTTCCAGACCTGACTGTTCTCAATACTCTCGATACGGTAAACTTTGTCCCGCAATCCGAGATCATCCATCTTTTTCTCAAATTCCGGCTGCAATTCTCCCTTTCCAATCGAGATCAGACGGTACGAATCATCTTTTTTACTGAGTTCTGCAAAGATATCCAGCATCTCAAGCGGATGTTTTTCATCGATCAGCCTCGCCAGAAACAGGATCACTTTCTGATTTTCCTTAAACCCAATCTCCTCCCGCAATTTTCCGACATCCTCTTTTTCGTAATCTTCATGAACTGCAGCCAGATCCAGACAACACGGTGCTACGATCACATCTTTGATCTGCTCTGATTCCATCTGCTTTTTTACATTTGGCGTCTTCGCCATCACCGTCATCTTGCGGTAATAACGGATATTTGGAATCAGAATGTCAAGTAACATTTTTTTCAAAGAACTCGTATTATGGCTTCCAAGTGCTCCGATATATGGAAGACATACCACATGATTTTTCTGACATACTTTTCTGACCTGTTTAAAGTTCATCTGATTATCGGAAAAAACGATCACACCATCTACATCCGATGTAATAAAGTCACAGGAATGCAGTGAATGAAACCCGAATGATTTTGAGTGAAGATAATGCATATGAAGATTCTCTGCAAACTCTACGGTCTCATCTGTATCACCTTTGATAAAACTGTACATGTCCACACAATGTCCCATATCTGCCAGGGCTCTTCCAAGCCCCATATCCTGTGTATTGTAAAACTTTCTATGACTCTGATCTGTCATCCCCAGCGCGATTATCTGTATTTTCATATTACTTATTCCCTATAATTTTATGATATATATCCTCAAGGATCCGATAGTTATCTTCCGGTCTTAGACGCTTTTCATAGAATGCCTTCGCATTCTGTTTCATTTTACCAATATCCATCTGGTTATAAGTTCGAATTTTGTCTGCAAGATCATCCGGAGAATCATAGACAAATTTGATGCCCGTCTTATTATCCTCCACCATTTTTGCGAGATTCCCGACATTTCCTGCAATCACGGGAACTGCATTGGAATATGCCTCGGCAATTGTCATAGCGAATGCTTCGTAACACTGGGATGCCATGATCACCGCTCTCGCACCACGGTACTTTTCCTGTACCTGTGTCTTATTCAGATATCCGGCAAACTCAATATTTTGAATATGATGTTCCCTGATATAAGTCTTCATCTCATCCATCATCGGTCCGTCACCCGCAACGATCAGCCTCTGATCCGGCAGTTTTTCAAATGCCTTGACAACCACATCGATTCCCTTTAATGCCTCCACTCTTCCCACAAACAGGAAGTAATCCAGTTCCGTATGAGGTTCTTCCGGTGCTGTTTCCTGGAATGTAAAATTTGGTTTGATATAGACTTTGTCCATATCAATTATTTTTTTTGCTCCCTTGTTCAGTTTGCTGAGTTTTTCTTTGTTAAACTCTGTCAGGCAGATAAAATTGACTTTGCGATATGTTCCAAGCATCCTGTGAATCTTAAGAATCGCCGCACTCACGAACGTCTGGGCTTTGCTATTTCGATAACATCCATATTTTAAAGAACACTGCAGTCCTTTTTCCGAACATTCCTCGCAGATTCTGTCCCCACGGAAATACGATCCCGCCGGGCAAAGCATCCTGAAATTGTGCAGTGTCTGCACGACTGGCACTTTGCAGTCAAATGCGGCATAGAAAACAGACGGGCTTACCATCATCAGCGTATTGTGTACATGGACTACATCAATATGATTCTCACGAATGATCTTCTTTACTTCCCGATATGTTTTGAACGAATACACCGCACTGAATGGTATCAATAATTTCTGCACAGCATTCATCTCATTGATCTCTGTGTTATTCCGGCTGTAGGTGATCACTTCATTCCCATACATTTCCAACAGTTTTTTTTCGTTGGCAACTACCACATCTTCGCCACCCGGAATCTGGTATGCGTTGTGAACCTGCAATATTCTTAACTTTTGTTTTTCCATCTCAACGCTCCCTCACTGTATAATTTTTGTACACCAGATTTGCTGTAAACAAGATAAATGGATTCAAAATCGGATTCATCGGGGACTGCTCTAAAACAGCATACACTGCAAATATGGTAAAAAAGATAATCTCACGATAATAGCCATTGCTGTACATCTTCCACTGGCTCCTGCTTGCCCAATAAACAAACAAAATGGTAAATAATGCACCACAACTGATAAATAAGTACATATACAGATTATCGATCGTCGTATAATTCATGTCCCAGAAAATGTTGACTGTTTTCGGGAATAATGTCATCCCATATGCCTTATAGTAGTTATTGGTAATCTCGATACGACCGCTCAGCATACGGTTGATACGAAACATAAATGTATTGTTGATCTTATAGATCACCATCCAGATCCAGCTGATGATAAATACTCCCGCTGTTGTCATAGTGAGCAACTGATAATATTTTTTATTTTTGCACAGTTTGTCCAAAATAATGAGTGCCCACATTGCAAAGAACACAATCAGTCCTGTACGGCAGAACGTAGCCTCGAACGCAAGCAGACAGACTGCTGCGCTCACTGCAAAATACCAGAAATTCAGCTTTTCATACTGGATGTAAAGAACAATTGCAATGGTCACAAAAATCATGTAATATGCCGCATTAGACTTGATATATCCAAATGCATAAACGGAATATATGGAAAAATCCGTTGCAACTGCCGTATTTGCCTGAAGATCCAGCACTCCGCAGAATGCAAGCATTATCATGAGCAGTGTTCCGATCACCCGGATCCACACAGTGGACTTCATCAATGTATCAAACCGGATATTCTTCATTCCCCACAAAGACATGGTGATAAATAAGACATTCTTTTCTCCGACCCGGAGCCAGCATACCGCACTGACCGCCAACAGCAGATAAAGGATCAGAAATTCCCGCATCGTATACTTTGTTGTAAGAACTTTTACTGCCAGACAGACCACTGCCATAACAAATGCAATCTTAAAAAAGGTTTCATAACTGACATATCCGAATGTTTTGATAATGACCATAATTGCATAATACATACAAAAGCTGATGTTTCCGATCATTTCAAACTGTTCTGTATTCTGTTTTATATCAATCAATTTCTTCTGGATAATATTCATTCTTTTCCCATTACTCCAAACTATATATCAAATAACATCCAGTGCTTCCTTTCAGTGTATATCCAAAGGACTCCATCTCGTCCGGAATCTGTCTTACATCTGAGTTAAACACAATAAAATCACATCCATAGCCTTTTGCTCCATCATGAAGAGCCTGATAATCTATTTGTTCTGCATTCATCAGATTATATAATTCCATCTGCTGTTCTGACGGATTATTCATATATCCCCAGATATTGCGTCCATAACATAATGCAATATTCGCCGTATACTGTCTGATATAACAAAGCAGTTCATTGGGGACGATCACTGTACTGTAACCTCCCTCTGTAATCCTCTGTATCTCGTCCGACACATCAATTGCGACCTGAGGTATCTCATAATCATTCTCCGGCACACAATACGTATCTCCATTGAAGAAAAATGTCCCCGTTTTTGCGATCACAATGCAAAGTACTCCTACTGCAATCAGTCTTAATAGATTCATCTTTACTTTTGCAGCAAGATCTGTCAGCGTAATGCCAAGTGTGATAACTGTCGGAATGACCCAGAAAAGCCTCCAGTAAACTCCGCTCATAAATTTTTCTCCCACCACCTTGTATACAAGTGGGTTAAACAAAATCACAATCGCAACTGCACTGAATGTAAACAGTCTTTTTCTCCTGTCATTCCCTTTAACCAGACAGAAGACAAGTGCTGCAAGAAAACACGCCCAGACAAACCAGCCGTTTCCAATGTAATCTTTAAAATCATCTAAAATATGAAACCAGGTTTCTTTCATTTTTTACCTCAGAAATATACTTTTAACAATTGCCAGAAAAACAGATAGCACAGAAGACATATCACACTCGGTATCGCTGTGCACCATATTTTAACTGTCTTTTTTACACCTCCGCGGTGGAACAGGTTCACAATTCCTCCGACTCCGATAACCACCGGAAGTGCAGTAATGCCAATACCGGATGCCAGTGCCCCGGCAAGACCGGTAAGCGCTGTCACTGCGTACCATATTTTCTTCTCATTCTTTTCCAGCAATTCACATATCAGATAGAACATCATCGGTATAAACAAACTTGCAACCAGCGCTTTTCCCTGCCAGATACGAAGCAGCATAAGGGCTGAGATCGTGTGCGTGGAACTATATCCGTACATCTGCAGTGCACTGATGAATATTAAGAATATACTCGTTTTTTCCCTGTTATTTTCAAAAAAGAAAAGACCGATCATCGCATAGACAATGTAACACATCGGAATGAGAAATACCGGAAGATATCTGTGAGAGAGTATTGCAGGAGGAATATCACTGATCTTACTGATATACGCCACAAACATGGTCCACGGAGAAACCATATCCTTGCGCACTTCTCCCATATCCCAGAAAGAAAGTGCTCCGGTAACCGGGTTCAGCGTATACATGACATTCCGCTCAACTGCCATCACTTCTTCCACAACAAATCTGGAATCATCATCATCAATATGCTGATACGCACTGACAAAATAGGTCTGAATTCCAATCAGAAACACCGCTCCCAACACAAACAGGATGGTTGTCCAACTCATCTTCTCCTGCTTTGCCCACACCGTTTTCTTCCTTTTCCATCGAAAAAGGAGTACCACTACTGCTATCACACACGCAATCACAAGAACTGCAGAATAGGCACACTGAAATGGATGAAAATGTTGTCTCCTTAAAACCATTGGAACAGCAATCATCTGTGTCAATGCCATCATCGTGAGAAACCCTGTCAGCCATGAAAAAGCAATATATTTTATTTTATGGTCAATTTGTACCAGACCAGCCCATATTGTTCCGATCAAAAGTGGAACAATTACCATGAGCAAAACCAGAATCAACAGATTCCTAATTTCCATATATAATAACTCCGTCTATTTTGATTTCACTATTTGCCATTGTATTCTCAATCTCATAGAGATCCGTTCCTGTCACTTCACGTCTTTTACATCCGATAAGAATCTGATCACAGACCGGAATAATTCCATATGCATCGGAAGAAAACATAAGATCCGGTGTATTCACGATCACACGGTCGTATTTTTCTTCCATTTCCCTGATAAATGTTTTCAATACTTTTGAAGACATGAGTTCCCTGTTTTCTTCCACAGAAACTTTACGGCTGATTACGGTTACTTCGTCTTCAATTTTTTCTGATTTTATCTTATCAGCAGAAGCCTTACCATACAGATACTCACTGAATCCTGCGTCCGCATCTTCCGCATCTGCTGCAAGATTAAGCAATAATGTGTTGTACTCCATTGATGCATAAGCTTTTGCAAGATCATATGCCCCATCTGCATTTTTTGCATGATATGGAAGATATGCAATACTTTTATGCGCAGCATTTTCTTTTTCCAGGAATAAAAATGCTTTCTTAAATTCTTCTGCTCTGTCTTTTTTATGCACGAATGCTACCACAGGTGCTTTTAATTTCTGCTCAATCTCTTTTGCAGTTTTTGCCACAGTTCCTATGAGATAAACAACAGAAACCACAAGTATTCCTAATAACAATCCTAAAAAGATGCCTGCCAGACCACCTTTTACCGTCGCAGAGACAAGATCCTTTGTGGTTGTTGCCGTCTCCGCAGATGCCTGCGTATAAGATGTCACATACGGTTCACTCAAAATACTGACTGCATCTTTTCCCGCATACTCATCATAGAGCTTTTTCTGACTGTCCAACAACTCCTGCATCAGCTGTTCTGCATCAGCTTCTGTTTCGACTTTGACATCTCCATAGGTCTCCGGATACGGAATATAAAGATTCAATATGCTTGTAACAACCGAATTACTGTATCCAAACATTTTCAAATATTCCTGATAGGTCATATTATGTCCGGTTTCACGAAGGAATGTCTCATATGCTCCGTTACTCAGCGCCATCTGCTGCAGATCATACATGCGTTCCGTTATGCTGGAGTCATTATACTGGCTGATATAAAATGCACCATTTACCTGCTGAAGTTCTTCATAATAGACAACACTCGGCTTTGTATTCTTATAACCATAAGCACCTGCCGCAAGTCCTACAACCAATGCGCAGATCAGAAGAATGACCCAGTGTTTTAAATTGTATTTTGCTATTTCCAGCAGGCTGTATTCTTCCTCATAATTTTTATTTTCCATTCTTTACTATCCTCTCCTGTTGTTATTTCCTATATTATTTTCCAGTATGTTTAAAAACTGCACCGACTGTCTTAAGCAGGATTTTCACATCCAGCCCCAGAGACCAGTTATCAATATATTCCAGATCCAGTTTTACAACATCTTCAAAATCTTCGATATCATTTCGTCCACTCACCTGCCATAAACCGGTAATTCCAGGCTTTGCACTCAGTCTTCTCTTGTGATAAGACTTGTAATGAACAAATTCATCCAATGTAGGTGGTCTTGTTCCCACCAGGCTCATATCGCCCTTTAACACATTAAAAAACTGTGGGAACTCGTCAATGCTTGTCTTCCGGATAAACCTTCCGACTTTTGTCACTCTCGGATCATTTTCCATCTTGAACATCAGCCCATCCATCTCATTCTGCTTCATGAGCTCTGCTTTCCGTTCCTCTGCATCTACATACATGGAACGGAACTTATACATATAAAAATATCTTCCATTTTTTCCTACCCGCTTTTGTTTAAAGATCAGCGGACCAGGAGATTCGATCAGAAGAGGAGGTGCAATGATAATTCCAATGAGAATCGTAAATATAATTCCAACAAGGCTTCCCACAATATCCATCAACCGCTTCAATAAAAGCTTCCGATAATCATAGTAATTATTGTAGAAAGAAATCACCGGAATATCTCCCATAGAATCCAGTGCCACATTGAAATCTTTAAACTGATTTAAGATTTCTACCGTAAGATGCACTCTCGCTCCCATATTCTCAAATTCCATAACGACATTATATAAGGATTCTCCCGTGTCATACGGAACACTGATGAACACCTCATCCACGATCTGCTTTCTGGCATACTCCAACATGTCATCATATCCTGCAACTACCGGTATTCCACAGATCTCTTTTCCGATCATATAATCATCAATAATGATCACACCTGTTACACGTTTCGTCCATTCCCGCTCTTTTGCTACCGATTTTAAAATGTCTTCTGCCCGGTCTACCGTTGTGAGCAAGAGCATCTGACTGACCGATGATTTATTCTTGTAGATCTGTAACAGATACTTTTTCAGCAGCAGATGGCAGATATACATGACCACTGCATTGATCACTACTGTGGTAAACGAAATTCCACGGGACATCGGCGAATTTTCATGGCGTGCAAACTCTATCATGGAAATGATCGCCGCCATCAGAATATTCATTTTCAGAACAGCCTTCAGTTCCTCCAGCTTGCCGCGCTGCATATATTTCTCATTGTAATCAAAAAATATGGCAATGATTGCATACGCTACAACAATGATCTCCACATCCCCGGATAACTCCGCTAACATACGCTGGAACGATACCCCTCGATACAACTGATACCAGAAAAATCCCGCCAAAAAGTAGCTGACTGTCATGCAAATTGTATCTAATGCCAGTAATATTAAATTCTGAATTTTATCTTTTTGCTGATACATCTGTATGATTTCCTTTCATGCTAAATTGTGATCAGTCAAATGCCAGTGCAAAAGCAGCCCCATTCCGATCAAAATTACAGCTGTAATATCTGTCGTGCCGGATCATTTCCCCATACTTCTCCTGAAATTCCGGTTCATCCACCTGTATTGTCTCAGGTGCATACTGATCGCTTTTTACGTAAATGTTGGCGTATGGAGTGAATACAACCGTTTTTCCCTCTTTCTGCACTTTCAGGCAACACTCCAACGCAGCCTGTGTCACAGATAGTGCTTCATTGAAACCACCCATATCCAATAATTCCTTTGTTCCGATAAGCATTCCGTGGAACGCTACCGCACTGACACACTGCTGGGTGATCGCTCTGCAGAAATATCCAACATATTCTTTCTCATTTCCAACAAACAGCCCGCCTGCTGTTTTATGCAATCCAAGTGCCATTCCGGCTGAAATAATATGTTCACTTGTGCTTAACAGTTTCGGACCAACAATTCCAACTTCTCTTCTTTCTGCATTTGATACGAGAAGCCGAAGCCAGTCTGCCTTTTCGCATCCTTCCAGGTTTGGAAGAAAGATGCAATACTTTCCGGCTGCTGTTCTTACCGCTGCATTCACCTTCTCTGTATTGTACACTTCCCCGCATTCTATCACTTCAAGATTGTGATATTTTGTTTTTTTCAGGTTTTCCTCAACTGCTGCCCGGGTGGTTGTGATCACGGACACTAACGGTTCTTCGTTGAGAGGATAATATACTTCGTACATACCGTAATATTTTGCCATCTCGACTCTGGCATGCTCCTCACCGGAAGCCTTAAGATCCAGCCCAATCGCTCTTTTTCCTGCTTCATAGCAATATAATTTGCTCTCCGGATTCATTGCTGTGGAATTCGGATGGCATCGCCAATGATACAATACCTGAGGAATGTGTACTACCTGTGTGCTCTTTGCAATACAGCGCAAAATAAAATCATAATCCTGTGATCCGTCACAGCTGCTGTCAAAATGTCCTGCCTGTTCAACTACACTCGTCTTTGCAACAAAAAAGTGACAGATATAATTGCAGCTCTTCAAATAATCAGGATTATAATCCGGTTTGAAATGTGGATCAAAATACTCTTTTAAATCCAGAGATACTTTATCTTCATCCGTATAAATGACATCTGCTTTTTTCTCATTGATCACTTTTACCACTTCATAAAGCGCATTGATCTCCAGAATATCATCGTGATCCAGCAGACCGATATAGTCTCCGGCTGCCAGCTCTAATGCTGCATTGGTATTCCCTGAGATACCATAATTATCATCAAGAAGTTTGTACTTTACACGAGCATCTTTTGAGGCATACTCCTCTAATATCCCACTGATACTGTCATTCAGGCTTCCATCTGCAATGCATAATTCCCAGTTTTCATAGGACTGTTTCTGCACTGACTCGATCATTTCCCTCAAAAACTTTTCCGGTGTCCGGTAAGCCGGCACGATAATGCTGATCTTTGGCTGTATTTCAAACACAGTCTCTTTCTGTTTCTGAAATTCTCCGGCATCCGGCACCTGATACGTTCTCCAGATTGCATATGGAACATCTTTTTTATTCAGGCGCTGTCTGCGAATGTTTCTTAATGCACGGAATCCCTCAGTCTTAAGATAGTACCAGTCATCTTTGTCCCGCATCGGATCTTTATAGGCTTTCATCGCTTCCTCACTCGGATATCTTCTCCGGTATTCTCTGTAGCTCCGTTCCAGATCCGCTGTCGTGATCTCATGAACCATTTCAAACCCATCTATTGAAAATGTAATCTTATACCCTGTATGTTCTGTCGTCATCCAGACATAGTTAAATCCCCATTCCGCCTCTTTTGCATTGGTTATTTTCAATGCCTGTGCCACATCCATACGCACATTCCGGTTCAACGGAGCCTGTATCAATTCACCATGTTCATCCGTCAGTTTTATATTAACAGGAAGATATTCATTGTCTTTTGTGAGCGCAAATGCCCATCCACAACAGACCGCACTTCCCTGATTATATTCGATTCTGTCTATATGATATTGTATTTTCTTTATCATACTCTCTTTAACATCCTTACTTGAATTTTTTCTTGCGCCAATACTGCGTTTCCATTCTTCAAGTTCTCTTAATTCTACTACATTTGTATTTACTTTCTGGTACATATCCCGAATCGGATAAATTCCCCCCCGCACATATTCCTGGAAATTCTTTTCCATCTGCTCATACGCTGTTATCTCTTCTCCGGTAAGTCCCGCCAGTTCGAATAAATGGCCAAGTTCAAGCGCCTGACACCTTTTGATCTGATGATGTGCAAGAAATAATGCCCGGTATAGCACAAAATTCTTAGGAATTGGAAAAGAAAAGGTCCACTCATAATCGATCACATTCCAAATGCCATCTCTGACGATCAAATTAGAAAAAATCAGATCAATATCGCTGTCCTTTGCACACAATAATCCCTCCGGTAATTCTACATTTCCAAAAACCTGCTGAAATTCCTGTGTCATTTCAAAGGGTATATTTCCACCATCCGCCTTTATCCATGCAATATATTTTTTTACATACTCCGTAACAGTATCTTCTCTTCCATCTTTCACTGCATTCTCCATCAGTTCCTGCAGTGTAACGCCTTCGATGAAAGGGGATTCCACATAATTCTCTTTCAAAAGACTCTCACAAAAAGAGATTCCCGGATCATTAAAATGCAGTGACAACCCATGATACATATCCACGATATGAAGAAGATGTTCTTTTCCCTCTTCTTTTAATGCATACTTTCTTACCGTTCTGTCTCCCTGTTCATTTTGGACAATATCGGTGCGTATCTGAAATCTGCGCTGTCTTTCATTGGAATATTTTGAAAAAATCGTTCTGGTCACTTAGTTTGTTCCTCTCTCACTCGCAATCAGTAAAAATGAATTTGAAAACTCCTGAAACAATCCTTCTGCTATCAGCGTATTATAAGCGGAAAGCTCATTAAAAAACATATATCTGTCCCGGTCAATATTTCTTCTGTTATCATTCAACTCGCCCTCTTTTGGCAGATATTCATCCGAATAAATCACAGATGGAAATTTATAATCAGGATATGGATAATAAAATTGAAGTTCCGGCAATCCTGCCTCTGTAAATATCTTCTGATATTCCTTTCTGGTAAAAGTCCGATATCCTTCGCAGCCTGCATAATCATGGATTCCATTAAAATATCCACCATAATGATCCTCCTGACAGCCTGCCAGATATTTGAGTCCCAATCTGTTTCCATCCGCCATCACAATACTGCCGCCCGGCTTTAAATGCCTTTTTAAAATTTCTATCAGTGTCCGATAAGGATCATCCGCTTTTTCCGCAAGCATCTGTGATGCATACCCAATTACTCCGCATAAAATGATCACATTATATTTTCCAAGTTTCCTCTCAATATCTGCAAACTTCCCAGTGTAACCCGTCACATCTTTTTTTTCATAATCAGGGACATTCTTTTTCAAACGCAGCTCGACAATCTCTCTTTGAAGATTGGTATCTGTGATATAGGTGAGACAGTCTGCCTTTTCAAGCAATGTTTCCGATAGTGCACCACATTCTGCATTCACTTCCAGAACCGCATCTTCCCTGTTGATTGGCAGCCACTCAACGATATTGGAACGGACTTCAGCCAGATGATAAATCCACGGATAGGTTGCTCTCTGTTCTATTATTTTTCCATAATCTGCTTTTGATGTTGTCCTGATCACTTCACAGATCTCAGATAACACTTCTGCATCTGCTATTCCTGTTCCAATCTCGTTTTTCATGTTTCTCCCTTTATCTAGCGGATTCTCTCTACACTGACCTGTGAATTCATGTCATAAAATCCCACTGTGTTCTTGTCTGATACAACTGTGATGCCACACACATCATATAATCTGTGGTAGGCCTTAAAATTACCATCTGCATATCCGGTACAACTGATGGATAATAGGTATTCGCCTCCCTGCATATCCATATTCTGTTCAAAAGTCGCCACATAAACCTCTCCCGGATGAACCGTTCCAACATCCACTTTTTCATACATTGTATTGGTTCCAGTGACCGCAGTACCCTGAATATTTTTAAAAGTCAGTGTAAATATCGGGTTTTGGATTTCCTGATTAAATAACACTTTGGATTTGATTGCAAAAGAAGTTCCTTTTTCAATGCAATTGGTATACGAACCATGTTCATCGATAATCGCAAAATCAATGATTTCTGCCTCGCCGGTTCCATATTCATCCACTCCCGGATTTATTTTATAATGAGACTTCCACAGTTTTGTCTCTGTGCTGCCTTGTTCTTCATTTTCCTGCAGCACTTTGCCATCCTGACCACTCACCGTCTGGTTTAAAAGCACACGTTTATAAAGATTGATCATCTCTTTCGGTGCGCCCTCAGACATCTTGTCTCCCTTATTTAGGAGCACCACTCTGTCACAGTACTTGGAAATGCTCGACAGATCATGGCTTACAAAGATAATCGTCTTTCCCTGTTCCTTGAATTCTTCGAATTTCTTATAACATTTTGCCTGAAAAAACACATCCCCTACTGACAGCGCCTCATCGACGATCAGGATTTCCGGGTCAATATTAATTGCCACTGCAAATGCAAGCCGCACAAACATACCACTGGAATATGTCTTACACGGCTGATTGACGAAATCCCCGATATCTGCAAATTTTAAAATATCATCCAGTCTCTGATCGATCTCTTCTCTGGAAAAGCCGATCATCATCCCATTCAGATAGACATTCTCAATTCCGGTATATTCCATATTGAATCCTGCACCAAGTTCAAGCAATGCTGAAATCCTTCCGTCGATCACCACTTCTCCTGCGGTTGGATTTAAAACTCCCGTAATAATTTTCAATATGGTTGACTTTCCGGAACCGTTAGTTCCGATGATTCCTACCGTCTCGCCCTTTTTCACCTCAAAGCACACATCATTCAATGCCCAGTGCTCATGGTATTTCTTTTTTCTTGTCAATCCAAGAGACTCTTTCAGACGATCTGACGGTTTATCATACAATTTATACATCTTGCTGACATGATCCACTTTTATCGCTATATTGTTATCCATGTAATTACCTTTCTGCGAAAAACTTACTTCTGACCCTATAAAACATCTGCAAAATGGATGCGCAGCCGTTTAAAAATACCTGTTCCAAGACACAATAAAATCGCACTCAATATCCAGAAATACATTGTATATCCCGGATGCTCCCAAAAAGCAATTTTATTGATCAGTGCATCACGGTATCCGTTTACAATATAATACATTGGATTTAATTTTAAAATAAATACACACCACGATGGAATCTTTGTCATAGTATTAATATCCCACATAATAGGAGTTACCCATACGCCGACCTGAAGCAAGATTCCCACTACCTGTGCAAGATCCCGGAAAAATACTACGATCGCACTTGTCGCATAGATCAGACCTGCAACCATAACGATCATGCAGAAACTGTAATACAAAACCTGCAGCGTATAAAGATCCGGTGTATATCCCATAAACGCAAATAAAATAATGGTAAATGTTACAAAAAACAAGTGTGTAAATAACGCTGAAATCAATTTTACCACCGGCAGCGTCTCAATCTGAAATACAACTTTTTTCACAAGATACGTATATTCGATCAGCACGCTTGTTCCACCGCTCCATGCTTCCTGAAAATAAAACCACGGGATCAGACCTGCCATCAGCCAGATGACAAAAGGTACTTCCGCACCGGTTCTAAGATCGTTCACTTTGGAATTAAGTCCCACTTCAAATACAAACCAGTACACAAGCACTGTGACCACCGGTTGAATAAAAGCCCAGATAATTCCCAGATAAGACCCTGCAAATTTTTTCTTGTAATCATTCTTTGCCAGATTCATGATCAGTTTGCGGTTCTCCCACAAAATAGACGGTAAAAATACTGTTTTCTTTTTTTTTGACATATTTTTAACTTTCTTTAAAACAATTTATTTGTGGTTTTTCACATATTCTGTGATTCCACCCCACACTTTATCTTTGTCTGATAAAGTAAGGTCTTCCTCAGTCATTCCTTCCGGCATCGGCCATTCCACACCGATCTCCGGGTCTTTCCACAACAGTCCGCCCTCATCATTTGGATGATAAAAATCTGTTACCTTATAACAGAATTCTGCGTAATCGGACAATACGATAAATCCATGGGCAAATCCCTTTGGAATAAAGAACTGTTTCTTATTCTCTGCAGATAAAGTCACACCAAACCATTTACCAAATGTCTCTGAACCCTCGCGCAAATCGACTACAACGTCAAACACCTCTCCGTTTACCACACGCACCAGCTTGTCCTGTGGATAATTAATCTGAAAATGTAATCCTCTTAATACACCTTTTTTGGATGCAGACTGATTATCCTGTACAAATTCACAGTCAATTCCTGCCTCTTTAAAATCGTTGTAGTTATAAGTCTCCATAAAATATCCACGGGCATCTCCAAATACGGTTGGCTCGATCACTTTTAATCCTGCAATTCCATTACAGTTGTCTGTTACTTTTATTTTTCCCATTTTCCATACTTCCTTTTCGAATCTTTTTCATTTTTATTCATAGATGAAAATAAAGAATTTATAATCCCTCTGCGATTTCCATCAGATATTTGCCATAGTCTGTTTTCATCAAAGGTTGTGCAAGTTTCACAAGCTGCTCTTTGTCAATGAATCCACGCTTGTAAGCGATCTCCTCAATACAGGAGATGTATAATCCCTGACGTTTCTGGAATGCAGACACGAAATCTGCCGCTGCAAGGAGCATATCATGGTTTCCGGTGTCTAACCATGCAAATCCTCTTCCTAAGGTTTCAACATTCAATGTTCCTCTATTCAGGTATTCATTATTTACGCTTGTGATTTCAATCTCGCCTCTTGCAGATGGTTTTACATTCTTAGCAATCTCAACTACATCATTATCATAGAAATAGAGTCCCGGTACTGCATAATTCGACTTTGGATTTTCCGGTTTTTCCTCAATGGATAGTGCTTTTCCATTCTCATCAAATTCTACAACCCCATATTCTCTCGGGTCTCTTACATAGTAACCAAAAATGGTTGCACCGTTTTCTTTCTCTGTGCGCTGTGCTGCTCTTAACAAAACTTTTGAAAAACTCTGTCCATAGAAAATATTATCGCCAAGTACCAGTGCAACTGCATCTTTTCCGATAAATTTTTCACCGATAATAAATGCATCTGCGAGTCCTCTCGGCTGTTCCTGCACAGCATATTCAAAATGCATGCCAAGCTGTGAGCCATCTCCCAAAAGTTCCTCAAATACAGGCAGATCTCTTGGAGTTGAAATGATAAGCACTTCCCGAATCCCTGCCAGCATGAGAGTAGATAACGGATAATAAATCATCGGTTTATCATAGACAGGCATGATCTGCTTTGAAATTGCTTTTGTCAATGGATACAAACGTGTTCCGGAACCTCCGGCTAAAATAATTCCTTTCATTTTTCATCCTCCGCTTTTCCTTAAAATATCAGACATTTCTATTTTTTCTTCGTATTTTCTCTTAATATTTATTTAAAAATTTCAACTCTTTAAAAACGCAAACAAGCAGTATCGCCCTGTTCAGACGGTACTGCTGTTTTTTCCACTATTACTTACCCTGATACATATCCTCGTAGTACTTCTGATAATCACCACTGGTAACATTCTGCATCCAATCTTCATGCTCTAAGTACCATGCAATGGTCTTCTTAATACCATCTTTAAACATTGTTTCAGGTTCCCAGCCAATCTCTGCTTTGATCTTATCCGGTGCAATGGCATATCTGCGGTCATGCCCCTTACGGTCTTCCACGTAAGTAATCAGGTCTTTGCTGACATTCGCTTTTCTCGGATCACTGTCCGGAAGGATCTCCTGCAGTGTTTCAATAATAATATTAATGATCTCGATATTACGTTTTTCGTTGTGTCCACCGATATTGTAAGATTCTCCCAGTCTTCCCTGTTCCTGTACCATATCGATTCCCTTCGCATGGTCATCCACATATAACCAGTCACGGATGTTCATTCCGTCTCCATAAACCGGCAGCTTTTTGCCATGTAATGCATTGTTGATGATCAATGGAATCAGTTTCTCCGGGAACTGGTATGGTCCATAGTTATTAGAGGTATTGGTAATATTCGCCGGGAAATGATACGTATCAATATATGCTTTCACCAGCATATCCGAAGATGCTTTACTTGCAGAATATGGACTGTGTGGCTGATATGGGGTTGTCTCATAGAAGTAGCTCTTGCCGTCATCCGGAAGGGAACCATACACTTCATCCGTAGAAACATGAAGGAACTTCTTGCCCTCCTTAAAGCTTCCGTCCGGTAACTCCCATGCTGCTTTTGCGCAGTTTAACATCACTGCAGTTCCAAGCACATTTGTCTTGACAAACACTTCCGGATTCTTAATGCTTCTGTCAACATGGCTTTCTGCTGCGAAGTGGACAACACGGTCGATATCATTCTCCTCAAAGATCTTCGTGATCGCATCTTTGTCTGTAATATCAGCCTTTACGAATGTATAGTTGTCTCTATTCTCAATGTCTTTTAAATTCTCCAGATTTCCTGCATAAGTCAATGCATCCACATTGATGATACGGATTTCATTGTCATATTTGCGGAACATGTAATGAATGTAATTAGAGCCGATGAATCCGGCTCCTCCTGTTACTAAATAGGTTCTCATATTTTCCTCCTGATTAACCGTAATTATTGTGTATATTTTACCATAATTTGTACACAAGCACAAGTTATGCACTTCTTAGTTTTCTATGAAGATTTTTCGTATTTACGGATGAGTTCTTATTTTCCAAGCATAATCCTGATATATGGTGTAAACCCATGCAAGAGTGCCTGTGTCCACCCAAAATTCTTCTTCAGAAAATAAAACCAGGGTTTAAACGGTGCACCCTTAATACTTTCCTTTTTTTTCAGTCTCTCCAGGCGTGACAGACTTGTATCACTCCATCCTCCCTTAAGATCATTATCCGGACATACACCAACATATTCATGATACACGTACATTGGGATTCCCCTGCGTTTCATTTCCAGCCCGTAATCAAAATCCGCCAGTGAATGAATATAATGTTCATCAAAATTCGGGATTTCCATAAACACATGCTTCGGAAGCAAGAGACAATTCATATTAAAAGAATCGCATCTTCTCTCTTCATCTGACGGCTTTACCTCCGCATAATGGATTCCGTTCTGATACCGGATTCCTCCATAGGAAAATGTACCATTTTTATCACACATTGGTCCAACAAGAACGGTGTCTTTCTGATATCCAAGCTTCTTATCCTGTAGAGTCTGAATCATTTTACTGATTGCCTCCGGCATAAAGTCAACATCATCATTGACCAGAAGATAGTAGTCTGAATCTGTATTTTCTTTTGCATATGCAATTCCTTTTCGCATGCCGCCTGCCCAGAAAAGATTTCCTGTTCCACGAAGCACATCGATTGTCATTCCGCTTCTCTTTAAGTCCTCTAACGCTTCATACGTGCCATCTGTGCTGTTATCGTCCACAATGACATACTGAAAGGCGATATCTTTATTTCCACCGGACAGGCTTTTGATGCACTGAAGTGTTTTTTCCCTGCGGTTGAAGCATGTAAAAATCACAGTTATCATAATGCCTCTCCTTTATCCTTCGCCTCTAACAGCATAAATTTCAAATTTGTTGTAAAATATCTTTTAAACAATCGAACCGGATCCTGCATCAGACGGTAAAACCATTCTAAGCTCATTTTCTGCATCCATTTTGGTGCGCGCTTAATAAGTCCTGCATGATAAGAAAATCCTGCTCCGACCCCAATCATCACACCATGAAGCATCCCCTGATGTTCATACATCCAGTTTTCCTGTTTTGGTGCTCCAAGTCCAATCCATACAATATCAGCACCACTGTCATTTATCTGCTGGATATACGCCTTTTCCTCTTCCTGGCTTAAGGAACGGAATGGCGGAGATATCATTCCTGCAATCTGAATATCTGGATATTTTTCTTTTAATTTTTGCTGCAGTATCTGAAGTGTTTCCTCTTTATCTCCATAAAAAAAATGTTTTAATCCATTTTTTCTGGCGAACAGTTCTCCCATCAGATCCGGTCCTGTCACCCGTTCTGCCTCTGTGTAACCGCGTTTTCTACTCACAACAGAAAGCGGTTTTCCATCCGGAAGTGCAATCGCTGCCGAATTCTGCACATTACGATAAGCCGGATTGTCATGTGCCATTACGGTTGTATGAACATTCGAAACGCAGATATATTTTCCTCTTAATTTTTCCAGATTGTTTTCGATATATTGCACCGTCTGAGCCATGTTCGTAACGGCGATATTTACTCCCAGAATCCTGCATGTCTTGATCGTACTCATTTTTCTCTTTCCGCCTTTTTATGCCTGTAACGCCTTCATATAAACATCCAGGGCATCTCTCCAATCTGCCATCCGGTAGTCATCCGTAAGCTTCATCATATAGTTCTCCAGAATGGAATAAGCCGGGCGTTTTGCAGAAGCCGGATTCATCTGCGCATACTGTTCGCTTGTCACATGATTGACCTTTGTTGTCTTTCCTGCACGTTTGAAGATTTCCTCTGTAAATTCTGCCCAATTCGTATCTCCCTCACAGGTGGCGTGGAAAATACCATAATTCTCTGTCGGTTCAAAATGATGGATTGCCTTTGCCAATTCTACTGCACTTGTAGGCGAGCCAAGCTGATCGCATACCACACTTACTTCATCATGTGTTTCGGACAAGCGAAGCATCGTTTTCACAAAGTTTTTTCCATCTCCATATAACCATGCGGTACGGAAAATAAAGAATCTGCTGGAAAACTGCTGTACAAACTTTTCCCCTTCTAATTTTGTCTTTCCGTATGCGCTGACCGGATTTGGCGCATCAAACTCTGTATATGGTCTTGTTCCATTTCCCTCAAACACATAATCTGTGGATACATGGATCATTTTCGCACCTGTTTTCTCTGCTGCAATACTCAGATTACGCGGTCCGATCGCATTGATCTTGTACGCAAGATCCCACTGCGTCTCGCAGGCATCTACATTCGTATGCGCTGCACAGTTAATGATGACGTCCGGTTTTGTCTCCTCTACCATTGAAATCACTGCCTGGATATCGGTAATATCCAAGGCTCTTACATCTTCACCTTCCACCACATCTGTATTAATAAATGTCACATTTTCGCCTTCATATTCTTTTCGAATTGCTCTTCCCAATTGACCATTACAGCCTGTCACAAGAATTTTTTTCATTTTCTATCTCCTTTTCTTCTCTTCACGCTTTACTCATTATAAATTGCTTTTGCAACCCCAAGATAATCATTTCGGATATATAATTCCGGGAATTTATTCTCGTCCAGAGGCGTATAATTTTCACTCATATACGCTGCAAAATCCGGTGCATATTCTGTCAGATCATATCCCCACAAATTATATTCCGGAGTATAAATTGCCACCCTAGGTGCATTTTCTTCCAGATTGCTCATTTCCTCTTCTGCAAAGGCTTCATACATCCATGGTGCTGAGATTCCTGTACGATATGGTATGCGGTCTGCCTCCACCAGAATCTGTGGTTCAATGGTCGTAAGCAAAACTTTTTCATCCGCATCTGTCAGCGTATGCACCCAATACGCAATATTATTTACATCGTTCTTCTGCGCAGAACCAAAATTCTGTCCGGTCAGCAAAATCGATCTGCATGCTCCGACATACTGCACACAATAAATGCATATGGTAATCCCGATCACCACAGCCCCTGCATAACAGATTCCCTGCTTTTTTTTCTGAACCTCACTTATTTGTTCTTCCCTGACGTTACATGTTTTAAAATACTCTGTAAACTGTCCGATCAGATAGGCTGCCATAAACATAGTAACTGCAACATAAGGCATAGAATGAAATTCATGGGTAAATCCTCTGGTGCCGCACATCATAGTAAAATATACGATTGCAACTGCCTGAACAATATTTTTCTTTTTCGCATAGCAAACCCAGAATATTACATTCACTGCATAACAGATCACATTCCTCACAATTGCCAGATATTCTTTGGTAATCCCAAAATCTGTCACCAGCTTCCTGCATCCATCTGCGATTGCCATTCCATAATTGATCACAGGCTCCACAAATGACATCACAATACTGCTTCCATAGCCTGCAATATAATTTGGATAAATTTCACGGTTCACAGTATATGCACTGTAAATAAATACGGAGAGTGTTCCCTCTGCCGCATATACGAAAATCAATAGTGCAAACGGAGCCAATATAGCCACGATTGCCCGCCAGAATGTCTGCCAGGTTTCTCTGATACTCCGCAGAAATCCATATTTTTTTCTAATGCATTCCTGAATCTCTACGATAAGAAATGCCACTGCAATTGCAAAAACCGGAAATACCGACACAAATGCCGCTCCAAAAGACAGAAAAACCGCTCCTGAAATCATAAAGCAGTTATTCCAGTCGAGTCTTTTTCTCTCTGCAAATAACAGAAACTCCATCAATAGCACAACAAAGCAAATACTCTGCACCTGTTCTGCCAGAATACAGCAGGTATAAAAAGTAAACAGATTGGTAATATAGAAAACTCCTGTTCCAACAGCGGTAATCTGTCCAAACTGCTTTTTATAATGCATCGCTGCAAAGGACCACATGACAGCCAGTATCACATAAAAATACAGACGAAATTCATAAACACTGTCTGCTCCAAGCATTTTTAACACCGCACAAATATAATACATTACCGGCATATGCTGAGACACAAAATCACGGTACATCCTACCGCCCGAGGCCACTACCATTCCTCCGATAAAATTATCAGACTCATCTGTAAACCCCGGACTACGGTTTAAAACGCCAAGCAACATGATCAGATACACCAGAAAGCAAAGAAACCACTGCCCTATCTGCTTTGACATTCCACTTTGTGTGTTCTCATATTCCTTATTTTTCATCTTTATCAAAATTAATTCTTTCCTGTTCGATCACCAATGGACGGTTCATGAGTCTTGCATTCATATTCATAATATACTCACCCAAAAGTCCAATAAAAAACAGCTGCATGGAACCAATCACAAACACACCTAGCAAAATTGGTGTCATTCCTGCCGGGAAGTCATTCCAATGCAGTAATTTCAAGATAAAATAAATAATGGCAATTACAACGCTCACAGCAGATAATCCAAAGCCGATAAAGGTTGCCAGTCTTAATCCGATTTTGGTATATGAAGTAAAACTTAACATTGCAGCATCATACAGTCTGTACCAGTTATTGCTTGTCTTTCCTGCTCTTCTTTCCTGCTGCTCATAAGGTATCTCTTTGCGTTCCGGTCCAAGTTCTGCAACAATTCCCCGAAGGAATGGCGTCGGATCTTTCAGATCTCGTAATACCTGTATAAAGGATTTATCATACAATCCAAACCCTGTAAACTGTTCAATCTGCTCTACTTCCGACATTTTCTTAATTGTTTTGTAATATACGCCTCTGAGAAAATACATAATCTTATTTTCTTTACTGGAAGTCTTAATTCCGCAGACAATCTTATAACCATTCTCCCATTCATGCACAAATTTGGGGATCATATCAATTGGGTCCTGAAAATCTGCACATAAACAGATAGTACAATCTCCTGTTGTCTGACATAAACCATAATAAGGTGAATTAAACTGTCCGAAATTCTTTGTATTAAAAATTGCTTTGATCTTTTTGTTTTTGCTGCATAACAAAATCAATTTTTCCCTTGTTTTGTCTTTTGAACAGTTATCAATAAATAATATTTCATAATCGTATTCCGGTAAATCCTTTTCAAGCGTTGCAATGACAGCCTCACTCAATGGCACTACATTTTCTTCCTCGTTATAACATGGAACCATAATGCTTATTTTCTTTTTCTCTGACATTTTTCTATCCTCTTTCGCTATTTGGTCTTACATAATTTCAGAAGTTCATCGCTTCTGATTGTTTCTAAATCCAGTTCCTCGATATGTTCTTCATAATAACGATACAGTTTTTCAATTCCTTTCTCATAGGAAGTAAATGTAAAGTTATGTCCCATATTTTCAAGCAGCCTTGCATTATCGCCGGTATACTGGTAATTCAATCCAGGATTCTTCACAATAATCTCACTCTTATATGTGCTGCACCGGTTAATATATTCTGCAATTGTCACTAAATCTATGGATTCTGTAGGAGTGATGTTAAACTCCTTATTCGGGCAGTCATTCTCTATGATAAAATCTATAATTTTCAAGAAATCTTCCAGAAACAGATAATCAAAAACCACGTTCTGATTAATTACAATCGGCATCTGTATCATATTTTTTATAATGGCATTGGAAATAAACTTAAAGGTATAGTCTTCTCCCGGACCGTAAAGGCCAAAGATTGCAGGATTATAAATATTCCCACCTGTCTGATTTTTCAGGCGAATATATTTTTCCATTACATATTTACTATACCCGTAATCATCGGGTGGAATCACCTCTCCAAAATCTTTCTCTTTCACTTTGATCAGATCACGTGTCTTATTATACTGCGCACCGCTGCCGAAATTAATCATCTTCATATTCTCCGACAGACAGCGTTCCTGAGCAAAAAACATTTTAAGATTATTTCCAATCACATCAATTGGCTTGCCGGCCGCTTCCACTTTACGGTTTCCCCCCTGATTGGTACAATTGATTACAACCTCCGGCTGCTCCTGCTCCAAAAACAATTCCACTGCTTTTTCATCCAGCAGATTAAAGTTGTCTCTTGTAATCGGAAGGACTTCGTATTTATTTTTCAGATGTTCTGTGAGATTATGTCCCACAAAACCTCTTGCTCCCATAACTGCTATCTTTTTCATTTGAACTCCAATTTTTTAATCAGTTTCTGTAGTTTCATTCTTTTTTGTTTTGAATGCCCATAGTTTATTGATCACAAAATTAATCGGCGTGGTAATGACCAGATTAATGATTGGTCCAAGTAATTCTGGTATTTCCAAAACATCATTCCATAAAAATAACAATACATTTGCCAGTAACAACCCTGAAAATGCATACGATACATATGTTTTTAATAATGCCATCCACCAGGATCGATGTTCTCCATCTCCTTTGGTAAATACATATTTATTATTCCAGTAAAACGCATTTAAAACGCTGATCACAAATCCGAGAATACTTCCTGCCAACCAATGAAGCCCTAAAGCAAGGGCAGCTGCATACACCACATATGAAATAATAAAATTGGATAAACCAACCACACAGAATTTCACGAACTGCATGAACTTGTCCCACTGTTCATCTGTTATCTTAATCTTAAACAATCCCAAAAACCATACCACAACAATTTTGGCAGTGTGATCCAAAAAATTCCAGATTATTTTTCCTACTTTTTCCATACTAATTTCACTTTCAATGAGACTATCATGCCGTAATGTTTATGCATGACAGTCTCTGTTTTTTATTCTTCAATCGGTTTGATCAGCATATTGCTCAAAAACTCTTCTCTTGGTAAAAATGGTGCCAGATCCTCCAATGGTGGAGAAACCAATGTGCCATCTTCTAACCTCTTGGTTGCTGATTTTGGTTCAAATTTCTGCTCCGTTGTAACAAATACTTCACAGATGCAGGAACCTTTCATATCCAATGCTTTATGCACGGTCTCTTCCAAGCTCTCATTACTGTCACAGCTAAAATATGGATAGTCATATGCATATGCCAGTTTTTCCATACTTGGAAATTCCAGATCATGACTTTCCGGTCCAATTCCTACCAGCGGTTCCCCAAAGAAATTCGTCTGCGTCTGACGAATCGAATGATATCCCTGATTATTAATGATAAAAATCTTAATTGGCAGCTTATTTGTCTTGATTGTCTGAAGTTCCTGAAGGTTCATCTGTATACTTCCATCTCCTGTCAGACATACAAGCTCTTTTGCTCCATCTGCAACACAGGCTCCAATTGCTGCCGGAAGATCATATCCCATAGAAGCAATTGCCGAATTAATAATAAAACGCTGTCCTTTTTTGATGGTATATGCATGACTGCCAACAACACATGCCGATCCATTTCCTACAACCGTAATATAGTCTTCCGGCAACGCATCACTTAATGTTTTGACAAAAGCATATACATTCGCATATTTTTGAGACTCATAATGTTTTGGCTGAACAACCGGATATTTTTCTTTCCAGTTCTGACAGATTGAAAGCCATGCTTCCCTTGCTTCCACTGTCTCTGCATCCATATTGACAAACATTTTGCTGCGATCTTCTCCATACCCCTGCTCTGACAGCTTCTGATTCATCATCTGCATAACATCTTTTACATCTGCACATACCGGCATACTCACATGAATTGTCGGCTTCTTCAATTCTTCCGGATCAACATCTACCACAATTGTATAAGCCTCTCTTGCCCATGTTTTGAAATTGTATCCAACCTGTCTGATGCTGAGTCTGCTTCCAAGAGAAAGTACTAAATCGCTGTTCTGTATTGCAAAGTTACCTGCCCGATCGCCCATAATACCAGCTCTTCCAGTATACCTCTCATCCTCATCCGGAATCACATCAATACTATTCCATCCAGTCACTACCGGAATATTTAACCTATTTACCAATTCTTCAAAATCCTGAAAACCACCGGAGTAACGGATTGCACTTCCAGCATTGATTACCGGACGTTTGGCAGCTTTTACTTTTTCAAGTATCGCTTCAACTGTCTCTTCTGATGGCTTTGCCGGAACAGCTTCTTCCTGCCATCTTCTGCCGTTCTCTTTGAACTCTTTTTTCGGATCAAATCCTACTAATTCGTCTGTATCAATGTAAGAGCCCTGAATATTTACCGGAATATCCAGCCAGCATGGTCCCTGTCTTCCATTGAGTGCCAGAAACAGTGCTTTTTCCAGACAGTAGCGGATTTTAAGTGGATCGATCACCATCTCACAGTACTTTGTCATACTTTCGACAGCCTTACAAATATCAAATTCCTGATCTCCCATTGCCCTGATTCCAAGTCCTGTACTTCTTGCTGTTGTATCATAACGAACCTGACCTGAGATCACAAGCATAGGGATTGAATCAAGCCATCCTCCTACAACTCCTGTAATTGCATTGGTTCCTCCCGGTCCTGTTGTCACACAGACTGCTCCTATTTTATTATGGATTCTTGCATAGGCTTCTCCTGCGATTGCACATGCCTGTTCATGATGCTGATATACACAATGGAGTCCTTTCTGCTTTCCAAATCCATCATTGAGATGCATGGCACCACCACCTGTTACGGTAAAAACGGTATCAATCCCATGATCTACTAAAAACTGTGCTACATAGTTCGACAATTTTACTTTCATACATTTTTTCTCCCACACTTATATTTTCTTGCAAACGTCAATTTTTGCGTTTTTTTACAGACTACTGTTATAAACTACGAAAGGGCAATATATCTTTCATACATTGCCCAAATCTTGCTTTATTTTTACTGGTTTACAGCCTCTCTGATTGTTTTTGCCATATAATCGATCATTTCATCTGTCATTCCAGGATATACGCCTACCCAGAATGTATCATTCATGATGCGGTCTGTATTTTCCAGATTTCCTACGATACGGTATCCCTTTCCTTCTGCACGCATCTGATCAAAACACGGATGCTTTGTAAGATTACCGGCAAACAACATTCTTGTCTGAACACCATGCGATTCTATATAAGGAACTACTTTATTACGTTCAACACCTTCTTTGCAGGTAAGTAAGAATCCAAACCAGCTTGGTCTTGCATTCTCACATGGTACTGGAAGGATCAATTTATCTTCACATCCTTTTAATCCTTCTAACAAACGGTCAAAATTATGTCTTCTGCGCTCTACAAAGGACGGGAATTTCTTCAGCTGTGCACATCCTACTGCTGCCTGCATATCCGTTGCTTTTAAATTGTATCCAAAATGAGAATATACATATTTATGATCGTATCCTAATGGAAGTTCTCCATATTGTCTGTCAAAACGGTGACCGCACAGATTGTCCTGACCGGATGCACAGACACAGTCACGTCCCCAGTCACGGAAAGAACGGATACATTTATTCAAAAGTGGGTTATTCGTATAAACTGCCCCACCTTCCCCCATTGTCATGTGATGTGGCGGATAAAAACTGCTTGTACCAATATCACCTATGGTACCTGTGAATTTTTCTTCTCCATCCATTGTATATTTGGAACCCAATGCATCACAGTTATCCTCGATCAGCCATAAGTTATGCTCATCGCAGAATTCTTTTACTGCTTTCAGATCAAATGGGTTTCCCAATGTATGAGCCGCCATTACCACTTTTGTTTTGTCCGACAATGCAGCTTCTAACTGCGTCACATCCATATTGTACTGTGGGATTGTGACATCGATAAATACCGGCACTACACCATATTGGATTGCCGGTGTTACGGTTGTAGGGAATCCTGCTGCCACTGTGATCATCTCATCTCCCGGACGCACCTGACGTTCTCCAAGCAATGGTGATGTCAAAGCCATAAATGCATTGAGATTTGCGGACGAACCGGAGTTCACTAATGAGCAGTATTTCACTCCGAGATACTGTGCAAATGCTTTTTCAAACTCATTGGTATATCTTCCTGCTGTCAACCAGAACTCCAATGCAGAATCTACCAGATTGCACATCTCATCATGGTCATAAACACGGGATGCATAAGGAATCCTGTCCCCTTCTTTAAATGCGCCACGATTGTTATGATACGTATCACAGTATTCGGATACCATATCCAGAATCTGCTTTTTTGCCTGTTCTTCTGTCATGTTTTCAAACATAGTTATTCTCCAATTTATTTATTTTTTATTTTATTTACAAAAAACTCCTTAATCTGTCCATCCATACATGCAGGAATATCGCCCCCGGCAAAATAGATTTTAGACCATTCAACCGTCTTTTCTATTGCCTCCTCGACTCCCCATCTCGGTCTCCATCCAAAAACCCTCTTTATTTTTGAACAATCCAGCTTTAAGAAATTTGCCTCATGAGGTCCTCCATCATACTGATTGATCCATTTTAAACCTTCGCCCCATTTTGCACAGAACATATCTACCAGCTCTCCTGTTGTGATGCAGTCTTTATCATCTGGTCCAACATTATAAAAGCCTGCATATTTTTTATCTTCATACTGCGCTTTTGCAATGGTCAGATAAATAGATAACGGCTCTAACACATGCTGATATGGTCTGGTCGAATGTGGGTTTCTTACAATGATATCTTTTTTATTTCCTGCTGCGCGGACGCAGTCTGGAATGATCCTGTCATTTGCGAAATCACCGCCTCCGATTACATTTCCTGCTCTCGCTGTCGATACGGCAACTTCCATATCACAATAAAAGGAATTAATATAACTGTGTGTCACTAATTCGGAACAGGATTTGCTGTTGGAATACGGATCATAGCCATCTAACGGTTCGTTCTCACGATATCCCCACTCCCATTCATTATTCTTATATACTTTATCTGTTGTTACATTTAAGAATGACTTCACGCATGGATTCTGACGGACACATTCACAGATATTTACTGTTCCCAACACATTTGTCTCATATGTGTAGACAGGGTCTTTGTAAGAATCTCTCACAATCGGCTGTGCTGCAAGATGTAACACGATTTCTGGCTGCACTTCCTCAAATACTTTCATAAGATGCTCTCTATCCCGGATGTCTCCGATCACAGAGTTGATTTTATCCTCCACTCCACAGATGGAAAACAGATTCGGTTCCGTTGGCGGTGTCAGCGAATATCCGGTCACCTCTGCCCCTGCATTCACCAGAATCCTGCAAAGCCATGATCCTTTAAATCCAGTGTGGCCTGTCACCAATACTTTTTTTCCTTTATAAAACTCTAACATATTCATTCCTCTTACCATACCATCCAAGGTGCTTCTCCCGATGCGATCATTTTTTCCAGCTGTTCCTTATCTCTCTGCGTGTCCATACACTTCCAGAATCCTTTATGCATGTAAGCTTTCAGCTGTCCTTCTGCTGCAACTGTCTCCAAAGGTTTTTTCTCAAATACCGTATCATCTCCGTCAATATAATCAAAAATTTCCGGATTCAATACCATATATCCTGCATTGATCACACCGCCATCAGAATCATTCTTTTCACGGAATTTGTTGATTGTCCCATCTTTATCAATTTCCAATACCCCAAACTGCTGTCCGACATTCACTGCCGTCATGGTTGCAATTTTTCCATGTTCCTGGTGGAATCTTACCAGTGCATTCAAATCCACATTGGAAACACCATCTCCATAAGTAAGCATGAAAGGTTCGTTTCCAACATACGGCTGAATTCTCTTAATTCTTCCACCGGTCATTGTGTTCAATCCTGTATCGATCATCGTCACTTTCCATGGTTCTGCCACATTATTGTGTACCGTCATTTCATTTCCTTTGGTAAAATCCAAAGTAATATCACTGTTGTGAAGATAATAATTGGCAAACCATTCTTTGATGACATGCTGCTTATATCCGCAACAGATAATAAACTCATTAAATCCAAAGCTGGAATAATATTTCATAATATGCCATAAAATTGGTTTTCCTCCAATTTCTATCATTGGCTTTGGTCTTAAGTGACTTTCCTCACTGATTCTTGTGCCAAATCCGCCAGCTAATAATACTACTTTCATTTTCAACTTTCCTCCGTATTTTTACCTATAGAATCCCTTACTCTCCCAATCCATCCTCAATCGCTTCCACGATCGCTTTTAAAGCCTCTTCCTCATCTTCGCCCTCGCACATGAGTTCAATCTCATCTCCGGACTTGATACATGCACCTAACACGCTTAAGACACTTTTTGCGTTTGCGATATTATCGCGGTAGCGGAACGTGATATGTGATTTAAACTGCATTGCATCCTTACATAAAATTCCCGCAGGTCTCAAATGCAGTCCTGTCGGATTTTTTATTACTACTTTCTGACTAACCATGCTGTATTACCCTCCAAATTCCAGTCCCCTGATTTTTTACTCTGTATGCCGGTCTGGATTCCCCTGTCATAGTCAGACCAGCATTCTGGTCTTCTATAACATAATTCTTGTGATCAGTTCTGCCAGTTTCTTCGCCTCTTCATCAATCACTTTCTGGTCTTTTCCTTCGATCATGACACGCACCAGAGGCTCTGTTCCGGATGGGCGGATGAGAACCCTTCCCTCGCCCTTGAATTTTTTCTCAACATCTGCCACGGCATCTGCAATTTCCTGATATTCCATGAATTTTTCTTTTTTATGGTTTGGAACTTTTGCGTTGACAAGAGCCTGTGGGAGTACTTCCATAATCTCAGCAAGTTCTGACAACGGTTTTCCGGTATTGACCATAACTTCTAATAAATGCAGGGCACTTAATAATCCGTCACCGGTTGTATTATCGTCTAAGAAGATAACATGACCGGACTGCTCTCCTCCGATGTTATAGCCATTTTTTCTCATATTCTCAAGAACATAACGGTCGCCGACTTTTGTCTTTTCCACATGGATGCCCTCTTTCTGCCCCATAAGGGTAAATCCGAGGTTTGTCATGACTGTGACTACGATCGTATCTTTCTTCAAAGTTCCTTTGGACTTCATGTAGTTTCCACAGATTGCCATGATCTGATCGCCGTCCACAACATTTCCATGCTCATCCACCGCAAGCATACGGTCTGCATCACCGTCAAACGCAAGACCAACTGCTGCCTTTTCATATACAACACGCGCTTTCAGCTCATCCATATGAGTGGAGCCACAATTGGAATTGATGTTCGTACCATCCGGATCGGTGTGGATTGCGATAAGATCTGCTCCAAGATCTGTCAGTGCTTTGACAGATGTATAATGGGATGCACCTTCTGCGCAGTCTACAACAATTTTCATACCTTTAAGATCCACCGGAACACATTTTTCCATGAATTTCACGTATTCATCTCTCAGGTCAAAGCGGTAATCAATCTTTCCTACGCCGGAACCGATCGGAAGTACCACGTCTTTCATATTATTTTTGATCAGAGCCTCAATCTCATCTTCCATCTCATCCGGAAGCTTGTAGCCCTCTCCATTGAAGAACTTGATCCCGTTAAATTCCATTGGATTGTGTGATGCGGAGATGACTACTCCGGCATCTACTTTGTGTTTTCTGGTGAGATATGCGATCGCAGGTGTCGGCATCACTCCGACAAATATTGCATTTGCGCCAACCGAACAGATACCTGCCATTAATGCGCTCGCTAACATTCCTCCTGAAATTCTCGTATCACATCCTACAATAATGGTTGCCTGATGCTCCTGCTCTTTTGTGAGCACGTAAGCTCCTGCCTGACCTAACTTTGTTGCCAGTTCAATTGTCAGTTCCGAGCCCGCCACACCACGGACGCCGTCTGTTCCAAACATTCTTGCCATATTACTGTTCCTCTCTTTGTTCCTATTTCAAATTTTTTAAATCTGCTAACGTTCACTTGTTTTCCTTACCGTTGAGGTACTCTCCAGTTCCTCATCTGTATTATCAGCAGAAGCTGATGTATCAGATGCGCTTTCAATGGTAACCGCGGCATAGGTATCCGCATAGCTGACCGTATTTGTATCCAATTCAAATGTAATCAGTACATTATGTGCACCCAGCTTTAAATCTGTCAGATCGATACTGCCGGAAATCGTCTTTTCGTCCAGCGCATCGATCACACTGCTTCTTCCTGACACTGTCAAGGCAATGTTGTCTTCCTCATACTGTACTTTTTCATCCGAACTCAGTCCGATCACCTGAAGATTCGTCACCGGGATCTGCAAAGTCTTTGTCTTTACTGCCTCCACCACAACTGTAACATCAATCTTGGAGTCTGAACTGATCACTAATGCAGTGCCTGAAGGAAGATATGTGGAAATGTCCACAGTCTTTTCAATATTTGAAGTTGCATCTGTAATATCTAACACTTCTTCCGGGATCGTGATCTTATTGATGGTATTTAAAATAGCCGCCTCGCCTTTAATACGTACTTTCTGTGGTGTATAGGTGATATTCCCTGCCTGGTATCCATCTGCCGGAGTTCCGGTTGTCAGGAATTCCAGTTCCACATCTTTCGTATTCAGTATCTGTGCACTGATATTGACTGTGCTCACACTCAGCGTAAGCTTTGTCGTATCCACAACCTCTCCCTGTGCATCATAAAATACAGGTGTCACACGGTCTGTGATATCCGTTGACATGCCATCTACATTAATAGTCGCCACAACGGTATCGATCTGATTTACCACAGAAGCTGGACCGGATACTTTCATAACATTCGCATCTGTGATCTCAACATCACCAAGCGCGCATCCCGACGCAACCGTACCGGTTGTGTTTGTCTTGATCGGGAACTGCTTTGAAGCAGAATCCTCCAGTTCAAGATCCAGATACAGATCTTTGCTGGTAATATTAATACTGCTGTTGTTACGGTTACAGGTCACGACAACCGGCACACGGTAAGTCCCTGTTTTCTCATCATATTCAATTTTCTGTGCATCCGCCGTTGCTGTAAAGTTCGCATTGGTAAGTGTATTATGCACAGAGCGTTTTGCATACACGCTGAACGTGATCGTATTCTTTCCATCCAGATAATCTGCCCATTTTCCCATGGAGGTGATATAAGATTTATTTTCCAGTGAGACACTGGTTGTGTAAGGTTTTGAGTTGCTCGGATCATCAATATTCACGACTACGATCCATAAAACAACAGCAAACAAAACAGCAAGGATTTTAAGGCCAAAGTTATTCATTACTCTCTTTCCGAATTTTTGTAACATCTTTCAGCCTCCTTCTCCATGATTTCACTTTCGAAGTGTCCTGCTCACGTTTCTGAATGTAAGCCAGTTTATTTTTTAAGAATTCTGCATCTACATTCCGGTAAAGTTCACCGTCCAGTGCAATGGATACTTTTCCGGTTTCCTCCGATACTACAATTGTGAGTGAATCGCTCACCTCACTGATACCGACTGCCGCACGGTGTCTTGTTCCAAGGTCTTTGCTCAGGCTTAAGGAGTCCGTCAGTGGAAGATAGCAGGTGGCAGAAACAACTCTGTCTCCCCTCACAATGACTGCTCCATCATGCAGCGGTGTGTTTTTTTCAAAAATATTGATCAGAAGCTGGCTGGTCAGGATACCATCTACGGCAATCCCTGTCCTCTCATACTCCGTCAGAACGATTTCATCTTCCACTACGATGAGTGCTCCTGTTTTTACTTTTCCCATCTCATAGCAGGCTTTCACCAGCTCTGTGATAGTCTTGTCGGAAAACTTTCCATTCTCCACTTTGTTGAAATCAAAATTAAAAAGATTTACCAAAATGTTCTTCCGTCCGAGATTTTCCAGTGCCTTGCGCATCTCCGGCTGGAAGATCACGACCACAGCGATCATTGCCACGTTAAACAGTTTGTCGGCGATCCAGACGATCGTATTCATTTCAAACAAAACTGCAAGCAAAACAAAGGCAAGGATCACAAGGATTCCACGGAGAAGCATCCACGCTCTCGTATCTTTGATCCAAACCAGCATATAATAGATCAGAACTGAAATGATAATGATCTCTATAATATCTGTGAGGGACATCTGAAGCGTCAGGTAAGACACCGCTTTTTCCCAAAACGTCCGCAATATTACGCCTAAATTCTGCACCGGATTCACTTCCTTTTAATCTAATAAATTTTCGTCTATGTCCATCTCTTCTGCAAATTTCTTCTTGTTCAAACGTTCCTTCTCGTTTTTGCCGTTAAAACGTTTGATCTGTTTATCCTTCTCTGTCACCAGAGACTTTGGAACTGCTTTTACATAATAATAGTAATCATCATCCTCGAACTGGAGTCGTTCCGTTCTGGAGTAATCCAGATTAAAAAACAGAAACTGGATGATCATGGCGATCACACCGGAGATCACGCTTCCAATGATCACACCGGCAATTTTGTCTGAAATCCCAAGTAAAATGTATCCTGCTGTCAGTCCAATCGCTTCAAATAAAATACCGGATGCCCATGCAACCGTCCATGAATGCTCAATGTCAAGCTTTCTCACCACATAGACAATGAGTGTCGTAATGATAAAAATGCCAAGAACAAGGTACATCTCTTTATTTCCAATCAGCTGGTTCAATGCCACTACTACTTTTGATACCGAAGAATCCGTCTCTTCCGCTGCATCGCTCAATGCGCTTGCATTCTCGCTCACTCCATGGATAAAGAAATAGATCACCGTACCGCAGGCAACAGACACTACAGAATACGCCTCACTCAGCAGACCGGAGCCAACCGGTACCGCATAAGGAATATGCAGCTTAAAGCAGACCGGTGTCAGAACCGCATTGATACCACTCTTTGGGGAAAAACGGAAATAAATAAAATAGATGATTGCAAACATGAGAAGTCCTACCAGACATACCTCAATGGATAATGCGTACAGATCCGCCAAAACGACCAACGCAGCAATTGCGATCAGTCCATTGACCGGAAGCATGGAACACACAAGTGCAAGAATGACTGCAACCGGAGTCTTGCTGACCAGTTTCATATATCCAATACTGTTGTTGATCACAAGGAATGTAAACAATGCAAGTACAAACCGGATCGCCGGTTTCACATATATTTCATTTTTTCCGTAAAAACGGATCAGTTTCTCTTTCAATTCTAATAAGGTTGTCATTTTAGCCTCCCGCCGTTTGTTTTACTCCTGATTTTCCTGCCCCCCGGCAGCGTTCAGTGATTATTCCCAGTCTTTATTCTCAGACATTTTCAGCTTGTCTTCCCTCTCGTATAACTGATTCAGCTTCTTCAGATTGCCATAATACTTCTTTACCTCACGGCGTCCCTTTGTATATCTTCTATTATAAACAAAATACGTGATCGCCATGTAAGCAATCATAAACACAATATACTTTACCAGCACGGATGTCAGCAGTTCCTGAATATCCATTGCATTCAGGTTCTCCATTAACTGGTTCATGGAATAAATGCCCCATGTCACAAGGATCAGCGCAAAGCCAATCGTTCCTGACACAAAGCTTCCAAGCATACGCAGCGAAACATAATCTTTTCTTGCATACTGTGTCATCGGCTTACATTCTTTTCCCTGATCGGTGTCAAATATCGCCATTTTTATCATATGATGTAAACGTTCTTCGTTAACCATGCAGATTTCCTTCCTGTCTGTCACACAATGTATCTACTATAAAATAAACCCATCTCATTTTCTGAAAAAGTACATTCTTCACGCAATTATGCATTCTTATTCATCATTATAACACAGTAGGCGGTATTTTCAAACAAAAAAAAGCAGATGCGACCTTTCTACGTTTCTATCTATATAAATAACGTAGCTATGCGCCCTGCTTTTTTATAAATTCTGTCCTTATTTTCAGATATGTGACATTCTGTTCCCGGTTCTATCTCAGGAATCTCATCTTATCCCCTTCATCACGCTCTCCGCCCGATCTCTGCTGCATTGGACGTGGTCTGTTCAAAGCACTCCGCAGATTATTTGCCATAGCAGCTTTACACTTGTCACAGAAGCGTCCGCTTGTGATCGGTCTGCCACAGTGTTCACACAACACACCATCTAAAGAAGCTTCCGAGAGGATCAGTCTCTCCTCTTTCACCCACTGTTTGATCTGTTTCACAGAAACATCCATATCCTCTGCCACCTGACTGATGGATGCCTGTGGATGTTCACCGATATAATCTTTCACGCTGCTAAATTTCTTCTCAAGCTTTGCCCTGCATTCAGGGCAAAGCTGTGCGCCACTCATATAATTAAAGAGTTTTCCACAGCCCTTACAATTTCTTACATCCATAGCATATTCCTCCTAAAATCCCTCGCCGATACTGATACATAGGAAATAAATCTCATCCACCCCTGCCTGCAAAAGTACCTCTGCCACTGCATCGATCGTGCTTCCCGTCGTATAGATATCATCTACAATTAATATTTTCCTATATTTTACTATATTTGGTACTAACTGGAAAGCTTTTTTTAGATTTATCTTCCGTTCGACATCATTTAATTCTTTTTGCGGCGTGGTATTCCGGATTCGTTTTACCATGCGCTTTTCCACCGGAAGATTCATTTTTTCTCCCAGAGTCCGCGCAAATACGGCTGCCTGATTATACCCTCTCCCCTTTTCCTTCAAACGGTACATGGGAACGGGTACAATTGCTTCGATCTGTTTTCTCCGGATCCAGTCTCCATAGATGCGCACTGCTTCTTTCGCATAAAAATCTGCATATTCGCGTTTATTACTATATTTAAAACGGTACATGGACTGGCGGATTTCTCCCTGATAAACAAAAACCGCTTTTCCCTGGGAAAAATAGTGTTTTTTCCTCATGCAGTCTGTGCAGTATTCCCTCCTCTGGTCTTCTAATGGCTTGCCACATTTTTTGCAGGACGGTTCCCCGATACAGATCACTTTCTTCCGGCAGTCTTCACAGGTATCTTTCCCAACATATATCACCTCATCACAGACAGGGCATCTTGGAGGAAATACAATGTTGGATAACCCCTCTTTTATTTTCATAAAATCCTTTCTAAAAATCTCTCCGGTTTCCATCCTAACACTTTTCTGCCCTGCATACTATAAAGGTTTTCTTAAGATTTTAAATCTTTTTCTTATGATCCTCACCGAAAAAATGAGTGTCCTTTACACATTTTTTCTCAAATTCCGGTTGACGAATCCTGTATGAGTGATTATAATTCAATCATTAAAAGTATTAATGCTTTAAAGCATTAAAGGCTATGATCAATGATAAGGAGAATGAATATGAAAAAGATGAACAAAATACTCTCTGTCATGATGGCAGCTGCAATGACAGTTTCCATGACAGCATGCGGCGGCGATACAGCCTCCGACAATACCTCTGCATCTGCTGACAATTCAGCAGCAACAACAGAATCCGCTGCAGCAGGCAGTACCGATGGTCAGAAATATACGATCGGTATTTTACAGCAGTTAGAGCACCCTGCTCTTGACGCTGCTTCCCAGGGCTTTGAGGATGCACTGACAGAGCTGCTCGGTGCAGATAATGTAACATTTGACCTTCAGAACGCACAGGGCGAGCAGGCAAACTGTGCTACCATTGCAAATAATTTTGTTGCCGGCAACTATGACCTGATCCTTGCAAACGCAACCACTGCTTTACAGTGTTCTGCCGCTGCCACAAGCACGATCCCGATCCTTGGAACTTCTGTCACAGATTATGCAACTGCCCTTGAGATCGACGACTGGACAGGTTCTACCGGAAGAAATATCTCCGGAACTTCCGATCTTGCTCCTTTAGATGAGCAGGAAGCCATGATCAAAGAATTATTCCCGGATGCAAAAACAGTCGGTATCCTTTACTGTTCCGCAGAACCAAACTCCAAATATCAGGCTACCCAGATCGAGGCTGCTTTAGATGCTGACGGCATTGCATACAAAGAATATACTGCTTCTGATTCCAATGATATTACATCTGTTGTACAGACTGCAGTTTCCGAAGTAGATGTTATTTACATTCCAACAGACAACACAATGGCAAACAACACAGAAACCATCAACAATATCGCTCTTCCGGCAGGTATTCCGATCATTGCCGGTGAGGAAGGCATCTGTTCTGGATGTGGTGTTGCAACGCTTTCCATCAGCTACTATGATATCGGATACACAGCAGGCCAGATGGCTTATGATGTCCTTGTAAACGGTGCTGATATCACAACGATGGAGATCAAGACTGCACCACAGGTAACAAAAGAGTACAATGCAGATATTTGTTCCCAGCTTGGAATCACACCTCCTGATGATTATGTTGCAATTGAAACAGAATAATATTTCATCAGTGCAACAAGTTAAAGCTTTAAATCGTTTTAGTATTATGTTATAATATGCCTGCGGTATTTCGTCTCAACAAATACCGCAGGCATTTTATGCTGTGGGTATTTTGTTCTGCAAGCAATTGATTTCATGAATATTGTTTTATATTTGTAGATGATTTTTGCACCAAATAGTTCCGCACAGGCATTTTATAAAAAAATAAGGAGAGATTTCTTATGACGATGATGTTAACAACTTATTTAGCTTCCCTGAGCCCGCTGGCATTGCTCCGTTCCCTGCCGGGCGCATGCGCACAGGGACTCATCTGGGGACTCCTTGCACTCGGAGTCTACATTACTTACAAATTGTTGGATTTTGCCGATCTGACCGTTGACGGTTCCATGGCGACCGGAGGTGCAGTCGCCGTTATGCTGATCCGCGCAGGCATGAACCCATGGCTTGCTCTTATCTTTGCTTTTCTTGCAGGAATGGCCGCCGGATTTATCACCGGAATGTTACATACCGCACTTGGGATCCCGGGAATCCTTGCAAGTATCCTGACGCAGATTTCACTTTACTCTATCAACTTAAATATTCTCGGAAGTTCCAATCAGGCAGTCAGCGTTGACAAATACAGCCTTGTTGTTTCACTCCGTTATATTTCGGACTCAACTGCAAGCAAAATCCGTATGTTTACGACCTGTATCCTCTTCTGCGTTGTACTCGTTGCCATTCTCTACTGGTATTTCGGAACAGAGCAGGGACATGCGATCCGTGCAACCGGCTGTAACCGGCAGATGGCAAGAGCGCAGGGAATCAACACTGATTTTCATACCGTACTTGCACTGATGATCTCTAACGGTCTTGTAGGACTTTCCGGTGGACTTTACGCCCAGTATCAGGGAGCAGCGGATGTCAATATGGGACGTGGTGCGATCGTTATCGGACTTGCTGCTGTTATCATTGGCGATGTCCTCTTTGGAAAAATGTGTGCCGGCAAAAAAATTGCATTTGCTTACACACTGCTCTCCGTCATTGCCGGAGCTATCCTGTACTACCTTGTTTTAAGTGTTGTTTTATGGTTGAAATTCCCATCCGATGACCTGAAATTATTCTCTGCAATTGTAGTAGCTATCTTCCTTTCAATCCCGTATCTGAAAGCGAAATATAGCAGGAAAGGAGTGGCAAAATAATGGCTGAAATGTTAAAAATCGATCATATCTGCAAAACATTTAACGCTGGTACGATCAATGAAAAAATTGCTTTAAACGGAGTTGATCTGACATTAGAAGATGGCGATTTTGTCACTGTTATCGGTGGTAACGGTGCTGGAAAATCCACAACTTTAAACGCTGTCGCAGGTGTCTGGCCAGTGGATTCCGGCAAAATATTTATTGGCGGTGATGATGTCACAAAATTATCCGAATACAAACGCGCCAAATATTTAGGCCGTGTCTTCCAGGATCCTATGACCGGAACTGCAACCACCATGTCCATCGAGGAAAATATGGCAATTGCAGCCCGCCGTGGCAGAAAGCGTGGGTTAAGCTGGGGAATCACGAAGGCAGAACGCGACACCTACCGGGAAATGTTAAAAACATTGGATTTAGGTCTTGAAGATCGTCTTACCAGCAAAGTCGGGCTGCTTTCCGGTGGACAGCGTCAGGCAATCACACTGTTGATGGCTTCCATCCAGAAACCAAAACTTTTACTGTTAGATGAACACACCGCTGCCCTTGATCCGAAAACGGCTGCAAAAGTACTTGAGATTTCCGACAAGATCATCTCCGACAATCATCTGACCGCTATGATGGTAACGCACAATATGAAGGATGCTATTGTGCACGGAAATCGCCTGATCATGATGCACGAAGGAAAAGTTATCTTAAATATTTCCGGCGAGGAAAAGAAGAAACTGACGGTTGAAGATCTGCTGCACCAGTTTGAAAAGGTCAGCGGGCAGGAATTTGCTAACGACAAGGCCTTGTTATCATAACCGGAGGTTAATTGGCGTAGTGTCGCAGATTCTGTGGTGCTTTCTCAGGGCTTGAAGGGCAGATATAAGCATTCTCTCACAAGTCTTGATTTTATAGGTTTATGAAAAGAAAAACGGTACAGACAAAATATGATGTTCCTGTTCGCCGGGCATTCCGCTGGGCTTCTGAGCAAAAATTTT